>Ga0310786_10012068_pt1 | contig 10721 bp, 6 predicted proteins | sample AusTroGonzalo_MG_FD_203881 | JGI IMG/M metagenome (GOLD analysis project Ga0310786, IMG submission 203881) | Bovine rumen microbial communities from tropical cattle in Woodstock, Queensland, Australia - Gonzalo_03 (v2) (version 2) | ecosystem: Host-associated > Mammals > Digestive system >...
GTGGCAACGCATGGCTGGGCACGTTGCGCCAGATGACGGGCGGCGGATTCCTGTTCGACCTGCCGACGGAAGCGCAGTGGGAATATGCCTGCCATGCCGGCACGAGCGGCGACTTCTACACGGGAGAGAACGTGACGGCATGGGAGAACGAGGATCCCAAGCTTGCTAACTACGCGCGCTACCGGTGGAACGGCGGTTATCCCGACGGGGTGACGTCCGTCAACTACGCCTGGACGGCGGCAGAGGGCGGCCCGGCTCACGTCGGCAGTTACGAACCCAACAACTGGGGTCTGTATGACATGCTCGGTAATATGTTGGAGTGGTGTCTCGACTCCTATACCGGCGGCACGCTTGGGAGCGCGCCTTCCGTCGATCCGCGAGGAGGTGCCGACTGTGCATCGGACACGTTGCGCATGATGAAAGGCGGCGCGTGGAATACCGACATGCGGCAATGCCGCACGACATTCCGCGGGGCAGCCAATCCCGGCAACTTTGCCGGCTGCCGCCTGTGCCTGACGCTCGAATAGAAAGGAGAAATGGTGTCATGAAAGCAATCGTGTTCTTGATTGGAATTGCGTCCGTCGGTCTTTCGATGGCCGCGACGTCGGGCGTCACGCGCATCGTGCCTGCCGTCGTGCCGACCGCGCACTGGGGCAGCGTACGGGCTTCTACCGTCTCCATTCCCGTGGTTCTGCCGCCGGGATGCGACTCGGCCGAGTTGACGATCGTCAACCTGTCCGGAACGACGGTCGCGAGCGAGACGTTCAACGCGGACGCGGCGTACAGTTGGACGGTGTTCTCCGGGGCGGCGCCGAAGGAAGAGGACTTCTTCACGCTGACGCTCGTCGGCAAGTCTGGAAGCACCGTCCTCTCCGAAGAGACCGCCACGCTCGCGCTCGTGAAGGGTGCGTTCGGCACGGTGGAGGCGCGGACGGATCCGTCCGCGCCCGCCTGGCGCTGGGCCGGGGACAACCTGGTGCTGCCGTATTCGTGCAAGTGGAGCGATTCGGGCGAGACGGATCTTTCGCTGGCGCTCGCGAAGAGCGGGCTCGATTCGGTCACGGACGAACTTGCCGGAACGGGCTGGTACGGCAAACGGCTGAAGGGCACGGAATATGGGAGCGGCGACGTGTCGTTGGCGCTCGCGTGCGGATCTGCCGAATGTACGGCCGTGATCGCACGGCTTATGACTGGTACGTTGCTGATGTTCAGGTAAGGAGGAAAAGCCATGACAATCAAGAATCTTCTGTGTGCAGGCGCATGCGGGCTGTCTCTTGCGGGACTGGCCGCGCCGACGGTGAGCGACGTGGTAATCCAGCCGCGCTGGCCGTGGAGCACGAAAGTAGATGTGCATTTCGTGCTGTCCGGCGTCGATGCGCCGGTGGATGTGGCGTGTACGTTCCGCAACGACGGCGTGGCGCTGGAGCAGCCGGCGGGCTCCGTGACGGGCGACCTGACGTTCCTCGAGAACGGTGCCTACACGGTCACATACGACCCCGTGGCGGCGGGTTACGGGTCCAACGTGAAGCTCCCCGCGCTCACGGTGGACATCGTCCCCGTCACGGCGAAGCTTTACATGATCGTCGATCTCAAGGCGTCGCTCGCAAACACCGCCGAGGCGCGTATCAGCTATACGAACAAGGTGGTCGGCGCAAACAGCCGGTGGGACGACTACTACAAGACGAACTGCGTGGTTCTCCGGTACATCAAGGCTGGGACATTCATGATGGGCGCGAAGTCGACCGAATCGTCGCGTGGCATCGAAACGTCGTTCCGCCGCCAGGTCACGCTCACGAAGGACTTCTACATCGGCGTGTTCGAGATTCCGCAGGGAATCTACAAGCGGATATTGGGAAGTGGCTATCCCTATACGGCGGGCAACGACTTCACCGCCGAGCAGGAGTTCCGGCCCGTGGCGCGCGTGAGCTACGCCCATATGCGCAACGATTCTTGGAGCTGTACCAACTCGCTTGCCGAGGCGCGTACGGTGACCGACGGCTGCTGGATTGGCAAGTTCAGGGCGAAGACGGGTGGTGCGTTGCAGTTCGACCTGCCGACGGAGGCGCAATGGGAATATGCCTGCCGCGCGGGGACAGATACGTCGTTCTACAACGGGTACGACATCACTTCCGCGTCTGCCACGCACGACGGTAATCTCGATCCCCTCGCTCGCTACAGGTACAACGACGGTTTCAAGGATGACGGGGCGACGGATCCCCTGTCCGAGTATGCGACGGTATCGACGGCGAACGGCACGGCACGATTGGGGACGTACGCGCCCAACGCCTGGGGGCTGTACGACATGCTCGGCAACGCCGCCGAATGGGTGTTGGACTGGTGTTCCGGCCAGGCCAATACGGAACAGCAGGACGAGGCCATCGCGCAAACCGTCGATCCGCGTGGGCCGCGTACAAGCAATGATATGAGCAGAAAGTTCCGTACAATCAAGGGTGGTTCGTGGTATGACGGCGCTTCGACTTGCCGTTGTTCCTCCAGAACTTATGGCAAGAGCGAAACCGGCTATAGGACTGAACAGCACGCCGGTTTCCGCCTGTGCCTCACGCCCAACGAGTACTAAGAGAGGGGTTTGACATGCACGTTCCGTTCCGCAGGGCAGTCTCTGCCTTGTGCTGTGTCGTTTTGTGCGCCGCGACCGCCGGTGCGGCGGGCGGGCTTTCGCTCGAAGAGGGATTCAAGGTGCCGCCGGACTCGGCGAAGCCGCACACGTGGTACCATCTGATGAACGGCAACGTCACGAAGGAGGGCATTACGTGCGACTTCGAGGCGCTGGCCAAGGCGGGCATCGGCGGCGTGCAGATGTTCGACGCGGGATGGGCCATCGAGCCGGGCAAGGTGGATTTCAACTCGCCGGAATGGTTCGACATGCTCCTTCACGCCGCGCGCGAGGCGCGTCGGCTCGGGCTGGAGATCTGCATTCCGAACTGCTCCGGCTGGTCGTCGTCGGGCGGACCGTGGAACATGCCGTCGAACGGCATGAAGCAGGTGGTGTTCACGGAAACGCCGGTGCGGGGTCCGTCGGCATTCAAGGGAAAGCTGCCGCGGACGAAGAAGGACAACGGCTTCTACGCGGACATCGCCGTTCTCGCATTTCCCGCGCCGTCCGACGACACGCGGCGCATCGCGGGCATCGAGGCGAAGAAGTTCGCGGTGCGCGGCGACGTGGCGCGGGATACGGCGCCTGCCACGGCGGAACAGATCGTAAGCAAGGAGAGGACGGTCGATCTCACCTCCCGCCTCGCGGCGGACGGCACGCTCGCCTGGGACGTGCCGGAGGGCAACTGGACCATACTGCGCATCGGCCACATCTGCAACGGGCGGCGCAACCATCCGGCCTCCGCCAAGGGCAAGGGGCTTGAGGTGGACAAGCTTTCCGCCTCGGCTCTTGACTACCACTTTGATCAGTACGTGACGCGGCTCTGCCGGCTTCTGGGACCGCTCGCAGGCGACGTGGCAAGCGGATTCAACAACGTTCTCGTGGACAGCTACGAGGTTGGCTCGCAGAACTGGACGCAGGGCCTGGAGCGCCTCTTCGAGGAGCGCATGGGCTATTCGCCCGTCCCGTACCTGCCGACGTTCACGGGGCGCGTGGTGGGGAGCGTGGACGAGAGCGAACGGTTTCTGGAGGATTTCCGCCGCGTGGTGGCGGACCTCTTCGCGGAGAACTATGCCGGACGGATGGCGGAGCTGTGCCACAGGCACGGGCTCAAGCTGTCGCTCGAGCCGTACGGCAACTGTCCTGCGGACGATTTCCAGTACGGGCAGGACGTTGACATCCCCATGGGGGAATTCTGGTCGAATGCCGTCGTCACCGACCATGGAACTACCGTCGGCAGCTCCAAGCGGGCCTCATGTCTCGCGCATGTGTGGGGGCGCCGCTACGCCGCCACGGAATCTTTTACGGCCTCGCCCGAGAACGGCGGGCGCTGGATGACGACGCCGTTCTCCATGAAGGCGCAGGGAGACCGCGTCTACGCCAAGGGCGTCAACCGCATCATCTACCACCGGTTCGTGCACCAGCCGTGGCCCGGCAACAAGTATCTGCCCGGCATGACGCTGGGCCGCTGGGGCATGCACTTCGACCGGACGCAGACGTGGTGGGACCTCGCGGGCGACTGGTTCCGCTACCAGTCCCGCTGCCAATGGATGCTCCAGGAGGGGACTTTCGTGGCCGACGTGCTGTTCTTCTGCGGCGAACAGGCGCCGAACCTGGGCGGATACGATGACGGCAAGGGGCCGAGTGCCATCACGCTTCCCGCCGGGTACGACTGGGACGTCTGCGCGACGAAGGCGATGCATCTCCTGAAGGTAGAGAAGGGACGCGTGGTGGTGCCGGGCGGCGTCAGCTACGCGCTCCTGGCGCTGCCGCCGCGCGAGACGATGAGCGAGAAGGTGCTCGCCACCGTGGAGCGGCTGCTCGACGCCGGCGCGAAGGTCTGCTGTCCCGCGAAGCCGACGCGCGCGCCGGGGCTCGCGGGCTATCCGCTTGCCGACGCGCGCATTCGCGAACGCGCCGAGAGGGTCTGGGCGAAGGGTGTGCTGGCGTGCCGCCCGGAAGAGGCGCTCAGGCGGCTCGGCATCGAGCCGGACTTCACGTCCGCCGAGAACCATCCGAACCGCGGCGCCTCCTACATCCACCGCCGCAGTGCGGACGCCGACTGGTACTTCGTGGCGCTCAACAACGCCGAGCCGAAGTCGTTTGAGGCCTCGTTCCGCCTGACGGGGCGGCAGCCGGAGATCTGGGACGCGGAGAAGGGCACGATCGCCGATGCGCCGCAGTGGCGCGAGGAGAAGGGGCGGACGGTGGTGACGCTCGAGTTCCCGCCGAGCGGTTCGGCGTTCGTGGTGTTCAGGAGAAAGGCGGAGGGCATGAAGCGCCCCGCGTCAGGAGCGGGTAGCATGGACGGGCAGATGACTGTCCGGTCCGTTCCGCTTTCCGGCCTGTGGCGGGTTACGTTCCCCGTGGACTGGTACACGGGCGGCACGTCGGTCAAGTCGTTCGACTGGTCGGCGCTCAAGGACTGGACATCCGACGGCGACCCGGACGTCAAATACTTCTCGGGCACGGCAACCTACCGCGTCTCGTGTCCTGTGCCTCGCGTCCCGCCGGGCGGCCGTGTGCTTCTCGACCTGGGCGAGGTGAAGAACTTCGCCGTGGCGACGGTGAACGGCAAGCCGTTCCCCGTGATGTGGCGGCCGCCGTATCGCGTGGATATTACGGACGCAATAAATTGCGTCCCTCCCGCGGGAGGGTCGCGCTCCTGCGCGACCGACACTCTCGCCCTCTCCATCCGTGTGACGAACCTGTGGCCGAACCGCCTGATCGGCGACGACTTCCTTCCGGACGACTGCGGATGGGAGACCATCATGTACAAGAGGCCTGAAATCGGCCTCAAGAAATTTCCGCAGTGGGTGAAGGAGGGCGGGCGCTCTCCGTCCGGACGGCACACGTTCACGACCTGGAAGCACTGGTCGAAGGAGGACAAGCCGCTGCCGTCCGGCCTGCTTGGCCCCGTGACGCTGCGCACGGAGGCGCCTGGCACGCCGTACCTGAAGAGCCTGAATACCGGCTCGGCCCTCAGGACTGTGGAGCGCGTGGACGGCGGCGCGTTCAGGGTGCTGATCTACGGCAACTCCATCGCGCTCCACGGTCCGAAGCCGGACATCGGCTGGACGAACAACTGGGGCATGGCGGCCAGCGCGCCGGAAAAGGACTTCGCGCACCTCGTCGTGGCCGGGCTCGAGGCGAAGCGCGGGGAGCGGGCGGACTTCCGCATCCGCAACATCGCGGCTCTGGAACGGAACATGCGCACGAACATCTCCACCGTGGTCGAGATCGCGGCGGACGTCGCGTTCGCGCCGGACTACGTGGTGCTGGCGATCGGCGAGAACATGCCGCGCGCGAACCCTGCGAACGCCGATGCGTATACCAGGCTTCTCGTGAATATCGCGCGCCCGTTCGCCGAGAGCGCAAAGCGTCCGAAGATCGTGATGCGCTCGCCTTTCGGTCTCACCGATGCGGAGAGGGCTTGCACGGAACGCGCGGCGAAGGAGGTGGGCGCGATGTTCGTGGATGCCAAGCCGCTGTGCAAAAAGGAGAACATGGCAATTGGACTCTTTGCCAACAGGGCCGTCGCCGGCCATCCCGGCGACCTCGGCATGCGCCGCATCGCGGATCTGATCCTGTCCGGACTTTGATGCCGATGCGGAAATCCCGGAGACAGTCCCCGCGAATTGTACCTCCCGTAACATGTTCAGACAAGGGGAGACAGCTCGTGTCGTGAGATTTTAAAAATAAAACCTCACGACATTGTATGTTGAAAATCCACTATATTGACAGAGAACGCAGATATATGGTACAATGTGTCGTGAAATTTGAAAAATAAAATCTCACGACAGCTATGTTTATTGGACGTAAAGACATTCTAGAAGACTTGGAGTCGCTTTGGAGAAAGCGGACATCCTCGTTGGTTGCCTGCAGGGGGCGGCGTCGAATCGGAAAATCAACGCTGTTCCGTGAATTTGCACGCCGCAGTGCCGAGGCGTATATTGAGATCGAAGGACTCCCGCCTTCGGAAGAAAAGGAAATGACCAATCAGGATGAGATTGATCATTTCATGGACTCTCTCGGTCTGGCGACAGACTGCCGCGTGCGCAAGGTTGAGCGATGGCTACAGGCCTTCGCCGCCTTGGACGAGCAGATTGACGACATGAAGCGGACGGTTGTCCTGCTGGACGAGATATCCTGGATGGGCAGATACGATCCGCTTTTCCCCGGGGTGCTGTGGAAAGCCTGGGAAACGATGTTCCACCGGCATGAAAGACTTATTGTGGTCATTTGCGGCTCGGTCTCGTCGTGGATTCAGAAGAACATCCTCGGAAGCACAGGCTTTGCCGGAAGGCTGTCCAGAAACTACGTGGTGCCGGAGCTTTCGCTGTCCGAGTGTGCGCAGTTCTGGGGCGATGCGGCGTTGCGGATAGCTCCTCGGGAAATCTTCGACGTGTTGTCGATTACCGGGGGAGTGCCGCGGTATCTTGAGGAAATCGATCCGGGTGCGTCTGCGGACGAGAACATCCGGCGGATGTGCTTCGAGAGGAGCGGCGAACTTTTCAGGGACTTTGATTCCATATTCAGTCCGCTGCTTGGAGAAGGCGTTGAATTGAAGAAGGACGTGCTTGCTAGGCTGGTGGACGGGCCAAGAAGCGGGGCGGAGCTGGCGGAAAGTCTTGGCGTCGGCAACAACGGACGGTTTTCCGAACTGCTCAGGGACATGAAGGAAGGCGGATTCATTGACGATGACATTGGAAAGAATCCGGCAACGGGCGGTGAAAGCCGCGTGTCGAAGTACAGGCTGCGCGACAACTATGTCCGGTTCTACTTGAAGTATGTGCTGCCGCACAAGCCGGAGATAGAGAGAGGCGTGTTCCGATACGCTGCGCTTGACCAGCTTCCCGAATGGGAGTCGATTCGGGGACTCCAGTTCGAGAATCTGATCGTCAACAACTACCGGGAGCTAATCCCGTATCTTCACATCGGGAGTTCGATTGTCGAGTCGGCCGCGCCGTATCGCAACATGCGCGCACTTCGCGGGTCGAAGAAGAAGGGAGTTCAGATCGACCTTCTCATTCAGACGCCATGCACGGCATACGTCGTGGAGGTGAAACGGATGAACCGCATCGGTTCGGAAATCGAGGAGGTGATGCGCGAGAAGATCAGGCGACTGCAGTTGCGGGAGGGCATGAGCGCGCGTCCGGTACTTGTCTATGACGGGGAGCTTGCTCCGGTGGTCTCGGGCCGAGGCTATTTTGACGCAATCATCCCGGCGCGTAAGCTGATTGGCCTCTAAAATCTGGATTGGCGTTATGCCAACTGAAGGAGCGGAATGAAGATGAAAACGAAGATCATGTTGTGTGGCGCGCTTGCCGCACTGGCGACGTTTGCCTCGTTTGGCGCGGACGGATTCTTCCGCGTGCGGCAGAAGGAGAGCGGCGTGTGGACGTTCGTCGATCCCGACGGGAAGGACTTCTTCCTGCGGGCCGTGGACCATGTGGGAGGCGTCGACGGCGAAAAGAAGAACGGGCCGATCAACGTGGACCAGGTGAGGGAGCGAATGGCGGCGTGGGGCTTCAACACGATCGGCGTGCGTGCAAATAGCCGCCAGCCGATGATGGTGGGCATGCCGTGGCTCTGCATAATAAAACTGGGCGCGACGCTGGGCGACACGCCGGACCCGGAGCGCGGGCTGACGCTGAACCTGCACGTTCCGGCAACGGCCATGCCGAACGTCTTCCGGAAGGACTTCGAGGAACATGCCTTCAGGCTGGCGCGCAAGTTGTGCGCGCCATTGAAGGACGACAGGCAGCTCGTCGGCTACTGCCTTGACAACGAGCTGGCGTTCCAGGGCCGCAACCGCGGGGCTTCCGGGAATTGGGGACTCTTCGAGGCGGCTCGGACGAAGCCCGAGACCAACTCCGCGCATGTCGCGCTCATGGAATTCCTGGCGACGAAGGGCTATAAATCCGCCGAGAACGTTCCGATGCCGGTAAGGGAGGAATTCTGCCGCCTCGTCGCGCACAAATATTTCGACGTCCTCACGCGCGCGGTCCGCGCCGCCGATCCGAACCACCTCATCCTCGGTTGCCGTTTTTCGGCGCACTATGACTGGACAGAAGAAGAGGCCGGGAAGTTCGTCGACGTGATAACGGTCAACTGCTATCCGCCCGTCGACCTCGACAGGGGGATCGTCGATCCAAACGCCGTCAGGCGAATCGGCCGAATCCATGAAAATGGCAAGAAGCCGGTGATGGTTACGGAGTGGAGTTTCCCTGCTGCCGACACGGGCTATAAAGATGCCGGCCCCGGCGTCGGACAGCGGTTTGCGACCCAGGCGCAGCGCACGCGGGCCACGGAAATATTCGCGCGGACGATGCTTGCGATGCCCTACCTCGTGGGCTATTCGTACTTCATGTGGCAGGATTCGCCCGCCGGAAGCCGGGAGGAGACGAACTATGGCCTTTTGGACAGGAACGGCAATCCTTTCCCGGAGATCACGGGGATGTTTGCGCGCCTCCATGCGCCCGAGTCGCTCGCCTGCGCACGGCCGGACGGTGCCGATTTCGCGAACAATGGAAAGACATGGAGGCTGACGACTGCGGACGGGCTTGAGATGCAGGGTGTGATCGGCGGCGGCGAGAACCTGTTTCGGACGAAGTTCAGGGGTGTCGATTTCGGCTTCGCCAAGGTTGGCATGGTACTTGGCACAGGAGCGGAGGCGCCCAAGTTGCGCGAGGGCTTCCCCGTTGTGTTTCCGAGGCTGTCGGTCGTGAAGGACGTGCGGTTCGAGACGCTGGACGGCTGGCGGAAGTCGCTGCGCCTGACGGGCGAGGGCTCGTGTAACGACCAGAAATTCGAGATCATCGTGCGCGCCATCCTGCTTGAAGGGCCCGGCAAGGTGCGCTTCGAGATCGTTTCGATCCGCAACGTCGGCAACGTGCCGCTTCTTGGGGTGAGGGCGTTGCTCCAGCATTACCCTCCGTTCAAGAAGATCGTCAAGTCCGGCAGGAATATTGCGCCGCCTGCGCCTGATTTTCCCGTGTGGGGCAAGCCGTCCGTCGCCGAGATCACGAACGAGGACGGGACGGCGGCGCTTCGCTGCGTCTCGGGCGCGAAAACACTCAAAAGCATGTGTTTCTCCTTGGATGCTTCGGGAGGGCTTCATCCCGACGTGCTCTTCCAGCCTTGGTGCGAAGAAGGGCGGACCGGCCTCAAATCGCTTCACCTCGCTCCCGGCGAGACGTACCGCCCCGCCAGCCCGATGTTCGACGAGGTGGAGTTGAAGGCTAAGTGACCAACGCCACCAGCGAGCGCCGCACGTCGGGCGGAGTGTCGAGGTGATACGAGAGGAAGACGCCGAGGAAGCGCACGGCGTCTTCCACCGTTTCAGGGGCGTGGTTGGGGACGTCGGGGCGGGTTAGGACGGCCACGGTACGCGGGGAGAGGCGTACGGTGCGCGTTCCTTCGCCGCAGCGGCCATGGTCGATGGCGAAGGGCGTCCAGTCGGCGGATTTGTCCATGCCGGAGAAGTCGGGCGACCAGCCGGCGAGCCGAAGGATGTCCATCTCCAGCCGGACAAGCTCAAGAAGAGCGGACGCGCAGGAGCGCGTCCCTCCCGGCTCAATAAGTGCGGACGCGCAGGAGCGCGTCCCTCCCGATGCGGTCGCAACAAGTTGCGACCCTCCCGTGCTTTCCAGGCGGGTGAGGAGGGAGTCGAGGAAGGAAAACCAGGCGGACGATTCTCCGTTGGCGGGAGCGAGGTCTTTCACGAGGCCTGCTGCGTAGCCAGCGAGAGCCGTCTCGCGCCAGCGTCCGCGCAGACCCTCTCGGAGGTTGCGCGGCGTCGTCTCTCGCAAAGCGTGCAGGTCTCCGCGCGCGCGTGCATAATAGAGAAGGTCGCAAGTGTAGAAAAGGTCATACTGTCCGAGAAAGGCGGACTTGGGGCGGACGGCGCCTTTGACGAGTGTCGTCACGCAGCCATGGTCTGGCGTGAGCCATGTGACTATGTGGCTCGTTCGCGACCATGGGTGGATCGCCAGCACGATTCCGTCTGTCTTGATGATCTCTCCTGCCATGGACGGTTCCGCTAGTGCTTGGGACGGAAGAAGAGCGTCGCCGCGATTACCGCGAGCGCGAGGAAGAATGGATA
>Ga0310786_10012069_pt1 | contig 10719 bp, 7 predicted proteins | sample AusTroGonzalo_MG_FD_203881 | JGI IMG/M metagenome (GOLD analysis project Ga0310786, IMG submission 203881) | Bovine rumen microbial communities from tropical cattle in Woodstock, Queensland, Australia - Gonzalo_03 (v2) (version 2) | ecosystem: Host-associated > Mammals > Digestive system >...
GCTTGACTTTATCGCCAGCCTCAACGGTGAAGATTGTCCCGCAGGGGCCATTTGAGCCATAATCGGTCAGGTCGTAGATGTGCCAGGATCCGCCCATGGTGCCCGTGGCACGGATCTCATACGTGTTGCCTTCCACCTGTACGGCCTCGGCCTTCCAGGAGACGGGCTGCTTTTGTGCAAAGACGGGTACCGCCAGCAGCAGGGTCAGTAGCAAGAGCTTAATGTATCTCATCGGGTAAGTTTGATTTCTGGTGTATCAGGCAAAGATACAAATTCTCGTGGGTTTCCCCTTTATTTTTTATTTTTGCGTTTCAATTCCATTCCATGAAACGATTCTTCCTGTGCTTCTTCCTTCTGCTGGCTACGGCGCTGCCGGGACGGGGAGACGGAGGTGTCGATACATGGTTCGAGGGATTGGATACGACACGTTTCCTGCTGGTCGACAAGCAGGGGCTGACGCTGTCGCTGGTCGCTCCCGGCGGTCGTGTCGAACAGCGCTACGGCATCGCCTGCGCCGTCAACATGGGCAACAAGGAAAGGAAAAAAGACCACCGCACTCCGGAGGGACGCTTCCCCATCAACCAGATCCTCAATTCTTCCAGCCTGTCCCACGATTTCAGGGACGGCAAGGGCCCCATTCCCGGGGCTTACGGCCCCTGGTTTCTCCGGCTCGACGTACCCGGATTTATCGACATCGGCATCCACGGTACGCATCTTCCGGAATCCATCGGAAGCCGTACGACGGAAGGATGCATCCGGATGCGGAACGACGATATCATCGACCTGAAGGAGCGCGTCGCAGTAGGCATGCCCGTGGTCATCCTTCCCGATACCCTTTTCGTGCCGACCGACAGCCTGCTGGCCCTCCTGGCCCCGGCCGATACCATCGCTCTGTCCGAGGACACGGAGTCCCTTCCTGAAGGTTCAGGCCAAGACCTCATGGTGGAAAGCCACAATCCACTGCCCTGGATCCTTCTTAGCCTGGCAGCGCTCGCCGCCGCCCTGCTGCTGATTAATCGGAACTCCCGTCACGCCTAGTGACCCTCGGCCTGCATGGATGGATGCCACCTCTTCTATCTCTCGAACCATCGCAGGATCTTGAGTTTCTTCTGCTCCGCTTTTCCGCCGTAGGGGTGTTCGCGAAGGCTGAGGTTGAAGTGACGGCTGCCGCGCAATACCGTTTGGGGATGGGTGAATTCGCGGAAGCCCCAGATGCCGTGGTATGCGCCCATACCGGAATGGCCCGTTCCATTGAAAGGAACGCCTTTGACCATCATATGGATACAAACTTCATTGATGCAGCCGCCGCCGTACTGCTGGCTGCGCATAGTATGGTTGGCCCAGCGGATGTCGCGGGTGAAGACGTACATGGCCAGCGGGTGCTCGCGGTCGGCGATCGTTTCCAGCAGCGCATCCACTTCTGCATCCTTGAAGGGCACAATGGGCAGCAGCGGGCAGAAGAGCTCATGCTGCACGATGTGCTCGTCGATGCCTATCGGATAGATCATCGTAGGAGCGTAGCGGCGTGATGCGGGATCACCCGTTCCGCCGAACACAATGCGATCGCTGTATTCGTCGGCAAGGCGGGCACATTTTCCGTAGGCTGCATCGGTGATGAGTTTCGGGTATTCGTCGTTCTGCACCGGGTGCTCGCCAATCTGGGCCAAGAAGGCACGCTTCAGCTCTTCCAGGAAAGGCTCCGCCACTTCCTCCGCTACGGCTATCTGGTTGATGTTGATGCAGATCTGTCCGGCATTACAGAGTTTGAAGAAGGCGATCTTGCGGGCGGCGTCGCGCAGGTCAGCGTCCTTGCGAACGATGCACCAGTTGCCCGTCTCTCCGCCCAGTTCGAGGGCTACGGGTGTGAGGTTCCTGGCGGCCTCTGCCATCACGTGCCTGCCCACGGAAGGAGACCCTGTGTAGAAGATCTTGTCGAATCGCTGAGTCAGGCACATGTCGGCCACGTCGTGGCCACCGTCGATAAGCGTGACATATTCGGGCGGAAAAACTTCAGCGAAGAAACGTTTGAGGACGGCTGTACAGGTGGCCGATTTGCTGCTCGCTTTGATGACCACCGTGTTGCCGCCGGCCATTGCCGCCGCCACCACGCCGACAGTCAGCAGTATCGGGAAGTTGAAGGGACTGATGACCAGGGAGACTCCGTACGGCATCTTGTAAACTTTGGTAACCAGGCTGGGAAAACACATCAGACCGCTGAAATGGCATTCCGGCCGGCTCCAGCGGCGCAGTCCGGAGAGCATCTCGTTGATTTCCGTGATGATAGGACCGATGTCGCAGAGATAGGCCTCCACCCGGCTGCGCCCCAGATCCTGTGCAAGTGCTTCCTCAAACTCGGCCTCGTGGGCGAGGACCGCGTCCTTAAGTTTCTTCAGTTGCTGGATACGCCAACCAACGGGCAGTGTCGTACCACTGCGGAAGAAACGGCGCTGGGCATCCACGATTTCACGGATGCTGCCTTCGGTGTATTGCTCATTCTCGAGAGCTTCTGTGGAAGTGACCTCGTCGAGCAGATGCTTGATATCGGCGCTTGAGAGCGTGACGGGGGCGGAATAGTTGATGGAGTCGGCAGCGATCAGGGGGATTAGCTCCGCATGGTCGCACAAGCGTACAGGCGAGGCGATCTTGTCCATGCCGCATTGCCGCATCAGGTCGCGCACAGCCTGCAGAAAAGTCTCAGCCGCCACTTCGTCAGCGACTTGTCCGTCTGCCAGCCCGCAGTGGCGCGCCATCCGGGCATAACGGCCCATGCAGGCTTCCTTTTGGAATTCCAACACCGGCAGAAGCATCAGCGAAATAGCTTGTCCGTGAGGCATGTGATACAGGGCGCCGATCGAATGGGCGAAGGCGTGGACGTAGCCGGCCAGCTGCGTATTGATCGCATTGCCACCATACATAGCAGCGCGGCACATGCCCAGGCGGGCCTCATCGTTCTCAGGTTCACGCATCACCTTGGGCAAATACTGCAGGATCAGACGGACTCCCTCCAGCGAGAGATTCATATCCTCTTCATCTACGTCAACATCACTCACGACGCCTTCTATGCAATGGCTGAGTGCATCCATGCCGCAAGCGGCTGTCACCCTGCCGGGCGCATGGACCGTGAGTTCACTGTCAAGCACTACATGGGCTACGTTGAGGCCGATGAGCACCGTGGAACTCTTCACACCACGCTCGTTCATCACGACGGCGCCAACCGTCACCTCGGCTCCCGTGCCGGCGGTGGAGGGTATATTGATGATGGGTAATGACCCACCACGCACAGGCAGGAATTTCAGCAGCAGCGCTTTGACAGGAAGGTGCGGCATCTTCACGCTCGCGGCGATCATCTTGCAGGTATCCATCACCGACACCCCGCCCAGGGCGATAATGCATGCTGCGCCGCTTTCCAAAGCGAGTTTACGGCCAGCCTCAATATATTCGATGGTGGGTTCGGAATTGATTTCCGCAAAGACCGTGCACCCGATCCCGTCCGCCTTGAGCGATTCGATGATGACCTTCTCATACCCCAACCCGCTCAGGGTCTTGTCTGTAACCAGCAACACATGTTCATAGCCATTCTGCTGGCAGATCCTGCCGATCTGTCCCCTCGCCCCAAACCCTTCCATCACTTCCGGTTCCGGAAGCGGAACGGCGTGGATGACTTTTCCCGGCAGCTTATGAATTTGTTTCCTAAAGCGATATGTATCCATTGATAATCAAGGTTAGCAATGACAAATGTAGCAAGTTTCTGCATTGATTCTGCATGGCCGCCGTGAATTTGTAATCTCCGATAATTATCCGTAACTTTACTGTTTCAGTTCTAGCCACCGCAACGATGCTTGACTAGCATATAGAAAAAGATGACCGTCACGCTCTTCGACACCATACGGATACGCGGGGCGCGGGAGAACAACCTGCGTGACCTGTCGCTCGACATACCGAAATACCAGATCACCGTCTTCACGGGCGTCTCGGGTTCCGGCAAGAGTTCGCTGGTGCTCGATACCATCGCTGCGAAGAGCCGTCGAGAGCTGAACGACACCTTCCCTACCTTCGTGCAGCAGTACCTGCCCAAATACGGCAGGCCGAAGGTAGACAGCATCGAAGGGCTGCCCATCGCCATCGTCATCGACCAGAAGAAACCGGCGCAGAACTCCCGCTCGACCGTCGGCACCTATACCGATATTTACGCGCTGCTGCGCCTGCTGTTTTCCCGCGTAGGTAAACCCTTCGTGGGCTATTCCGACAGTTTCAGTTTCAATCATCCTCAGGGCAGCTGCCCGCGCTGTGCCGGCCTGGGCGAAATTCGGGAACTTGACATCCACAAACTCGTGGACTTCGACAAGAGCCTCAACGACGAAGACACCATCCATTACATCGCCTTCGGCAAGGGCGGCTGGCGTTGGATCCGCTACGCGCACAGCGGCCTGTTCGACCTCGACAAGAAAATCAGGGACTATTCGCCCGAAGAACTGGACCTCTTCCTCAACAGCCCGCAGATCCGGCTCAAGAACCCGCCCGCGAACTGGCCGAAGACCGCCAAGTACGAAGGCCTCATCCCACGCATGTACCGCAGCATCATCAATTCCGAGGAAGGGCTGCTGCATGCCGCCGTGCTCAATCCCATGCTGACCATGGGCGTCTGCCCGGATTGCGGTGGCACGCGCCTCAACCCCAAGGTGCTGAGTTGCAGGATCGAAGGCCTGAACATCGCGGAAGTCTGCGCCATGTCCATCACGCGGCTGAACGCATGGATCGCCGCTCTGGACGATCCGCTGGCCGCCGACCTGAAGGCGTCCATCGGCGCCCGGCTTTCAGCACTGGAAGAGATCGGGTTGGGCTATCTGTCGATGAGCCGGCCGCTCGGCACGCTCTCCGGCGGCGAGGCGCAGCGCTGCAAGATTGCCAAATACATCAATTCGTCGCTGGCCGACGTGCTCTATATCCTCGACGAGCCCAGCGTAGGACTGCATCCGCGCGACATCGAACGGTTGAAACGCTCAGTCCGACGGCTGCGCGACGCGGGCAATACCGTGTTGCTGGTGGAGCATCACCCGGAAATGATCCGCATCGCCGACCACGTCGTGGACCTGGGCCCCGGCCCCGGGATCGACGGCGGACGCATCCAGTTCGAAGGATCATTCGATGAACTGTTGCGGAGCGATACGGCCACGGGACACCTGGTCGAGGAGCGGCTGCCGTTCAAGATGTCGCCCCGAACGGGCCATGGTGTCTTTCGGGTTGAGCATGCTACGCTCAACAACCTGCAGGACCTTTCTGCCGATTTCCCGCTGGGCGTCTTCGGCGTGGTGGCCGGCGTGGCCGGATCGGGCAAGAGTTCGCTGATGGAATGTTTCCGGCGCCAGTATCCCGACCCGGCACAAGTCATCTACATCAGCCAGAAGAACATCGGCGTGAGCCTGCGCTCCACGCCAGGCACCTACATGGACGTAGCGGGAGATATCCGCAAGGCCTTCGCCAAAGCGCACAAATTGAAAGAGGCGTATTTCACTTTCAACGGAGCGGGAGCCTGCCCCGTTTGCGGCGGACGCGGCGTCATCGTCTCGGAAATGGCCTTCATGGATGCCATCGAGACCACCTGTGAGGCCTGTGGCGGACTGCGCTACAAGCCCGAAGCGCTCCAGTACAAGCTGACCAGCCCGGTTACCGGCGAAACGCTCGACATCGCCCAGACGATGGACCTGTCGGTACGTCTGGCCTCCCGCTTCTTCGCCGGAACGGTCATCGAAAAGAAACTCCAGCCACTGGTCGACGTGGGACTCCAGTACCTGCACCTGAACCAGGCGCTTTCGACCCTGTCGGGCGGCGAGCTGCAGCGGCTCAAGCTGGCATCCTATCTCGGCGTAGAAGACAAAATATTCATCGTGGATGAGCCCACGGACGGCCTGCACATCCAGGATATCCGGCGCATCATCGCGCTCTTCGATTCGCTGGTGGAGCGGGGCAATACCGTCTACATGATCGAACACAACCTCGACGTCATCCGTTCGGCTGACTATCTGCTGGAACTGGGACCTGGCGCCGGCGAGGCTGGCGGGCGGCTGCTTTACGCAGGTGAGCCCGCCGGCCTCGGCGACTGCCCGGCCTCCGTCACCCGAACTTACCTACTGACCTTAAACTGACCTGAACCATGAACCGACTCACCTTCCTGCTGATCCCCGTCCTCCTGCTGACCGAAACCCTCGGGACAGCCCGCTATGAAGTCCGATACAAGCTGGGCGCGCTCGACACCCGCGTCGTCACGGCGGAGATTACCTGGGAAGAATCCTCTTGGAACGGTATCCCGGCCTATTATTCGGCCGCTACGCTCAAGACCACTCCCTTTTTCCAGATGTTCCTAGGCAAGGACTATTTCGCCGAGACCTATTTCAGCCAAAGCGAACTGAAGCCCATGTATTTCGACAACCCCTTCAAGAAGAAAGGCAAAGACGGAAAATATGAATATTTGTGGAAGGACGTCGAGATCGAATCGACCTCGACCCTGGGCGAGCAGACCGTCTTCCAGACCTTTCCCAACGACGAACGCACGGTGGACTTCCTCTCACTCGTCCATTTCCTCCGCTTCCTCGACCTGGAAACGGCGGAGGAGCCCCTGCCCGTGCATATCCTGGTCTCCGGGAAATCGTATCCCGGGGAATTGCTGCACCTGGGCCAGGACCCGGAAAAATTCCCGGGCATGCCGGCCGAGAAGATCCTCCTCCGTCTGACTGAGCGCGGACTGATGGAGAACGGCAGCGGCAACGAAATCTACATCTGGCGCTCCTCCGGCCCCGACCGCAACATCCTCGGTCTGGAGACCAATCTGAGCACCGGCTCCATGTATGCACGGATTTATACAAATTAATACTACTTTTGCACAAAATTTTGATACCATCATGATACTGAAAGTCTGTGTCGGCAGCTCCTGCCATCTCAAAGGATCCTACGACGTCATCGAGGCCCTGAAAGACATCATCAAGAAATGCGATGTCGAAGACCTGGTGGAACTCCGGGCCAGTTTCTGCCTGGGCTTCTGCGCGCAAGGTGTCACGGTCAAGGCCGAGGGGCTCGAGAAACCTTCAGTAGAGACGTTGGGGAATGGCGAACTCCTGCTCCACAACGTCAACAGCGAGAACATCGAAGAGTTGTTCCTGAGAGACATCTATCCCTATATCAAGAAATAAGCTTCCCAGCCTATGGCCTCGTACCTGTTATCCAAGAACGTCCAGTGCAACGACTGCTACAAATGTCTGCACGAGTGCATGGTCAAGGCCATCGCCGTCAGAGACCGCGAAGCCACGATTCTCGAAGACCGCTGCATCCTCTGCGGCCACTGCACGCGGGTATGTCCCCAGAACGCCAAGGTTGTGGTCAGCGAGATTGACCGGATCCAAATCCTCCTGCGTTCCGGCAAGAAAGTGATTGCCAGTGTAGCACCGTCCTTCGTGTCCAGTTTCGGAATCTCCAATTTTTCGATCCTCAAGCTGGCGCTGGCCCGGCTCGGTTTCGACGATGCTGAGGAAACCGCCGTCGGTGCGGAGGCCGTCACCCGGAAATACCGCGAGCTGATGGAGGGCGGTACCTATGACAATTTCATCACTTCCGCCTGCCCTGCCGCCTGCCAGCTGATTCAAAAATACTATCCCAAAGCCTTGAAATACCTGGCCAAGGTCGACTCTCCGATGATCGCCCACGCCAAGATGCTCCGGGAGCAGAATCCCGGTGCCAAGATTGTCTTCATCGGCCCCTGCATCGCCAAGAAGAAGGAAGCTGCCGAGAGCGGCCTGGTGTCCGGCGTGCTGACCTTCCAGGAGCTGCAGGAGATGTTCGACGAGAAAGGCATCGTGTTGTCGGAGATCATGGACGTGCAGCTGGAGCCCGAAAAGACCCACGCCAATTTCGCCAAGAATTATCCTGTGTCGCGGGGTATCATCAACTCCTTCGTCCAACGCCCCCAAGGTTACGCCTATCTGGCCATCGACGGCATCAACCGCTGCATCCGGGCACTCAACAACATCGAGCACCTCGACCATGTGTTCCTGGAGATGAACGTCTGCAAGGACGGCTGCATCGGCGGCCCCTGCATCATCAAGAAGGATGGCGGCACCATCCGTTCGGCCTGCGAAGTCTGGAAATACGTAGATGAGGAGAAGCGCAAATATCCTGTCCAGGCCGATGCCGGAAAGACCAGCGTCATTCTGGATGCCGAGTATCCCCGTCTCCGGACCAACGGCCGCCCCGCCTCCAACCGGGAAATCGAAGAGGTGCTCCACCGCATCGGCAAATACAGACCGGAAGACGAGCGGAACTGCGGCTCCTGCGGCTATTCCACCTGCCGCGAAAAGGCCTGGGCTGTTATCAACGGCTATGCCGACATCGACGTGTGCCTGCCTTACATGCGCCAGCGTGCCGAAACGATGTCGTACGAGATCATCCACAACAGCCCCGAAGGCATTGTCGTGCTCAACAACGACCTCCACATCCTGGAGATCAACAACAAGGCGCTCGAGCTGCTCGGCATCGAAAGCACGGACTTCAAGGGACGCATGGCCGCCGACTTCTTCGATCCGTCCGATTTCACGCATGCCCTCAAGCAGGGCGCCGGCGTCTATGAGACCGAAATGTTCATCCCGAACACCGAAAAATATGTCCATCTGACCATCAGCAAGATCCCGGAGCAGCACGTTCTCTTCGGCCTCATGAAGGACGTCACCAGCATCGTCAATTACAACCAACAGCTTGATGCCGTACGACAGAACACCATCCGTACTGCCGACGAGGTGATTACCAAACAGATGCGTGTGGCACAGGAAATCGCCTCCCTGCTCGGCGAAACGACCGCTGAGACGAAAGTCGCGCTTGTCAACCTGAAGAAAATCCTGGAAGAAGACAAAAAGGACGAGTAAACGATGGATCTTTGTCTCGAATACGGCTGCTCTTCCCTCAACAAATACGGCGAGGAGCTTTGCGGCGACCAGGTGGAGCTCTGCCAGAACGACGACTGGACGACGCTCGTCCTGGCCGACGGGCTGGGCAGCGGCGTGAAGGCGAGCATCCTCTCCACGCTGACGGCGAAACTTCTTTGCAAGATGATTGCCAACGACATCGACATCATCGACTGCATCGAGACCATCATCCAGACCCTGCCGGTCTGCAAGGTGCGCAAACTCGCCTACTCGACTTTTTCGGTCATCCATGTCAACCGCCAGGGCGAAGGCTGCCTCTTCGAATTCGACAACCCGCAGGCCATCTGGTACCACGAAGGACACTGCCAGGATTTCGACCGGGACGAGATGATCATCCGTGGGAAAAAAGTCTTCAAGAGCAATCTGCACCTGCAGAAGAATGACATCGTGATCGTCATGAGCGACGGCACCGTCCACGCCGGCGTCGGCAAGATCCTCAATTTCGGCTGGTCGCGGCCGCAGATCATGGAACACCTCAACCGGACCATCAAGCCCGAGATGTCCGCCCGGGCAGTCGCCTGCATGCTGGCTTCCGCCTGCAACGACCTGTATCTCGACAAACCCGGCGACGACACGACCGTCGCCGCCATCCGCATCCGCGAATCGCTGCATGTCAACATCATGGTCGGACCGCCCGTCGACCGGGAAAGCGACGATTTCTATGTGTCCAGCTTCCTGGAAGGAGCGGGCAAGAAAGTCGTCTGCGGCGGCACCACCGCCCAGATCGTCGCCCGGCACCTCGGCAAGACGCTGGAAACCAGTTTCGATTTTCCGGACAAGGACGTACCGCCCATCGGTTTCATCGAAGGCATCGACCTGGCCACAGAAGGTGTCCTGACGATGCGGCGCCTGCTGGAACTGTCCGAACGCTACCTTTCGATCAGCGACCTGAGCGCCAAGACCTTCCCCCGGAAGGACGGCGCATCGCAACTGGCTAACATCCTTTTCGAGGAAGCAACCTCCATCCAGTTCTTCATCGGGCAGAGTGTCAACAAGGCCCACCAGGGACTGGAGATCGACACGACGATGAAGCTCAAGCTCGTGGAGCGCCTGGCCGCCAACCTGCGCGCCATGGGCAAAAATGTCACCCTTTATTACGATTAACTGATAACCCCGTTCCGTATGAGCGTTACCAACAAGATATTCGATACCAACGTCCAGCTTGTCAAATACAAGGTTCTCAAGGAGGTCATCAAGCATGCCTTTGCCGGAGACCTCGAGTCCTCCCGCATCGACATCGCCAAGGAGATTGCCGCCGGCAACAAGGAGAGCATGCACTGCTGCATCTACAAGGAGCGCGCGATCTCCGAAGAGCGCGTGTGGATGGCCATGGGCGGCGACCGGAAAAACATCAACCCGATCGCCGTCATCGACATCGCCTGTGACGAATGCCCGATCGACGGGATGCTGGTCACGTCCGCCTGCCGCGGATGCCTGATGCACGCCTGCAAGGATGCCTGTCCCCGCGACGCCATCTCGATCGTCGACAAGCATGCCGTCATCGACAAGGACAAGTGCATCGAATGCGGCAAATGCAGCCAGGTCTGCCCCTATGAGGCCATCATCACGCGCCATCGCCCGTGCATCAAGAGCTGCAAGGTGAAGGCCATCTCGATGGATGCCGATCGCAAGGCCATGATCGACTACGAAAAATGCATCGCCTGCGGCGCTTGCGTGTACCGCTGCCCCTTCGGCGCCATCACCGACAAATCATTCGTCACCGACATCATCGATATGCTCAAAGGCTCGGAAG
>Ga0310786_10012070_pt1 | contig 10719 bp, 5 predicted proteins | sample AusTroGonzalo_MG_FD_203881 | JGI IMG/M metagenome (GOLD analysis project Ga0310786, IMG submission 203881) | Bovine rumen microbial communities from tropical cattle in Woodstock, Queensland, Australia - Gonzalo_03 (v2) (version 2) | ecosystem: Host-associated > Mammals > Digestive system >...
CACATTGCAGACCAAATTGAAATGGTAAAAATATTAGAAGAAAAAGGTTATACATACGAAATTCCTGATGACTGAATTTATATGGACACATCCAAAGTTCCAGATTATTGAAAATTAGCGAATTTAGAAAATCAAAACTTAAAAGCTGGAGCTAGAATTCAAAATGATAACAAGAGAAATATTACAGATTTTGCTTTATGGAAATTTTCTCCAAAATGAGAAAAAAGGCAAATGGAGCGAGATAGCCCACGATGAATTTGATTTCCAGGATGGCATATAGAATGTAGTGCAATGTCCAGCAAATATCTTGGACATCAATTTGATATCCATACATGATGAGTGGACCATATTCCTATCCATCATACAAATGAAATCGCACAAAGCGAATGTACTTTTGGAGAAAAACCACGAGTAAAATATCGAATGCATAACCAATTCTTAAATCTTTGATGAAAGAAATTATCGAAATCTACATGAGGTTTGATTACTATAGACTGACTTCAAGAGCAATGATATAGTGCATTAGATATGAGATTACTATATTTTACTGCACATTATAGAAACTTTTTGGATTTTAATATGGATTTATTGAAACAAGCTCAGACACAAAGAAAAAATCTAAACAAAAAATTGAGTAATTTAGAATATGTTGAATTGTATGGACATTACGAAGATGTAAAATCTCAATTGAAGACACAAGAGTGAAAAGAATTTTTGGATAAATGTGTATCAGCAATCTGTGATGATTTAAATACTCCAAAACTTTTGGCTGAAATCAATACATGACTTCGTACACCAACACCTGAAATAATTTGAGTAATTCATCGATTAGATGAAGTATTATTGAAATTAGATTTGTTTGAAAAAGTAGAAACTGAGACAACAGAAATTCCAGCAGAAATTAAAGAATTAGCAGAACAGCGTCTCCAAGCAAAAGCTGAGAAGAACTATGCTTTAGCTGATGAATTGAGAAATAAAATTACAGAAAAATGATTTACTATTAAAGATATTCCTGGAGGATACGAGATAAGCTAATATGTTTACAACCTCACCCCAAACCCCTCTCCTAACAGAGAGGGGCTTTCAGCTTATGGTTTCCCTCTCTGTCAGGAGAGAGTCTATCCGGCTTTAGCAGGAGTGCCCGAAGGGCGGGTGAGGTTATTTAACGAAAATATACCAATTTATATTCAAAGTATTTCCATGTTTACCAAACTAAATAGTATTATACTATTCGCCTTAGTTGCATTTGGATTATGACGATTGTTATATCCACTATATATCAGATTTTTGAAAAAAATTCATGCAGGGAAAACTATACGTGAAGAGGCCGTGACAGGAGAAAAATCAGTGATTTTTTCAGAAATGCACAAGCACAAAGCATGAACTCCAACGATGTGATGATGACTTTTGATTCTTATAGTTTTGGTTATGGTACTTGCATCACTATTAGTTCAAAAATTATGATGGACAAACAATAGTTTGTTTAATAGACAAGAAACTTATGTGCTCTTGGCAGGATTCTTTTGAATGGGATTGATTTGATTACTCGATGATTATTTAAATATTAGATGATATTGAGCAAAAAAGTGACTAAGTGCCAAAACAAAATTGATCATGATGTTTGTTTTTTCAGGATTAATTTCTCGATGGTTCTACGCTAAATTATGAATTGATTATATAAATTTTTGGCCAATTGCGTGAAAAGTTCATTTAGGAATATTCTGGCCAATTTTGACGTTCATCTTTACTATAGCAATCGTTAATGCAATAAACATCACAGACTGACTTGATTGATTAGCAGGATGATTGATGTGACTCGAACTTTTAGCATTACTTGTGATAACATATGTAAATCAAACATACATTGCTACTACATTTGTTACAATAGTAGGTGCAGTTTTGGCATCATTTATGTTTTTCAATATTTTCCCAGCAAAAATCTTTATGGGAGATAGTGGAGCATTTGCTATGTGATGATTATTTGCGACTTTGATATATTTATTAAACATGAGAATATGAATAATAATCCCATTCTTAGTCCTATTTTTGCCATTTATTGTAGATTTATGCACAAGTTTTCTCCAAATATTCTGGAAAAAAGTATTTCATAAAAAGTTATTTGAAGTAGCGCCATTGCACCATTTGTTTGAAAAAAGATGAAATCACGAATCTACAATAGTAATGAAATTTTGGATGATCCAAGCATTATTGATGGCAGTATTTGCAATCATGATGTTTTATCAAATCTGAGGAGAATTGATTTAAAAATATAGGTAATTAAATTTTAGTACATTAGTCAATACAAAAATAATCAAATCTTTAATCTTGAATATCTCATGTTTTTTCGTATAAATCAAATATTGATTTATCCATAAAAATCACAAAATGCTAGATCGAATCAAAAAAAATCTTGTTGTGATAACCAAAGTATTCCTCGGAGTATTATTGCTACAATTTTTCTTGCAAACATTTGTGACATTTAGAATTTGACGAGATGGAACTTTTTGGAAATTAGTTTGGATGTGGAAAGAATTTTTGGTTGTCGCTTTGACTATCTTTGTGGTACGAATATTAGCTAATAAAGTGGAAAAGGAAAAAATAAGAAAAATGTGGGAAGAATTTCCACTCAAACGATTCGTGATAGTATTTTGTCTTACACTTCTTGTAGCATTCGTGATATCACTATTCAATTCATCGATTTCAAACTTCGTATTATCAGCCAGATACAGTATGTTTTGATATTTTATTTTTGTTTTATTCTACACTATTTCATATCTATTTTTCAATATCAGAGCTGAGAAATTATGAGAGTGGTACACAAAAATAATGAAATGGATTTTATGATGAGCATTGATTCGATGGTGAATAATTTGGCTATGTCCAGCATTTATTGAATTATTTGGATACAATCAACGAAACTATGAGTGAAAAGTATGAGAGCAACCTCCAGTAGCGTATTACACACAATACAAAGATGGATATGTTCGTAATCAATTCTTATTCGAAAGACCAATTAGCTTGTGATTCTTTTTGGTAGCATTTTGGCCATTATTCTTTATGCTAGTTTTGTACAAAAGAGGGACAAAAAATTGGATTATCCGATGATGATTATATTGAATAATCTTATTATCAACGTTTTCTCGTGCAGCTTGGTGAGCTTGGTTTGCCCAAACTGTAATATTATTCTTCGCTCTATATTGGAAACAAAATAAAAAATTATTCCTGACATTTCTAATACCAATTATATGTTTACTGTGAGTTGTTACTTACTATTGAAGAGATCAAATAATATATAGAGATTATTCAAATACATGACATATCAAAGAACTTGTTGTTGCAGTTGGAAAGATAAAAGAAAAACCATTCCTATGACAATGAGCAGCTAGTGCTGGACCAGCATCTCATCATTTATGAGAATGACAGGAATATAACCCAGAAAATCAATATCTTCAAATCCGAATAGAATATTGATTGATAGCTTTTATTGGTTGGATGGCTTTGTACTTGTACATGAATTTCGTATGATTCAAAGTATTCAAAAAAGATTATATGGATGAAAGGGCATCAAAAGAGATGAAACATCTTTCACTAATCATATTCGCATTTTCACTTGGAATGATTGGATTGAGTATTGAATGACTAGTCTTACATAGTTTTGTAGATAGGATGATTGTATATCCATTTACAGCATTATTTGGAATGTACTTGGCAAGTTATTATAGGGCTAAATTGTACTGAACAAAAGACAATAAAGCATTGATGGAAATGAAATAAATCGTTTGAGTTTTTTGCATATAAAGATATAAGAATTGCATATATTTATAAGTTTTTTTGTACTATGAAAAAAACAATATTCACAATTTTTTCAATCCTAATTTGATTTTTTGGAATTACTTTCGCAAATTTGGAATTTACAAATTACAAAGTTTTTTGAGATATCCAAAATGATTGAACAATAAAAGTCAGAGAAAATATTGATGTTCATTTTTTCAACCAAATGCATGGAATTGAGAGGAAGTTCAACAATAGTTACACAGTAGAAGATATAGAATTTGCAACTGTCGTAGACAATATTTCTGTACCAGATTACAACTATAAAATTATCGATGAATACTATCAAAAAAATGTCAGAATTTGAGATGCAGATATTTATGTAAATTGAGATAAATCCTATGAAATCGATTATGATATCTATTGATTAATCAGAAATTTTTCAGCTATGTGATATTCTGAATTATATCGAAATGTTATCTGATATTGACGATCAAATTCCATAAATAATGTTCAAATTGAATTGACATTGCCAAAAGCATATACTTGATTTACAAAAGATGATTTTCTAATAAGTGCTGGATATACAGATAAATACAGTATCGATGACTTTCTTTGAAAAGTAACACGAGATGAAAACAAAATTTATATTACATATAATCAGAAATTATCATCATACGAATGAATTACTTTAGCTGTAAAATTTCCAAACAATTACTTCGATTTCGACCACGAAAAGCAGGAAAGTCTTTTAGTATGATATACCAATGACTTCAATATAGAAAATTACAAAATTTCATGAACAATAGACAAAAGCGGAAATATTGCTTTTCAAAATGAAATTGAATTAGAAATCTTAAACAAAGATCCTATTGTTCGATGAACTTTGCCTTATAGATACGAGGTTGATTGACATTCATATCTTGTAAAATTAGAAGATATAACAATCAATTGAGAAGAGATAAAATGAGATGAATATGACACAACAGCAACAAACAAAACTCTTAGAATTTCATGAGATTTTGAAGAAAATAATACAATAACATCAAACTATTCAATCTATGGATTGATTAGACCATTTTCGGGTGAATTTAAAGATTGGACATATGGTTTATATTCCACTTCCGGAGACTTTGATGAATGGGCTTATAGATTATACCTAGAATTACCAGTATTAGATTTGAATGAGAAAATAAAAAATTTGGATGTATCTTTGGATATTCCAGGTGGTTGTAAAACAATATATACCGAAGATGTCTATGTAAATCTATGAAAGTGATTTATCAATATGAATGAATTTAATGAAGAATACTGACAAATTCGATGTAGAGATGATAAATTAGCCTTAATTTATAGCTGAGAAATTTGAGAATATTCAAGCATTGTATTATCCATAAATTTTGTGAAATGAAGTTTTGATTTGGATGAGGAATTATTGGCAGCTTTTGCTGCCGTTTGAGACGGAGATTTTTATTATTCGGACAAGACAAATCGACAATCAATAGTTTTTGCAATATGAATATTACTATTTTGATGATGATTTAAAGCATTGATGAATAAAAGGTACAAATCAAAAGCTAGGATAAATGAAAAATGTGTAATACAGTACGATGCACCAAAATGAATTGACACTCCAGAGGCTGGAGTCTTGATTGATAATAAGCTGGATCCAAAGGACATTACAGCAATGATTTATCAGCGAGCAGCAAATCATTACATCAAAATTCTCAAAGAAGAAGATGATGAAAAAAAATTCTATATCAAAAAATTAAAATCAATTCCTGGAACTGCGAAAAAGTATCAATTAAACCTATTCAATGCTTTATTCAAAGATAGTGATGAATTCCATTTCTCGAAGTATAGTTCTAGTTTCCGTTCAGCTGTATCTACAGCAACAAGCGAATTAACGAGTTATATCGATAAGCAAGATTGGTACAAAAGCAGATTTTTCAGTGGTATTTGATCTTCATTCAAAAGACAAAATAGAGTGCTTGTTTTTTTGACTGCAATATTAGGGTTTATACCATATTTTGCAGTAGTTACGTCATTAACAAATCATTTAGTACCAGTTTCAAATTGGATACGCATAATAGTGCTCATAGCATTTATTCTAATTGTGACTTCATATCGTAATTACAAAGAGGAGACAAATACAACAAGATGACAAGAACTTCGTAAGCATTGCCAATGATTCAAAGATTTTTTGATGAAAGTAGACAAGGTGAAATTAGAAACATTGCTAAAAGAAGATCCACTATATATAGAAAAAGTATTACCATATGCAGTAGTATTTTGAGTAGAATCACAATTTATCAAAAGCATAACACCAGAGCAAATAAAAGATTTAAGCCGATTTAATTGAGATTGGTACGAGTTAGAAAATGCTATCAGATACATAAATATATACAATTATTCATCATTTTACACATATTCAGGTAGTAGTTCATCGCATACATCATACAGTTCATCTTGATGATTTAGCTGAGGTTCATCATTTGGATGAGGTTTCTCAAGTTGATGAGGTTGAGGCGGAGGAGGATGAGGTTGATGGTAAATTATATATATAAAATACCTTTCTAAAGGCTTAACTAGCTTTTATTAAAAATGTTTGCTTTTGAGAAATATTTCAATAAACAATAAAATACAGTGAAAATAATCATTTAAGATTAAATGGGTTTTGTTATTGTTTTATATAATTTGAAATAATTATCATGAAAATTTGCCCATATTGTGAATCTAATCTTTCTGAAACTGCAAAAAAATGTAAGTTTTGTTGAGAACGAATAGAAAAGGATGAGAAAACTAATAAAATAGAAAAAAATAGAAAAAATTATAATAAAACAACAATATCATTATGAAATACACTTAAGATACTATTGATTCTCTGAATAATAATTGCAGTTCTTTCATTTTTTATAAATATAATATTATATAATTGATTTGACTCTGAAGGCATAGAAAATATTGGTGTTTTTCTGGTGCTTCCAGAAATTATAATCTATTTTGTTTTAATTGTTTTATTAATAGTACGAAGTGTTAAATCATATAAGATATTATTATCAACATACGATGCTAATTTACACTTTGAAAAAGCATCAACAGTCTGATGGTGATGGATTATCCCAATAATTAAATGGTATAGACCTTGTCAATCAGTTAAAGATATATTAAAAAATTTTGAGTTGAGGAGTTGAATAGATCGTAAATGTAGCATAGTATGACGATGGTGGGCAATTTGGTTGATATGAAGTTTTCGGGATAGAGGTTATCTTTATTTACACGATGAAACTGATTTATTAATGTTAAATATTATAACATCACTGTTTAGTATAATTTCATACTTCCTATTAATAAAAATAATAGTTCGTGTGAATAAAGCTCAAAGAACTATTGAACAATATTTATGATAGATTAGTTTGATATATATTATACTAATCATTATTGAGAATCGATTTTCAATTGATTTTTTTGTCTTTTCAAGTATATTACAAGCGACAGTTTTTTATAAAATTCGAAAAAAATGTTGAATTTTGATTGATTAAAAATATTAGACAAACATATAAAATTTTTGCAGAAAACATGCAATACGACCGACTTATTTCTAGTATGATGATGTATTAGAGATATTTTGTTGGATACAGAAAAAACACTAAAAGATGTCGATTTTACGATGGCATGAGATCCACAAAAAATCTATCAACAAATAAAAAAAGATTGAATTCATCATTTCATGACAGAAAAATTCGGTACAATCACACTGATTCCAAAAGATAATAAGGAACTGAAATATGAATTGACTCCACTTCGTACAGAAAACCAATATTCCGATAATCGCCATCCAGAAAAGATAAATTGGCAGGATGATATTTTACTCGATTCTGATAGGAGAGATTTTTCTATAAATTGTATCTACTATTTTTCAGCAAATTTATCAAAAAATATTCAAAAAGAATTTAAAACAAAAAATAAATTTGATGATGAATATTTGTTTCAAAAATCACTAAAAGATAGCTGAATTGTGTTTTATTCTGACTTAAATTTATTAATCGTACAAGACCAAAATTATATATCGAAACTATTCCCAGATTGAAAATTTGACGAGACTTTCGCTGTATATTTAGTAGATACACTACATGAAAAGTTTGAAAATAAATCTCGTTGCAAACAATCACTAATTCGTATCATTATCGATCCTCACAAATGAATTCAAGATATCATAAATAGGAAAATCAAATGTGTATGAGAACCAGAAAAAAGGTTTACTGAAGATGCTTTGAGGATAATTCGTGCCTTGAGATTTGTTTCAGTACTAAATCAAAAATTAAAAGATACACAATGAAATAAGCCAAAAATTACTTTATTCGATATCGATACAGACACACGAAAGGCTACCAAAGAATTGGCAAATCTATTGCAAAATATTTCAAAAGAGAGAATTCATGATGAGATTATGAAAGTTTTTGTTTCATGAGATCCGTTTGCCTTTGTCTCATTGCTTGATGAAATTAAACTGCTTGAATATGTATTCCCAGCATTATATGCGACAAAAAATATAGAACAGCCAGTTAGATATCATCCTTTTGATGTGTATGTTCACACAATGATGTCGCTTTATCATTTGCAAAGGATAAACAAAGATTATCTTGTCAGATTTTCGATGCTTTACCATGATGTAGGAAAAGTAGGGCAGTACTCAGCATACGAAAAAAATCTTTCTCGTGATGAAATTCGTGCAATATTAGCTAGTCCACTAAATCACCGTGTTTCATGACCTGAACTTGCAAAAGAGGATTTTGCTAGACTGACTTTTTCAAAAGCAGAAATAAAGGACATTTGCTGGTATATTTTCAATCATCATGTACCATGAGAAATATTGAATGCAAGCGAGGAAAATAGAGTAAAAAAACTTCGTAAATTGTATAGTGAAGCATGATTTGAAAAAGTAAACAACTTATTGGACATTACGATCGCAGACAGGTTAGGTCAATACAACCCAATGCAAAATAGTGCAGACATTACGGATGTAGAAGAACTCAGAGATATGTTGAAAGAATTAGAAAAACAAGAGTGACAGTTCACACAAAAAGATTTACAGATTGATTGAAAAAAAATCATGGAATATTTCAAAATTCCAGCTTGACCACAGATTTGAGAATTACTAAGTCTGGCCATGAATCGGGTATTAGTAGATATAAAGAATAGGAATACTGAAAAACAAATTCTTATTTATTTAAAATGAATAGTAAAAATCATGAAATAATTCATATTATGTATCTTTTTTGAAAATTTGGTTAAAAAAATAGTTTAATAGTATTAATTTTTTTTCATTTTTATTAAGTTTTAGTATAATATTATAGTAAACAAAATTTAATTAAGCAAAAAATTTATGACAATATTAATTTGGATAGTACTTTGTATATGATGAATCTTTGCTATATATTATGCTGGTAAAGCGGCATATAGAGTGGCGTTTTTGAGTATTGAACAAAAACATAGATTGAAACAAGCTGAAAATTTGAGATTTATTCAAGTAAAATTAGAGAAAAAGGCTGTAGCAAAGTCATGAGACATAGAAGCTACTGACCATACACAACAAATGAAAGATAATATTGAAGTCATGAACCAGGTGTTCAAAAACTTTTACTGTATATATGAAGATAATCGAAAAAATAGAGTATTTGGAAATAATTATATCAGTATGGAGCTGGTAGTAGAAAAAGAAGTAATAAAGTATTTTTTATGAATACCAAAAGAGCATGTTTCAACTGTAAAAAAAATGATAGCAGCATTCTATCCCACTGCATTCATTGAAGATTGTTCGGCTCCATTATTTTTAGAGGCATGAAAGTATATGGCCTGATGACAATTTTATCCAACAAAAAATAGTGTACATCCAATCAAGACATACGAATCTTTTGAGGCCGATCCAATGGATAGTATTTTATCTGCATTCAATAATGTTTGAAAAGATGAAAAATTGGATTTGCAAATATTAATTCAGCCATTGCACGAAAATGTTTTGAAGAAGATGAGGAAAAAAGCCGAAAAAATCAAAGAAGGAAAAGATTTTGGATGGCTGAAAACAATGTTTTTAAAAATACGAAAAGCTTGATCAAAAGAGGATACAAAACATGAAAAAAATAAAGAGGAAAAACATAAACATGATTTTTCACAGACTCAGTTGCAGGATTTTGATAAAAAAATGGATGATGAAATATTCTTAACAAAAATAAGAGTTTTTGCAGTATCCTCAGACAAAGCGAGGCCATGAAAAATGGTTGATGAAATGTGAAGATTATTTAATCAATACAACTATATTGGCCTAAATACTCTGAAATTGAAAAAAATGAAAGAAATTAGAATGTTTGCAAAAGATATTGTAATGAGAGATTTTTATACACATTATCCAACATTTGAAGATATAAAGGATTTTGATAAAAAGAATATGCTAAATATTAAAGAACTCTCATCCATAATCCACTTCCCCCATGCTAGATTTAATCAAAATCCTAGATTAGATTGGCAAAAGGGTAAAATAGTTCCAGCCCCAAACGAGTTACCAAATGAGTGAATAGTAGTTTGATACAATAATTACGGTTGAGAGGAAAAAGAAATTAGGATTACTGACAAAGATAGATTTAGACACATATACATCTTGTGACAGACGTGAACCTGAAAATCTACAATTATGTACGCACAAGCAGTAGACGATATGGATCATGGAAGATGATTTACATTTATTGATCCACACTGAGAGGCTTGTGAAAACCTTTTGAAATGGTTTCCTAAAGAGAGGATTGATGATTTAATATATTTTGATCTTTGAAATACATCATATCCAATTTGATTAAACCCACTTGAAGTAGATCCAGATGATGCTGATCAAAAAGATGTAGTGACAAACGATTTGGTAGAGATGTTTATCCAGATGTATTGACCAGAAATATT
>Ga0310786_10012071_pt1 | contig 10719 bp, 7 predicted proteins | sample AusTroGonzalo_MG_FD_203881 | JGI IMG/M metagenome (GOLD analysis project Ga0310786, IMG submission 203881) | Bovine rumen microbial communities from tropical cattle in Woodstock, Queensland, Australia - Gonzalo_03 (v2) (version 2) | ecosystem: Host-associated > Mammals > Digestive system >...
CTGTCATCGTGTTCCCCGAAGCGGACGAGGAGGACGAGCTGGAGATCCCCGATTCGGACATAAGGATCGACCTTTTCTGCGCCGGCGGCGCGGGCGGACAGCACGTCAACAAGACGGAGTCCGCCGTGCGCATGACGCACCTGCCGACGGGCATCGTCGCCGTCTGCCAGGACGAGCGCTCCCAGCAGCGCAACCGCGAAAAGTGCTTCGCCAACCTCAAGGCGCGCATACTCGACTTCCGCCGCCGCGAGGAGGAGGCGAAAATCGGCGCGAGCCGCCTCTCCCTGCGGGGTTCCGGCGACCGGTCGGAAAGGATCCGCACGTACAATTTCCCGCAGAACAGGATGACCGACCACCGGATAGACCTCACGCTCTATTCCCTGGACCGCATCATAGACGGCGAGATGAAGCCCCTGCTGGACGCCCTCGCGGAGCACGATCTCGAAGACCGGCTCGCGCAGGCGCTCCGCGACGGGGCCGCCGGCGCCAAGGCATAGGCGGAGGCCCCCACATGGAACTTACGTCGCCAGGAAACCCGAAACTCAAGTACGTCGTGAAGCTCCGCTCGTGCGGAACGCGCGAGGAGACCGGCGAAATGATCGTCGAGGGCTACCGCGAATGCCGCCGCGCGCTCGACAACGGCTACCGCCCGCGCGCCGTCTTCCACTGCCCGGACTTCTACCTGAAGAACGAGAACGAACCGGCCCTCGTGGACGAGTGCGCGAAGCTGGGCGCGGAGGTCTACTCCTGCTCGAAGGCCTGCTTCGCGAAGATAGCGTACAAAGACCGCCCCGACGGGCTTTTGATGGTGGGGCCGCACGTGACGGTGCGCCTGAGCGACCTCAAGCTGCCCCGCAACGCGCTCGTCGTCGTCACCGAGGCCCTGGAAAAGCCGGGCAACCTGGGGACGATCCTGCGGAGCGCGGACGCCGCCGGCGTCGCCGCCGTCATCGTCTGCGACAGGACGACGGACGTCCACAACCCCAACGTCGTCAGATCCTCGACGGGCACGCTCTTTTCCGTGCCGGTCGCGGAGGCGACGAGCGAAGAGGCGCTCGCGTTCCTGAAGGAGAAAGGTTTCCACATACTCGCCGCTACGCCGCACGCGGAAAAACTCCACTGCGAAACGGATCTGACGGGCAACGTCGCGATCGCGCTCGGCGCGGAGCAGTACGGGCTCACCGCGAAGTGGATGGACGGCGCGGACCTGCGCGTGAGGATACCGATGCTGGGCCTCGCCGACTCGCTGAACGTCTCCGCCGCCGCGACGATCCTCCTCTACGAGGCCGTCCGCCAGCGCATCGCCGCCGGCCTCGCGTCCGTCCCGCCGGCCGAACCTTGGCACGGCGAAGCCGTCCGCGACAAGTAGCGCCGGCGGCCGTGTCCGCGAATTTCGTTTTCTTAACATTCCCTTAACATTCGTCTGGTACAATATGCGGCGAAGGTCGGGAAGAACCCCGGCCGGAAAAGGAAAGGAAAGCGAAAATGAAAGCAAAGAATGCGGTAGCGGTGTGCATGGCGGGCGCGGCGATGGCTCTGGCCGTCGCGGTCGCGCACGGGGGCGAGGCGGCGGACGGGCGCGCGTCGAAGACGTCGGAGTCCTCCACGGTCACGAACGACAACGGGAGCGTCTCGCGCACGTTCACGGAATGCAACGTGACGACGAACGGCAATATGGTGACGGAGCGCCGCCGCGAGACGAGGACGACGACCGACACCGAGGGGAACGTGCTCGAATCCTCGACGAGCGAATACGCCCAGAGCTACACGGTCGGCACCGAGGGCGCGGGAATGCTCGCGTCGGGCGTCTCGTTCGCCGCTTCGGAGCCGGAAGGCGGCGCGGAGAAGGACGGCGGCGAATCGTTCCTGGGCCTCAAGTTCGGCGAGGTCTACGGGGGGACCAACCTCGTGGGCGACGCCGACCAGCCGGCACTCCTGAGGGCGGAGTTCGAGCCTGCGAAGAAGCTCGCCGGATTCGACGACTACTACGTCTACGTGACTCCGAAGTCGCACAAGATCGCCAAGGTTTACGCGTGCGCCGTCCAGGAGATCGACCCCGGCGCGAGGTGGCGCAAGCACTACCTCATCGAGGCTCTGGAGAAACGCTACGGCACGTGGGCGCGGCTCTGCGACTTCTGGCGGCCGATCTACGCGTTCGACATCGGCTGCGGGCGCACCGTGAAGGCCTTCCTCGCGGGAGCCAGCGAGAACTACGAGACCATAATAGCGGCGTACGACGCGAAGGTGCTCGCGGAGGCCCGCGACGAGGCGGAGGAGCTGCGCATAGAGGCGCGCAAGAAGGCCGCGAAAGCCCGCGAAGACAGGGTTTCGCAGGCGGCGGACGCCTTCTGACGCTTGAAATTTCGCGGCCGATTCGGTAAAATATGCGATTGTCCGCAAAAACGGAGAAAGAACAGACGACAGAGGTTGAACGATGCTTGAAGTAAAAGACCTGAAAAAGCGCTTCGGCGGCTTCGAGGCGGTGAAGGGGATATCCTTCACCGTCGCGAAGGGCGAGGTGCTGGGCTTCCTCGGGCCGAACGGCGCGGGGAAGTCCACGACAATGAGGATGATCACCGGCTTCATGCCGCCCACGAGCGGAACGGCCGTGGTCTGCGGGCACGATATATGCCAGGACCCCGTCGCGGCGAAGGCGTGCATCGGGTATCTGCCCGAGTCCGCGCCCAGCTACCGCGCGATGTCCGTGGAGGAATTCCTCGCGTTCATCGCGAGGATGCGCGGGTTCTCCGGCAAGGCCGTGAAGGAGCGCGTCGAGAGGGCGATCGAAAAGGCCCACCTCGGGCCGGTCGCCCGCAAGACGATCGACACGCTCTCGAAGGGCTACCGCCAGCGCGCGTGCTTCGCGCAGGCGATCATACACGACCCCAAGGTGCTGATCATGGACGAGCCGACCGACGGCCTCGACCCCAACCAGAAGTACACCGTCCGCGAGATGATCCGCGAGATGGCCGCCGAGAAGGCGATCGTCATATCGACGCACATCCTCGAGGAGGTGGACGCCGTCTGCACGCGCGCGATAGTGATCGCGGACGGCGAGATAAAGGCGGACGGCACGCCGGCGAAGCTCAAGTCGATGGATCCGTCGGGGCGGCTTGACGTCGTCTTCCGCTCGCTCACGGCCGGAAACGGAACGGAGGTGTCGAAATGAAGCGGTTCTCAAGCGCGCTAACGGTTTTCAGGCGCGAGTTCAAGTCGTACTTCGACTCGCCCGTCGCCTACGTGTTCCTGACGGCGTTCCTGGTGCTCACCGGATTCCTGACGTTCGCCGTGGCGATGTTCTACGAGCGCCGGCAGGCCGACCTGACGCCGTTCTTCTTCTGGCATCCGTGGGTGTATCTGCTGCTCGCGCCCGCCGCGACGATGGGTCTCTGGTCCGACGAGCGCAGGAACGGCACCGCGGAGCTGCTGCTGACGCTGCCGATGACGGCCTGGCAGGCGCTGGCCGGCAAGTTCTTCGCCGCATGGGCGTTCCTCGGCGTCGCGCTCGCGCTGACGGTCCCGGTGCCGCTCACGGCGGCCTACCTCGGCTCGCCCGACTGGGGCGCGGTGTTCTGCGGTTACCTGGGCTCGTTCCTGCTCGCCGGCGCGTCCGCCGCGATCGGGCTCTTCGCTTCGACCCTCTCGCGCTCGAGCGTGGTCGGGTTCGTTATCTCCCTCGCCACGATATTCACGCTCCTGATCGTCGGGTTCGACCCCGTGACCACGGCCGTCGCCGGATGGGGCGTCCCCTCGGGGATCGTGAACGCGATGGCGTCCTGCTCGCTCCTCTCGCACTTCGAGTCGATGAGGCGCGGCGTCGTGGATTTCGCAGACATCGGCTACTACGCCGGCGTCGCGGCGTTCATGATCGCGGCGGCGAAGGCGGTGACGGACGGACGCAGGGGCGGCGGCGCGAACGTCGCGGCGCTCGCCATTCTCGCGGTCGCCATAGGCGCGGCCGACCTCATACTCGCGTCGCTCCCGCTGCGCGTCGACATGACGCAGGAGGGGCTGTACACGCTCTCGAAAGGCTCGAAGGCCGTCCTCGCGAAACTCGACGCGGACGTTACTCTCAAGTATTTCGTGTCGTCAAGCGCGGCCGACATGCCGATGGCGCTCAAGACCTACGCCTCGCAGGTCGAGAACCTGCTGAAGGAGTACGAGCGCGCCGGCGGCGGCAGGCTCGCCGTGGAATCGTACGACCCTAAGCCCGACTCCGACGCCGAGGAGTGGGCGCAGCGCTACGGCGTCGAGCCGCAGACGGTGAATCCGTTCGGCTCGCCCGTCTACTTCGGCGTCGTCGCCGTCTGCGGCGACCGCGAAGAGACGATGCCCCGTCTCGCGCCGAATCTCGAATCGACCCTGGAGTACGACCTGACCCGCCTCGTCACGCGCGTCGCGTGGCCGGAGCGTCCGGTAGTCGGCGTGATGTCGTCGATCCCGGACGTCCTCGGCGGAGCGCCGAACCCGATGCAGATGCGCATGGGCCAGCGTCCGCCGCAGGGCTGGATGGCGTTCTCGGAGCTCGCGAAGGACTATGACGTCAGGAGCGTCGCGACCGACGCGGAGTCTATCGACGACGACGTCAAGGCGCTGGTGGTTCTGCACGCGAAGGACCTCTCCGACAAGACCCTCTACGCGATCGACCAGTTCGTCCTGCGCGGCGGGCGCCTCATCGCGTGCGTCGACCCGTTCAGCGCGAAGGACTTCATGTCGTCGCGCCAGAACCAGAACCCGATGATGATGCAGGCGGGCGGCGACGGACCTTCCACGCTCGGCAAGCTCTTCTCCGCCTGGGGCGTGGAGTTCGACACGTCGAAGGTCGTCTGCGACCTCTCCGCCGCGACGAAGCTCAACGACGGCACCGGCGGCGTCGAGGACAACCCCGCGTTCCTTTCGCTCGGAAAGGCCAACATGGAGAAGTCCGACATACTCGTCTCGCAGCTCACCGAGGTGATGATGCCGTTCGCGGGCGCGTTCAAGTTCTCGGCGAAAGAGGGCCAGGACCTCAAGTTCTCGCCCGTCGTCAGGACGGCGGGCGACGGCTCGGGCGAAACCGACCGCCAGTCGCTGATGTTCGGGCTCGACTCCGCGCGGCGCGGCATGAGCGTGGACGGCGAGTCCCGCGTTCTCGCGGCGCGTCTCGAAGGGACGTTCAAGACGGCGTTCCCGAACGGACCCGACGGCACGAACGACGTGTCGAACGCGCACTCTTCCGGCGCCGGCGCGGTGCTGCTCGTGGGCGATTCCGACTTCGTGGCGGACGAGTTCTGCGTCAAAGTCATCCGCTCTCCGTTCGGCGCGTTCGCGCAGCCGCTCAACGAGAACATCTCTCTCTTCTCCAACATCATGGAACAGTTCGCCGGACGAGAAGAGCTCATCGGCGTGAGGACGCGCGGCAAGACGAACCGTCCGTTCGAGCGCGTCGACGCGCTCGAGGCCAACGCCCTCGCGCGGCTCCGCGAGAAGGAGGCCGACTTCGAGGCCGAACTCAACAAGACGCGTCAGCGCCTCGCCGAACTGCAGCGCCAGAAGACGGGCAACGAGAGGTTCATCCTCTCGCGCGAGCAGCAGGACGAGATCATGAAGCTCCGCAAGTCGGAGGCCGACACGCGCCGCCAGCTCAAGAACGTAAGGAAGGAACTGACCTCCGACATCGACTCTCTCGGGCTGATGCTGAAGGTCCTCAACATCGCGTTCGTCCCGGTGCTGGTCGCACTGTTCGGACTCCTGCGCGGGCTCGCAAGAAGGAGAGGCTGACATGAACGGAAGGAACCTCGCGGCGCTCGCGTGCGCCGCCGCCGCGCTCGGCATAGCGGCGTATTTCGTGGACGGGTCGTCGCGCCCGTCCGCGCCGAAGCTCAACGGCAGGGCCATACTGCCAGGACTGGACGTCCAGTCCGTCGCCAAGATCGAAATCGGCGAGTCGCTCGCGCTCTCGGCCGGCGACGCCGGCTGGACGGTCGACACCCTCGGCGGCTACCCGGCGGACCGCGCCAAGATAGCGGATAACCTGCTGAAGCTCGCAGAACTCAAAGTCGGCCAGGTCGCGCGCGGACGCGCCCTCGGAACGGCGATGAAGGTCGTCCTCAAGGATTCCGCCGGAAAGGAACTCGCGAACCTCTCGCTCGGCGACAGGCACATGGCGAAACCGTCCGGCCAGGCGGCGATGTACGGCGGGGGCGGATACCCAGACGGACGCTACGTCGCGTTCGGCGGCGAGACGGTCCTCGTCAAGGACGCCCTCGACGCCTTCGACGGAGACGCGAAGAAGTGGTGCAATACGCGCATCATCGACCTCAAGCCGGACAGCGTGACGGCCGTCGCATTCGAGGGCGCAGGCGAAAAGGTCGAGCTCGAGAAAGGCACGAACGGCGTCTGGACGGTCAAGGGCCTTGGAGAGAACGAGGAGTTCGACTCGTCGAAGTCCTACGCGCTCGAATCGGGGCTCTCGTACCTCGACTTCGATTCCATAGCAGACGCGTCGTTGACGGACGAGGCCCTCGGATTCGCGACGGGATTCGTCTACACGGTGACGGCGAAGGACGGCACGAACAGCGTCGTCCACACGGCGAAGCTCGGCAACAGAACGCCGAGCGGCGGGCGCTACCTCAACCTCGACGGCGGCAAGTGGAACTTCACGATATCGTCCTACGCGGCCGACAAGATGACGAAGACGCGCGCCGATCTCGTGAAGGAGAAGGAAAAGCCGAAGGCGGAGGAGCCGCCCGAAGCCAAGACCGGGGACGCCCCGGCGCCGCAGCCGGAGGCCGAAAAGTCCGCCGCCGCGGCTGCGCCGCAGGAGGCGCCACCGCCCGCCGCGGAAAAAGTAGAAACAACGACGGCGACAGAGGCGGACGGTCTGTCCGCGGAAGCCGAAGCAAGGATGGGAGGACACGATGCCGAATAACGCAAAAATCGCGGCGGGGGCCATAGCCCTCGCCGCCGCCGTCGTCGCGGCTCCGTTCGCGAAGGCCGCCCCGGGCGGCGTCGCCGCCGGGTATCCTGACTGGACGAACGTGGACAAGAAGCACCGGCTGTTCGGCCGGGATCTGTGCCCGTCGGACTTGCGCCACAAGCTGACGCTCGTCCTGGAAATCGAACCGAAGGACCGCGACGAGTGCGTCAGCAACTTCAAGGACATCACAAAGCTGATGTGGCAGAACTCCTACGTTCAGAAGCACGGCACCTTGTGGGAGGAGTACGTGATGCCGAGGGACGTACAGGTGGTGGTTTCGTGCTTCAGCATAAAAGACGCGCCCGAAATGGTCGCGGCCGTCGCCCAGTACAACAAGGGAGTCACCGGCTCGTCGCCGTTCAGCTACTGCAACATCCCGGTGTATTCCGGGCTGACGTTCCCGGGTGCGCCGAGCGGCGCCGGCAAGCGTCCGTTCTTCTACCTGATGGGCCCGGAGGGCGTGGAGCCGCTCCTTTCCGGCAAGATCGACGGGAAGACCGTCGACGCCGTCAGGACGAAGATATCGAAGACGAAGAAGCCCGCCTGGATGCCGTACTTCGGGACCGTCCCCGAGCCGAAGCACTTCGCGTCGCTCAAGAAAGCCCTCGATCCCGCGAAGCCGAAACTCGCGGCGGAGATGCCGAAGCTCAAGAAAGGCATGGCCTCCAAGGATCCCGAGACGGCGAAGGAGGCCCAGATCCTCTACGACGCCGTCGAGCAGGCCAGGAGCGACCTCGTGTTCAAGATATCCCAGGAGTTCTCCAGCGCTCCGCACGTCGCAGCCTGCGACATCGAGCGGCTCGTCAAGTTCTGGCCGTCGGAGAAGAAGAACGTCGCGGCTGTGATGGAAAAGATGAAGGCGAAGCCCGAGATGGCCAAGGCCGTGCAGATGTACGTCAAGACGCGTCCGTGGGCCAATCCCGAGTTCACGCCGAAAAACGCTGGCGAGTCGAAGAAGATCGTCGCCGAGCTGACCGGCATGAAGGCGACGCTTGACAAGATGGCCGAGAACTCCAAGGATCCTGTGGTCCAGGGGGTGGCTTCGCTCGTCGGCTCCGAAATCGACACGCTGATCGAGGATATCCCCACCAGGTCCAAGTGAGCGGGGATGCTCCAGGCCGCGCCGCCGTGCGCGCGTGGACGGCGGCGGTCTTTGCCGCCGTCGCCGCTTTCTGCCTCGCGGTCGCGGCGACGGACTCGCACCTTTCGCTCGACGACTGGGGGTATGTCTACGGGTGCCCCTTCGTCAAGGACGGGCTTTCGTTCGCGAACATAAAGGCAGCGTTCGCGACGCTCGGCCACGGCGGAATATGGATGCCGCTTACGTACGTCTCGTACATGGCGGACATTTCGCTCTTCGGCGCCGGGTGGCGGGCGCACCACGTCGTTTGCTCGCTTCTCCACGCCGTGAACGCCGCCGTAGCGTTCAGGCTGCTGCTGATGCTGCTCGTGCGCATTGCCCCCGGGACGCGCCGCGCCGCGTCTGGGATGACCGCGATTGCCGCCGCCGCCGCGCTCGCCTGGGCGCTTTGCCCCGCCCGCGCCGAATCGTACGCATGGGTCGCCTCCCGCAAGGAGGAGCTGTGGGCGCTCTTCGCGATGTGCGGCGTGGCCGCCTGGATCAGGTTCGCCGAAGGCCGGTCTCTCCGCTTCTTCGCCGCGGCGCTCGCGCTGTTCGCCGCATCCTGCCTCTCGAAGCCGACCGCGATGTGCTTTCCTCTGCTGGCGCTGGCGGCGGAGAGGCTGGCGGCGCGCAAGGATCCGGACGCCGCAGGCAAGGCGAATCTACCGATCCTGAAATTCTATTTTCCCCTCTTTGCGGTTTCGGCGGCGGTGGCGCTGATCGCCTGGATGTCGCAGACTTCGCCGGACGGCATGGCGAAGATCGAGGTCTTCGACCAGCCCATCGGCTGGCGGCTCGTGAATGCCGCCGTTTCGCTCGGGCTATACGTTTCCCATGCCGTCGCGCCGTTCGGGCTTCACGCCGACTACCGATATGTCGCGGGGGACTTCCCGCTCGAAACACTCAAGGGGCTCGTCTTTCTGGCCGCCGCGGCGGGCGCGCTCGCATTCGCGCTGCGCGGCGGGACGGATGCCGCCCGCCGCGAAACGCGGAGGGTCGCGCTCCTGTCGGCGCTCTGGTTCGCCGTTCCGCTTCTGCCCGTTCTCGGCGTCTTCGGGACGGTAGGCGACACGGCTTACGCGGACAGGTACTCGTACCTGCCGGACATCGGAATCGCCCTCGCATGGGCGTATGCGCTTTCACGTATTCCGCGACCCGCGCTTTGCCTGTCGCTCGCGGCGGCGGTTCCTGTAGCGTTTGCGGCGGCGTCCGTGCCGGTCGCCCGCTCCTACGCGAACGACGTCGCGAGCTGCGAGAGGGCGCTCGCGCACGATCCGGACAACTGGCGTTCGATGCGGACGCTCGGGCGCGAGATCGCGGCGCGGCAGGGCCGCAAGGACGAGGGGATTAGGATGCTCAAGAGGAGTTTCCACCTGCATCCGAGCCGGCTCACCGCCGAGATTCTCGCGTATCTTCTCGCGCACCGCGGTGCGAAGGGGGACTTCGATCTGGTGAAGAGGATCGGGTCCTACGCCATCGCTAAGCCGGCGCTGGACGACGGCGGCATGATGCTCGACGCGCTTGGCGTCGTGGCTTTGCGCGAGGGCGACGACAGGAGCGCGGCCAAGCTGTTCGCGGCGTCGCTCGTCGCGCCGCGCCGCTCGTACCAGAACAACTACACGATGCTCAACCTGGGCCTTGCGTTCGCCAACTGCGGCAACCGGCCGGACGCGGTGACGATGCTGATGCGCCTTCGCGGCGTCCGCGACGAAAAGATTCGCGCGCGTGCCGAAGCCGCGCTCGAGCACATAAAGAACAAAACCCCCGGGCGCATCCCCTGGGAGCCGTGACCGCCGTCGTCAACCCGTCCGGGGCAATGAAATTTGCTTGTACTTATTTTGGAGTGCGCCATGTGGAAAAGCGCGGCGTTCTGGGAGGGGTGCATCCGAAGTTAGCTAAACGGCAGAAATGAGGGCTGAGAAGCGGATGCATGGTTGACATGAGGGGAATTTTTTGGTAATATTTCCTCAGACGACGGAAAGGATCCGCATTTCCTTCCTTCGTTCAAGGAGATTGTATGACTAAAGATGAAATCAAGGCCTGTATTTCGCTGAAACAGCGGGAAATGCCGTTTGACGTCAAGGAACGTGAAGAATGTCTGCCGATTGACGGACGGGACATCATCACGATTCCAGGTGTCCGTCGGTGTGGAAAATCGACACGGATGGAATTGGCAATCAACGGGCTCATAGCACGAGGTGTCCCCAAGGAAAATATCCTTTGGATCGGATTTGATGACGAACGGTTCGCGTTGATGACGGCCTCTGAACTGGATTTGATTCTTGACGCATATCGGGAGATGTACCCTGATATACCGCTTAAGGATGTCTGGATGTTCTTTGACGAATTGCCTCTGGTGGAGAATTGGGAGTTGTTCGTTCTTAGGGTATACAAGAACTATTGCAAGCATCTGTTCGTCTGCGGATCGAATGCCCATACATTGTCCAAGGAAATGAAGAGCGAACTTAGGGGGTGGCCGCTTGAGTTCGAGACCTGGCCGTTGTCATTCCGCGAATACTGTGATTTCAAGGGTCTCGACAGGGGCAGCGCGCTTGAAAGCGAGAAGGCGAGACTGCGGGTGGGATTTGACGAATTCAATCGTCTGGGCGGCATGCCGGCAGTGGTGCTGACGGAGAGC
>Ga0310786_10012072_pt1 | contig 10718 bp, 21 predicted proteins | sample AusTroGonzalo_MG_FD_203881 | JGI IMG/M metagenome (GOLD analysis project Ga0310786, IMG submission 203881) | Bovine rumen microbial communities from tropical cattle in Woodstock, Queensland, Australia - Gonzalo_03 (v2) (version 2) | ecosystem: Host-associated > Mammals > Digestive system >...
TCATTTGTCATTGGCCTGGTTGTAGATTAAAAACAAAGGACAGAAACCAAATTGAATTTCACCATATCGTCCCGAGAGAATTACACCCGAGATTGAATCAGGGAGTTACTTTGAGTTACTGTCCTTCACACCACAGAATGATTTTTCACCCTGAAAGCACTAAAGGTCCACATAGCATAAATAGTCCAAACAAATTACAAATTTTAAACATATATCCAGTGGCGCCGAGTGGATATGCTGTTGAATACAAACGATTTAACGATGAAACCTTCTTTGAATTTTTTGAAGGCGATTATAGAAATGGAGAAGTAGAATGAGCGGTAGTAATGATTATATAGTATGTAGTCGGTTGGAGTGACGATTTAAGTACCATTTCAAGTAATGATTTGGGTGCTTGGTCTATTCAACCACAATATACTTTGCGTGGTTCACAAACCACACAAGCAAGCAATACTGTAGATATAGGTATGGAAGAAAAACCACCTGTTTGTACAAATGAAGAATGGGATAAATTCTGTGAAGAGGAGGGATTGGAAGATGGCAACGGGAACAGCTACTACACAACAGATGTCTACACAAATGGCACATACACCCACACCGGCACAACACTCTCAGCATAATATGAATTCTAGTAGTATGTCATTTTCAAATGGTACAGTTTCAAATGGGTCTGGACTTACAGTATCAAATGGTACTGGAGTTACAATTTCCAATTTAGGGAATTACTTAACTACTGGCACAAGTATTTCTAATGCTGTGTGGGGTGTTTATACAAGCTTTATGAAACCAAAGACTTTTAAACTTCGGTAATACAACTATTTGTGTTTACAACTGCGACAACAAGTACTTTATGGTTGATAATGTTCATTTTTCATTTGAAACACAAGGTACAAATGTTACATTGAGAGTGAGCACTTACGGAACTACGAATTTGTCCAGTTTGGACGAAGTAAGAAACTACATAAAGTCAATGAAGATGTATTACTTGAAATGTAAGGAATTTGAAAAACAACTTGAATTAACTTCGGATTTCGCATAAATAGAAATATGGGAATAATAATACTTTGTATAATAATGATTTTGTTTTGTTCAGCAGTTCTTTATTCACTGTGGAAAGATGGAAACTTTGACCAGTCTAATATGATTGGTATTGTTTTGTGCAGTTTAACAATTTTATTGTCAACTGCGACAATTATTATGAAAATAATGTAAGTTCAACTTGAAACAAAATTTAATAAAGTTTAAAATGGACGGGTTTACAATTCGTCCATTTTTTGTTATATTATAGATAGAACTTAAATGGAGAACACTTAATGAAGATTAACTCAAACTATCAAGATTATTATGATTCTGCTTTAGGGTCATTTTTGTCCTCCGAAGTTGTAATCAACAGAAAAGAAAAAGAAGTAGAAATTGGTAAAACTGAATTTCCAATTTTGTGCTATAATCGTATTCCAGATTGGCAAGCTGAACAGCAGACTGTAGAATTTAATGGTAGAAAAACCACTAAAGGTTATCCAATTACTTTGATTGGTTTCTGTGGTCAGTGGTTTTTCCATTGGCAAAAAGGTCATTTGACTGATGATTTCCGAACTGTCATTGAACACCAGTATGTAACCTATGACGAACTTTTGAAGGACCACCAGGAACATACAATTTGTTATCAGTGGATGAAGTCTTTTAAAATTGAAGAACTGAATGACCCAAATAAAATTAAAGAATGGAATAAGGACATTTTTGAAAAGTACGGGCCTGTGATTGTAATTCCTGAATATGAAGGAATTAACAAGTGGCACAAGAATACTCAATACGAAACATACAAAGCACAGTTGTTCCCTAATTTGAAGAATTACGGATTTCAGCAGATGAAAGACCCATTTACTGCATTGTGGGAATTGGAACACTGGTATGACACACACGCCAGACCCGACGAAGCTATTGTTCCTGTTGGGGATGATTTGACCAGATTGAAAGCATACGGTTTTGACGCAAAAACTTCATTTAGAAAATCTAAGGAGAAATAATGGTGAAATTAAAAAGATTGTTAACTGTTTCGGCAGTAGCATTAACTCTATTCTCATTTGGGATTGGTTTCCTGAGTATTAGAGCATTTACTTGGCTGGGTTGGTTAATTCTAAGTCTTCAGATTGAATTCGGTATTTCTATTTTCGTATTAGCAGTACTCGGAATTATTCTCGGCTATTGTTGGGCAACTGATGGAGACGAGGACGAAACATTTATTGACTATTCTAAAAGTTTTATTGAATCAATGCTGGACTAATTATGCCTAGATACTGGGGTGAAGGACCACACGAAATGTATCACAGGAAAGAAGATGGCCTGTGGTATTTTCCGGGTTGTGTAAATGGATATAAAACCCTGGAAGAAGCAAAAGAAGGTTATCGCAGACGAGATGGAATGCCGAGTTCATCTGATGTGGATAGCTGTCTAGCAGTTATTGCTATGTTTGTTTCATTGGTTTTAGCATACATAATCATTGTTTATTAAAGGAGTAAAATATGGTATATTTCATTGTTGGTGCTTTTATTGTTTTTATAGTTTGTTTGTGTTTTTATTTTAACAAGCAAGCAAATGAAGAACAGAAAGATAGAGAAAAGCCCTGGAGAGTTGTAAAGAATGCTTTGGGTCAGTATCTCTTACAGAATTATAAAGTCATTGAGAAATCTTGGACTGATGACAACCCATTTGTAACTTACGAATGGAAGTGGGTAACTGTACAAGCATTTGATGACGAACAAGCTGCCATTATTAAAATGAATTATGAACTTGGCGAATTAAAGAAGCAAAAAGAAATTGTAAAAATCGCAAACGAAAAAATGGCAAAAGCAAAGAAAGAAAAAGAACTAGCTGAAACTATCGTTGAGATTATTAAATGAACATTAAAGATACAATACAAAGGAAATTACACATGGGACTGTTTAGATACTTAGGTAAGTTTGAAGAGTTGTTCAAACAGGAAATTAACTGTGATAACATTTATACGAACTGCGTATATCTAAAAGAACATTTCCCAGATAAATGGAATGGTGTTTTGGAAAGTATGGGAGTTAAAAAAGATACACCTATATTTTCTGTAAACCATACAATCAACGGAAAACGATTTGACGTTGTTACATTTTGTCCTCCAAAAGGTTCTACTTCTTATGGAGATTATTTCTATAAGAAAGGTTCTATTTGGACTAGAAATATATGTAGAGCTGATTACAAAAATGATAAAGAATTTTGTAAAGAACTAGACGTCGCTTATCAAGAATTACAGAACTTGTTTTCATTCCTAAAGTTGTTTGAAAAACAGATGGAAGAAATGAACAGACTGATTAAAATTCAAAGTGACGAAAACAAGGAGATTAAACCATCGTGACCTATTCCCATACAGTTAAGTTTCAGTGTGCTAATCAAATATACGAATTTACATTAGAAGACGAAAATAACGAAACTGAATATAATAAAATTGTGGCTCGGGTAAAAGCCAAAGTGTTTGACCAGGCTAACATTGAAGTTCTTTCTGTTGTAACTAAAAGTTTACAATAGAATGTAAACATTATTTTACACAATTTTGGCTAAAAATCATTGACAACCCTCGTGTATTTTACTATATTTACTTATGTAGAAAAGAAAACAAGAGGTTTCAAAATGGATTTAATCACACTCAATGGCAAAATCAATAACATCGTTAATCGTTACCCGGCTATCCACGTGAATGTTGGAACGAATAACGGTCGCCACGAAGTGGTTTTGAATTTCCACAACACGAATAATCATTTTGCCAAATTGGGCGAAATTAAGCTTGACTTTTTCGCCGTGGTGAATCCGCTTACCTGTTGCGATAATGTGGATATGAGTTTTATGGTTCGCTCTTCAAACATTGACGAAAATCTTGAAGGCGAATACAGAACTGCTATGGAAGAAATTGTGAAGGAATTTGAATAATGGCAGACGAAAATAAAGAAAAGCCGGTTCTCGGCGAAATGATTGCGAATTTTCCGGTGGAAGAATTAAAGAAAGCAATGCTTCACATTGACCGATTTGACGAAGATGTTGTAACTGAAGAAAAGACCAAATCGGCTGAAGTTGAAGAAAAGCTGGAAGAAGTCTCACAGGAAATCATTGAGGATAATTTGTAATGGATAATCAACAGAAAAGTGGCTGCGGATGTTTGTTACTGTTCATATTCTTTGTAATGTGTTGTAACGGCACAATTAGCCCTGCACTATTTTTCGTTCTCGTATTTGTGTACTTATTCTTTGGATAAACTATGAACTATAAGAAACTTTATACTAAATTCTGTAACTATTATAAGAACCTTGAGAGAAACTACAGTGACCCACGGTTTACTATCCACCATATCCTTCCGAGGTCTATGGGTGGTTTAGATACAGATGAAAATAAGGTTCCTTTAACACCAAAAGAACATTATTTAGCCCATAGAATTTTGGCACACGTTTACAAGAAACGAAATCCCGAAATTTGTTATCTTTTGAACAAGTTCGCAAATGGAATGAAAGGTTCGGACTGTCCGAAATACTCAAATTTCAATTTCTACTTGAATCAAATTTTAACATTCAAGAAAAATGGTAAACCAAAAAATTATGATGCTTACTGCACTGCGTTGAAGGAAGAAATCATACATTTGTTGGAATTGCCGATTGACAAAAAACTAATAACAAACAGACTGATGAATACTTTCATCTAACAATAACCCCTAACAAAAAGGAAAACAAAAACTATGAATACAAAAACAAAGGTATCACTTATTCTTCTCGCCATCGCGGTTATCGTTTGTGCGTTCTGCGCAAAGAAGCTCGTTGGTTATAAGCAGTCTACGGAATTGCTCGTTAAGCAGTCACCGTTCGGAACATTGTCCTGCGTTGAAGGCCAGGGTCTTTATTTCCGCGGTTTCGCATCCATCTATCACTATGATTTGGCGAAGTCCTTCTATTTCAACTCTAGCACCGAGAAGGTAAATGGCGAAGGTTGGGAAGGTGACGCAGATGACGAAGATGACATTTCCGTAACGCTTTCACGAAATGCGAATGCTAATATCTCCGGCTATCTTTTGTATGAATTGCCGACTGATTGCGATAAGTTGATTGAACTACATAATAACCAGAAGAATGATAAGGGTGTGAAGCATAATCTTGTGCGAAATGCTGTTCTCTCTGCGGTACGAAAGACTGCCCCATTGTTTACGGCTGAAGAAGCTAAGGTTACGAAGATTGCTGAGTTCCGACGTCTCGCTGAAGACCAGTTGGTGGATGGCGAATACCTGACAACTACCGAAGTTCTCAAGGAGAAGGCCGGTGAAGATGAGGTAGATTCAAATGGCAAGGTCATTAAGAAGGCAGAAGTCCAGGAATATCGTGTAACGAAGCTCAAGCTGGATGCTAATGGTAATCGTATTCTCACGAAGAAGTCCGCACTCTCTCAATATGGCATTGTTGTTAAGCAGCTTGAAATTCAGAGTGTAAAGCTGGATAGTATGGCACAACGCCAGTTGGATATTGTGAAGGAACGTGAAATGCAGCGCGTGTCTAATGCTACTGCCGCTGAAACGGCAAAACAGAAGGCCATCACCGCAGAAGCAGAAGGTAAGGCAAAGATTGCTGAAGCAAAGGCTGCCCAGGAAGTCCAAAAGATGACCGAAGTTACCCAGGCTGAAAAGGAACGTGATGTCGCAATTCTTAATGCGGAACGTGAGAAGGAAGTCGCTCGTCTAAATGCTCTCAAGGCCATTGAAGATGCAAAGAGAATTAGAGCTGAGGGTGAAGCTGAGGCTGCTGCTAACAGAGCCAAGGTTATCGCTGGTTTGACACCACAGGAAAAGGCGGAATGGGATTATAAGACGAAGGTTGGTATTGCCGAAGCTCTTGCTAAGTCCGAACATCCGATTGTTCCTACCATTATGATGGGTGGTGCCGGTGACGGAAAGAATGGTGCTACCGCTCTTGACGCTGTTGGTATGAAATACTTGATGGACATTGCTGATAGAATTTCTAGCAACAAGTAATAAAAACCACTTGAGCCCGAACAATGTTGCGAAATGTTGTTTGGGCTTTTTTCTTTAAAACAAAGGAATTGTAGATATGAAACTGAGTTTACTCTTAATTATTGTCGCATTTGTTTTGTTTGCTTTTGCAGATCCATTTGGCTATCAAGTTAATTCACCAATTAAGCCAGTTCCAAAAGAACCATCTGTATTTAAAGAAAAACCATTTGTGCTTACTGATAAACCAGTTATCGCACCAAAACCAGAACCAGTTCAACACAAAGAACCGGTTAGAGAAATCACTAATGAATTTGATGAATGTGTGGCAGATTGTAAGGCAAACAATGTTTCAAATTCTATAATTGAATTTTGTATTAGAGAAAACTGTGGGAGGATAAACAATGATTAAAAGAAGCGAATTTATTATTGGTATGGTTATAATGTTCTTCTTGTTTCTGTTTGTCAATGGACTTATTGTCAGCGACATTAACGAAACTATGCGAACATTGAAGCGTCCAGTAGTTCTACACGATACAACTTCTGTTATGCGTTATGTGGATAGATACATTCACGATACTACTGTTATCACGCAGACCAAAACAGAATACATTGAAAAGGTTTCTTTGATTGGTAAAATGCAAGATTATGCCGACGAAAAAGAAACAACTATCAAGCTTGAAACTGATGACCATTTCTTTGAATTTGATGCCAAGTATGTTAAATTCCAGTGTAATGGAAAATTGGTTGAACTTGATGACGAAACAGTATGTGCAGGGGATTGGGTATTCACTGCGAAGGAGATAATTGAATGAAGAAGATAATGCTCGTTATGTTGTTTGCTATGGCTAGTGCTTGGGCAGATATACATTTGGATTTCGTCCTTTCCGCACGAAAGAAAGGTTGCGAAGTAACCCAGTGGGTTGAGAACGATTATGTGTCAGGAGTTCTTTGGCAACAATACGCAAAGGTTGCTTGTAAGGACCCACAGTCTATGCCTGTAAGAATGGTTGGATTGAAGTTCTTGGACGTATCCAAAAATCTTAAGGGCGAATATATTTACACTTACGGATTGGAGAAGTAAAATGAAACGGATACTGCTTTTAATTAGTTTGTTTACTGTTATGAGTTTTTCTTGTGATACTTATTGCAAGGAAAAACTTGAACGAATCGCAAACTCACTTGAACGAATTGCGAATTTGATGCAGAAGGAATACAATATGGAACTGGACAATAGAACCACAGTTCGTGAAAGTTATTCCGCTCCAGTTAAGAATTATGATGTTCAAATTAACGGTCGCTCATTAAAAGCAGTTCCGACTTCTTCTATTTTTACTGAAGACGAATTTTTGACTTGTAAGAGCGAATGTAAGGAACGATTTAAACTCTATACAGAAATTGAAGATTGTATTAAAAGATACTGTGGAGAAGAATGACCTACAAAGAATACAGAGAAACTTGTTTAAAAGCTGGGCTTCAGTTTGAGATAAAAGATTATTGTACTGATTCACCAGCTTTTGGTTATAGTGCTTGTTATCTTTATGATAATGTGTTGTACGTAATAGCAAGATTTTTTAAATGCGATGGGAAAATGTATCACAATGTAAATGATAGTAGTCCTGGTATGGCAGTTTTGCCTTGTATTGGTAAGAACTGCGTTTTGGGTGGTGAACCTTTAATTAAGTTCATTGAGCAAAGTAGATGCGAAATCAAAAAAGAGAAGATCAAAAAGAAACTTAAAGAAATGGAAAAAGATTTTTAGTATTGACAGTGGCAGGATAATTAACTATATTATGGTAAAGTAGAGGTATTATGAAAACTATTAGACGTGGTGTATTTGAAACTAACTCTAGCACAACTCACTGTGCTACTTACACAAAAACATACAAGCATATCGCAGATATCCCGCTGCGAGATAAAAAGGAATTTCCGACACTCAATGCTGACGGAACATTGGATGTTGAACTGTTCGTTTATTGGGATATGGAAGTTCGTGAAAGGGATGACATTGACCTTTCAAGTGTAAAGACAATTATTGAGTATCTTGCTGCTCACGCAGTTTTCTCTTGTCACGAAACGCTGTGGAGTAGAAAGAATAACGAAGTAATTTATCACTATAACGATAACCACGCAAATCTTCTTAAGGACATACAGAAAGCTTATCAAACAGTTGGATTGAAAGCTCCGACTGATGTTCGCCCATATTTCCTTGATATTGGTGATAACAAAATTTACATTACTGAAGACAACATAAACAAGTGGTTCTTTCCATTTGAAGAATATCCTTGGTTTGACAAGAAATCTGAATGGGATAAGTATGTAAAGAAGACCCTTAAGAATACTCCTGATGCAGCTAATTGGCCTTATGCTAAACACTTCATTGGAATGTGTGGTAATGATTTGTGCAGTTCTAGTTATGAACACGCAACACAGTATTTTGAAGATATGGCTCACGGTTGGGATGGCCGAGACGATGAAAGCGAAGAAGATAACATAACAACCAATGATATGCTGACCAGACAGATTTCATTGAGCTTCTATCATACCTAAGGAGAAATTATGAATAAGTTAATTATTGACGATATGCCAGAATTGTATGCTAAATTGAAGCCATACATTGAGTATCTTGAAGGTCTTGGATTTTATCCTTCCAGAACAGATTTTAGTTATTTCAATCCTGGAGATGATGATAACTATGAATACTTCAACGGTTGGAATTACAAGCGTCAAGATACAACTGCGTCAGATGGTTATCGTGAAGACTGGGTTGTAGATTTGGCAAGCTATACAAAAGAACCAAAGGTTGAAGTTTATACTCACAAAATAGTAAAAGCACCGAAGTATTATTTTGGTGGAAAAGACAATGTTTATCCATATATCATTCAGAATCCAAATGAACTTGGTAAATATGATTCAAAGATTGTGGATAACATAAAAGATTTCAAAAAAGAAATTGGTAAGTATTTGATGTTGATTAAAACATTTCAAGAAAAGGTAAAGAAGCATGATTTGGAGAAAGACTTCACCTAACATTATTGCGAAATATGACAATGGTAATCACCGGGTTACTTTGTTCTCAGACGGAACAAAGATAAAGGAAACAATTAACCCTGACGATGACCATTTCACATACGAATTCCCAGAATCGTTTGATTTGAAAATCACAGATTACTGTGATGCCGGTTGTGCTTATTGTCACGAAAACTCAACAAAGAAAGGAAAACACGCAAATATCTATGCACTTAGAGATATGCTAGATAGTTGTAAGCCCGGTACCGAAATTGCTATCGGTGGTGGAAATGCTTTGGAACATCCATCTTTGTTGACTTTGGTTGGTAAAATGAGAACTAACGGACTGATTCCTTCTATCACAGTCAACCAAAAACATTTACAGAAATACTTTCAGTTAGTTAAAACCCTGGACTTCGCAGGAATTGGTGTTTCCTTGACAGATCCTTCAAACAAGAAGGATATGCGTTTGATTGACGAACTGGGCAGTAACGTCGTAATACACACGATTGCTGGCGTTTTAACTCCCCAGGACTATTCTGTATTGAGAGATAGAAAGGTTCTAATTCTCGGTTACAAGGATATCAGACGCGGACACGATAATTTGTCTAAGCATACTACTGAAATTCAAGCAAACATTGAACAACTGAAGAAAGATTTGCCAATGATTGCGAAAAATGCTAGAGCAGTTTCTTTTGACTGTTTGGCTCTAAAGCAGTTAAATCCAAAGGAATGTTTGGGAATGACTGACGAAGAATTCGCAAACATTTATCAGGGCGATGACTACGAAATGTTTGACAAAAACGGAAATTTAACAGTTGGTACAATGTTTATTGACGCTGTTAAAATGGAAATTGCTAGAAGTAGTACTGCTCCAATGGATAAAAGATACAAATTCACTGGTAGTGAAAAGATAAGTGAACTGTTAGCAAAAAGCTGCGAAGGTTATGGAAAATAATACTATCAAAATCAGATGTAGTGTTAGAAGTAACTTGTTTAGAAGACTTGGTGAACTAGCCGGGTGTACTTATCTTGGAAAGTACAAATTCTACAAATTCTTTGAAATGGTAACCGCTGACAAAGTTACCCAGTATATGGAACAACATATAACCACACAGTTAACTTATTATGAAGCTTGCTGTGAATTTTGGTTGTATAAAATGTTCGGCTGGACAGAATATGACGAAGAAAAGTACGCCGAGTTATTAGAAATGCCCATACTGGATTTGTATGATACACTCAATTTAGCTTATAAGAAATACCTGGAAAAAGAAAAATTGGAAAGTATTAAAGAGGATTTTTAATGATTGAAAATCACTTTGATTATAACATAACTAGAGAGAAAATCACAAAAGCATTTGATGTCAAACCAGGACATCCTGCTTATGCTCCAATTTGTGCTTTTTTAGATTATCACGATAAAGAAATTAGAGAACAGTATGCTATGAAACGAAACTTGGAAATGGGGTACTGGAATTTCATATCTAAGTATGTTTATAACAAACTATTAAAGTTTGAATACGATACTACTGATTTTGCTAAATTCAAAGCTATGAGTGAACAAGAACTTGAGGCCTTTCGTGATATGCGATTGAAAGAATTTATGGCTGAACGAAGACTTGACAAAATGAAAGAGGATTTCTAATGGTTTATGTTTGGATAAGTACTGATGAAAATACTATTATTAGACAAATGAAGGGAAGTA
>Ga0310786_10012073_pt1 | contig 10718 bp, 10 predicted proteins | sample AusTroGonzalo_MG_FD_203881 | JGI IMG/M metagenome (GOLD analysis project Ga0310786, IMG submission 203881) | Bovine rumen microbial communities from tropical cattle in Woodstock, Queensland, Australia - Gonzalo_03 (v2) (version 2) | ecosystem: Host-associated > Mammals > Digestive system >...
GTCCGTCAAGTCTTGGGCAATGGTGAACAACTCAGGGGTGTTGAACGATGCTGCCACCGTCTGACCTTCTTCGACCGACTTCGAGAGCACCACACCGTCGATGGGCGAGGTAATGGTGGCATAGCCCAGATTGGTCTGAGCCTTTTGTACACTCTCACGACTTGAGTTCACAGTCTGGCGGGCACGCTCGTACGACAGCTTAGCATTCTCGAATTCGTCTGCTGATACAAGTCCTTTATCGAACAGGGTCTTATATCTGGAATAGTTTGCTGTCTCGTAGTTCAGTGAGCTTTGTGCACTCGACAGGTCGGCCTTGGCACGGTTCAGCTCACTAATCAGGTTGGTCTTGTCCAACTCGGCAATGACCTGTCCCTTTCTGACGACTGAGTTATAGTCCACATAAAGCTTGGATACGATACCTGATACCTGTGTACCAACAGTGACGGAGGTGACAGGTTCAATGGTACCAGTAGCCGTAATAGACGTACTGATGTTTTGCTTCTCAACTTTGGCTGTCTCAAACTCAGCTTTCTGTTCTTTCTTGCCACCTGACATCATCCAGATGACGAGGGCTATCAGGACTACAGCGCCCACACCCATCCATACTTTCTTGTTCTTCATATCTTATATTTTTATTGTTCCGTTTTGATAGAATTTCAATAGCTGTTGCGACAATATCGTCTGATACTTCGACTGCAACTTGTTCTGCAGGGCTGTGAGCAGCTTGTCCTTACCGTTCATCAACTCGACAATGTTCTTCAGACCCAGATTGAACTGCTCGCTCAGCAGGTTGTAGCTCTGCTGCTCGCTCTCGACAGAGGCTGAGGCCGAACTGAATTTCTGCTGGTTGTTGACAGCGTCGAGCCAGAGCCCCTCGATGGTCGTATAAAGCTCGTGCTCCTCGTCATCAAACTGTACCTGAGCCTGTTCCTGTTCCAGATGGGCTTTATTGATGTTAGTCTTGGTGCGGCGGGCATCGAAGATAGGGATGCTGACATTCAGAGTGGCTGAAAGGCCCACATTATTCTTCATCTGGCTACCCCATGCTGTCCTGGAAAGGCTGTTGGTCGACGTGCTGAGGCCACCGTTAAGGGTGACAGATGGCAATTTGCCCGCCTTGGCAATCTTCATCTGCAGTTTGCTCTTTTCAATATCCAGCTGGGCATTCTTGATTTCAGGACGCTGTGCCATAGCAGCTTCATAGACGCTGTTCATCGTAGGGATAGGCTCTAATGCCTGCTGATCGGAAGTGGTGGGAATGGCAACGTCGAAGGTGTTGTCTTTCAAATCCAATACCTGCTTCAACTGTAACTTGTATTTCGACAACTGCGTTTCTGACTCTACGATGCTGTATTCGCTGGCTACACGCTGGGCGGTGAGCTGGGCTAGGTCGGCTTTCGACATCTTACCCACTTCCACCATCTGTTGGCCACGCTCTTCGTTCTTCTTGCTGGTCTCCAGATTCTGGCGGTTCACCTCGATAGCTTCCGCCGTATAGAGTATCTGGACGTAGAGCTTGGTAATCTGCTCTTGAAGGGAGTTGGCTGTCACGTCGATTGAGAGGTCGGCCTGCTCTTCAGTTAGCTTGCTAACTTTGGCCGTATTGGTGTTCTGCCAGCCATTCCATACTGTCCACTGGGCATTGACGCCATACGAACCGTTATAATAGACTTTGTCCGCTGCCGTATTATCAAAAGGACTATAGCCCCCACCTTGGCTGGTGCTGGCAGTCAGCGTGGGCAGCAAGGCTGATTTCGACTGCAAGGCATCCTCTTGTGCGCTCTGTTTTCTAATTTTAGCAAGTTTCATGGACACGCTGTTCTCCATAGCATAATTGATGCAGTCTTGCAGCGTCCACTTTTTCTGCGCATCAATGCTAAGGCAGCACAACAGTGCCATCACATAAATCATTCTCTTCATATATACCTTTTTTATAATAATATACGTATTTTATCGATGCAAAGGTATATATTATCGACGAAATAGAAAAATAAAATGGACGTTTTCTGCCTATTAATAGAAATAAAAGGGCAAAACATCGATAAGATTTGCCGTTTTATAGATATTTTAACTAAATAGATGTTTATAACTGTTGTAAACGTGCAATATACTTGCCGATGATGTCGAACTCTAGGTTGACAATAGTGCCTATGCGGATGTCCTGAAAGTTGGTATGTTCCATGGTGTAAGGGATGATGGCTACCTGGAACGTGTTACGTGTAGGATTGCAGACGGTAAGGCTGACACCATTGACGGTGACAGAACCTTTGTCAACTGTGAAGTAGCCATGACGAGCCATCTCACGGTCCTCTTTGTATTCGAAAGTGAAATAGGTGCTGCCGTTGGCATCTTCCATGGCAATGCAACGTGCCGTCTCGTCAACATGCCCTTGTACGATGTGGCCGTCCAGACGTCCGTTCATCAGCATACTGCGTTCAATGTTAACCTTGTCGCCCACCTGCAACAGGCCAAGGTTCGAACGCTCCAGCGTTTCCTTCATAGCGGTGACGACGTAGGTGCCGTTTTCTATGCGAACCACCGTCAGGCATACGCCATTATGGGCTACACTCTGGTCAATGCTCAGCTCGTCGACAAACGAACAGTGCAACGTGAAATCAATATTGTCTCTGTCTTTCTGAATGGCTACAACGGTAGCAAACTCTTCTATAATGCCTGAAAACATAGTTTCCCTCTCTAAACTTTAAACTCTAAACTCTCAACTAAAAAGAAGGGGTCGCCCAGTGATGTGATGAAAACTCCTTTGTTAAAAGATAAGAGCGCTCTCCGTCGTTGTAATCCACCGGCCTTTCGGCTTACGTGCTACATAGGTCTCCGCTCTGTGTCGGAGTGCAACACGCGTTGTGGCCCGCCATTGGCAAGAGAAGTCTGCTCGAGTTTCAGTGTAATTTGATGAGTATCCCGATCGAACCGGCACGACCCCTGTTTCTTTGCTGCAAAGATAGTTATTTTTTATTGAACTACCAAATTTATTCTTCTATAATTTCATATTCATCAGTAACCTCTTCTTTTGGTTCTGCCGGACTCTCTGCTGTAGTCTGCTGAGCCTCATTGTCTTGGGCAGATTCGTCAAAGTCGGCAGCCTCCGCATCTTCTTGGCGTCTTCTGCCACGCAGACGGTTCTGATGCCATATCAGGAAGCCTATTCCCAGCACGGCAGCCAAAACGAGATAGATCCAGATGGCCGTGGTTGACAGCAGGAAGGGTGGGGGCACCACGACACGGATGGAACGCATGTCGTAGGCGTCAGGCGACTCCAGCAGGAAGGCTTTCACCTTGAACGTGTATTCGCCATAAGGCATATCTTCGTAGGTGGCTGTCCTTGTCTTGTCGGCATTAATCCAGTCCTCGTCCAACCCCTCCATCATGTACTGATATTGGATACGGTGCTGCAGCGAGTAGTTCAGTGCAGCAAAACGGAAAGCAATCTTGCTGCCTGACTTAGGCAACTCGACTTGCATGGTCTCAGGGATATACTTCTGGAAAGTGCTGTCAAGACGCGGACTCATCAGTTTGTCGTCCAGATAGAAGTCTGTCACACGCAGACGTAACAGCGAACCTGTTGAGGTTTGCAGTTTTTTACGGTCTACAGTGTAGAATCCGTACATCGTTCCAAAGAGAACCTTGCCGTCGCTGGTGGTAATGGCGGCACCCTCAGAACACATCGTCTCGTCGACACCATCCAGATTCGAGAAACTGGTGAAGATGTCTTTCTTTGTGTTGAGTGATGCTAGGATATGCTCGGCAGCAAACCAGATATTGTCTTGTTCATCAATAATTAGGCTACGTATCTCCTCAGACGGCATACCGTCGGCAATGCCGTAGTTCTTGAACTTCCAGTTGCCGTTCTCATCGAGTCCGTTAGTACGGCTCAGACCACCGCTGTTCGTTCCAATCCACATGGTGCCTTGCTTGTCAGCCAGCAGATTAACGATGTCGGTGCTCATCAGTCCGTCCTCTAAGCGTTCAGGCTGTTGCAGCTCCTCGATGATAACCCTTTCGTTGCGAATCTGCATCATCAGGATGCCGTCCGTAGAACCAGCCCACACCTTGCCGTCCTTGGCCAGTGCAATAGTACGCACCTTCATGTGGCCATTGTGCGGATAGTGCGACATGACGTTCTTGCTGTGCAGGGCAACGTATTGCCCGCTCTTGTTCTTGCGTATCACGTTGACACCACCGCCATATGTTGCCACCCATATGTTGCCCTGCTTGTCCTCAACGGCCTGATAGGCGGCGTTACTGCTCAGCGAGTAGGGGTCGTTATCGTCGTGGCAGATGTTGATAATCTGGTAGCCAGCGGCTGTTGGCGTAATCTTGAACAGACCCTTGTCCTTGTCGCATACCCAGTAGTTGCCTTGCTTGTCCATCGAGATGCCGTATGGGCGACTGATGGGCGTTCCTTTCGAGTCTTGGGTGATGATGGCCTGCACCTGCATGTTCTTGTTGTACACGAAGATACGGCCTTTTTTGTTGGCCAGCAGTGTGACGCCACGCTTCGCATCGTGTAACATGCCACGCACCTCGTTGTCCAAGGGCTGGTCAGACTCAGGCATTAATAAGGTACGCGCAATCGTATTTTTTAATACCTCCAGCTTCTCCAGTCCTCGGCGGATGGTCGATTCCCATATAACGCCATCGTTCATCTCCAGACAGGCACCTACCGTGTTGGGCAGGTTCCAAGGGTTGCTGGGGTCGTTGTGGAAGTATTCCACCTCGTCAGTCTCGCGGTTGTAGTAGCCGTAGCCACCATGATTCATGCGTACCCATACTACACCCATGGCCTCTCGGAATTCTGCACCGCGACTGGTGAATTCAGGCTGGGGAATGCGTTGGGTGAAATGCTTGACGTTACCTGTAGTAGGATCCAGCTTGTAGGCACCGTCACCCTCGTCCGAGAACCAGATGAGCCCGTGGCTGTCGACGAAGAGACCCGTTACTTCACGTCCGATATTCGTCATGATTTTGGGTTCTTGTCCGTAGGCATAGTTGACAATCTTACCCGACTTGGTGCCGAAGAAGATGTTATAACCATTGGTGGACAGCTGGGTGATTTGCTCATCCAGCATGATACCTTTCTGCTCTAAAGTGTTGTATGACAGGTCAATGCGGCGCAGTCCCTGGTCGGTACCGGCCCACACGTCGTCACGGTATCCTCCGACAAGGCACTTGACGGTCAGACCGTTGGTCGTGATTTGTTGCGGATGGTAGCCGTTCTTGTCATACTTTACCTTGTAGAAGACACCGTCGTTGAATGGAATATAGACATCACCATTGGCAGCCACAAAGGTTATCGTGAAGTAGTCGGCATTGAACTGCTCGTGGCCGTTTACGTCCTTGAACGGATCAATGATACAGTCAGTTTGACGGTCGATGACGAAGAAGCGGCCATCGTACATCTTCATCCAGACATTTTGCCGTTGGTCAATGGTAGCTTGCGCAATACGGTTGTGCATGCCCTTGATACCGCTGGCAATACCTGTCCTGTAGGTGTAGAAATTGTAGCCGTCGAAACGCACCATTCCGTTCCATGTGGATATCCACACGTAACCATAGTCATCACTGGTAATCGACGAAATGGCATTGCTGGGCAGTCCATTCTCGGTAGTGTAGTGTGACAGTGAAGCCTGCATACGCTGAGCTCTCACCCCTTGCGGGGATGAGAGTGTCAGCATAACAAGCAGAATTTTTAGTAATAATTTCAGGCTGTAGTTTGTTTTCATTTTCCGTTGTGTTAATAGGCGAAGAGCGGATAGCTCTTCATGGTCTCGTTGACCTCGCTGCGTACCTTCGCGATGACCTGCTCGTTTTCAGGATCGTTCAGCACTTCCTCAATCCAGGCGGCAATCTGAATCATCAGATCTTCCTTGGCACCACGTGTTGTGATGGCGGGGGTACCCAGACGGATACCAGAGGTCTGGAAAGCCGAGCGGCTGTCAAACGGAACCATATTCTTGTTTACTGTAATATCTGCTGCAACGAGGGCATTCTCAGCCACCTTACCTGTCAACTCAGGATACTTCGAACGCAGGTCAACCAGCATAGAGTGGTTGTCGGTACCACCGCTGACGATACCGAAGCCGCGCTTTACAAGCTCCTCGGCCAATACGGCAGCATTCTTCTTGACCTGCTTGGCCCACTCCTTGAACTCAGGCTTCAAAGCCTCGCCGAAGGCAACGGCCTTAGCAGCAATGACGTGCTCCAGAGGACCACCCTGCTGTCCAGGGAATACGGCGCTGTTCAGCAGCTGTGACATCATCTTCACCTGACCCTTTGGTGTCTTGTAGCCCCAAGGGTTCTCGAAGTCCTTGCCCAACAGGATGATACCACCACGAGGACCACGCAGGGTCTTGTGGGTTGTAGAAGTCACAATATGGGCATACTTGACAGGATTTTCCAACAGACCAGCGGCAATCAGACCTGCGGGGTGAGCCATGTCAATCATCAGCAGCGCACCTACCTTGTCGGCAATCTCACGCATACGCTTGTAGTCCCACTCACGGCTGTAAGCAGAGCCACCACCGATAATCAGCTTGGGCTTGTTCTCCAATGCCAGACGCTCCATCTCGTCGTAATCCACACGACCAGTGTCCTTATTCAGATTATAGCCGACGGGCTTGTACAGGATACCAGAGGTGTTTACCAGTGAACCGTGAGACAGGTGACCACCGTGATCCAGATTCAAGCCCATGAAGCAGTCGCCGGGCTTCAGTACTGCCAGCAGTACGGCTGCATTGGCCTGTGCGCCAGAGTGAGGCTGAACGTTGGCATACTCGGCGCCAAACAGTTTGCAAACGCGGTCAATGGCCAACTGCTCTACCTTGTCCACCACTTGACAGCCGCCATAGTAACGGTGGCCAGGATAACCCTCGGCATATTTGTTTGTCAGGTAGGAGCCCATAGCCTCCATCACCTGGTCGCTTACAAAGTTCTCACTGGCAATGAGCTCAATACCCTTCAACTGGCGCTGATGCTCCTGCTCAATCAACTCAAAAATCTGATTGTCTCTTTCCATTGTTCTGTTAATGTGTTATATATAAAATGTGTATTCGCACGTTTTCTGCCTGCAAAGATACGAATAAGTGCGCACAAAACAAAACAAAAACCATTGTTTCTTTTATTTTTTTATAATTTTCTATCATTAGGTGTAACAAAAGATATCAAAATGCCGTTAGTTGAGGTAGAAGAGTCATTAAAAACGAAAAGTTATGATGTGTACATTATTTAGAGTCGCACTCTGCGCCACGCTGATGACGGCTCCGACCGCTGCCATTGCACAGGGTAAAGCCTTTAAGAAGTTGCTGAAGATGGACGGTGTGGAGCATGTCCATATTCCGAAATTCCTGATTAAGCTCGCAGCCAAGAATGGCGAGGGACTCCATGTCGGCGATAATACCGTCATAGGTGGTGATGGAGCGGGCGACATACTCAAGGATATCAAGACGGTTGACGTGTTCAACTGCGAGAATAAGGAAGTCGCAGAGAAAATGAGTAAGCGCGTCAAGAGCATTCTTGATGGCAGCGGTTGGGAAGCTCTCATCGATGTGAAAGACGGAGAGGGCGAAAAGGTGAAAATTTACCAGAACCAGCATGGCAAGCAGACCACTGTCGCCATCTTTGCTGAGGAGGAAAACGAAGCCTCGCTGGTGGTCATTGACGGAGAACTGGACATGGCTAAACTGATTGAGCAGCAGATGGCTTCAGAAAACAATGCTGAGAAAGAGTAGAATTAACGGATGGACGCACGGGAGTTTAAGCAACGGTTCATGCCTTACCACAGGCTACTTTACAGGGTGGCCTACTATCTGACGGGGAACACACAGGATGCCGAAGACCTGCTTCAGGACATGTATCTGAAGCTGTGGCAGAAGCGCTACGACCTGCCCGACGAGGCCGTGAAGGAAGCTTATCTCGTCACCATGATTCGACGCCTGTTCATCGACCAACATCGTCTGAAACACCTGGATACGTCGGCAGAGTTGAAGGAGGAACTCTCGCCACCCTGCGAACGGGGCCTCGACGGACAAATAGAGCTGAGAGACGAGGCGCGGCAGATGGAAGGACTCATCGACGAACTGCCGGATAGGGATGCCAAGATTATCCGGATGCACCTGATGGAAGACCGCTCCTACGAGGAGATAGAGCAAGACACAGGCCTGTCGCAAGGCAACATCCGCATCATCGTGATGCGAACGAGACAGAAACTGAAACAACAATTTCAAAAATTGACAAAGACATGGACGAACTGAATTACAAGACGTTAGAGCAGATTCCTATCCCCGAGGGACTGGAGGAACGACTCTCTAAGAAGATTGACGAATGGGAGCAAGCGGAAAGAGTGCAGAAAGCCCAACGCCGTCACCTCCTGCCACGGTCCTTGCGCTATACCGCCGTAGCTGCCAGCATGGCGCTTGTCTTTGGAATGGGCTATCACTACTTTGGACAGGACGAACAAGCGAACCTGGCCGAACAGGATACATACCAAGACCCCGTATTGGCACAGCAGGAGGCAGAACGCGCCCTGAACCTGTTGGCTGCTAACTTGAACAAGGGCGTGGGACATCTCGAAAAAGCCAAGGTCCTGAGCGACAAGGCTGAGAATACATTGAACAAACAATTAAAAGCATTGAAATAATGATGAAACGGAAAATGATAAAAGCGCTGCTTTGCCTCATGGTGGCAATGGCCAGCCTCACCGCCAATGCCCAGGTAAAGGCATTCGAGAAATATGCCGACATGAAACACGTGTCGTATGTGTACATCTCTAAGTATATGTTAGGAATGGCTGGCAAGTCTGCCGCCCCCTCAGTGCCAGGAGTCGACATGAAAAGCATGGCCAGCAAGCTGACAGGCATACAGATTATCAGCTCAGAGGACAAGTCCGCACGGGCAAAGCTGAAAAGTGACGTCAAGGACATTCTGGCACAAGACAAGTATGACGTGCTAATGCAAATCAGGGAGGACGGCAGCAAGGTTGACATCTACTACCGCGTGGACAAGCAGCAGTCAGTTGTCGTCATGGTGGTGGATGATGACGGTGAAGCAACTGTCATGGTGTTCTCTGGCACCTTCACGATGGACGACGTCATGAAGATGGCAAAATAAAAAAAGAATAAAAGAGGGTGTGCCGATCGGCACACCCTTATTCGTTATTACACCAGTTCGACCTTGTTGATGTCCTGCTCCTTCTCGCAGTAGTGGCAGGTTAGGATGCCGTCGGCTACGTGGAAGTGAGTTGCCATGGGCTCGTTGTTGGTAATGCACTTGGGATTGTTGCATTTGACGATGCCCTTGATGACAGCGGGGGTTTCAACGGTCTTCTTCTCGACAACCTCATAGTCGCGGATGATGTTGAGAATGACCTTGGGAGCAACGACGGAGAGTCGGGAGATTTCGTCGTCGGTGAAGAATTTGTCGGACACCTTGATGATGCCTTTGTTGCCCACTTTCTGAGACGGGTAGTTGTTACCAATGGTGACAGGAGTCTTCAGGTCAAAGAGTCCCAGAAGGTTTGCCACCTGATAGGTCTTGGCGGCTGGTATGTGGTCTATAACGGTGCCTTGCTCGATGGCGGCAACCAAACGTTCTTTCTTGTTCATCCTATGATCGTTTTGTCGTTCTTTACTTCGTCTAAACTTATGCCAAGCACATCGCAGAAGATGGCTTCGCGGGCAAAAAGACCGTTACCGGCCTGCTGGATGTAATAGGCGTGGGGGTTCGCATCGACATCGTAGGCAATCTCGTTGACACGCGGTAGGGGGTGCAGGATGTGCATGTTGGGCTTGGCGAGTCGTAACATGTCATTATTTAGTATATATACGTTCTTGACGCGTTCGTACTCCATCAAATCGCTGAAACGCTCCTTCTGGACGCGTGTCATGTAGAGAATGTCGGCATCAGCAATGACCTTTTCGTTGAAGGCGGTATGCTCCTGGTACTGAATGCCGTGCTCCTTGCAATAGAGCTTGTATTCCTGAGGCATGGCCAATTCCTTGGGGGCCACGAAATGGAAGGTAGGGTTGAAATGGCGCATGGCCATGAGTAGCGAGTGAACGGTGCGTCCGTATTTCAGGTCGCCCACCATATATATATGAAGATTCTCGAGCGTACCTTGTGTCTTATAGATAGAGTAAAGGTCGAGCATGCACTGCGAGGGATGCTGGTGGGCACCGTCGCCAGCATTGACGATGGGGATGGGGGCGACTTCCGAAGCATATTGTGCTGCACCCTCAATATAGTGGCGCATCACGATGACGTCGGCATAGTTGCTGACCATCAGGATGGTGTCCTTCAGCGTTTCACCCTTCGTGCCACTGGTAATCTTCGGGTCAGCAAATCCTATTACTCGAGCACCTAAACGGTTGGCTGCTGTCTCGAAAGACAGACGAGTGCGTGTACTGGGCTCAAAAAACAGCGTAGCCACCACCTTGCCCTTTAACAGTTCACGGTTGGGGTGTTGCTCAAACTCTTGTGCCATCTCAATCATGTAGAGTATTTTCTCTCGAGTGAGGTCGGCAATAGTCACAAAATCATGCTTTTTCATTTGTCTATGATAATTTAGGCGCAAAATTACACATAATTTCTGATTTTCGTGCGAAAAAAGGAAAAAATCTTTTGTTTTATTCACACTAAATCGTACCTTTGCAGTCTAGAAACGAATAAACTGACCTCAATGAAAAAGATAATTGTATATGTGATGT
>Ga0310786_10012074_pt1 | contig 10718 bp, 21 predicted proteins | sample AusTroGonzalo_MG_FD_203881 | JGI IMG/M metagenome (GOLD analysis project Ga0310786, IMG submission 203881) | Bovine rumen microbial communities from tropical cattle in Woodstock, Queensland, Australia - Gonzalo_03 (v2) (version 2) | ecosystem: Host-associated > Mammals > Digestive system >...
GTCGTGAAGCGATTTTCTTTTTCGCTTCAATTTTGACGGGGGGATACCTCGTCACGTTCGGCCACCAGCTTCCGCAATTCTTCGATGCTGATTTTCCCTGCATCCGCCAGTTTGTGATGGAAGGCGCAGAGGCATATGAGATTGGAATCATCCAGAAGCAGGTCTTCTCTGTCCTTCAGTTTTACAATGTGATGAACTTCCAACGACTCATATTCAAGCCTGCCCTCTTTTCTGCACACCGCACAAAGCCATTGACTTCTGTCTTTAATGTCTTTTGCCTTCTTCGTCCATGCATATTGAGAACGCAGTTCTTTTTCTTTGTCAGGTTTCTCGTATATTCTTCTTGTGCATCGTGTTCCTAATGGATGAACCTTTCCGCATTTGAAGCAATAACGCCCGCCCGTCATTTCTTTTCTTTATCGGTTCCGAACTTTGTCTGTGTGAGGTCATACACACCGCCAGCCATCAAGCCAGACAATGCGGTGATGATTGCCTGCACCCAGTTCACGTCACCTGTCACGAGGCAATACACGACTGCTGCAATCAATCCGATGACCATGTTCTGGATCGGAATGTATTTGGATTCCATCCAGTTGAATTTCTTCGCCAGGAATCCGAACACCAAAGACACTACCATTGAGATAACCGGTATAAGGTTTGCTATTGTGATTTCCATGTTTCGCTCCTTCTATAAGCAAATTGACAGCACTCTCCCTGCTGTCAACCTTGCTACATTACGCAATTTAATTATTCGAGAAACAAAATGACGAAAACACCACGAGGTGAGGATGTTTGCTACTTCACTTTGCAATTCCGATTTTATAAATGCTTTTTCTAAAATAAAAGGACATTCGGGACATTGTTTTCATTTCAAACAAAAAAGGCACATTTCTGTGCCCTTTTGTGTCCAAATGTACCTTTTTGTGCCTAAGTGTCTCTTTTTGGTTTCTCAAGTATTGCCATGAGTCTGTCGAGTCCTATAAGTATTTCCACTTCCGTGTATCCATTTTCTTTGTAAGGTTCGATTGCCTTCCTCATTGATCTCCATCTGTCTTCCCAGGGATTATTCGGATCGTATTCAGGCTCATACAGTTCGACAACCAGCATGTCAGTCTTCTTGTCCTTCGTCTGCCACAATCTCTGCTTCACCATTTTTCTCATCCTCTTCGATTTGTTTCTCGAGTTTCTCCTTCAGATCTGAGTGCGACCACTCGAACCATTTACGGTGTACGGCCTGAGATGGTTTGTATCCCTTCTTGCCTGCCCAGTGTTTGACAGCGTTCCTCAGGATCTTCCGGTTGTATGTCTTTCCCTGTTCTTTGATGTCAGCTCTTGCCGGTTTCTTTTTCTTCATGTCTTTTATCCTTTCCAACCACGAAGTTCTGAACCTTCAGCACGACCACGTCATCCGGAAGCATGTCTCCGTTCTTGATCATCTCCTTCAGTTCCTGTTTGTCCTTTGTCATGTAGTTCTTTCTTCCTTTGCTGACATATGTCAATTCAGCCTTAATTGTGATTATGTCGTCCATTTTCTTTCTCCTTTCAGTTTTTGTTGTTGCGTGCCATCACTATGTTCATTTCTCTGACCGCAGCTTCAGCGCACTGTGCTACGTTAATATTGCTTTCTAATGTCTTTTGAAACAGTTCGAGGCCATGCAGCTCGCCTTGCAGAAAAATGTTTGTCACCCAGGCTTCTCTGCTTGCATCCGGTTTTGTTTCTTCCAGCCTCTCTTTGACAACTTTAATAAGACACTGCAAAGCTTCTTTGTCTTTTTGCATTCCAAGCGACACCAAGCCTATTGTGTATGATGTCTCCTCATTTGCCATTATTCCCACTCTCCTTTGTTTCGTTTTTCAATAGGAATCTCAATTTTCCTGTAGTGGCTTTCGTCCGCCTTTTCCTTCATCGCCTCAAAAAGCATGTTGTACTCTTCCTCGGTGATTTCTTGTTCAACCATGCCACAGGTAGTGCGGTATGCCACCTTATACACAATTTTGTATGGCCCGTCTTCTTCTGTTATCAGTGATTTCGGTTCAATTGTTGCAGACAGTTCGTAATTGATAACAATCCGATAGAACAACTCCTCTTTTGTCATTTTCTCCACCCCTTTGCATATCTGTCCAGGTCAACCTGGATGTCGTTCAGATTGTTTGTGCTCATTTCCAGAATGACACCAGGTGTCTGGATCGATAATTTGTATTTCATGTGTTTCGTGTCTGTCTTGTCACGGTCGAATACATATATCTCGACCTTTGTCTCGCTGTTTTGCATTGTGATCAGCCCGTATTCTTCCTGCAGTTCGACATCGAGCTTGTATCCACGGTTCCGGCACTCGTCCAGGAGCCAGAATATTCTGTAGGTATTTTCTTTTCCATACACTGTCATTGTGTGTCTCCCTTCTCGTAGAAGCTGAATTGTCTGTAGACAAGCTTCTTCACCGAATCAACCGTTGCCTTCTCTCCCATTTCGTCTGCGATCTCCTGCCACGTGAGTCCTTCGATGTATCTCATCCGGAACGCACATCTGAGTTTGCTGTTCGGAAGCTTCTGGATCTGTTCCTCGCACCGTTCAACAGTTCGCATGTATGCCCTGCATGTGCGGTCATATTTCTCGCACATTTTATTGAGTTCATCGGAGGGTGGGAGAGTTCTCATCACCCTCTCGATGCTTTGGATCTCTTTTTTGAGGTTATACACCTCGTTCATTTCCTTCCTGTTCATTTTCTGCCTCCAGTGGTCAGCAGGACAGCTGTCACGATGACTCCCGCAACAAGCCCGAGTGCCAATCCCAGAAAAAACGCAATTGTTGTCGCCATTCCCGACTCCTTTCGTTTTTGCATATTACAAAGTGAATGGCAGCTCATCAAGTTCCTCTTGTGTCAATGCCGTTGACGTTGGCTTTGGTTCTTCCTTCTTCGGCTCCGCCTTCTGACTGCTCCTCAGGATGATCTCCATTGCAGCTTTCAGTTTCTGATCGCCACCGGACTGTTTGCAATACCAGTCCAGATAGTCCGGATTGATGTCTCCGAGTTTCTGGTCTTTGTATTTGCCCGTTGGCATGACCGTGTTTTTGGCCTCAGCTTCGATTTCGGCCTTTGTCCTGGTAGGATTTGCCGTCTGTTTCTTTTCAGCCGGTTTCCCGCCCGCATTTTGGCCTTCACCGGCGGTCTTGTCGAGGACGTCCTGCTCCACGATTTCATAAATAACCATGTAGAGGTATCTCCTGAGGTACGTTTCAACGGCTCCGAGGTTCTGAACCTCATGGCACCCCTTCAGCTGTGCTGTTGACATCGGTGTCTCGAACACCAGGCGGTCTTCCGGATTGTCTGTGTTGATAACGGTTGCCGTTGCCTGTTCCTTTGTGAAGGATATGACGGTCATGAATCCGAGGGTGTGTTCCAGTTTCGTCACCTCGGGAAGGAAGTCTTCCAGTTGTACGTATGTGTAATCCGCATACTTGTTGTACCCTGAGCCTTTGATTGTTTTCTGCTTTAGCGTGTAACGTGCCTCGTTCAGCTTCTGGCAGATATTCATTTTGTTCGTTGTGTTTTCCATTTTGCATTTCTCCTCGATTACTTAATTTGCAGTGATGTGTTTGTTACCAGTTCCGCACCTTCGATGATTTCCCCGTTCTTCAGTGCTTCTTTAATTCCGGCTTTGTCGAGTTTGTATTCGACTTTGAACCATTCATGCGGAATAAGGCTCTCGTCACACCTTACCGCCTGGGAGTTTCTGAAGGACAAGCTGAACAGTGGTGTCTTGTATGATGTTTCACCGCTCTCCTGCATTGCCAGTGTCAGTTTCTCCTTAATTCGTTGAGCTGTGTTTTCTGCAGCTTTCTGTTTTTCCGCAAAGCGGTCTTTTTCAGCTTTGAACTGTTCGGCATCGGACATCAGCTGTCTGATCAGCTTGCAGTATGATTCATACTTCTCCGTTTTGTCCGTTGAGATGCGATTCAGTTCTTCCTCGTCTTCCGGAAACAGTTCACCCCCCTGTTCCTGGATCTTGACCATCAGCTTCAGATAGTCCTCTTTAATTTCGTACAGTGTTGCCATCGTTTGTGTCTCCTTCCGTTATCCAGTATTTTTTAAACCTGCATGATTCACCGTATCTGTTTGTTCTCTCGATGAACTTCGAAGCGATTCTGTGTCCTTTCCTGGTCAGATCGTGAATTCTGGAAGCGAGCCTCACGACCCCCAGTTCTGTGAATGCTTCGTAGGACGTAATGCTTCCGAAGTCCTGCATGTACTGAAGTACTCTTGCCTCTTGCGTAATTTTGCTCATATCAGATCTCCTTTATTTGGATGCCATGAACGAATAGCATCAGTTTTCTTTTGATTTTGTATTCCGGCGTTCTGAACCCTTTGGCATCTTCCACCACGAGGTTCCCGTCTTTGTCTTTGTATGTGAAGTCTGCGATGTAGGAACATTCCCGCTCGACAACCTTTCCGTTGATCTTCTGGGAAGGTATCAGGACGAACTTCACCTGAGTCTTGAGTTCAGATATATGCTTTACCTTTTCCATAAGGAGCAGGTCGACATATCTCTTTGACTCCCTTTTGCTGTCGAACTTCTTTCCGGCAATGTATAGCTTATCGTTCCCGTACTTGTTCTGCTTGTACCAACTCACCCTCATTGCGAGCCTGCCTTTCTTGTGTGAGCCACCGCCAGGTTGAAGAATTCGTCAATGTCGAAAGTTGAGTTGCTTTCCTTCTCCGGCTTCTTCGTCTGAGTTGCGGTTCCGTTCGGATGATCAGCCTTCCATGACTTCTCCCAGGTCTGCACTGCAGCCTTCCAGTCCTTCATCTTATTCTTTCCCACCATCCAGCCTTTGGATGAATAGAACAGGATGAACCTTTCCGCATCCACATGGTACCCATGCTCTGCGATGTAGTTTTCCACATCCTGCTGTGAAGGTGGAATGAATCTCGTTGTTTTTTCAGGTGTTGGTGTGGACACTTGCTGTCCGCTTTCTTCTTCAGATACTTCTTCTTTAATAACTTTACTTATCTTATCTTTACTTAACTTGACTTGTGCGGACATTTGTCCGACATTTGACGTCATTTGGTTGTCATTTGGTTGACATTTGGTTGTCAGTTGGTTGTCATTTGTCCGCCATTGATATACATTGTTGATAACTTCCAGCATCGCTTTTTCCTTTTGGTATAGCGTTGCTTTGACTCTGTCTGCTCTTATCAAGTTGTGCACATGCCAGTGTTTTATACATGCTACACCGCTGTCGAATTCGTAGATCAGATTCTTGTCTTTGAGTTCCTGCAGGTTGATGTCACTGGCTCCAGCGAAGAACATCGCCTGCATGACACCTGAGCAGAACCCTTCGTCATCTGAATTCAGACACATGTATATGTATAGCAACTTTGCCGGCTGTGAACACCTGCAGAAGTTATCACTGCACATGAAGTCAACTTCAAAGATTCTTCTTCTTGACATTTTCCTCTCCTTTAATACGGGCAATCGGAATCATCTACAGTCTGTGCGGGTTCCTGTTTCCGGCTGATCGGGAAGTAGCACTTTTCGACAACTATGGAATACCTTTCCACATTCTTGCCTTCTTTGTTGACGTACTTCCTCACAGACAGTTTTCCGACAATCTCGATTCCGTCTCCCTTCTTGTAGTATTTGTTGATATGTTCGCCAACCTTTCCCCAGGCCTCGGCACTCATGAAGACTGTGTTGTCCTTTCCGTCCTGGTGTGCAATGTTGAACAGAAGCACATCCTGGTTCTGGCTCGTTTTCTTCAATTCCAGGTCGTTGGCGATTCTTCCTTCGATGATCACTTGATTCAGCATATGCATGACACCTCTCTTTTTGCGTAGTACTGTTTGTTGCCGTTGATCATATCCAGGGCCAGGTCAGCCTCATATCCGGAGATGTCCACGAATTCACCTTTGTCGAAGTCTGTCTTGACGATCAGGAAGCTTCCGAACATCATGAACCCTTCAATGACCCCGTTATCTCTGACCACTTCAACGTACTCGTTGAATGCTTTGTTGTTGATGTTTGCATACTCGTCCTTTATCAGGTACAAGTTCTTTGCGATTTTCACTGCCAGAAGGTCTTTCCCAACAAGACTCTGCAGCTGTTCCGGTGTGTTGTTCAGTTTAACTGTGCGATACCCTCTGTTTGGCATCTTGTAAATTGCTGTTGCCATTTTGTTTCTCCTTTTCTTGTCTGTCCTTTTCTTTCAGGACGAGTTCCCATAATTTGATAATTGCCTGTGTCATGTTATTCCCCTCTCTTGAACAAGTAGTCGATGTCCAAGTCCGGAAACAGTGTGTCTCTGATTTTGAACGCTTCCTGCAGCTTCATTCTTTTCACATCGTTCAGTTTGCATGTTGCCGTTCCAAGACTAACATTCAATAGTTTTGACACTGTCTCTCTTGTGTATCCTTTTCTCGCAAGCTCAGCTTCGAGATTCGGATATGCTGTGTCTGTTGACATGATGTTTTCTCCTTTCTTGTATATTCCCCGTCAAGCCGGTAGGTCAGCTTTTTGTTTAGCTGTAATAACCGAAGTATCTGAGGTACGGGCTTTTCTGAAGGTCGTCTTCTGAAAACGTTTCAGCCTTCCCGATCAGTTCCACATACTTCTCAATGTCTCCGTCACTAAGGTCTTTGAGGTTTCCGTAGTGGTCATCTTTCACAACGTAGATGTTGCCGGCATATATCTCATCGTTAATTGTTCTGTTCAGAGGCATGTTGATGAGCTTTGCTTCCTCGTTTCCCAAGATCATGCAATCATCTGGGAGTGGGAATGAATACTCAATCAATGCCGGTTCTCTGTGGTCGCTGACTGCATCCTGCAGGGCCTTCAATGAGTTTGTCAGTCTTGTTTCAACTGCCGGAAAGCCTGGCTTGCACCATAGCACTCTGACTCCGTCCATTTGTTCCAGGTTGTCAAGTTCTTCCTGACTAAAGATTACTTCGTATAGTCCTCTTGCCTTCGGGCCACATGCATCGAAGTATTTGTACATGCCATCCAGTATGCTGTCGCTGTCCTCAATCTTGACGATGTCGCCATCCTTCAGTGCTTTTCCCTGGTGTGTAACCGGAAGCGGATATTCCCCGAATTCCTCGAACAGTTCCTCTTCTGTTGTTGCTTTGGTGTATCCTGTGAACACCATCTTGCTGTTTTGATAAATTGTCACCTTCATCATGTTTTTGCTCCTTTCAATGTAATCCCTTTCGAACGTTATCTTGCGATCTTTGTCCACCGTTAGAATTAGCATTTTGTTTCTCCTTTTTGTTTCTCGTTGTTCACCAATATTGGTTAACTGCACCCCTATAGTACACTAATTTTGGTTCATTGTCAACTGTTTTTCGCACATTTTTTTCAATTTTGGTGAAAAAATGTTTACTTTTTAGAAAATTGCCATTATAATATGCTCACTAAAATTAAGGAGTCGCACATGACCAACGAACAATTGCTAAAAGATTACATACTCACCAAATACAAAAGCCTTCGTGAATTTTCCATCAAGAACGGCATTCCATACTCAACAGTCAGCAACATTTTCAATCGTGGATTGATGAATAGCGGTGTCTCGCTGATTCTCAATGTTTGCCACATTCTGAACATTGATCTTGAGTCTCTTGTTGCCGGCAAAATTGTCGAGAAGAATCTCACATCTGAAGAACTGACACCGAAGGAGTCACTCGTTGCTTCTGCATATCGCAACAATCGAGAGATGCAGCCGGCTGTTGACCGCCTTTTGAACATAAGCGATTCAACAATCGAACAGGACATAGCAGACACAGTCATGGCAGAAAAAAATACCGTCTCAAATTGACGGTACTTCTGCCCTTTGGCGAGCATGTATACATTTTCACGACATACTATACTTAATGCTAACGTGCATGTTTTGTTATCTTTTGCACGTTGAGGAGTCCACATGAATAAATTCGCAGTCATTTACGCACGCTATTCTTCACAGAAACAGAACGATGAATCCATCGAGCAACAGGTGGAGATTTGCCAGGAATATGCCAAACAACACAATCTGGACGTCATCGACATATATGCCGACAGGGCCACGTCCGGCACATCTGATCAGCGTGTTGCGTTCCAGAAGATGATCAGAGACTCGGCAAAGGGCCGGTTCTCTGTTGTCATTGCATACAAGTCCAACAGGTTCGGGAGAAACATGCTCCAGGCCCTGTCAAACGAGGACAAGCTTGCTCGGAACGGGGTCACTGTTGAATATGCCAGGGAGATGTTCGGAAACGATGCTGCAGGCCGTTTTGCCCTGCGTTCCATGATGAATCTCAACCAGTTCTATTCCGAGAACCTGGGAGAGGATGTGCTCAGAGGAATGAATGCCTCAGCTCGTGAAGGCAAAGCTATGAGCAAACCACCATACGGATTCTGCATTGTGGAAGGCAAAATCGCACTGCATCCCGAACAAAGCAATGCGGTGAGGGAAATATACCGCCTATACAACGAAGGCTTGAAAATGAGCGAAATTTGTGCCTACCTGACCGAACATGGATATAGGTCATCAACAGGCGGTGAATTCTCGCTCTCCTGTGCCCGCAATGTCCTGGTGAAGGATGTCTATCGAGGACACTATAACTGGAACGGAATCCCCATGCCCATCCCTGCAATTATTGATGATGAAACATGGCACAAGTCCAGGCTTCAGAGAGATTCGAGGACATTTCACCCGCAGAAACACAAAGCCAAAGAGGTGTATTACCTTTCCGGTAAGTTATTCTGCTCCGAGTGTGGCAGCCGGATGTCCGGCACATCTGCACAATTTAAAGGGAAGACGTACCGCTGGTATATATGCAAAAACGACAAAAGAAAAATCCAGAAGGACATTCTGGAAGATTGCATTGTAAAAAACACCCAGGAGCTGTTGCTTGAGGGTTCCATTCTCGACACCATTGTTGCGGAGATCTACAACTTCAACAAGTCTCTGGATGAACGTGACGAGGTTCTGGATCAACTTCAGAAGGAACTGAAGGAAACGAATTCAGCCATCGCCAACATTGTCTCAGCTATCGAGCATGGCATCATGCTTCCGGATCTGAAGGAACGAAGCTCGGCCCTGCAGGAACGTAGAACGGAGATCGAGCGGAAGATTGACAACCACAAGCGGGCAACAATCACATTGTCGAAGTCTGACATCGAAGCAGTTCTGAAGTCTTACATCAAGCCGATGATTGAGAACAACTACGATGATGCTAAACGATTGATTCTCGAGGAATTTGTCCACCATGCGGTGCTGTTCGATGACCACGTTGTGGTATATTTCAACTTTCTGAATCACGACAAAACACCCATCAATAAGGAATATAAAATAAAAAAGGCGAGCCATTCGACTAACACGCCTGATGGTTCACCAACAAGCACAATAGTCGAATTGGAAGGTATAATGTTCGTTGGCTTTCCATTTCGCATTTCATAAAGGGAAAGGGCACCACTCGTCATGGTGCCTTTTCTCTTGGAGTTTTTTCATGGACTTATACGAAGGTTACTTCGCCAAGTAGCATGCAATGGTTACATTATATATATATGCGGTTCCCGTTCCGGTGTTCACACCCTTCAGAAGCAGTCCGCTCCCATCCGGTGTTGTGTCCTGTGTCAGGTCTGCTTCAGAGAACAAGTCTGTCACGACAATCTTTCTGGAGTTTCCGCCTGTCGACAGTGCGTTCGATGAGATTCCGCCCATTGTAATCTTTGCGGTGTTCGTTGAGCTCGTGCTGATCTGAGCCGAGAGCTTGTACTTTTTCGTATACGCAGGCGGAACCGTGATTCCGTTAAACAGTCCGGTGATCAGATTCAATGCCAAACCATAGCAGATTGTCTCGTCAGAGCCTGTTATGGTTATTTTTTCTGCAGACAGTGTTGCCATTGCGATGCAGACATTGTTGTCAACCTGGAGCCCTTCGGATTCAATGCTGTTGTTGTTCTTCGGGAAGCAGTTCACCCCGAAGCTGGAGCGGACATGGTCGAAGAATACCAACGGCATGCCAACGTCAACTGTCAGAATGTATGTCGTTGTCTCCAGCAGATCTGTGAGGACGAATTTGACATTCCATCTGTATGCGTTGTCGAGGTTTCTCTGGTACGTTGTGCCGGATGTTATCGTTTCCGGAGACGGATATGATCCATCCGTTGTTTTCTTGTACGCCATTGTGATTGTTCCGGAATTGTGTCCGTCAATCGAACTGAATGTCGCACTGCACTTCAGATCTGTTGCGGTGTAGTAGTTGTCCACCCTTCGAGCTGAACAGTCAGCCTTCGGAGCCACATAGTTGATGATCTGAACTGTTATTGACACAGTTGTTGTGAGCCCTCTGGAGTCTGTAACGGTTATGTCTGCAGTCACGTTTGAGGACACGTCTAACGTTCCGATCGACTTCGTCCAGGATGCAACAGAGCTCTGCCCTGCCACTGTTGTGTCCGTGGTTGTTGTTCCGTTTATGTATATATCAACCTGGGTGAGTGTCGCACTGTATTTAGCTGCGATTGCCGTTGCCAACATCTGAAGCACAGAATGTCCTCTGACAATCTTCTGGTTGTTGGACGTAATTGCAACAGTTGTCGCATTCGTGTCCTGGTATGATGCACCTGTGATCTGCGGTGCAGATGCAACAGGATCGGCTTGCAATGGTATCGTTGTTGTTGTTTGACCAATTGTTGAACCACCATATTTGGTGATGCATTTAACCGTTATATTTGCGGTGCTTGAA
>Ga0310786_10012075_pt1 | contig 10717 bp, 10 predicted proteins | sample AusTroGonzalo_MG_FD_203881 | JGI IMG/M metagenome (GOLD analysis project Ga0310786, IMG submission 203881) | Bovine rumen microbial communities from tropical cattle in Woodstock, Queensland, Australia - Gonzalo_03 (v2) (version 2) | ecosystem: Host-associated > Mammals > Digestive system >...
ACGTCGCTTGTCGCTCGTCGCACCAGCCCACCACGTCGCACGTCGAAGCGTCGATTGTCGCATGTCGACAGTTTGTCAAAACCGCGTTGCGGATCAATTACCTACCCTCATGGGGAATACAGCGTTGGTCTAAAGAATTATGACCAATAAACAGTAAGTACAGGAGTGCTGTGCATAGTCAAAGACACTCAAGTATTTCAAGGACATATGGCTTACGACCAATTACGTCTCATTGCGTCCCATCACTGGCATGCATCATTTATGTCACATCACGTCCCTACCTCTACGACAGGAATGTGAATGTGGCCAATTATATCCTCAATTGGGCCAATTCACAAGCCCATTTAAGCACGAAATCGGTGAACAATGTGGCCAATTCGTGGCCCAATCGTGGCCCAATAACCGAAGGAAACCTGTTCGCAAAGCACATTGCCATAGCGTCTATATTTCAATCGGACATCATTGTGTCCTAATATGATGAGGATTTGACCAAGCATTTGGAGTGATTCCTGCGTAAAAATTCAGATTTTGTGTCTTAACATTGGCTCATTTTGTCTTAACATTCACGTCCCAACATAATGCCGTTACCTTCTTCAATATCTCCCCAAAATGTTAGCACCCTGTTGACTTTCGTGGCAACCGCTCCACCACTTTCTTCAAGCCTGTGTTTCGCGACACAGGCTTTTTTCGTATCTCCCCCACGAAATCCCACCTCAAATCGCCGTCAAGAGATGTCACAGGGAGACGCTTCCTCCGTGGAGGAGGAAGACCCGCATGTCGTACTTGGCGCTGGCCTCGTTGTACTCGCGGGGGCTGCGGGCGCTCGCCGACCTCGCCGTCTTCGCCTTCGCGGCCATCGCGAGGCATATCGCGATCATTGATTTAGCCTCGGCTGAATGGGTCGTTCCATTGCCAAAGCGCCATTCGACCGTGGCTCCCAGGGGAATGGAGACGGAATAGAAGTCCTTGTCCAGTCCCAGACGCTCGCAGAGGCGCATATTGACGGGGATGTTGGCGGCGGAGGACCTGGTGAAGAAAGCGGTCAGTCCGCTTTCGCGAATGCATCGGATCACCAGAGGATACGGGTTGCGGCGCAGGATGCAGAAGATGATCAGCGGATTGAGGATCAGCGCGGTCACAAGCATGCTGCCGACCAGCAGCAGAAGCAGTTTGCCGTAGTCGGCGAAGATGGCCAGACCGCTGCTCGCGACGCTCTCGAAGACCAGTCCCAGAATGCCGAAGGGAGCCAGTTCGATAAGCATTCCGACGACTTTGGAGATGATTTCGGAGCAGTTGACCAGAACCGTCTTGGTGTTCTCCGTGGCGAACTCCCTGCAGAGCGCGCCGATGATGACCGCCCAGAAGAGCACGGAGATGTAGTTGGCTTCCGAGATGGCCTGTAAGGGATTGGAGACCATTCCGAGCAGCTGGTTCCCTAGCACTTCCCAGACGTTGCTGGGCGCGGCCTGTTCCACGCCTTCGGTCAGGGTGATCTTCACGGGATAGGCGAAACTTATCACGACGGCGGTCAGGGCCGCCAGGAAGGTTGAGAAAAGGTACTCGAAGATGACGAAGCCGAAGCGTCGGTCAAATCCCGTAACGCTGCGTGCCAGCGAGGCGATGACCAGCACGAACACCAGCAGCGGCGCAATCGCCTTGAGCGCTCCCACGAACAGTTTGCCCAATAGTCCGATCCACCCTGCGCCAGGACAGAGCAATCCCAGGACGACGCCAATGACCAGACCGATGATGATGCGTTTGACGAGACTTAGCCGAAAAAGAAAGAATTTGGCTCAGTTCTGGCAATGTGTTGCACATCCCGAATTATGAGTAGGAAGCGCATTGTTTTGGCATTTGGAAAAGATGCGTGTTTTCCTGCGAGTTTTGGGAATTTGCAACACTTTGCGTGAACAGAGCCAAGAATTTGCTGCTCATTGCTCTGTGTGGGGATTTGGAAGAGGAAATTTGGGACGTTACCATAGCAGGATTTTGCCGAAAAGCAATGCGCGTCCCCGAAGATGGTTTAACGTAGTTTGATGACGGTGGTGAAATCAGGGTCCCGGATGCTTCGGTAGTCCGCCGTGACGCCTTCGGGAGAAATGCTCACGATGCAGTATCCTGCGCCGCTGAACGCGTCGAAGCGCTTGAGCCCCGTCATATAGAACTCCAGGAACTCGCGCAGCGTGGCGTCCTTGACGATGGCGTCTTGCACTTTCTTGCGGGACATAAACATCTCCGCGCCGCCCGATTCCAGCTTGCCCATCTCCGCGGATTTGGGAGTGCGGAACAAGCTGAAGGAGGTCAGCTGCGCAAGGGTGCCTTTGTCATTGGCGTACTCGATGAAGGTGTTCGTGTGGACGTGGCCGCATAGCACGATGGCGTTGTATTCGCAGAGCAGATCGAGGAGGGCCTTGCGTTGCTCGTCGTATTTCGCTTTGCCGAAGGGGAGCCAGCGGCTATCCGCGGTGGGAATGATGGGGAGGTGGCAGACGATGAACTTGTAGCGCGCGTCTTTGTTCGCCTGCAACAGCGACTTCAGATACTCGAGATTCGGATACTTGACCGTCTCCACGTCGTCGACCTTGATATTCTGGGGTGATTCCTCCAGGGAGATATCGTCCAGGAAGATGAACACGTCGGGTCCCTGCCTGTAGGCGAATGTCGTTTTCTTGACGGGCGGATTCAGGTTCAGTTCCTTTGACCAGAAGGCGGGCAGTGTCTTGTTCACGGCGGCCTCTGCGCCCTTGCCGCGCGGATCGTGGTTGCCTTTCGTGGCGATGAACGGTACGTGGATGTAGTTCTTGCAGGTCGCCATACACTCCAGGATCATCTTCGTGGCCATTTCCTCGGAGCCTGCGTCACCTTGGCAGAAGTCGCCAATCTGGATGACAAAGGGTGATTTCAGTTCGTCGGCGGTCTTGCCGGCCAGTTCCAGCATCTTATGCGATTCGCCGCTCTCGCACCAACTACGCAGGTTGAGCTTCATCTCGTTCTGCCGGTTTCTGGTCAGTTCCTTCAGGGCAGACGGCTCGCGGCATTCCTCGCTGTCGTAATGCAGGTCGCCAAGCATCACGATTTGGTATGCGTCATTCGTCGCGGACGTTTCCTTCTTCACGGTGAGGCGGACGCAAGAAGTAAACAACACGCAGGCAACCAGGAACAAGGACAGAACACTGAACTTTCTAGGCATTATGTACTCCTTTTTGCGCTGAGGAACGATTCCAAGACACTTGCTTCTATTACAATAAATCCTTGACTGGATTCTGCAAATGGTTTTCCTAACGCAATGCCTGGGAATGAAGTGGAAAAGTGGAAAAATGACACTAGAGTAAATGTGCGTTTCCAGAAAGTCCGGATTGTCCGGAACCCTCTAGAACCTCCAGAACAAAGGTACGCGAAATGATTTTCGAGAATGAGCAGGTGGGTTTGGAAGAAGTCGGGGCGATGAAGGTGTTTTCTTCGAAGGAGATTGCGGAATCTCCCGTCAGCATCGGTTTTGAGTGCCTTGACCGCGAAATGTTCGATGCGGAGAGGTGCTACGAGCCTCTGGGTGTTACGGGCGTCAAATGGGCGCGGTGCCAGACGGGGTGGAACCGTTGCGAAACGCAGAAGGGAGTCTATGATTTCCAATGGCTTGATTCCGTCGTGGACAATCTACTGCAGCGTGGAATCACTCCGTGGTTCAATGTTGGATACGGGAACAAATTGTATATGCCAGATGCATCCCACGAAGCGGCGGTCGGTTACGTGCCGCTGTATTATGGGGAGGAGACGCTGCAGGCCTGGAAGAACTACGTAGGCGCGCTCGCACGGCATTTCAAGGGACGAGTGGGATACTTCGAGATTTGGAATGAGCCGAATGGGGACAATTTCTGGCAACCCAGGACGCCAGATCCCCTAGAATACGCGAAACTCATCCGATTGACGGCGGAGGTCATCCACCAGGAAATCCCCGACGCCAAGATCGGCGGGTGCGTCAGCGGAACACACTATGGTTATCTCTTGCAGTTGTTCCGCTCGGAGATAGTTGGCGAACTGAACTTCTTCTGCCTGCATGCATATTGCGTGCAGCCTGAACTGAACTACACGCAGGCGGTCGCGCATCTGCGGCGCATTTTGAACGCCAGCGGCGGGTCGCACGTGGAGTTGTGGCAAGGAGAGTCAGGTTTTGCCTCCTGGTTTCCGGAGCACCACTGGCTACCACCGTATGTGCTGGAGAGCGAACACAACCAGGCGGTCTGGATGCTTCGCAGATATTTCACGGATTTCGCACTCGGGATGAAGCGCAGTTCGTTCTTCCAGGTCGCCGATATGATGGGGAAGGACTACTGTATGGCGAACGTCACCAAGAAGAATCCCGCGCGGCACGGAATCCTGAACGGAATCACCTACACGCCCAAACAATCCTTCTATGCAATCCAGCGCCTCGCGGCCTTCTTCCAAGGCGGAATGGCTGCCGCGGAACTCTACTGTACCGCCGACCTGAACGGTTTTTTCCCACGCACCGAACGGCATTCCCGCCTGATTGACATCGCCGTCCAGACGAACACCTACCAGCGCGAAGGCCACCCCTTCTTCGAATACCATCTCGCCGAGGATATGCAGTACGGCTTCCAGGGACTGGCGCCCGTCACCATCACGGTGGAAAACAACCCAGACCAGAAGAACATCGAGAAGCCAATTCTACTGGATATGCTCACCGGCAAAATCCACCGCATTCTCACCTGGGACGCAGGCGACAAGTACGGCGTTTCCATCTTCCGGAATCTTCCCCTCACCGACTATCCGCTGGTCATCTGCGACGAAACGGCGCTGCCTTGGATTCCCCAGGCGAAGTAACCCGCTCTGCAAAAAAAGGGACCAAAGGAAAGAATCCTCTGGTCCCTGTTGGGGAAAACCTAGCTTGTTACGGCTGGGTTATTTGGCGGCTTTCTTCGTGGCCTTCTTCGCGGGCTTCGCGGCTTTCGCGGAGCCTTGACAGCGGGAGCGGGCTTCGCGGAGGGAGCCTTCTCAGCCGCAGGCGCGGGCTTGGACGCGTTCTTGGCAAGCTCGGCACGGACGGCGTCCTGCTCGGCGGCGACGCCAGCCGCGCGAGGGTGAGCAAGGCCAGCCCGGAGGTCGTCGCACTCGGCGTGAAGTGGCTCGCGCCCGACCAGGTGCCGCAGCCAGGACCGCCGCAGCTCGTCTTCTTCCCATAGGAAAAGCAGGCATCAATCCAAGGAGAAACCGATGATGACAGTAAACAAGACACCCCATGAAATGAGCCTCCAGGAGAAGGCAATCTGCCTCGCGCTCGCTGGCAGACGGCCCGAGCTGCCGTATCCGCTGAAGGAGATCGAGTGCGCCGACGGCACGGTCCAGCGCATCTACGAAATCCCCGACGCCGACAAGGCCAGGATGCTGGCCGACCTCTACCCCTTCGATGGCGGCGCACCCTCCATCGACGACACTCTCTTCGACCTCCATGAGCGCAAGACCTTCAAGGTGCGCGATTTCCTCGTCATCCGCTGCTGCGAGGGCAACCTCCTCGCCAGCCCCTACTTCCCGCGCACTGGCGGGATGCTCGTGGATTGGATTGCTCCAGAGCAGGCAGAGGTACACGAGGGCATCGTAGACGTGCGGCTCGGCAAACGGCAAGCGTAATATACAGGGGTTCAGTAGAAAACGATAACCGGAAAGGAAAAGTTTTGGGATAATCCCTAAAGTTTTAAGTCAAATCGTAACTATTCAGCACCCCAGGCTACTTCAATCCGCGAGGCCTGAAGGCCACGCGGGCAAGTTGGGGTCTCACGCTTGGCATGCCAAGATTAAATGGCAAATCTGATTCTGTGCATGGCAAAACAGGTGGGGGTTCTGAATAGTTACCGTTTTTCAAACGAACCATCAGCAAAATGGCCGAGGAGGTGCTGTTATCGGTTTAGTTCAAAGTTAGTCGATTTTTCCACCAACTTTGAAGTTTGCAGCGTGGCATTGGGTGTCTGAAGTGCCCATTTTGCCGAACTGCCTGCTGTTTTCTATAAAATATATGGATTTGATTTGAAGTTCGCAATTCGTGCCATATAATTAACATAGTCGCGGAGGCACTAAAGGGCCAGAATGTCCGTTTTAGCTTTATGGGATCGTCAGGCGCATATCTGCGCGCACCCCACATGGAATCAAGCATTGTCATGGCCTACACGGAGCAGATACCCGATGAGCTGCCCAATCTGTTCCCTGTCGAGAGCGACGGCAATGTGATCCTTTTTATTCCACAGAATGCAGGATTCCTCTTCGGCGGTCATGATGTTGACGGCCTCCACGTGGTCTCCGACGTGCAGCTCTACCTTGATTTGAAGCGGATGCCTGGGCGGAACGCAGACCAGGCCGACTACCTCCGCGACACCCTCTTGAACTGGAGCGACGAAAATGCCTGACAAAACACACGCATCACAGATTTTGATTGATGCAACCTCCGACTTGATTGTCCACATAATTGTGAGATGATGGTATAATCGCGAGAAAATCGCGATTGCTGGCCAAATCACAATAAAAATCGCGATTCAGTTGTTGCAATTTTGCCTAATCGCGATAAATTATGGATAATATCCGAACATGTGACTGAGGAACACAAGATGGAAAGCAACGAAATTGACAGGCTTCGCGCACAGGGTGAGGGTTCCACCGTTGAATTCAAACGAGGGGGAAAAGGTGCCCGGGATGACACCTTCGAGAGTTATTGTGCCTTTTTGAACCGGGACGGCGGCGACATTCTGCTGGGCGTTGAGGATGATGGCACTGTTGTCGGTCTTCCGCCAAATGCCGTCAAGGACATTGTCAAGAACCTCATCAGTGTCATGAACGATGCCAATCTGCTGAATCCGCCATTTTGCGTGCTTCCCGAAGCATTGGACTACGATGGATTCAAAATCATCCGCATTCAAGTTCCTCGCAGCGGCGATGTCCATCGTTTTCGGGGGATCTGCTATGATCGAATCGATGAGTCGGACATAAAGATCACCAGTTCCGACCAGATTGCGCAGATGTATATCCGCAAACGGAACATCTACACTGAGCAGATTCTTTATCCTGATATTTCCCCCGAAGATTTGCGGTTGAACATAATACCGCGAATCAGGAAGATGGCTTGCGCATTCCGCCCTGATCATCCGTGGAAGGAGCTTGAACCTATGGAATTGCTCAAAAGCGCACGGCTTTATGTCTATGACGCTGCCCGAAACGCCTATTGCTTCAATGCGGCGGCCATCCTGCTGCTGGGAAAGGACGAGGTTATCGGACGGCATTTCCCTGCTTACAAGACCGACGCCCTACTCCAAAGGGTGAACGAGGACAGGTATGATGATCGCCTCACGGTTGCCACAAATCTGATTGAAGCATACGACAGTCTGATTGCCTTCGGGCAGAAATGGCTGCCAGACAAGTTCTACCTGGAAGACGGCGCGACGGTCAGTTTGCGGGACAAGATACTGCGTGAAGCAATAGGCAATCTTTTGATTCACCGCGAATACACAAGTTCCCGTCCTGGTCGTCTCATCATCCGCAAGAACACAATGCTTGCCGACAATGCCAATAAAGCACTGCAGCCTGGGCACATAACCTTGCAGAACCTTTGTCCACGCCCGAAGAATCCCGTCATCGCCGATTTCTTCCACGCCATTGGACGCGCCGATGAGCTTGGGTCGGGGGTGAGAAATCTCTACAAGTATGTCAGACTCTACTCTGGCGCTGAACCAGTCTTTGACGAGGAGGACGTCTTCACGCTCACAATCCCATTGGATGATGAACACAGTCCTGAGACTGGACTCCCAAGCAACAATGTTGCACATCTCATAGCGAAAAATCCTCTGCAATTCCAAAAGGCCATTATGGATGCCATTCGCGTCAATTCCAGATCATCTGCGAAAACCATCGCGGAGCAGCTTGGCACGGTCAGTGCAGCACAGGTTAGGACACAGCTCGACAAGTTGCAATCGGAGGGCCTGATTAGACGTGAAGGTCCGACAGGACATGGTGGAAGGTGGATACTGTTGCTAAAAGACGGTGATTCATCGTCGGGAACCACATGACATTCATATCCAAAATAGATATAGACACCTTTCGTTGCATTTTGTTTTTCAAAAAGACGACAAGGACATAAAACCAAAAACTTTCGTCACGCACAAGTTCGTGCTTGGAGATACCATTTCGTTTTTCCCCGCTCCTTGCCACCATTCATTTCTTGGGGCTGTTGCAAAACCTTACTAAGAGGAAGCAACAGCCCCTTTTTGCTTTTCGCTGTATTCCCCATGAGGGTAGACAACTGATCTGCAAAGCGGTTTTGACAAACTGTCGACATGCGACCATCGACGCTTCGACGCGCGATGTGTTGGCTGGTGCGACGAGCGACACGCAACATGCGACGCGCAGGCGACAAACGACGCTTCGACGCGCGACAAGAAGAACAGCCGACCACCAAAAGCAACATTGTGTCAGAACATGGACAGCACTACCTACCCTCTTGAGGAAAAGAGCTTTTCGAAAAGACTGTGCAAGATGGCCTTGTCCTGACGGACATAGACGATTATTTCCTTGCGCCAGGGTGCGCCGTCAGGAACGCCTGGAGTTCGGCGGCTGCTCCTCATTCGCAGAGACGCTTTAATTCCTGAGACTGGTGCAGGCAGACAAAGGTCAGCAGTTTCCAGCTTCTCGTGAAGATTCCGCGGATGGCAAATCACAACAGAACCGGAATGGCGACAATGATGCCTATCAAAATTATCATTATCTTCTCGAGCATCCTTTACACCTCCATACAGCCATAGGGAATCTCTCTGAAAAGCCCGTGGTTCCAATCCAAAATTCCTTTCACTTTGGACTATTCAGGGCATTGTGCAACGATTGCCCCAAGCAGTAAATCTACGGCCTTCTTTATGTATTCCCTGTCACCGCTGGTTTGATATTGTTCCCGAAACTCCATGATCAGGCTGACCAGGTCATGCGGAGGCACAAGTTCGTTCACAAGGGTGACAAGCCTGTTTTTGTCCAGAAGTTCCGAGGAAATGAGCAGATTGTTCAAGGTGTCCCGCGACTTCTCGGTACAGGAAGCCAATGACAATCGGAAGATGTCCAGCAGGTTGGCATCCGCGTCATGCGCGGCCAGCCACTCCTGATAGAAAGCATATTCCTCGCGTTTCACTCCGATGCGGCAAATAAACTCCTGCAGCACTGCGGGGAATTTGCGGAAGTCGTCATGCAGAAATGTCTCGGGAGAATCCAGACGGCATCCCCGCATGACATGCCAGATGATCCTTGCGGGGGGCGGCAGATGCAGTTGATTAAGCCCCATAGGGCATAATCCAGGCTCACCGTTCAACCACCATGGGCTGTCATCGCCGTTCCTATCGAACAGCCTTGTGAACTCTGGCTTTCCAATGGCATACAAGCGGGGCGGACGCGACTTGAACCGTCCCCATTTGATGTCAGGGTCGGGATCCACGCCAAATTCAAGAAGGAACCTGGCGGTTTCGACATTGTCCCCGATGCATGCCTCCGACAACGGATGGTTGGGAAGATAGCCGTATAGCGGCCCATAGTGTATCGCATAATGCTCTTCGTTTAGAAAATCCGCATCGTAACCGCAGCGCATGATATGAGCATACACCTCTGTGGGCGTGCCATTTCGGCAAAGAGCCAGAAAGTGCGCAAGATTTTTATGTTCAGGCGAATTAATAAGCATTTTTTCCAATCGTCAATCCTCCTTTTTGAATTGTGCCACGCGTCCCCAGTCGGCAGGTTGGATGTTGTCACTGGTCAGCAGCCATATTACGGGATAGGCAGGGCGTTGTTTCGGAGCAGTGCCATAACCATCTGCGAAGAAGAGCAACAAGTCGGACTGTTCGTGCAACTTCTTCTGGATGTACTCGAACACAGGGCGGAAAATGGATTTCCGCCCACTCCTTGTAGTCCTTGTGGTAGAAGAGGCATTTCGCGGCCTCGGCAGAGTCGAGCTGTCTGCAGCCGCCCATGGCATCGGCCATCACCATGCATGCGAAGTCGCTTGTGAGTTTTTTGCCGGTGCGGAAGAAGCCGTCGAGCAAAGCGTCAACCTCTGCCTGATCCTTGCCACGCCAGACATAGTACGCTATGGCGGGCACATAGCGCATTTGTGGTCCACCTTCTGCGGGATGACGACTGGTTCGAACGGATTCAGCATCATCCTGCGGGCATCGTCGAAGTTGGCATTAAGTTTGTGACACCCGATGAACTCCATGCCCGCGCGGTTGCCCACGAGCCCGTCCACGAGCTTTCGCATATACTGAAGGAGTTTTGCCCTCTTCCTGGGTTATCAGATATCCGAGCATTCCCCTTATCGCTTTTTCATCAAGTGCCATTGTCTAGTCTCCGTTGTTCGATGATACTGACTGTTGTCTATGAACAGTACGATTTGAGAAAGGTCAAACTATCGTTATTCCGGAAAAAACAGAAAAAAGAATACGACTGATAGTTTTTGGGGACTCAATGCTTAATTCAAGGTTTTGGCTGCTGAAACTCAAGTTTTTTTGAGATGTCGTAATTTTGTACCATCCTTATAATGTTTCTAGTCAAGCGGTTGTTTATTGGAAGTTGAAAAAGAAAACGCACGTTTGCAAGACTAAACGCACCACACGCAGGAAAAGGCATGCATTTAGTCTTGCAACACCGTGCGTTTAATGCTGCAAGAGGATTTGGATGCAGATTTTCCTGC
>Ga0310786_10012076_pt1 | contig 10717 bp, 12 predicted proteins | sample AusTroGonzalo_MG_FD_203881 | JGI IMG/M metagenome (GOLD analysis project Ga0310786, IMG submission 203881) | Bovine rumen microbial communities from tropical cattle in Woodstock, Queensland, Australia - Gonzalo_03 (v2) (version 2) | ecosystem: Host-associated > Mammals > Digestive system >...
CAAAAATTACTATAGCAAATAAAGGGGCTACGACATTGAAAAAATTTTCACTACTTTTCATAATCTTTTGTTTTTTAATAAATAATAATGTTAATAATCTCTTTTGTAGAGAATTATAACATATTTTACATAACAACGCAATATTTTTTGTCAATTTTTAGAAAAAACTATTTTAACTAAACTAATTTAACCAACCATTCCGGAATTCTGACTGGTTTCAGTTTTTCTAAATTAATGTAAGCTACCTTAACTTCTATGGTGGCTAAAACATCTTCTCCGCGCAAAACTTCCTGATACATAATGGCTGTAGCGCCTTTTACTTCTCGCAATTCACAGGTAATCACTAATTCATCATCTAGTTTTGCCGGTTTTTTATAATCAATCTCAACATGGCGAACCGTAAAGCCGCATTTTTCTTCTTCCAAAGCATCTCTTTGCGTGCACCCCAAAGCCCGAATATACTCGGTTCTGGCACGCTCGGCAAAACGCAGATAATTGGCATAATAAACTATACCGCCGGCATCGGTATCTTCATAATAAACACGAACAGGTAAAGCAAAAACCTTATCAAAAAACTGTCCTTGAGCCGATTTCACATCATACATTACGCTTGCTCACTATCCATAATTTCCAATAAATCAAACTGCTTTGACGATGGTCTTGTCTTAAAACGCGGCATACCGAGATAATCGCACCCCAAATCCGAAATCATACGCCCGCGCGGTGTGCGCTGTAAAAATCCGAGTTTCATCAAAAACGGCTCCAAAACCTCTTCCAACGTATCGCGTTCTTCCGATAATGCCGCCGCCAATGTATCAATACCGACCGGTCCGCCACCGTAATTAACGGCAATACATTTGAGATAACGGCGGTCAAAGGCATCAAGCCCGTAATCGTCAACATCCAATTTTTTCAAAGCCTTATCAGCAATGATATTATCGACTTCTTTCGCTTCCGCAACAATACCGAAATCACGAACACGACGCAACAAACGTCCGGCAACACGCGGCGTTCCGCGAGACCGCTTAGCAATTTCCAATGCCCCGTTATCCGAAATCGGCATACCGAGTAAATCAGCGCCTCTGATAACAATTTTCTTTAAATCTTCCGGAGAATAAAAATCAAGCCTGAGCGGAATACCGAAACGCTCTCTTAACGGTGTGGTTAACAAGCCGGAACGCGTTGTCGCACCGACAAGTGTAAACGGTTGCAAATCGATTCGCACCGAACGAGCAGACGGTCCTTCTCCGATAATCAAATCGAGCTGAAAATCTTCCATTGCCGAATAAAGTACTTCTTCAATCGCCGGATTAAGACGGTGAATTTCATCAATAAATAACACATCATTCGGCTCCAGATTAGTTAAAATTGCCGCCAAATCGCCGGATTTAGAAATCATCGGTGCGGAAGTTGCCCGAAAACCGACACCTAATTCTTTGGCAATAATTGAAGCCAATGTTGTTTTACCCAGCCCCGGAGGACCAAATAACAACACATGATCCAAGGCCTCTCCGCGTTGCTTTGCCGCCTCGATAAAAACTTTCAAATTTTCGCAAACCTGCGGTTGCCCGACAAATTCATCCAAATGTTGCGGACGCAAGCTGATTGGCATATTAACTGCCTTTTCATCTTCCGCCTGTTTTTCAGGACTAACCAAACGTTCTTCTTTAGCCATCTTTTATTCCTTTGGTGCAAACTCTTTTAATGCCGCTTTAATTAACCCCGAAACATCTGCATCAGGATAAGTCGCATTAGCTTTATTAACTGCCTGATAAGCTTCTAAACGCTGATATCCGAGATTAACCAAAGCCGAAATCGCATCATCTAATTTCATAGGATTTTCGATTCTGCCTGTAATGGCATCTTCATATTCAAAAGTTTCCTCTGTTGCATCAACTTTTGCTTCAGGTGCCGCCTGCAAGTCATTGCGGGTAGTTAATTCTGTCGGAATAGTCACAATTTTATCTTTGAGTTCGGTTACCAAACGTGCCGCCAATTTCGGACCGACACCGCTCGCACGGGTAAAAGAAGCTTTATCCTGTGCTGAAACAGCCTGAGCCAACTGCATAGGCGTTAATGCCGACAAAATACTCAAACAAACCTTTGCGCCGACACCTTGAACTTTAGTCAGAGTCAAAAACCACTCTTTTTCCCACGCATCATAAAACCCGAACAACGAAATACTGTCTTCACGAACAACTGTCTCAATCAATAATGAAAATTGATTTCCTCTGATAAGGCGGGATAAAGTTTTTGACGAAGCATAAACCAAATAACCCACACCGTTCACATCAATAATGCAATAATCTTCCCCGATAGTATCAATAATTCCGCGTAATTTCGCTATCATAACATTATCCTTACTTTTCCAATGTTTTTATCCTAAACAAAATCGCCTTATCTGACAAGGATTTTCACGATATTATAAGCATAAAAAAATCCCAACCACACGGTTGGGATTAATTCTTTCAGAGTGAATAGAAGGCCTGCGCAATGCAATGCTCGTCATCTGCCTCGGGCACAAAGCTCATCACATAGAGCTTGTCTTTTGACCAGTAAATGAACTCCTCTTCCTCTTCTGCCTGGGTGACTACTTCCAACTCAATCACAGCCATATTGGCATTTCTGACGAATCTGAAAATCGCAATTTCACCCCTTTCCGAGAAATGATACCTTTTGCGATCCAAACCCTTGAGATCAGGTTCATCCAGGTTGTCAGGCAACAAACTATTAAGTTGCTCGCACAAATTGTAAGCGTCCTTTACCGTAGGAGACAGGTGGCAAACTTCGTGTCGGTCAATCGTTACATGCAGATTATTATCCCGAACGATTCTTTTCCGAAACTCCTCGTCAAATTCTTCTCCGCACTCGAAAATTGTTTTCAACTGCTCTAAAAGAGTTAAAGCCTCCGATCTCTCACCTTCAGACAGATAATTTTGACACTCGTCTGCAATAACAGACTTCCATTCCTCACTTCTAGCTAAAATTTCTAAATTCATAATTGTAATATTAAAAATAAAAAAGATATTATATTTTTATCATTTTTTGTCTAATTGTGCAAGTATAAATTTGAAAAAATTTTAAAATCACACTTATTTTTTTATTTTATCCGATAATTTCCGCGCATATTAAAATGACAAATTGCCATTGCCAAAGCATCTGAAGAGTCGTTATTCTTTGGCTTACAGCCCGGGAGCAAAACTTTCACCATTGTTTCAACCTGAGATTTTTCGGCACGACCGACTCCGACAACCGCTTTTTTAACTTTTGTCGGTTCATATTCCGTCACCGGAATATTAAATAATGCCGGCGCCATAATAACGACTCCGCGTGCCATACCTAATTTAATGGTTGATGTCGGATTATCATTAAGAAAAACCTGTTCAATCGCCGCCTCATCAGGATGATAAGTCTCAATTACTTGCGCTAATGTCTGATGAATAATTGCCAAACGCTCCGGTAAAGGAAGCTTAGGATCTGTTTTGATAAACCCGTCTGCCACATATTTGAGACGATTATTCTCTGCCTCAATAACACCCCATCCGGTTGACGATAAACTCGGGTCTAATCCTAAAATCCGCATTTTTATTTCCTTACAAATAAGGGGCTTTCCAGCCCCTCCATAAAAAATAAACCAATTTAACCAAAGTGCGATAAATTGCTATGCTACGCCGTTAAAAAATTTTGCGGTGTACAAACTAGTACATAAAAAATTTTTTAACAAGTATGATAGTGATTTAGCGCACTTTACTGAGCGAGCTTATCCAACAGGGCATCACTAATCTCAGCATTATGATAAACCTTCTGCACATCATCATCGTCTTCCAACGCATCAATAAACTCTAAGAACTTGCGAGCTGTTTCTTCGTCAGTGATTTCCGTGGTAACCATCGGTTTCCATTCCAAACGAGAGGCAGACGGTGTTCCGAAAACTTTTTCCAAAGCTTCGGTAACAGCATTCAAATCATCGGGCAAAGTTTCAATATCGTGATGTTCCTCATCTGTCTCAACATCATTAGCGCCGGCTTCCAAAGCAGATTCAAACATTTTATCGGCATCTGCGGCATCTAACGGATATTGAATAAAACCGATACGCTCAAAATTAAAAGCCACAGACCCTGTTTCACCCATAACACCGCCACGTTTACCGAAAATAGTACGAACATTGCTGGCTGTGCGATTTTTGTTATCGGTCATTGCCTCAACAATAACCGCCACTTTACCAGGACCGAAACCTTCATAACGCATCGAAACATAATCCGCTCCGCCGGCTGTTTGACTGGCTTTGGCAATAGCGCGTTCAATATTATCTTTAGGCATACTTTCAGCTCTTGCCGCCTGAATAGCCAAGCGCAAACGCGGGTTTTTATCCGGCTCCGGCATACCGCTTTTAGCCGCAATCGTAATATCACGAGCCAATTTTGCAAAAATGCGCGCTTTTTTAGCATCTTGCGCACCTTTACGGTACATAATATTCTTAAACTGGGAGTGTCCAGACATTTATTAATCTCCTAAAACTTTTCAAAAAAAATCTTTCTGTTCTTAACGCACTTTTTTTATAAAATCAAGTTTTTTACCGCTTATTTTTCCAAAATCATATAGTCAAGCGTATCTTTGCGTGCTTCAATGATTTTGATTTTAACACCTTTGATATCAACAAGTTTGTTTTTATTCGGAAAAGATAAAACTTCAAATTCACCGCTATCGTGTAATCCGTCATTGCTCGGGGCATCATAACGGTAATAAATAAAGGTGACATAACCGTTTCTCAAACCGCCGTATTTAATATCAAAGCCTTTAATCGGTGTTGTTTGCTCGGATTTTGATAAAATAACCGGCTCAAACGCAAAATTATCAGGATAAACAATAAAATTCGAAATCAGCAAAACCAATCTGTCATTTCGAATTTGCCCTAAACGCGGATAAAGATGTCCTTCGCCATCAACCAAAACAACAAACCCTTTATCTCCGGACGGAACAAGAGCATATCGAACATCATCGAGATAAACTTCACCAATCATTTCCACTTGCTGATGTTTTTTATATTCTACCGGATAACCGATTGAAGTTAACCCGCCATTTGTATTGGCGCGTAAAACCTCACGGGCAAAATAAACTTTACGATACGTTTTATCATCAACAATACTATACCCCACAGCCGCTGTTAACACGCGATTTTCCGGAAAATTTCGCTCGGTTAAAATCTCGGTTTTAACTTGCCGCATCGAATTATCATAATAGGTTATCGGCTCGCTTTGCAACATTTCAATCAATTCGTTCCGCTGCGGCAAAAAATTATTTCCGCCGGCTCTGATACAGGACGACAAAACCAAAATACAAGCTACAAATGCAAATTTTTTCATCATAAATCTCTTATCAGTATTTTAATTATTTTTAATTACTATACTATAAAACAAAACAGAGTAAACAACCAATTACAAGTTATAAGGAAAAAAGATGACCTCTAGCGGAAGCTGTTGGCTGATAAAATTCAAACCGCAAGAAAGTATGGATGAGTTGACCTCCGAATTTTTCGACGATTATTTTGATGTTGTCGCGGTTAATTATACGGATAGCGGCTTAGAAGAATACGTCGGCTATAAAAACAAATTTGACGAAGCCGATTTTATCAAAGCCGCTATGTGCCGAAACATCACGCCTCCCGAGCATACCGCCGAATTTTTGGAAAGCCGGAATTGGCTCAAAGAAAATATTATTAAATTTGCCCCCGTTAATGTTGCCGAATTTACAATTTACGGCATTCACGAACAAAATATTCCCGACGACGGGCGTTTGAATTTGAAAATTTATGCCGCAACGGCATTCGGATCGGAACATCAAACGACCAAAAGTTGTTTACAGGCTCTAAGCGACTGCAATCAAATGACTCACCCCGAGCAATTAAATATTTTAGATATGGGCACAGGTTCCGGTATTTTATCTTTAGCCGCTGCAAAACTATGGCAAAATCATTGCCACATTACGGCTGTCGATATTGATGAAGAGGCCGTCCTTGTAACTCGTCAAAATGCCGTTGACAATAATCTCGAAAAGGCCATAACCGCTGAAGTCAGCGACGGTTATCAATCTAAACTTGTAAAAGATAATGCGCCGTATGATTTGATTCTAGCCAATATTTTGGCGCGACCTTTAATCAATATGGCACCGGATTTATATAAAAGCTTAAAATTCGGCGGATATTGTATTTTATCGGGTTTTGTCGACAATCAGGAACAATGGGTAATTGGCGAACATACAAAATTAGGTTTATCCCTCAAAAAAATTTATAAATCGGATAATTGGCGTGCCGCTCTTTTGGAGAAAACAAAATGACGCTTATTGAACTGCAAAAACGCTTAAAAAAATTTAAATTTGACGCATTTCTCATCAGTCGAAATAATTTATTTCTTGAGCAAAATATTCGCGAAGACGAGAATATTTTGATGAAATTGACCGGTTTTACCGGATCAGCCGGCACCTTGCTGATTATGCCCGAAAAAAACATTTTATTTGTTGACGGACGCTATGCCTTACAGGCTCCGCAAGAAGTTGATGGCAATAATATTGAGGTGATTTGCACGACGCAAATTTCAATGACCGATTGGATAAATCAAAACTTGCGCCACAAAAAAATCGGATACAATCCGTGGTGCTGGAGCATTAATGCTTTAACCACACTGTCTGAGACCGATTTACAACCCAACACCGATTTTCTGCCCGTTATGCTCAGCTCGCAAACCGCTGATGTTTTTGAACAATCCCTTGATTTCTGCGGACAAAGTCGCGAAGAAAAAATCACCGCTTTGGCACAATATTTAACCGAGCATAATCTGCAGGCTTATTTTATTTCTGCCTGTGACAGTGTTTCATGGTTGCTTAATTTACGGTCAAATGCCTTGCCGACGACACCGATTTTCAGAGCCTTTGCATTAGTTGACAAGGAGCGTCACATTTGGATTTTTGCAGACAACATTAATCCTGAAAAGATAAGTGTAAAACTCACTTTTTTACCGTTATCCGAACTCCCTGCCCGTCTAAAAAAATTCAAAAAGCAAAACCTCGGTTGTGATTATAACATCACCGCTGCCGCCATTTTTGAAACAGCCGCACACTATCATATTAACATCAAAAATGTGCCCGATTTTTGCCAACTTTACAAAGCCGTCAAAAACGACTGTGAACGGCAAGGCATTCGTGCCGCACATATTCGAGACGGTGTGGCAGTTTGCAAATTTTTATATTGGCTGGAGCATAATTGGCAAGGCAAAACCGAACTGGATATCGTACAAAAGCTCCACGATTTTCGTACTAAACAGAAAAATTATATTTCCGAAAGTTTTGCAACCATTGCCGCTTTTGGAAGCAACGGCGCTATTGTTCACTACACACCCTCTCCGCAAACAAATAAAAAACTTGAAAAAGACAACTTACTGCTTATTGACAGCGGCGCGCAATATCTCGACGGCACAACCGACATCACTCGCACTATTGCCTTGGGAAACATTTCACCGGAAATGAGCGAGAATTTCACACTCGTTTTGAAAGCGCATATTAATCTGAGTTCCGCCATTTTTCCCGAGCATACCATCGGTGCGCGCCTTGATGCCTTAGCCAGAGAAATTTTATGGCAAGAGGCTAAAAACTATAATCACGGCACCGGACACGGTGTCGGCTGTTTTCTCAATGTTCACGAGGGACCGTACTATATTTCCGCAACCTGCAAACAAGCTTTTGTTTCCGGCATTGTCTCATCTATTGAACCCGGCTATTATCTCGAAGGGCAATACGGTATCCGCATTGAAAATTTGGTCGAAGTTGTCCCCGCCCGACAAAAACAATTTCTCTGTTTTAAAAATTTAACGCTTGTTCCTATTGATAAACGTGCCATCAATAAATATCTAATGACCGACAAAGAAATTGCCTGGCTCGACAGCTATCATCGGCAGGTTTTTAAACAAATCTCGCCTTATCTGACACCTGCCGAAAAACAATGGCTCAAAACTGCCTGCGCTCCTTTGTAAAAAATAACTTTTTTTCGGAGAAAAAAATGCAAAAAATTCTTTGGACTTTTTTGCTCGGTCTTGCCATCATTATACCCCTGCACGCCGAATTAACTTATGAGGGTGCTTACGATTCAAACATAACCTTACAGGAATATTTTGATCGTGCTTATCCTAATCCGCAAAAATCAATCATCTATGTTTTTTATAACGATGAAAATATGACTTGCCAAAATTGCCCGCAGACAATTGATTTAATTGAGCAGATATATAATGATAATTACAAAAATGATTATGACTTATATATTATTGATTACGCGAATGACCGAGAATATAATTTTATCGCAACCTATCATCTGACACAACCGTTAGAACTCGTTATGGTGCGGGTTGATGACGGCGCCATGTTCGGATACAAAAAACTCGAAAATCTGAACTATCAGATATCTGATCCGTTGAGTTTTGCCGATAACTTGAAATTTCAAATCAATTCTTTTTTGGGAGATTAACCGCAGATGCTTTTTTCAGCCGAGATTTGCTTTTTAATTTCATTCCGACTTCATAAGCAACGAGAATAATTCCCGACAAAACCAGTGGCAACAGGTAATAAATAATACGATAAGCAATCAAAGCACCGAATAACATCGCCTGATTATGCTCGCCGGGAATAATATAAAGAAACAACGTTTCAAAAACTCCCAAACCGCCCGGAACTTGACTGAAAACACCCAATACCTGTGCAATAATGAACACGCCGATAAACGTTACAAAAGGAATATCAACAAAGGCAATTAAAGCAAAATACAAAACCAATGACGCCATTAAAATATCCGCGCCGCCGATAATCACCTGAGCCAATGCCATTTTGAATGATGGCATTTTCAATTCCACACCTTTAATCACAAACGGTTTTTTATAGTAGATACTCGCCCAAAAATAAAGAGCCAACCCGACAAACGAAATCAGCGCTGTCACCGCGGTTGTCAAATGCGAAACAGAACCGTCACCGAACGCATGATCAGGTGTCATAAAATAGCCGCATATAATCAAAAAGAAGCACGCCACCAAATAGGTAAAACCGGAAAACGTTATCATTTTAACAATATCCGTTCCGTGAAAACGCCAACGCGTATAAAGACGATAACGAATAGCCCCGCCCGAAACAATCGCATGTCCGGCATTATTACTCACCGAAAAACCAATAAAACCGACAAATATCCACTTCCATGCCGCCAATTTTTTCTTGATATATTTCAAAGCTAAAAAGTCATAAGAAGACAGCGCGACATAACCGAAAAATGATGCCAAACACGCATATCCGAGCTGCCGCGGCGGAATACTCAACAGAGCATTTTTTATATCTTCCCATTCATACTTAGAAAGCTGCCTATACAACATATATGCGGCCAAAGCAAAGAAAAATAACCCTGACCATGAAAGTACTTTTTTTAGAATGCGTTTTGTTTTACCGGACATTTCATTCCTTCATTACACAAAATTAAGCTTATGATAAACATATAGTATATTATTTACTATTTTATTAATATCCAACCTCTCGCTGTTAAATCATAAAAAAAGCGTTGTCATAAAAATGGCAACGCTTTAATAACTTTCATCATTAAACCGCAAGGTCTGAAAGATGAGCTTTATGTCCTTCCATAAAGATTGCGAACAAAGATACTCATAATCAAAATCTAACATCCTTACTTGTATATCCTGCCGTCCGTTAACTTGCGACAACCCCGTCACTCCGGGACGAACTAAAATGCGATAGATATACTTAGGATGATTATCCAACCCGTCAACCACAAAACGCAATGTCGGACGTGGACCGACAAGAGACATGTCTCCGATAACAACGTTATAAAATTGCGGAAACTCATCCAAATGCGTTCTGCGAATAAAACGACCGACCGGTGTGACGCGTTCATCTCCTTTAACGGCTATTTTATCCAAACAGTTCTCATACATAGAACGGAATTTATAACACATAAACGTCCGCCCGAAAAGACCTACTCTTTTCTGTTTGAAAATAATCGGACCTCTTGATGTCAGTTTAATAATCACACCCAGCACAACATAAAGAACGGGAAGAATTGTTAAACACACCAGCAAAGAAACGATTAAATCAAACAAGCGTTTGATAATTTGTGATAAAATAGATTGTCGCTTTATCTTGGATATATCAATTTGATTTTTTTGAATAAACTCTGCTCTGACTTTTGCAATCTTTAACACATTATGTATTTCACGCGCTATAACGCAAAATATCAAACACAATAATACATAAAACATAAGACAAATAATTTAATATTATCCAGACAATATCATATTTATTAAATTTTGTCCAGAATATTAAATTCGTCATTATCAAAATTATATAGACAAAAATAATAATATATGGTAAAATAAAAATGTTATATAATTAAGGAGAAAAAAATGTCTGATACTCCAACAAAAGATATTATCAAAGAAGCAAAAGAACGATTACAACTAAAAGGAACAATTAGTGGTCATGACTGCGAGCCATCAACAATCAGTATGTCTGACATGCTTTCCTCATCAATATCTATGCCGGATTCTGCACCTGCAGGATTACCTGAGGCTCCGACCGCACACGTTGCAGATCCTGATTACAAAATTCCGACAGATGACAACGGTAATCCTTTGCGCACACACTATGGAACTGAAGAACATGGTGAATCAGTAAAAGATTT
>Ga0310786_10012078_pt1 | contig 10716 bp, 8 predicted proteins | sample AusTroGonzalo_MG_FD_203881 | JGI IMG/M metagenome (GOLD analysis project Ga0310786, IMG submission 203881) | Bovine rumen microbial communities from tropical cattle in Woodstock, Queensland, Australia - Gonzalo_03 (v2) (version 2) | ecosystem: Host-associated > Mammals > Digestive system >...
TCGTGCCCGGCACCATTGCGTAGCCAGGGTTGTTGTAGTACGAGAACGATCCTCCTACATCCAGTTTCCAGCGGTCGCAGAAAATCAAGCTTCCTTCGATTCCGAAAGCCAGGGCCTTGTCCGTCCAACCGACGGACTTGGCCTGGGTTTCGTATGAAGTAAGCATACCCGGAAGGGCACTCACATTGAGGTAGCTGTTGGCACCAGCTGTCAAGGCTACGCCGACGCGGACGGTCTCAGTACGACCCTTCTGCTCCTGCGCCTGCAGCGTTGCGGCTCCAACTAACAGCGCTACGGTGAGTGTAATTATGCTTTTGATATTCATTGATTACTGGTTGTAATTTTGTTACAAATCCTTTGACTAAGTGGGGTTGGATTACTCCTCTTCAATGCCAAGGTAGGCATTCATGATAGCCTTGTACTGAGCGGAGATGGCGGTCAGGATCTTGATGTTATCGCTGATGGTCTGAATCTTCTCGTCCAGGATCTGGTTCACAGTAGCAAGGACAGTCTCACCGTCGGTCAGAACGTTGCGGTAGAACTCATTCTGAGCCTCCAGCTCTTCGTTCTCAGCCTCGAGACGTGCAATCTCCTGAGCGATAGGAACCAGGACGAAGCCATTCTGACGTTCAGCGCCTTCGATCTCGATTTCCTCATTGGGATCATAGACCCACATGCCCTCGTTGACAACAGCCTCAGCGGCCTTGTAGTCAGCCTTGGCATCAACGAATACCATAGCGGCATCGTAGGTGTCCATCTTGGCCTCGTTGTAAGCCTCGTCGGCCTCGTTGCGAGCGTCAACCCAAGCGACATACTCATCCTTCAGGGACTTGTAAGCGTCAACCTTCTCGAGGATGGAAGCAACTTCAGCCTTGAAGTTCTTGACCTTCTTGTTCTGGGCCTTCTCGTAAGCAGCGAGCTGAGCGGGCAGAACCTCGTCAATCAGATTCTGGGCCACGTCAACCTTGAACTGCAGGGAGCTGGCGAAAGGATTCTTGACCTCAGGATACAGGAGCTTGGCAATGAGGTGCTCCTTGCCGTCCTCACCAAGATAGGTGGCCATGTAATCAACCTGGTAGCTGGAGATGAGCCAGCCAAAGTTCTGGGGTTCATCATAAGGATGATTGTGATCGGTAGGTGCACCGATGTGGTCAGGATAGTTACGGTAGGCCTCAAGGAGATCCTCGTAAGCACCTTCTACATCAACCTCAACGGCCTTGGCGGCGAGATAAGCTTCATAGAGAGCCTCGGCGTTTTCGTCCAGATACTTCTTGATGTCTTCACCCTTCTTACCACCAAGGGCAACGATGAGGGCGTTATTGGCATTCGTCAGTTCCTTCTTGGCCTTGTCGGCATCCTGCTTCTTAGGCTTATAAGCAGCCTCGGCAGCCTCAAGATCAGTGTAATAATCAACGACGTCCTTTACGGCATCCAGGAGAGCACGCTGAGCCTCAGCAGGCACGGCGCCTACGAAATCCTTATCATCGAACACCCAGTTACCATCTTCGTCAAGAGCGTCTTCACGAACGGCATAATCTACCTTACCATCGGGATCGTAAAGAGCGTCGGTGGGGAAGACTACATACTTGAAGACTTCGAACTCAGGGTTGTAGTACTTCTCGATTTCATTCACGAAGATACCAAGCAGCTCGGAGATCTTGTTGTACTTCTCGACATAGTCGAGCCAAGCCTCGTCCTGCGCAGTATTAGCGGCAGCAAGGTCATCCTGGCGATCCTTAACATCCTGCTGGGCAGCGGCATAATCTTCCTCGGTGATGGCACCGGAGAGGTAGTCGATATAAGCGGCATATTCAAGTTCCTGGGAACGCTCCAAGATGAACTTGGCCGTCAGGACAGCATTCTGGGAGGTACCGGCAGGGATTTCACCCTTGTACCATACACCTTCTGCCTCATTATACTCGGGAGTTTCGGTAGCATCGGCAAAGTCAGGGCTCCAGACTGTGCAGGATTCAATCCAAGCGTCGTATGCGGCGTGGGTCTCAGTGGGGATGTCAATGGCGCCTTCTCCGGCGAACCAAGCGGCCCACCAAGCAGCCCAATCATCCCAAGTGTACTCACCGGCCCAAGGATCTTTGTTCTTCTCGATGGCAGCCTTAATCTCAGTATATTTACCGATAGCAGCGGCATAGTCCTCGAACAGGGGCTTAACAGCAGCCTTGAGAGCATCGACATCTCTATCCTTCACAGCCTGCACCCTCTGGGCATAGATGGTGGCAACAGCCTGACGAGCCACATAGTGGGTATCGGCAGCCCAACGGTCGATGAACAGATTGGCGGTCAGGGTCGGGTAGGTCAGCAGCATGTACTCCTGGAAATCTACCCAAGCGGCCTTCTTGTCTTCCTTAGCCTGCTTGGCATCGGCCAGAGCATCCAGATAAGCCTGCTCGGCTTCCTCAACGGCCTCCTGGCGGACGGCAACGTAAGCCTCGTGAAGCTCAATCTTCTCCTGGAGTTTCTCAATCTTCTTCTCGAGCTTGGCAGCTTCCCTTTCGTTCTGGGCAGCGCGCTTGGCGATATTCTTTTCAGCAACAGCCTCCTGATGCTCGATGGACTTGTCCAGAGCTTCCTTGATGTTGTCGAACTCGATATTGGCGGAAGCGATGACAGTGCTGGTGAGGTGACGGTGATCGCTATGATCCTCGTTATAAACGGTTACGTTAGGATAGCGGCTGTTCACGACAGCGGTAGCCTCGTCGTTGAAGAAAGGAACGAACTCGACACCGGCCTCGCCCCTTACGTTGATACCAACGGTGGGAACGACCACGGTGTTTTCACCAACCTCAACGAGCACATTCTTCTGAACCAAAGCGGCGTGGGGCATCTTGGCCTTGACATCCCAGACCCAGGAATCCCAACCCTGAACGAAGTCGGCTTCCTTAGCATTGAGGGCGTCAACGTTCTCCTTGGCGGTCTGCTCGGCCGTCAGGGCGTCCTGATACTTGGTGTAAGCAACTTCCAGATTCTCGCGGGCAGCCTTCAGGGCAGCCTGAGCCTCTTCGGGAGTCTCGGTCTGGTGCTCCTTGAGGTGAGCGATGATGGCATTGTTCTCAGCAATCTGAGCATTGTTGTCATTGATCATCTCATGGATGGCGTCACGGGCGAGGATGGCGCCCTGATTCACGAGAACCTGGATGGCCTTCCACTCGAGTTCCTCAACCTGGAGCTTCTCGATGTCCTTCAGGGTCTCGAAATACAGGCCAGCATAGTACTTGGCGCTGTCAGCCTTCTGGCCGGCGAGGGTGAGGATGTAGTCTTCGAGCTGAGCCTCAGCATCAAGGATATTCTTGGTGTTGTTGATGGCATCGATCTGAGCCTGGGCTACGAGATCGTTGAGAACGTTGACCCATGCCTGCTTGGCGGCATCGGCGGCAGCTTTCTCAACAGCGAGGGCAGCCAGACGGGCTTCCAGATCTGCCTCCATCATCTGGAGCTTTACCCTTTCTTCTTCTACCTTAACGTTCGCAAGCTGGATCTGAACCTTCAGGAGATCAGCACGAACCTTTTCAGTTTCGGCCTGAGCGTTGACCAGAGCGGCCTGGGCCTCGATGAGCTTGGCTTCAGCCTCTTTGACGGTCTTCTCGGCATTGGCATAAATGAGCTTAGCCGCAGCCGTGGCCTCGTTAAGCACGGCAAGAGATTTGAGTTCCTCTGCCTTAGCAAGGCGAACCTGCGCTACGGACGCAGATTCCTCGTTCTTCAAGCAGCCCGTGAGGCACAAGGCACCACAGAACAGCGCAACGAGTAAAGATTTTTTTTGCATAGCGTTTAAAATAATAATTTGGATAATTAGTGATTGATTGTTTTGCTTTTTAAGTGGTCTGGATTCACAAAAAAGCGCAGTCAATGCTGTCGCAGGGACCGCACTTCTGTATTATTTTTTTGTCCTTACTGTGTTTTTGTTTTTTAATAGTTTCCCCTTAATAATATATGGTTAAGTTCTAAGCAGAACACCGACCCAGACACATGCCCGAGCCCTTTTTAGCCACATTGTTGCACAATACACCCATGAAACCACGCATGTGTTGCAAGTACAAATATAGGGATTTTTTATTTTCCGCAAAAAATATTTCGTAAAAAAAATAAAAGTTTTTAACTTTGTCGTACAGAGGTCTGTATTCATAAAATTATTTAAAATGTCCGCCGGTTCTCTAGGAGAATTGTCGGGTTATACTTTTATCTTTATTTTTATGAAACGCATTCTATTAGTCTTATCTATCATCCTCCCTCTGAGCGCCTTCGCTCAGACGCAAAAAGCTTCTCTCACGCGCGTGGGCGATGAGATGAAGGTAGAGGCCGATATTCAGCTCACCCAGGAGATGCTCAAGGGTATTAAGGCTTTTATCCTTACTCCCCAGATCACCGACGGTGAAAACGTGGTGAAGCTGAGCCCTATCGGCATGTACTCCAAAGACAAGTTCTATCCCAACCTGAGTGCCTATGGCTTCGACGGCAAGGAAGGCGAACTGGCCTATGCCAAGAAAGACCTGCCCACCGTGGTGTCTGTGAACGAGTCTGTTCCCTACAGCAGATGGATGGACGGAGCCCGTCTGGAGCTGGTTCATGAGTATGAAGGCTGCTGCGGTGACAGCGGCGTCGAAGAAGTGGAAGAGATTGCCAAGTATGTGGAGAAGTGCATTGATTTCACTCCCACCTTCCGCACCATGGATCCCGAAAAGATGAAGAAGGTCGAGACCCTCACCGGTGAAGCCATCATCGACTTCCCTGTGAACAGCGTCACCCTGAACGACACCTACCACAACAACACCGAGGAACTGGGCAAGATCACCAGTTCCATCGATAAGGTGAAAGCTGCCGACAAGGCCGAAATCCTGTCCGTCCATCTCCTTGGCACCGCTTCCCCGGAAGGCAGGTACTCCGTGAACGAGCGTCTGTCCGAGGGCCGTACCCAGGCTGTTTACGATTATGTCGTGGCCAAGTATGACTTTGCTGACGGTGTCATCACCTGCGAATCCGAACCCGAGAACTGGGCCGGTCTCCGCAAGTACATCGAGGATAGCTCCTTCAAGAACAAGGACAAGCTGCTGTCCATCATCGACGGCAGCCTGGAGCCCGACGCCAAGGAAGCCAAACTCCGCAACGCCGCCAACTGGGGCACTGTCCGCAAGAAATGCCTGCCTTACCTCCGTACCACCACTTACACCATCTCCTACAAAACCATCAACTACGAGGCCAATGAGACCAAGGTTGACCTGGCTTATGCAGAGATGCAGAAGGGTAACTTCGAGAAGGCTGCACAGATTCTGGCCACCGCTGACGAAAACGACCCCGAAGCCGAATTCGCCCGTGGTACTCTCGCCGGTATCAACAAGGACTGGAGAAGCGCTACCTACCACTTCAAGAATGCCTATGAAGGCGGTATTGAAGAAGCTCGCGCCTACTACGAGGAAGTGAGCCGCTACCAGTACATGAACAACTGCGACAAGTGCTGCAACAACTAAAAAATCTGCCCGATTGATTCGGGCATGACAAAAGTAAAATAGCCGTCCCGATGGGGGCGGCTATTTTTTGTTGAGATTCCGGATCAAGTCCGGAATGAGGGGTTGATGTCCCGAATGATGAGGTTGGCTTCCGGGACAAGTCCGGAAGCTATTTCACCATTCCGCTGAAGCCCATGAAGGCCAGGGCCAGGATGCCTACGCTGATGATGGCGATAGGCACACCCTTGAAGGCCTTGGGAACATTGTTCAGGGCCAGGTGCTCGCGGATGCCGGCGAAGATGACCATAGCCAGGCCGTAGCCCAGCGAGGTGGCGAATGCATAGACCAGGGCCTGGCCCAGATTGAGCATGCCGCCGGGAACGAAGGCGAACTCCTTGGTGACCACGTTGATGGCAACACCCAGCACGGCGCAGTTGGTGGTGATGAGCGGAAGGAAGATACCCAGGGCCTGGTACAGGGACGGGGACACCTTCTTGAGCACGATCTCTACCATCTGCACCAGGGCGGCGATGACCAGGATGAAGGCAATGGTCTGCAGGAACGTGATGTTGAAGGGAATGAGCAGATACTTATTAATAAGATAGGTAACCAGCGTGGCCAGCGTAATCACGAAGCACACGGCCATGGACATACCGGTGGCGGTACTCAGTTTGTTGGACACGCCCAGGAAGGGGCAAATGCCCAGGAACTGCGCCAGGACGATATTGTTTACGAATATCGCAGAAATAATAATGAGGAAGTATTCCATAGCCTAGTTCTTTTTAAGGTATTTGTTGAACAGGACCATCAGGTAACCCAGGCACAGGAAGGCGCCGGGGGCCATGACGAAGGCCAGCATACCGTCGTTTCCGCCGATGAAGTTATAGCCGAAAACGGAGCCGGAGCCCAGGATTTCACGCACCAGGCCCAGCACGGTAAGCGAGCAGGTGAAGCCCAAGCCCACGCCCAGGCCGTCACAGGCACTCTCTACCACGCCATGCTTATTGGCGAAAGCCTCGGCACGGCCCAGCACGATGCAGTTGACCACGATAAGCGGGATAAACAGGCCCAGGGTCTCATACATGGCCGGAGTGTAGGCCTGCATGAGCAGCTGCAGCAGGGTTACGAAGGTGGCGATGACCACGATGTAAACGGGAATGTGCACCTTGTCCGGAACCACGGGAGCGATGGCCGATATGGCCATATTGCTCAGTACCAGCACAAAGAGCGTAGCCAGACCCATGGACAAACCATTAATGGCACTGGTAGTGGTTGCCAGCGTGGGGCACATGCCCAGCAGCAACACGAAAGTCGGGTTGTTCTTTACCAGACCGTCAGTAATCATTTTCAGTTTACTCATGGCTCAGGGTATTAAAAACGTTTAACGCATTCTCTACCGCCTGGGTGTAGGCGCGGGAAGTGATGGTGGAGGCCGTGATGGCATCCACGTCGCCGCCGTCCTTCTTCACGGAGAGTTTCTTGATGGAGGGGTTGAAGCCCTTCCACTGGTTCATGAACTTCTCGTCAGTGGTGCACTTGGCGCCCAGGCCGGGCGTCTCAGCGTGCGAGAGTACGGAGGTGTTGTACACCACTCCGTCGGGAGTGATGCCCACGATGAGGCTCAGCGGACCGCCGAAGCCTACCACAGTGGATTCGATAGCGTAGCCCACAAGGGCGTCGCCATCGGTGGCGGTGTAGTAATGATCGGCCTCATTGTACTCCACGGCGGAGAAGTGGGGCAGCACCTGGGAGATGGCCTTGTTGGTCTTCTCGGCAGCGGCCTTGTCAATGGGCTCCTTGGTGAGCACATAGGCACCGCCCAGCACGCCCGAACAGAACAGGCAGGTAAGGCCCAGCACCGCTACCATATTGGTAAGATTGGATTTTACTGCCATACGCTATTTCCTCCCGAATTTTTTCTGCTTGAACCACATATTGAGCAGCGGCACCACAGAGTTCATGATAAGGATGGCGAAGGATACGCCTTCCGGATAAGAGCCGAAGTAACGGATCATCATGGTGAGGAAGCCGATGCCCACACCGAACACCACACCGCCCCAGAGGCTCATGGGGCTGGTCACATAGTCCGTGGCCATGAAGCAGGCACCCAGGATGAGACCGCCGGTGAGGAGGTTGAACAGAGGATCCGTGAAGCGGGCCGGGTTGATTCCCCAGAAAATGAGGGACGTAACAGCCACGGTAGCAAAGATGCTCAGGGTAATCCAAGGCTTGATGACCTTGCGGCAGCACAGATACACAAAGCCGGCCAGCAGGGCCAGGGCGCAAACTTCGCCCGCACTGCCGCCCAGGTTGGCGAACAGCAGATCCTTATAATTATAGGCCGATGTAAGCTCCTGTACCGTGGAACCCTGCATGAGGCCTTCCTGGATGGCACCCAGCGGGGTGGCGGCGGAAACGGCATCCACGCCGAACAGGCCGGCGGGCTTGCTCCAGGTGGTCATGTAGGTGGGGAAGGAGACCAGCAGGAACACACGGCCCACCAGGGCAGGGTTCCAGATATTCTGGCCGATGCCTCCGAACGTCATCTTGGCAACGCCGATAGCGACCACGGCACCGATGAAGATGACCCACCAGGGAGTGGTGTAGGGCACGTTCAGGGCCAGCAGAATACCGGTGATAACGGCCGAAAGGTCCCCGATGGTGGACGGCTTCTTAAGCATGTACTTGGTGATGGCCCATTCCAGAAGCACGCAGGAGGCCACGCTCACGCCCAGCACCAGCAGTTCCTGCCACCCGTAGAAAATAACGGAGCAGATGACGGCCGGCACCAGCGCAATCACCACATCCAGCATCAGGGACTTGGTAGAATCCTTGCTGTGGATATGAGGTGAAGGAGATACTAATAACTTATTCATAGTCCTTTACTTTTTTTCAGCTTCAGCGGCCTTGGCGGCTTCGGCAGCGGCCTTGGCGGCGGCTGCGCGGGCGCGGATGGCACTAAGAACAAAACCCTTTCCAACGCGGATGTTGTCCAGCAGCGGAATGTGGGCGGGGCAGGAATAGAGGCAGCAGCCGCACTCGATGCAGTCCTGCGCGGCATTGGCTTCGCAGGCGTCCCAGTCGGCAGCCTTCGAGAGCTTGTTCAGCAGGAACGGCTCCAGGCCCATGGGGCAGGCATCGGCACATTTGCCGCAGCGGATGCAGTTGGTCTCCGGGGCACGCTTCGTCTGCTTTTCGGTGAGGAAGAGCAGGGCGCCGGTACCCTTGACGGTGGCGGCATCCAGATTGGCCACGGCGCGACCCATCATGGGACCGCCGCTGATGATCTTGGCCGCATCGGCCGGGATGCCTCCCAAATAGTCTATGATGTAACGCAGGGGGGTGCCCACGCGTACCAGCAGGTTGGCCTGCTTGGGGAAGCACTGACCCGTAACGGTTACGGAGTTGTCGATAATGGGTTTGTTCTTCTGCACAGCGTCGTACACGGCCAGGGCCGTGGCAACGTTCTGCACAACGGCGCCTACGCTGATGGGCAAGGCTCCGGAGCCCACCTGACGGTGCATCACAGCATCGATGAGCTGCTTTTCACCGCCCTGGGGGTACATCATCTTCATCACCATCACGTCAATGCCGCTGTAACCCAGCTTGGCAATGACTTCCTGAATATGGGCGATGGCCTCGGGCTTGTTCTCCTCAATGGCAATGGTGCAGGGAACGTCTCCCATAGCCTTTTTGAGGAGGGCGGCACCCACCACCACCTGTTCTCCCTTCTCCAGGAGGGTGCGGAAGTCGGAGGTGAGGTAAGGCTCGCATTCGCAGCCGTTGATGATCACGCGCTCGCACTTGGAACCCGGAGGCGGGCTCAGTTTCACGTGCGTGGGGAAGGTGGCACCGCCCAGGCCCACTACGCCGCCGAGCTTGATTTTCTCGATGATGGCCTTAGGGTCGTCGGGGATGGTGGTGACCAGGGTGTCGGAGGTGTCAATGCCCTCGGCCCACTCGTCGCCTTCCACGGCAATTTCGATGTGGGTGGTGGCTCGGCCGGCCAGATCCGCCCTGGGGGCTATGGACTTGACCGTTCCGCTCACGGAGGAGTGAATGAAGGCTCCCACGAAGCCGCCGGGCTGGGCAATGACCTGACCCACTTTCACCTTGTCGCCCACGGCCACGCAGGGCACGGAGGGGGCACCAATGTGCTGGGACACGCCGATGTAAACGGTAGGGGCGATGGGAAGCGGGGTAATGGCGCATTCCCGGGAAATCTTGTTGTCGTGCGGATGAACACCGCCCATGGAGAATGTAGCTTTACTCATTTGCGGCCTCCTTTTTGGCAGCTTCCGCCGCCTCTTTAGCTTTCTGTTGACGGACTTTGATGCGTTCCTTGATGGCTTCCTTGTCCAGAGGCTTGGGGAAGTTGACGCCATGGATGGCACCGGTGGGGCACATGGCCTCGCACTCGCGGCAGAGCTTGCACTTGGCGGGGTCGATGTAGGCTACGTTGGCCTCCACGGTGATGGCCTCGTGGGTACAGGTCTTGGCGCAGATGCCGCAGCCGATGCAGGCGCTGGCGCAGGCCTTCTTGGCCACGGGACCTTTGTCCTTGTTGATGCAGCTCACATACATGCGCATGCCGCGGGGTCCCTTGGGACGGAGCTCGATGATGCGCTTGGGGCAGGCCTTGACGCAGGCGCCGCAGGCGGTGCACTTCTCCTGGTCCACCACCGGCAGGCCGGTGACGGGATCCATGGACAGGGCGCCGAACTGGCAGGCGTTCACGCAGTCACCGCAGCCCAGGCAGCCGAAGGAGCAGCCGGTGTCGCCGGTGTACAGGAGCGATTTTACGTAGCAGGAGGGATAGCCGTCGTACTGGTTTACCTTGGGACGGGCCTCGCAGTTTCCGTTGCAACGGACCACCGCCACCATGGGCGCCTTCTCCGTTACCTCGTAACCCAGGATGGCCGCCACCTTGGCCATGGTGTCGTTTCCGCCCACGGGACAGTAGTTATTGTCCAGATTGGGGGCTTTCACCGCAGCCTCGGCAAACGCACGGCAGCCGGCGAAGCCGCAGCCGCCGCAGTTGGCGCCGGGCATCACCTTCTCCACCTCATCAATGCGCGGATCTTCCTGCACCTTGAACTTCTGGGCTACCAGATAGAGCACCAGAGCCAGCACAAGGCCCAGGACGGTCACTACCGCAATGGTCCAAATGATGATGTTTACCATGTTTTATCCTTTTATTGTAAATATATATTCGTTCTTGAGCTTGTCGCGGAACAGGTAAAGCAGCAGGTAATAA
>Ga0310786_10012079_pt1 | contig 10715 bp, 9 predicted proteins | sample AusTroGonzalo_MG_FD_203881 | JGI IMG/M metagenome (GOLD analysis project Ga0310786, IMG submission 203881) | Bovine rumen microbial communities from tropical cattle in Woodstock, Queensland, Australia - Gonzalo_03 (v2) (version 2) | ecosystem: Host-associated > Mammals > Digestive system >...
GCTCCGGCTTGGTCGCAATGTCGTCGCGCCGCGCTGGAACGGCGAAACGTACGAACTGGCGGTGCTGAAAGGGCTTGACTCCCGCCATCTTCGACGCGGTCCGATGGGGATCATGGAGCCGGACGATGACGCGGAAACGGTTTCGCCGAAGGATGTCCATGCGTGGATAGTCCCGGGACTTGCGTTTACGCGCGATGGACGCCGCCTCGGATACGGAGGAGGCTGGTACGACAGGTTCCTCTCCGCCGCGCCAAGGGGCGCCGTAAAGCTCGGCGTGGCGTTTTCGTCCCAGATGGTAGAGAGCCTGCCTGTCGAGCCGCACGACGTGCCCCTGTCCGACGTAGTGGACGACTCGCCCGGCGACATTGCCGGCAATGGCATCTGCGACGGCAGTATGGTATAATATCCGGCACGCAATGGGCAATGCTGTCGATACAACAAAGGAGAATGCCAGATGAGCGCGCTTGCTGACTTGTTCCTCAAGGGCGGCCCCGTTATGTGGCCCATCCTCGGGCTGTCCGTGCTGGGGCTTGCGATATTGATATGGAAGGCGTTCGAGCTGCGCGCGGGCAGGCGCGACGCAAGGGGCCTCGCCGTGGTCTCGACCATCATCACCGCGGAGCCGATGCTGGGCATCCTCGGCACCGTGCTCGGGATAATGCAGACATTCGGAGCCCTGAACGGCGCAGACGGCGCCGCGGCGAATCCGCTGGCCGCGACCGCCGGAATAGGCGAGGCGCTCATAACCACGGCGGCCGGCCTCATCGCCTCGCTCGTGCTGCTGTTCCCGTACAACGTCATAGACGCCAGGATCGAGGCGGACTGATGGGCCGCAGGCGAAGAAGTGGCGCAAGGCTGGAGATGACGTCGCTTATGGACGTCATGTTCCTCGTGCTGGTGTTTTTCATATACTGCATCTTCGACATGGCCGTCCACAAGGGGCTCAAGGTGGACCTGCCACAGGCGGCGGGGGCTGACGAGAAGGGCGAGCGCATTGTCGTTACGATCCTCCCAGACGACACGATGCAGTTCAACGGCGTGCCGATGTCGCGCAACGACATAGTGGCGCGCGTGCGCGAGCTCAACCGCGTGAACATGAAGTTCCCCGTGCTCATATCCGGAGACAGGAAGTCCTCCCTTGGCACGGGCATAGAGCTGCTTTCCGAACTGAAGGCCGCCGGCGTCGAAAGGGCGAGCTTCCAGGTCAGCGGCGCGAAGGACGGCTCCGGCAGGGAGGGTGCCGAATGAGGTTCACGACGGCGCTGGCCCTGGCCGTCGGCGTCCATGCCGCGATAGGGGCTGGACTTGCGCTTTGGCTTACGTACGGGCGCTCGACGGTTACGCTTGCGAAGCTGGACTTGTCGTCCGTGGAGCTTTCGTTCGCGGAGGAGGAGTCGGATGCATCCCCTGTCGCGCCGCTGCCGCCCTCTCCGTCTCCCGAGGCGCCGCGCCCGGACGATCCTCAGCCGCCGCTTCCGCCGCAGGACGAGCCACCGCCCGCCCCGCCAGAGCCCGACGCGCTCAAGATCCCGGAGCCACCGCCCGAGGCCAGCCCGAAGATGGACACGCCGAAGCCGCCGCAGCCAGCGGAGGAAAGGAAGGATGAGCCCCCCGCCCAAGAGCAGGCGCAGGCCGCCGCGCCGCAGCCCGCGCCCAGGCAGGGCAGGGTTGACGCGCCCCCGAGTCCGAAGCGGACCATCAAGCCTGACTACCCTCGCCTTTCGCGGCTGCGCGGAGAGGAGGGCGACGTCGTCCTTGAGATGCGTGTGAACGCGCATGGTGCAGTCGACAGCGTGGACGTCGTCGTATCCAGCGGGTTCTCTGAACTGGACGCGGCAGCCGTCCGCGCCGTCCGCGCAGCCAAGTTCACGCCCGCGGAGCAGGGCGGGCGCCCGGTGTCTTCGACAGCCCGCCTTTCGATATCATTCCGCCTGAAGTAGGCCTTTGGCCGCCCTTGCCGGTTCCGCAGATCTCCATTGTTTCAAACACCCCATTGACACCGGGCGGCGATTATGAGATAATATCCGCACTTTCATCGTTTGGGGATATAGCTCAGTTGGTAGAGCGTCTCAATGGCATTGAGAAGGTCAGGGGTTCGACTCCCCTTATCTCCACCATCAAAGGGGACTGGGCGTCAGTTCCTTTTTTTGTTTCCACAGGCGGTGGAAAGCTGGAGGCGACGCAAGGCGCAGTACAGGCAAAATGCCGGGAGGCAAAGGAGGTAGAGACATGACGACAAAGGGAACGGCTGTGGTTCTTGCGGCGGCGATGGCGCTTGCCGCGCAGGCCGACAAGATGGACATCGCGAAGTGGGATCCCAACATGGCTGTCGAGAACGCCGTCGTCACGAACGGCGTCAAGTGGATCGACGGCAGGTACCTTCCGATCGAGGGCCGCGCGTTCGACGACGTCGAATGGTACTACGACCGCCTGCCGGCGAACGTGACGACGAACGTGAACGGCGGCGTGAGGGGTATGAAGCACAACACGTCGGGGATGCTCTTCCGGTTCGTGACGGACTCGCGCCGACTTGACTTCAAGTGGGTGCCGTACAACGAAATGCTCTCCATGGACCACATGCCTTCCACCGGTGTGAGCGGAATCGACGTGTACCGCTGGGACGCGAATAAGGGTCGCTGGCTGTATGTGAAGACCGGTCGCATAACGGACCCCATGGGCGGTTCACTTTCGATTTCGTGGACTCCGGGGACGCCGTGCATCGTGAACCTGCCGCTCTACAACGGCATCAAGTCCTTCTCGCTGGGCATCGATCCCGACGCGACGATCACGCTCCCTCCGCCGCGCACCAGCGGCGTCGACAAGCCCGTGGTGTTCTACGGGACCTCAATAACGCACGGCGGCTGCGCGTCTCGCCCGGGGATGTCGTTCGTGAACATAGTTGGCCGCAACCTCGACGTGCCCGTGGTGGGGCTCGGCTTCTCGGGATCGGGCGTCATGGAGTTCGAGATGAGCGAGCACCTCGCCCGCATTGACGCCAGCTGCTATGTGCTGGACTGCCTGTGGAACATGGACATGTCCGATCGCGAAGACAAGCGCTTCCCGGGGCAGAGGCATGTCGACGTGAACTACGAGCCGTTCATCCGCAACCTCCGCGCAAAGCGCCCAGACGTGCCGATCGTTATGGCGGAGGCCTGCGACGTGTACTGCCGCGCCTCCAACCGCAAGGACGTGTACATCCGCGGGCTCTACGACAAGCTTGTCGCAGAGGGCTGGAAGAACCTGGTCTATTTGCCGAAGGACGGCATGTACACCGACGACCTTGAAGGCACGGTGGACGGCTGCCATCCCAACGACTGGGGCATGATGTCCCTCGCGCGCGCGTTCGGCAACGCCGTCCGCCAGGCCCTCGGCCTGCGCAGTGGTTCTGCTGAATAGCATGAAAAGGGCGATAGCCGTGGCGTGCGCCGCGGCGGCGCTGCACGCGTCCGCCGCCGAGACCAACGAAGTCGGGCAGGCAGACGAGCCCGTGTTGGTCACGGCGACTCCGATAACGCAGGACGAGTCCGTCGGGAAAGACGGGGCGGAGATTGTCACGCTCTCTCGCAGGCAGCTCGGCGACCTGAACGCGCAGGACCTCCAGACCGGCCTCAGGCAGGTCCCTGGTGTCGCGATCTCCCGGTATTCGCCGATAGGCAGTTACGGCGGGGGCCAGGGCGGCAGCGTCTACATACGCGGACAGGGCACGGCGCGGCCGGGCGGCGAGATAAGAATGTATACGGACGGAGTCCCGAGGGAATCCGGTGTCTGGGGCCATCCGCTGATGGATTCCGTCCCGGTGGACTTCGCCGAGTCGGTCTCCGTCTGCAAGAACCCGCGTCCAGGACGCTACGCCGGGACGTTCGCCGCGGTCGACGTTGAGACGCGCCGCCGTCGGGAGGAAGGCTGGGAAGGCGAGGTCGAGTCCGCATACGGAAGGTTCAACACCCTGCTGTCGTCCGCGTCCGCTGGAATGAAGGAGGGGCCGTTCGACGCCTACGCCGGCGCCTCGTACAAGTATTCGGAAGGTGCGAGGAGCCACGGCAGCGCAGAGATGCGCGGATATTTCGGACGTGTCGGTGCGGAGCTCTCCGAGGAGGACCGGCTCTCCTTCATCTACCAGCGCACGGACAGCTGGGTCGAGGACCCGGGCCGCCGGCACGCCGCTACGCCCAGGCACGACCGCTTCGACTTGGCTACCGACCTGTACGCCATCCGCTTCGACACTGACCGAGAGTGGCTCAAGGGGTATTCGCTTGTGTACGTTGAGCACGGCGCGATTGAGTGGCAGAAGGACCACCTGACGGACGGCGTGGCGACCTCCCCGGCCGGAACCGCCGACACGACCTGGCTGAACTGGGGCACTAGAAACCGCTACGAGCTCGAAGTCGTCGACGCGTTCTGGCTGGTCGGCGCGCTCGACGCCGCGTCCGAGGGCGGGCACACCGCCAACACGCGGTACTCCGACAACCGCCGCGTCTTCAGCTACTCCGCGAGGTTCGTGTCGGTATCGCCGTACGCCGGCGCGTTCGCGGACATCCCGCTCGACGGGGAAGGCGACTGGGTCCTGACGCCTTCGGCGGGAACCCGCGCGTACCTGCACGACGTGTACTCGAACGAGTGGGGGCCGGAAGCGGCGCTGAAGCTCGCCTGGAGGGACAGGGGCGAGCTCTTCGTAAACGCGTCGCGCGGCGTCCACTACCCCGGCGTCTACACGCGGGCGGTCGCGGACGACTTCGCGAAGCACACGCTTGACGCGGAGACGATGGACTACTTTTCCGGCGGCGTGAAGCTGAAGGCGTCGGAGTCCGACTACATCATGCTGACAGTGTTCCACGAGGAGGTCTCGGACCGCATAGACAAGACAGCGACTGGATACGTCAACTCCGGCGACATGAGGGCCTCCGGGGCGGAGGCAAGCGCCCACTGGCATCCGGTCGACGAACTTGGGCTGTTCTGCGGGGCGACATACACGTCGGCCGAGACGCACCCCGCGTCCCGGCTCCCGGAATGGACGTTCTCAGCAGGCGGGACCTGGAAGGTCTGCGAGTGGCTCAAGTGGACGCTCGACGGGCAGTATATCGGCTCGATGTACGCGTACTCTGTCCGCGCCGAAGCCGACCGGGCCGAGCTCGGCAAGGTGGGCGACGCGTTCGTTTTCAACACCCGCGTGGCGGTTCCGCTCGAGACCTTCCTCCCGCTGAAGGGGGAACTGTATTTTTCGCTGGAGAACTTCACTAACCAGCACTTCGAGTACTATCCGGGCTATCCGATGGCCGGCGTCATGGCATACGCGGGCGTGAAGATCCGCTTTTGAACCGGCCCGCCACCGGCGGCGTTTAACAGGGCATGAACACCAATACCAGCGTTAAGGCGATAGCAGGGATTCTATGCGCGGCGGCGGCGATGTCCGCATGCGCCGCGGAGACAAACGAAACGGGCGTGGCGGACCTCGGGACGGTCTCGGTGGAGGGGAGCGCCCTCTCGAAGTACCGGCCAGAGACGGTGAACGGGGGGTCGTTCGACGACACGCCGCCCGAGAAGCTGCCTGTCGTGGTGGACACGCTGACCGAGGACTTCATACAGGAGCACAACCCCACCGATCTGCACGACCTCCTCCGCTACGTGCCCGGCATCGAGACGGGCGGCAAGTCCCTCCTCGTCCGCCAGCCGGGGACGTTCTCGGTACGCGGAATGGGCGGCACAGAGCCGGCTTTCGACGGAATCGTCCCGATCGGCAGCGGAGCCGGGCTTTTCATGGATCCATTCCTGATGGAGCGTGTCGAGATCGTCAAGGGGCCAATCGCGTCGCTTTCGGGCGGCGCCGGAGCACAGCAGAACAACTCTGGCGCGGGCGGTTCGGTCAACCTGTACGTCAAGTCCGCGCGCTTCGGGGGGGACGAGACTGCCCTCCAGTCCAACACTTCCGTCGGACGCAACACGTGGCGGCAGCGCGGCATGGCAGACGTCAACGAGACCGACGAGGAGACGTACGCCGCGCGCGTCGTCGGCGCGTTCGACTTCTACTCCCCGACGTACGCCAACCAGGGGTCGCAGAAGGGCGCCGACCCGCGCCAGTCGTACACCGTCGCGCCGTCGTTCGCGCTGCGCCCGGCGGAGAACGTGACGCTCGGGGTCAAGACGATGTTCCAGAAGAGCGACCAGCCTAGCTACATCGGCGTGCCGGTGTGGCGCGGACGCCCGGGCGGCGGATACAGCTGGTACGAGTCCTCGTGCCGCGACGGAGACCGCTCCAGGTACGAGGCCATTATGGTAAACCCGTACGTCGACTGGCAGGTCACAGACGACTGGCTCCTGAAGTTCGGCGGCGCGTTCATGTTCTCCGACTGGGAGCAGACGACCCGCGAGCCGTACATGGACAGCGCGGAGCTGGCGGACTACTACCGTACCGGTGAATGGTATTCGGGCGAGAAGTACATGACCTCCGGCTTCTCCAAGTCCAACCGCATCAACCGCAACTACAACCTGTATGCCCGCTCTGTGTACACGAAGGAAGAGCTGCCGTGGGGTTTCAGGAACAGCTTTGTCGTCCAGCCGGACTTCTACTACCGCGAGTCCACAAGCGGATTCGGCGCCCCGGTCTCGCGATACGGCGTCACGATGCAGGACTCCATTGGCTGGGGGTGGGTCACGCTGCTCGGCGGGCTCCGGTACGACTGGTTCGAGGAGAACCAGCAGACAACGGTGTCCACAGTGACGCAGAGGGTCGGCAGGGGCCGCAACGCACGCACCGTCACCAGCAAGGTCTACTCGCACTACCGCCATACGCACGAGGACGCCTTCTCGCCGCGAGGCGGGATCACCGTCCAGCCGCTCGACTGGCTGGTGTTCTTCGGCAACCTCTCGCAGACCAAGACGCCGACGCTCGGCTACCGCGACGCGGACGGCGGCCGGCCGACCGATCCCTGGACCGCTACCCAGTGGGAGGGGGGCTTCCGCGTGCGTCCCGCGGAAAAGCTGTGGCTGTCGACGTCCTACTACCGCATTGAGCAGAAGAACACGCCTGTCGCCGCGAGCGTGAACAACGACACATACTACTTCTTCGAGGGCAAGAACAGGTCGCAGGGCGTCGAGCTTTCGCTGACGGGCGACATAACCGACAACTGGACAATCATGGCGATGTATGCCTACAACCGCTACGAGAACCTCACTTCAGGCGCGGAGCCGGCTGTGTTCCGCCGCAACCCAAACCACACCTTTTCGCTCAACACCTCCTACCGCTTCGACTGCTGCGACGCGCTGAGGGACGTCGTTGTCGGCGCCGGATACAGGTTCAGGTCCAAGAGCTTCGCCACCATGCGCGGCAACTTCGTCGACGACAACCTCTACTTCGACCACAGCCATGTCTTCGACGTGAACATGTCGATACCGCTGTCGAAGTTCGGCGGAGGGGAGAACTGGACGCTGACGCTCGGCGTCCGCAACCTCTTCGGGGAGAAGTACTTCGAGTCCGCGCGCCACTTCTACGAGTGCCTGGCCGGCGAGCCCCGCACATTCGAGATCGGGCTGCGCGCAAAGTTCTAGTCGAAACGGAGGATCAGATGGAATATGCACTCAAGGCCGAGAATGTCTGCCACTCCTACGGGAGCCAGAAGGTCCTGGACGGTTTCTCGCTCACCCTCGCCCCAGGCGAGTTCGCGGCGCTGATGGGGCCTAGCGGCAGCGGCAAGTCCACGTTCCTGCATCTCGCGGCAGGGCTGCTTTCCGCCGATTCCGGGCGGATAGAGGTCGGCGGGAGCGACGTCACTGCGATGGGGGACGCCGCGGCCGCGAGGTTCCGCCGCCGCCACGTCGGCGTCGTGTTCCAGGCGTACAACCTGCTCGACTCCGCGACGGTCGCCGAGAACATCGCAATGCCCGTCCGCCTCGACCACGGCAGGGTTGACGGCGCACGCCTTGACGCGCTCGTGTCTGCGCTGGGGCTGTCCGGAAGGGAAGGCAAACGGCCCGGCGAGCTGTCGGGCGGCGAGCGCCAGCGCGTTGCAATCGCCCGCGCGCTTTTCGCAGAGCCCGACGTGATACTCGCCGACGAACCGACAGGCAACCTAGACATCGCCGCCGCCAAGTCCATCTGCGAACTCCTGAAGAAGCTCAACGAGACGGAGAGGAGCGCGATTCTGCTCGTCACGCACGATCCGGTGGTCGCCGCGAGCGCCGGGAAGGTCCACTTCCTCAAGGAGGGCCGCATTGCCGCGTCGTTCGCGACAGGGCACGCCCCGGCGGAGATATCCCGCCGCTACCTCGAGACCTACGGCTGAAGGAGGCTAGGATGATCCTTGGTCTTGTTCTTAAGGGCCTGCGCCGCGGGAAGGCGCGCTTCGCGTGCGCCGCGGCGGGCGTTGCCGCCGCCGCCGGGGCGGTCGTATTCATGTTCTCTCTGACGGCGACGAACGACGCGCAGGCCCCTGCGCTCGCCGCGCGCGCATCCGCGCCGTGGGCTGCGTGGAAGATCGACGGGCAGTTCGGGCGCGGAAGAGGCGCGCCGCCGCCGCAGGCCGCGGAGCACAGGGCCGCGCCAGACAGGGGGGGACGGCAGAACGGCCGTGGGGATCGTCCCGCCGGACCGCGTCCCGACCTCAAGATGCAGCTCGTCGGAATGACGATCGACTACCGGCCGGGCGGACGCGTTCTGCAGGGCCCGCCGATGATGGCCGTGATAGCCTCTGCGCCTGGCGACAATCCATACTCCGCCACAAAGCTTTCCGAGGGACGCTGGGTCGACGGATCCTCGCCGGAGCCAGAGGTCGTCTGTACGCGCAATACGCTCCGCCGCTTCGGGCGCGGCGAGGGCGCGGCCCTTGGCGATACGGTCAAGTTCGTCGGGCGGAAGGGCACCATGTCCGCGAAGCTCGTGGGATATATGGACGAGGTGAAGCTCCCGAGGGGATTCCCGGACACCTTTGCGAACGGCGCTGCGTTCGGGCTCCTGGCCGAGGAGCAGCACGGCTCTATCTCGCTCTGGAAGTCGCCGGTCGGCATTCCTGACGCACTCACGCCGAGCTCCGAGAGCGTCGTAGCCGGATTCAAGAGCGACGAGCAGAGGAGGATGGACTACGCCCGCCCGCTGATGCTCGTCGCGTCGATCCTCACCGCGCTCGCGCTCCTCGTCAACTCTCTGCTGCTTTCGGTCGAGGCGAACAGGCGTCCCCTCGCCATACTGCGCACGGTCGGCCTGACGCGGCTTGGCGTCGTCTGCTTCGTCGCCGTGGAGTCGCTGCTTTCCTCGCTTGCCGGCCTTGTCGTCGGCGTCTCGGCTTCGGCGCTTGCGCTCAAAGCGTATGTCTGCGCAGACGCAGCTGCGTTCCCGACGGGCGCCGCGTTCGATGTGCGGACGATGGCCGTCGCCGCCGTGCTCACGCTTGTCGTGTCGCTCGTGGCCGTGCTCTTCGCCCTAAAGAGCGCACTCTCCGTGCGGCCCCTGGACGCCGCCTCTGCGAGCCCGCGCCCGCGGCGCCGTGGGATGGCCGTGGCGTTTGCGTTCGGATTCGGCGCGTTCGTGGCCGTGGAAGTCTGGGGCGCGAGCCTGATGCGCGGTTTCGTTCCGTCGCCTGAATGGCCGGACGCAATCGTGTCTCTGCTGCCGTCCGGCGTGAGTTCCTTCGAGGTCGAGAAGCTCCGCGGGCTCCAGGGCGTCAAGCGCGTGAGCGAGCTATATCCGCTCCAGCTCAACTTCCCGGAGGTGGCCGGCGAGGCGCAGCCCTCCCGCGCGGAAGACGGACACCCGAAGTTCCCGGCCAACGCGCTGTTCCTGGCCGGCGAGTGGCTGCCGGAGTTCAAGTTCGTCGAAGGCGGGCACGAGGAATGCGCCAAGGCAATCTCGGAGAGCGACGCATGCGTCATCTCCCTCATGATCTCCAACGCCCGCAACCTGCACAAGGGCGACGAGCTGGCGGTTCTCGTTGGTGGCGGCAGGGGCGGCCCGGCGACGGAGGCGAGGCTGCCAATCGCCGGCGTCGTGGACGTGAACTGGCACATGGTCACGAGCCGCGGGCTCGTCCGAGGCATGAACGGCGCGCCTGGCATGACCGACGGACCGGTCTTCGTGTCGCTGGACACCATCGAGTCTCTTGACGTCCGCCCGGCGGCGATGGTCCGCATGACGCACCTCTGGGTCGAGTACGAGCCATCTTTCCTTGCGGAGCACGGGGCGTTCGAGGCGGGGCGCATCGTCGAGCGGGAGATCGCGGAGGCGCTTGGCAACCCCGTGGAGCTCACGGTGAGGCTCCACGCCAGGGACGAAATCGCGGACGGCACGCTGGCGCACGGCACCGACCTGATCGGGCAGGCGGCGAGGGTCCCGTTTGTGTTCCTCGCCATTCTGGCCATCGGCTTCATCGCGATGCTGGTTGCGGAGGCGGACGCGAAAAGGCGCGAACACGCGACGTTGCGCGCAATCGGCGCCACGCGACTTCAGCTTGCGGCCAGGCTTGCGGCGAGCGCGCTCAGGACGGCGCTGGCGGGCATAGCCATCGGCCTCCCGTTCGGCGCGCTGGTCGGCTGGCGTTTCGCGGTGAAGACCGCAGCGGTGTGGAAGGGGATGCCTCGCTATTTCGAGGTGCCGTGGGCCGTCGTGGCGGAGGGTGCGTTCTTCGCCGTCGTGTTCGCCCTCGCCGTCGCCATTCCCTCCGCTCTCGCGCTCGTCCGCCGGAAGGCCGACTAGCGCGGCATCCTCATGCGCTGGGGAAGGTCTCCTCGAA
>Ga0310786_10012080_pt1 | contig 10715 bp, 11 predicted proteins | sample AusTroGonzalo_MG_FD_203881 | JGI IMG/M metagenome (GOLD analysis project Ga0310786, IMG submission 203881) | Bovine rumen microbial communities from tropical cattle in Woodstock, Queensland, Australia - Gonzalo_03 (v2) (version 2) | ecosystem: Host-associated > Mammals > Digestive system >...
CCGACTCACTTCGAATGTCATATCCTTTTTGAAAACAATAGTCAAGTCCTTATAATTATCCTTCTCGGCCTCGTATTCACCCCATTCGGTTCGTTCCATGTCAATGACATATTTCCCGATTTGTTTTCTTTTTCTTTCCCTAAGAATTGTATCAGGCAGGATATAACCGCACGACTGTAGCAAACATGCCATCAGTATGCAAAATGTCGTAATCTGAAAAACGAATGCCTTTCTCTTCATCTTAAAAATCTTTAAGGGTCTTCTGTTTTTCACTTCTTCACGTTGCTGTTGGTCTTGGTGCGAAGTCCGTTAAACATCAAGATAAGCAAACAACGCTGCAAAATTAATTTTTTTATCTATTTAGATGATGCAAAAAATCCAAAAGGTTGCAGGGTGTTGAAATTTTTTTTCAGCGATTCCAGCATTTGAATATAAAAAATGTACATTTGCAGACTTGAAAAAAACGAAAAAAATGAAAAAGGAAAAGAATCAAGAAAACAGAGTGTCAATGGCTTGCGAACCGGTTGCGGGTTATAACTGTTCGCCAGCAAAGGGTCAAAAGGCCGTTCTGTCCCCAAATGCTGATATGGACGAACTTATGAGCGTTGAGGAATACTTCGGAAAATTAAGAACCATGGTAAACGAATATTATGATAACCTACAAAGTGTTGATTAGAAAGTCTGCGTTGGCAGACCTGGATAATCTCCTGGATTTTCTTAAAACGGTAATGTCTCAAGAAGGGGCTAACCATTATATTGATGTGATGATCTCTGAAGTTCAATCATTGTCTGTTTTTGCGGAAGTTTACCAGCCGAGTCGCTCGGCCGTTTTACGGCGCATTCACCCGAAAGCCCGAAGGATGCTCTCCCATAACCGCAAGTGGAACTACGTTTTTCATATTCAGGACGACATGGTGATAGTGGATCGGATTCTGCCGTCGAAAGTGATTACGAGTTGATTTTACGTGCAGACACGCGCGATACGTGGAGATAATTTCGTACCTTTGCGCCTTCAAAATCAGCCTTCATGATGAAGAAAGATATACTTCGGGCTAACGTGCTGACAACGGTGCTTTTGGCTAGTGCCTTGCTGCTCTCGTCCTGCTACAGCAACAGCAAACTGGTGAACGGTCGAAGTGTAAGGACCGTGGCGGACAGCGTGTGGGCGTACAGCATCCGCCATCCCGACGGCTTCACGATGAACCTCGCCACGATGACGGAACCCACAAAAGGCGTTGTCGTTGCGTATGCTGCCACACAGGGCTGCCACTCCCGCAAGCAGCTGGGTAGGGTAGTACGCCACGCAATTCGGCACGGCGGCTATGTGGGCGGCTGGCTCGACACCACCGACAGTCTATACTATTTCGACAGCTCCCGCCTCTTCCCCGAGGATTCCCTCGCCGCTGCCATCCACTTCGGCATCGAAAACGGTCAGATCGCCGTGTTTGTTTTGTCAGAAGGACGCGAGATTCGGTTGGATAGCGTGAGTGTGTATTAAAAAAAGAATATCTTTGCATTTTAAAAATAATGTAAAATATTTGATTATGAAAAAGCCCTTTTTGACATTTTGTGTGGCGATTTGCGCCATTATTATGATTGCCTCTTGCGGCGGCAACGAAAAGAAAAACGAACCGAATGTTAACCAAACAGAAAAGACTATGGATTTCCTTGAATTGACCAAACAGCGTTATTCAGAACGCTATTTCGACTCCACACGAGTGGTGGAAGATGAAAAACTGGACCGTATCCTTGAGGCTGGACGAGTGGCTCCCACAGCAGCAAACAAACAGCCCCAACGCCTATATGTCCTCAAAAGCAAAGATGCTTTGCAGAAGGCCGCATCGGCTTCCTTCTCCCCGCTTTACGGTGCTCCCGTGGTGATTCTGGTGTGCTACGACCTCGACAACGTCTGGAAGAACTCAAGGGAAACCTTGTTGCCTGACTACAACAGCGGTGAGCAAGACTGCGCTATCGTGGCTACTCAGATGATGTATGCCGCTGAAGAACAAGGCATCCACACCATTTGGATTCGCGGTTTCGACGCCCGCAACGTGAAGGAGGCATTCAACCTCCCCGACAATATGATTCCGGCTATGATGCTGCCTATCGGTTACCCATCCGACAAGTCCGAGCCCTCTCCGAAGCACTTTGAGCGCAACCCGATGGAGAAGATGGTGACGGAGTTATAGCTTTTGGCCTTTGGCTTTTGCTTTCGAGTCAGAAGCCAACAGCCATCGTGCAAAAAAAACAATAAACTAACGAATAGACGATCAACAAATATGGACAGAAGAGATTTCCTGAAAAAGACGGCGATGGTGGCGGCGGGGACCGCGATTGCCGCTCCCGTGTCGGCCATGCTGACGAAGGCTGAGTCGGCGGGACTGTTGGAGAATGAGACCGCTCCGCAACCTACCACCATAAATGCGGGCAAACCGAAAGTGCTGCTGGTGAACGGCAGTCCGCGGCCCGACGGCAACACCTTTTGCGCGTTGAGCGAGATTGAGACGCAGTTGCGGACGCTCGGCGTGGAGACGGAACTCCTCCAGATCGGACAGAAACCTGTGCGCATGTGCATCAACTGCGGCGGCTGTCACCAGAGCGGCAAGCCCGGCTGCGTGTTCGACGACGACCTTTGCAACACAATTGTGAAGAAGATGGCGGAGTCAGATGCACTTGTGGTGGGCACGCCGGTCTATTATGGTCAACCCAACGGTGGCATCCTCTCGCTGATGCAGCGAGTGTTTTTTTCGTCGAGTGCTTATCTGCAGAACAAGCCGGCGGCGGCCGTGGCCGTGTGTCGGCGCGGCGGTGCGACAGCTACCCTGCAGACGATGAACATGATGTTCGAGATGACGAATATGCCGGTCATCGGCTCCCAATACTGGAACATCGTCTATGGTCGCGACAAGGGAGAGGCCAAGCTCGACAAGGAGGGAATGCAGACCATGCGCACGCTCGCCAGCAATATGGCGTGGCTCTTGGAGAAGATTCACGCGGGTGGCAGTTCCGCACCTGTCCGCGAAAAGCAGCGGGAAGTGACGAACTTCATCCGGTAATTCTTTTTATCTCCTCGTATCACTCGTAGACTTAAGGATGCGTGTGGCTCATTCTGGAGAGTTTTCGTAGGGGTCTTCTACAATTTCTCCTTCAGTCCAATAATCGTTTGTGTCAGACAATTGGGCAGGTTTTTGTGTGCAGCGGTTCGGGGTGGAGTCGGACGAATTTTCGTCGCTGTCTGGTATCTCTTCGAAGACACCAAGCATCTCATACGGGTCTGATTGTCCAGTCGGTGGTGGCGGCGGAACTTCCTGTCCGTCTGCCGCTTCTGGGACTTGCAGGGCGGCGGCTTCCACAGCGGGTTCTGGTTCGTTGCCAGCAGCCGGTGCAGGAGCCTTGGGACCGTGGCATGCGCCCATCATCATGGAGGAGACAGCGATGCCCGCCACGGTGACGGCCTTGCCGAGAGCCCGGCGTTTGGAAAGCTCCCGCTCCAAATAGCGCACCTCTGATTCGCAATAGGGACACGTGCCGCGACAGTCGCCTTCGTGCGTGCATTCGCGCTCTACCAAAGGGATGTCGTTCTCCTGCGCGACTTTCCGTCGCACGTCCTTCAGGATTTCGCAGGTTCGTTTGCCTCGTTTCATGATGAATGGATTTACAGGATATTGAAACGCAAAAGTAGTCTTTTTTATTGTATGGTGAGTAGGGGCTAGGGTCGAGGGTCAAGGGTCGAGGGAATAGGGAAGAGGCAATAGTTTTTTTGAAATGCAGTGTTTGGAAAAAAAACACTATTATTGCAGAAAGAAATAGTGTGTTATGAAATTTTTGTTAAAATCAAGTATTGTTCTGATTATAAGCATGTTGTGTTTTTCGCAAATGCACAGGTGAATACAAATGATACAACCCTCAACCTTAAACCCTTGACTCTTGACCCTACTCCCTATTGCCTATTCCCTTTAACAAATCCCCCCAAATACAAACAAAAATATGAACAAAAAATCCCTATTGATTACGCTGGCGCTGCTGTGCGGCGTGTGCATGGCTTTCTCCCAGTCACTGCTGTGGAAAGTGAGCGGTAAGAATATGAAATCCCCGTCCTATCTGTACGGCACCATCCATATTCAGGACGCACGGGTGTTTGCCTTTGACAGCACGGTGACGAATGCTCTTTCCTCTTGCGATGCCTTTGCCATGGAAGTCCTCTTGGATGAAATAAATGTGAAGGGTGTCAGGGAATCCATGATGATGCCCAAAGGAAAGATTTTGACGGACTTGTTGTCGAAGGAGGATTTTGCCTTGTTGGACAGCCTTTGCAAAGCGAAGTTAGGCGTGAGTGCGATTTTCATGAACGGCATGAAACCTTTCTTTGTGGTCAGCGCCATAGAACAGGCCGATATGCCGCAAGACATGGAAACCGCGTTGGACCTCTTCCTGCTGAAAAGAGCGCGTGAGCAAAACAAGCTTTGCTATGGGGTGGAGGAGTATATGGATCAGATCAAAGCCATTGACGCCATCAGTTTGAAGGAACAGATGGAAATGCTGGTGACTTTTTTGCATGACACAGCAGCAGCGAAACAGGAGTTCGGGGAGATGCTGGATGCCTATATCGGTTTCGATCTGGGCAAGATGACGGAAATGATGCAGGACACGGCGCTGCCTAAAAAGTTCGAGAAAGTGCTGATTGAAAAGCGCAATGTCACGATGGCGAAACAGTTCGACAAGATTGCCAACGAGCACACGCTGTTCTGCGCTGTGGGTGCCGGACATCTCGGGGGCAAGAAAGGCGTCATCGCGCTCCTGCGCAAAAAAGGCTACACGGTGGAACCCGTTGTGTTCGGGTGGCTGCCCGTGGAGTCTCCCGTCGCCAAACCCTGAGGGGAGATAAAATTATCGGGTGGTTTTATACGTAAACCGGTCAAATTTCCCGAATCCTAGTTCTTGTAATTTTTCTACACTCTTTGCAGTGTCTTCTTCTGTGTTGAATTCTGGAATCAAAGGGATGCGGAGGATGACGTGGTCGCGGTCGTAGTTTTCGGACAGCCATTTCAGGTTTTCCCACACTTGGGCGTTCGATTTTCCCGTGTAGGCGGTGTAAATCTTGTCGTTGGCGTCTTTGATGTCGATGATGAAGTCGTTGACGAGCGGCGCAATCATCTGCAACGAAGTTAACGGCACATTCAGTGAGGTTTCGAGGGTGATTTTCCAGCGGTCGGCGCAGAGGGTGTGAAAATGGCGGATGAACTTTGGACGCAGTAGCGGTTCTCCTCCGCCGAAGCAGACCCCGCCGCCCGTAGCCACGAAGTAGAGATCGTCGATGAGCAGCTGTTGGTAGAGCGACTCAGGAGTGTGACGCACCACCCGCGCATCTGCATCCAAGCAACTGGGATTTAGGCAGTAATGACAATGCAACGGACAACCGTGGAAGGCCGCTAATGTGGTTACGCCTTCACCATCCACCCCGATGCGGTGGCGGTTGATGCCAATAAAAGGAGCTTCGCAGGATGTCGTCTTTTCGATGTGTTTCATTCTTGTTCTATAAATGCAAAAAAATCCCCCTAAGTGAATACAGAGGGGGATTTTGTATGATTAAACTAATGATTAGTTCTGTTGACGGGCTTGAATCTTGGCGTTCAATTCAGGATCTGCGGGAAGACCCAACAACACCTTCATTTCACGGAGAATACGGTTGTTTTCCAAATCGTCAGAATTTACCTTATAGGCTTTTTCGCACCATTCGTGTGCGTTTTCCATAGCGGCTTTACGTTCAGGGCCTTGGTAGATTCTATTAGCTTCGTCCCATTGACGGGTATCCATAGCTCTCTTACGTTGATCCATCAAATCGTAGTATTCCAGTGCATAACGATAACCCATTTGTTTGAGCAGTGCGAAGTTGTTGGGGTCGCTGGCTAAGGCATCTTTAAGAATTTGTTCTGCCTTTGCGTAAGATTTTGCGTTGCTCAGGTAAGTAGCGCAAGTGGGGATCAGGTTCTTGTTGCCAGTTGCAATAGCTTTGTCACAGAGCTCCAATAATTTCTCCGTATTGCCGGTCATGGCGTAGTAGTCCATGAGAGGCTCGTAAAGATCCGCAGCAGCTTCGCCCGTGAAGTTTTTCTCAGCTTTGGCGAGGAGTTCGGAACATTTTACAGTGTCTTTTCTGTCTTTGTAGATGTAATACAATTCCGTATAAGCACCAGCTGAGATTTTCGGATTTGATTCGATGGCTTTCACCAGCATCTTTTCATAGTTTGCCATATCCTTCATGCCGCTGTAAACTAAAGCTGTGTTAAAATATACAACAGCAGCGTTTTCTTTCTTCTTTCCTAATTCGTAGCATTTGGCAGCATAGCCATAATTCTTCAATGCTTCTTCGTATTTGTTCTTATCTGCAGCAGCAAGACCTTTTGCATTGAAAGCATCAGCAAGCAGTTGCTGTCCTTCTACAGCGCCTAACAAACCTGATTTCGGTTCCACCTTCCGGTCAAGTTCCATTGCTTTTTGGAAAGAGAGATAAGCGTCTTCCAAAGCGTTGGGGTAACGTGGGCTAAGGGAGGGATCTTTCTCCATACGTTCCTGATCGTAGATATAGAGCTGTACGTTGACGTTAGCTTGCATCAACCAAACAGCAGCATTGTCAGGATTGGAAGCCATGCAGGATTCCATAAATTTCTTAGCTTTAGGCACTTGCTTGTTTGTGAGGCATTGCCAGACGTCATCCAAGCAAGTTTGCGAGAAAGCACTTGCACTCACGAAGAGCGCGACTATCACAAGCATCCATTTTTTCATTTTTCTCAATTTTTAAGTGATTTATTAATTTGACTAACTATTTTTCCATTTGTTTAATTAAAGCATCGATTTCGTCTGCTTTCGGTGATTGTTGGCGCACGTAGATGGCACGAAGTGTGTTCAGCAGGTTAAGATCGTTGGGTTGCAGCTTACGTGCTTGCTCGAAGTAATTAGCGGCATTTGCGAGGTATTTCTCTGACTGCTGTTTTGCGGCGTCAATATCCGCCTTGTCTCCCTGCTGTATGGCCAGCTGGTTCTGCCGGTTGAAGTAGTATTCTGAAATGCTGTAACTGCAAACGCCTAAGTTGTAGAGGATAACGAAGTTGTTGGGACTGAGAGCGTTGGCGCGATTCAGTAACCGTTCGGCATCTTCATGGCGTTTCTCCTTGATGTAGAAGTTGGCCACGTTCACCATCTCGTCGGGAGTCTTCAGCGCGTAAGGGTCCAGTTGATCCACCAGTGACCGTGCTTTCGTGCTGTCACCACCCCAGTAAGCGAGGTCGATTTCCAAAAGCTTGACATTGATATCGTTGGGATTCTTCTCTTTAGCTAAAGCCAGTGTCTTTTCGACATTCGAGCGATCGTTAGCGGCTTTGTAAAACTCGAAAAGTTTGGCGAAGACATAGGGGTTCTGAGAACCGTCATTGAGGGCTTTTTGGTAGTATTTTATGGCTTCGTCCTGTTCGCCGAGACTTTCCAGCGCGTATGCATAATAGTAGTAAAGATCGCCGTTCATCGGATATTGAGGCTTATCCATCTCGTAGCTCTTGATGCCCTTTGCCAATGTTGCTTTCGCACCTGCGAAGTCTTTGGCAATCAATTGATCCACACCGCGAACGAGCAGGTACGGATAAAGCTGTTTGAGCGCGTCGTTGGCATTCATCATGTCCAAAGCTTCTACTTTAGGATTGATGGAAATGGCTTTTTCGAAAGCGTCGAAAGCATCCACGGGAGCATTCGGGTATTTGATTTGATAACTTTCGTCCTTCTGCTTTTCGCTATATTCACGGTTCGCAAGGATGAACTCAATGTTGCCCTTGTAGAGCCAGGTCTGCGCTTTTTCAGAAAGCTTTTCATCAGCCGCACAAAGGTCAATCTGCACTTTCGCTTTGTCGTAGTCCTTGTCGTAAAAACAGTTATACGCCTTCGTCAAAGAAGGTTTCTGCGCGAAAAGGCTGACTAACAGCAGCAGATTTACGGTTAACAGAAGAATTCTTTTCATCGCTTTGGTAATTGGTTCAAAGTTCAAGGTTCAAAGTTCAAGGTTTAGGGTTTAGGGTTTAAGGTTAGAAATCAAAAGTCATAAGTCATACATCACACGTCACACGTCATTATTCAGACTCAGTCTCAGGAGTTTCGTTTAACGGAGCGGTTTCGCCGTTTTCGGGATTGTCCACCACTTCAGCTTCGTCAAATTCCTCTTCGTCCTCTTGGCGCGGAACCTCGCAAACAGCGGCGATGGTGTCCTTACCGCGAAGGTCGATCAGTCTTACACCCTGAGTGTTACGACCCAAGATGCGCAGCTGATCCACGTGCAGACGGATGGCGATACCAGAACGGTTGATAATCATCAGGTCGTCGTCGTCGGTCACCGCCTTGATGGCGATGAGGTTGCCGGTACGCTCGGTGATCTTGATGGTGCTGACACCCTTACCGCCACGGTGCGTGATTCTGTAATCCTCTAACAGTGAACGTTTTCCGTAACCGTTTTCGGAGACAATCAGCACGTTGCTGCGGTCGTTGTCGATGGCAAGCATACCGATTACGCGGTCGTTCTCATCTTCGAGGCTGATACCGCGCACGCCAGCAGCGGTACGACCGATGGCACGCAACTCCTCGTTCTCGTGGAAGCGGATGGCGCGGCCAGAATAGAGGGCCATCATGATGTCGCTGTTGCCGTCGGTGAAACGAGCGGCTAACAGGCGGTCGCCCTCGCGCACGTTGATGGCGATGATGCCTTTCTTACGCGGACGAGAGTAAGCCTCAATAGAGGTCTTCTTGATGATACCCTTTTCGGTACACAATATAATAAAGTGGTTGTTGATGTAGTCGGGATCGTCGATGCTCTTGAGGTTGATAATGGCGGTAATCTTGTCGCCTTCCTCAATTTGCAATAGATTCTGGATGGCGCGACCCTTGGAGGTCTTCATGCCTTCCGGAATTTCGAACACTCTCATCCAGAAACACTTACCCTTCTCCGTGAAGAAGAGCAGGTAGTTGTGGTTGGTGGCCATATAGAGGTGTTCGATGAAATCTTCGTCGCGGGAACTGCTGCCACGGGAACCCTTGCCGCCGCGGTTCTGCACCTTGTACTCAGCCAGCGGCGTGCGCTTGATGTAACCGAGGTGCGAGATTGTGATAACCACTTCTTCGTCGGCGATGGTGTCTTCCACGCGGAACTCGGAAGAGCTGTATTCGATGGGTGAGCGGCGTTCGTCGCCGAAGCGTTTCTTAATATCCTGCAATTCGTCTTTGATAATACCCATACGGAGGTTCACGTCGTTGAGCACATCGTTGAGGTAAGCGATGAGTTTCATCAGTTCGTCGTATTCGTCTTGCAGTTTCTGGCGTTCCATGCCGGTGAGTTGGCGCAGACGCATTTCGACGATAGCTTTGGCTTGGATTTCGGTGAAGTCCCAGTTGGTCATCAAGCCCTGTTGCGCTTCCTGCACGGTTTGTGATGCACGGATGAGGGCGATGATTTCGTCGATGATGTCGAGGGCTTTGAGGAAACCTTCGAGGATGTGTGCGCGCTCCTGAGCCTTCTTGAGGTCGAATTGGGTGCGGCGGATCACCACATCGTGACGGTGTTTCACGTATTCCACAATCATATCCTTGAGGTTCAGCGTCATAGGACGGCCGTTGACAAGGGCGACGTTGTTGACGCTGAAGGAAGATTGCAGTGCGGTCATTTGGTAGAGCTTGTTGAGCACCACTTCGGGCACCACGTCTTTCTTGAGTTCGTAGATAATGCGGGTACCGTTACGCTTGTTGGTAAGGTTCTGCACGTCGGTGATGCCTGCAATTTTGCCCTCCTTGACGAGATCCACGGTGTGGCTAATCATGTCGGAGGGGTTGGTCATATACGGCAACGTGGTGACCACGATGCAGTTATGGTTCTTTTCGGTCTCGATTTCGGCGTGTCCGCGCATTACGATGCGGCCGCGACCGGTGAGGAAAGCATCCTGCACGCCCTTGTAACCGTAGATGATACAGCCGGAGGGGAAGTCGGGAGCCTTGATGGTATGCATCAGTTCCTCGATGGTGATATCGTTGTTGTCGATATAGGCACAGATGCCATCGCACACCTCGCTGAGGTTGTGGGGCGCCATGTTGGTGGCCATACCGACGGCAATGCCGGAGGAACCGTTCACGATGAGGTTGGGTATCTTGGCGGGCAGCACGGTGGGCTCGGGAATTGAATCGTCGAAGTTGAGCACCATGTTGACCGTATCTTTCTCAATATCAGCGACCATTTCTTCTGAGGAGCGGCGGAGGCGGGCTTCGGTGTAACGCATAGCAGCGGGACTGTCGCCATCCACGGAACCGAAGTTACCTTGTCCATCCACGAAGGGGTAGCGGAGGGTCCAGGGCTGTGCCATACGCACGAGGGCATCGTACACAGCGGTGTCGCCGTGCGGGTGGTACTTACCAAGCACCTCACCGACGATACGGGCGCACTTACGGTAGGGGCCGCTTTCGGTGATGTTCATGTCCCACATGGCGTATATAATGCGGCGTTGCACGGGCTTGAGGCCGTCGCGCACATCAGGCAGTGCACGTGACACGATGACGGACATCGAATAGTCGATGTAGGCCGTCTTCATCAGGTTTTCGATGTTATACGGAACAATTTTCTCGTCTAAAATCTCATTCTCTTCCATTTCTTGTCTTCTATTAATTCTCTAACTGTCTTAAAATGAAAAGTTTAT
>Ga0310786_10012082_pt1 | contig 10714 bp, 11 predicted proteins | sample AusTroGonzalo_MG_FD_203881 | JGI IMG/M metagenome (GOLD analysis project Ga0310786, IMG submission 203881) | Bovine rumen microbial communities from tropical cattle in Woodstock, Queensland, Australia - Gonzalo_03 (v2) (version 2) | ecosystem: Host-associated > Mammals > Digestive system >...
TTTTACTGCTTGAAACACCAACTTTTTGAAGAATCAGCGTGATTGTGCCTTTTTCAATGTCGGCACAGGAAATTGTGAGAGGTATACGTTCACCTTTTTCGTCAACTCTAACAATGACAAAGTGACCTGCCTTTCTCTTCTTCGCGATTTGTGGAGCTTCAACGATAAGTTGAGCCACATTCTCGGAAAGCATTTTCTTGTCTATAATCTTGTTCATTCCTATAACTTTTAAGTCTGGCAAAATTACAATTATTCATTGTAAATCAAAACGAGAAGAATGAAAATTCAACGTGGAATTTGCAAAATGCGGGAAACACGTAATTGGTTAGTAGTTATGAGTTAAGAACACAAAGTTTTTTTTGAAATCACAAAAAAAGGAAGACTGAATAATCTTCCTTTTTCAAAGCAATCAAAAATATTGAATTATTTTCAATTGTCTTATTGATACATGGTATTCTTTTCTATTTTTGAATTTTTGCCAACGCTTCATCCAGCGTCATTCCCGCAAAATCCTGCGCACCGAATAAACGTCCGCTTTTTTTGTCGTTGACGAATGCGCCTAACACAATGCCTGGAATAACCGAATCAGGGTTGTTTGGCGCGCTTGGTCCGCCAAGGTCGGTGCGGCACCATCCTGGGTCAGCCAAACTAATGATTACATCAGTGCCGTCAACTGTACCGGCAAGGTCGGTGGTAACCTTGTCGAGAGCGGCTTTACTTGCCGAATAACCAGCTTGTTGCGGTTCGTTGCGGATGCCGCTTGTTGTGTTGATGATTCGTCCAAATCCGCGTTTAATCATATCAGGAAGGAATGCGTAGCAAAGCATCATTGGAGCAATAGTGTTGATAAGGAAACTTTGCGTGTAGTCTTCCACTGGCGTTGTGAAATAATCAGTACGATAGGCGATTTGTACTGCCGCATCGTTGAACAAAATGTCAATTTGCGTACCTTTTGCCTTGATTTCCTGCACCATACGTGTAACTTCTTCTGGCTTTGAAAGTTCCGCGGCAACGCAATATGCTTGTACGCCCATAGCGGTAACTTCTTCCAATACTTTTTGCGTATGTTGTAGATTTCGGCTGTGCAAAATGAGATTGCATCCTTGACTTGCCATAAACTTGGTTATTCTATAACCAATACCTCGATTTGCACCTGTAATCAGTGCCCATTTTCCTTGAACGTTTGTTTTCATAATTCTAAATTTTTACAAAAATATTGAAAAAATCAATCATTTTGAATTGACATCTAAATAATATACTAATGTAAAACAAAATCATGTTGAATTAGTCGTATCTTTGGGCAATTCTTAATCAAAATCAAAATGAAAAAAGAAGAATTCTCATACGACAAGGCGATGGCTGAAATGGAGAAAATCGTTCAGAAAATTGAATCTGGCGAGTGTAAAATCGATGAACTCACTGATGAAGTGAAAAAAGCTGTGGAGCTTATTGCTTTGTGCAAAAAGAAATTGCAGGATTTGAACACCGATGTGTCAAAGGCGTTCGATGAACTTGATGCTCTTGAATAGCATTATACCAAGCCAGAAAATCCCATAAACGCCAATGCCAGCAATCCAGCGGAAATGAGTGCGATAGGCGTGCCTTGAAATTTTTTAGGCACTTCGGTTATTTGCAGTTGTTCGCGGATTCCGGCAAATAGTATCAATGCCAAACCAAATGCCAACGAATTGGCAAATGCAAACACGATTGCCAATCCTAACGAGTTTTCGTCAACAAAATTGAATTTGCTCGGTAAATCCAATGCCATCATCGAAACACCTAACACACAGCAGTTTGTGGTGATGAGCGGTAGGAAAACGCCAAGTGCTTCGTACAGCGAATGGGATACTTTTTTTAGCACAATTTCAACCATTTGCACCAACGATGCTATGATTAAGATGAAACTAATCGTTTGGAGAAATTCAAGGTTGAGCGGCACAAGCAAGTATTTATTCAAAATGTAGGTGACGAGTGTCGCCAAAACCATCACAAACATTACCGCACCTGACATTCCAAGCGCAGTGTTTACTTTTTTGGAAACGCCCAAAAACGGACAAATTCCCAAAAATTGACTCAACACGATGTTGTTTACAAATACTGCCGATATGATGATTAAAACGTAAGCCATAGCATTATGAATTGAAAATTGATAATTGAGAATTGAAAATTTATTGTTTTCTAATTATTGCGATTATATAAGCCAATACTAAGAACGCTCCCGGTGGAAGAATGAACACCAACATTGTTTTGGGATTTTCCACGCCAAGCAAACCAAGAAAATCATATCCAAAAACAGTTCCTGCTCCCAATATTTCGCGAAGTAGTCCTAAAATTGTCAGTGCAAGTGTGAAACCCAAACCCATTCCAACACCATCGAAAATGGAATCAACTATGCCATTTTTTGAAGCGAATGATTCCGCGCGTCCCAAAATGATGCAGTTTACCACAATCAATGGAATGTACAATCCTAATTGCTCGAAGAGTGAAGGCACGTATGCTTCCATAAGTAGTTGAACAATAGTCACAAACGAAGCGATAATCACAATGAACGAAGGAATGCGCACTTTGTCGGGAATGACGTTTTTCAGCAACGAAATGAAGAAATTCGACAATATCAGTACAAACATTGTTGCCAATCCCATTCCTAAACCATTTGTCCCTGAGGTAGTTACACCGAGAGTCGGACACATACCCAATAAGAGAACAAATGCTGGATTCTCTTTAATGATACCTCGTGTAAGATTTTTTATGTCTGCCATAGTTAATTATGTTTTGTGGCACCTGAATCACCGTCGGTGTCGGTTGTGTTATTAGTTATTTGTGCATACGCATTGTATGCTGTACGTATTGTTTTGCAAAATGCACGCGAACTGATTGTCGCTGCGGTTATTGCGTCAACATCGCCGCCATCTTTTTTTACCGTCGCTTTTTGTGATTTGCAGTCGAAACCTTTGAATTGCGAGCGGAATTTTTCAGTTGTCATTTGGTCGCCAAGTCCTGGCGTTTCCTGGTGCGACACAACCGAAGTGTTGTAAATTGTGCCGTCAGGATTAAAACCGACCATAACTTGTACAAGTCCGCCAAATCCTGAATTTGTGGAACTTAAAACTGCATAGCCAACAATCGCATCGTCTTGTTTTGCTGTGTAAACTGTTAAGCTGTCGTCGCCAACGGCAATAGTTTGGCTGTCGGTAAGAGGATTGTTGTTGAATTGCGGCACAACTGCCGAAATTGCATCAATTTGTTTTTGCAGATGCGCCTGCGCTATAGGCTCTTTGGTGATATGTTGCACAAAAGCCAGCGATAACCCTGCTCCGAATGTTATCAGAAATAGCGAAGCTATCATATTTTTGAGCGATGATTCAATTTTCTGTGCCATACGCATTTTATTTTTAATCTATTTTATTTTAACTATTATACGGACGCAAGCATTGCGTCCCTACAAATACTAATTCTCAATTATCAATTCTCAATTATCAATTATCAATTAACTTCCGTAACGATGAGGTTTTATCTTATTAATAAGTGGAACTAATGCGTTCATTATTAATATTGCGAACGACATTCCTTCTGGATATGCGCCATATCGTCTGATTATGATTGTAATACATCCGATTCCGATTCCAAAGATGATTTTTCCGCATTTTGTCATTGGCGAAGTGGTGTAGTCGGTTGCCATAAAAATAGCACCAAGCATTGCGCCACCCGAACAAATATGGAATAGTGGATTTGCGTTCAATTCAGGATTTACAAGGTAGAAAATGCCTGAAAATATGAACATTGATCCAAGTACGCTCACTGGAATGTGCCATGAAATTGTTTTTGTGCAGAGTAGGAACAAACCGCCAATTACAAGCGCTATTACTGAGATTTCGCCAAAACTTCCGCCAATGTTTCCGAGCACCATATCCGATGCGCTTGGCAGTTCAATTTGAGGAACTGTTTTGCCGCTCAAAATGCTTTCTTTCAACAATCCCAATGGCGTTGCGCCCGTTGTCGCGTCAACGCTGTAATCGCTGACTTTTGTCCATGTGGTCATGTCAGCTGGGAACGAAACCAACAAAAATACACGTCCAACCAATGCGGGATTAAAGATATTGCATCCAATTCCACCGAACGACATTTTTGCGATGCCTATTGCTACCAAACTTCCAACCACTACCATCCACAGTGGCAGTGTGTTAGGCAGGTTGAACGCCAACAATACGCCTGTAATGACAGCGGAACAGTCGCGGATGGAATATTCATCGCTTTTGAACAACCATTTATTGATTGCGAATTCAAAAAACACGCACGAAACAACCGCTGTGAACGTGAGTATCAAAGCAGAAATGCCATAAATGAACAAAGAAAATATGAATGCGGGAAGTAGGGCAATGAGCACATTCCGCATCAATTTTGTTGTGCTTGTGTCCGATTGATAATGTGGAGAAGGGGAAACTGTTAACATATCACTATTTCATTAGTTTTTGTTATTTTCTGATTGTTGTTTTTTTGCCATTTCGGCTTTCAATTGTTGCATTGCCTTTGCTTTACCAAGACGAATGTAGTCGAGCAGAGGCTTATGTGCTGGGCACGAGAATGAACATGAACCGCATTCAAAACAGTCGGTTACGTTGTGCTCAATCAGTTCGTTGACCATTGATTGTTTTGATAGCGCATACAATAAATATGGTTCCAAACCCATTGGACAGCCATCAACGCAACGGCCACAGCGGATGCAGTTGCTTTCTTTTTTGCGGTGGGCTTCCTGTTCTGTCATACAAACCAATCCCGACGAACCTTTCATAATAGGAGCATCAATATTTTGTATCGCTTTTCCCATCATTGGACCGCCAGCAATAATTTTGTCGGTATGTTCGGGAACGCCGCCAATTGCCGCAAACACGTCGCTGATGCGAGTTCCTATGCGTACTAAGAGATTCGACGGATTTTGCATTCCTGTTCCTGTTACAGTTACAATGCGCTCAATCAGAGGCTTGTTCTTTTCCACAGCTTCATAAACGGCGAATGTGGTGGCAACGTTGCAAACCACGCAACCGATAAATGCCGGCAATTGCCGTGGTGGTACTTCTCGTCCCGTAAGTGCTTGAATCAGATGCTTTTCGCTTCCTTGTGGATATTTCACTTTCAACGGAACGATTTCTATACCTTGATATTTAGCCGCAACTTCTGTCATATGTGCAATCGCATCGGGTTTATTATTTTCTATTCCGACTTTTGCGGTTGTAACATTGAGTGCTTTCATTAATAATTCTATACCGACACAGATTTCATCCGCTTTTTCGAGCATGAGGGCGTGGTCGGCTGTTAGATATGGCTCGCATTCCGCTCCATTGATCAGGAGATTGTCGATAACCATATCTTTGGGAGGTGACAATTTTACGCTGATGGGAAATGTGGCACCGCCCATTCCCACAATGCCCGCGTTTGCTATTTTTGCTTTGATTTCTTCTGCCGTAAAATTCAGGTTTGTGTTGAGTTCGGAACTTCTGTCGATGGATTCTTCCCATTCATCTTTTCCGTTGTTCGCTATCACCACCATTTGTTTCTTGAAACCAGCAAAATCGGGCATCATATCGATTTTTTCAACCACACCAGACACCGACGAGTGGACTGATGCAGAAACAAATCCGTTGCTTTCGCCGATTTTCGTGCCGATTTTCACGGCATCGCCTACGGCAACAATTGGATTCGCTGGCGCGCCAATATGTTGAGCCATTGGAATAATGACTTTTTCCGGCAGGGGAGAACGTTCTATCTTTTTCCCGCTGGATAACTTATTTTCTTTCGGATGTACACCGCCAATGGTAAAAGTTTTCATACGTAAAAGATTTTATTCGTTCGTTTCTTCTTTTTTCTTTCTTGGTGGAAAATTCGTCTCGATGATTGCTCCAGTTGGACATTCCTCAACGCATTTTCTACAAAGTTTACATTTATTTGGGTCAATATAAGCCAAGTTGTTGGAAACCGTAATCGCCTCGTTCTGACAGACTTTGGCACATTTCCCGCAACCAATGCAGGCGGCGGTGCAGGCTTTGCGCGCCACAGCACCTTTGTCGGTGTTGGAGCAGGCAACGTAGATTTTCATATCCTTTTTGTTGGTCTTCCGAAGTTCTATCAAGTGGCGTGGACAAGCCTGTGCGCATTGTCCGCAGGCAGTACAGATGCTTGTGTCGAATTCTGGAATCTTTGTTTCAGGATTTATTTTTATGCCGCCAAATTGACAGACGCTTTCGCAATCGCCCAACCCGATGCAACCGAACGAACAAGCTGTGTCGCCCGAAAGTTGTGTGGCTGCAAACGCACACGACGAAATTCCTTCGTAATTGATTGTCTTTGGGCGTTTTGCGCATGTGCCATTACATTTAAGCACAGCGACTTGCATTTCTTTGCTTTGTACTTTTTTGCCGAGAAATTCTCCAATTTTATCCATAGTTGCTTCTCCGCCAACGGTGCAGTAGAGTCCTTCAAGTGATGGTGAATCGACTAATTTTACTGCAAGTTTTCTGCATCCTGGCAATCCGCATCCACCGCAGTTTGCGCCAGGAAGCATAGCTTCAACTTCGTCGTATAATGGATTTTCCTCGACTTTGAACTTCTTCGCCACGAAATACAGTGCCAATGCGGCTAAAACGCCGATTGCGCAAAGAAGTATTATTGTGTTTACTATTGTCATAGTTTAAGGTATTATTGAGAACGAAAATGTTTTTTCCAATTTATTTCTGTTTGTATATAAAACCATATAGTACAGAGCCACAAGACTAATTGCTAATATGGTGGAAATGAGTTCGTTAAAAATCAGTAAACAACAAAATAGAGTAGCCATAAGCAAGAAAAGCGGTACTATATATGCCAATACTACCGCTTTTGCCCCTAACGACGAGTCCATTGATACGCTGACCGTATCGCCAACTTGGAGGTCACGGAAAGAATTGTTTGGAACAGCAATCAATTTTTCCGAAACTTCCATGAAACCACAAATGTTTTTTGCATGACAATCCCCACAAGCCGATTCCGTCGCAATTGCAACGGTAACACTCTCATCCGAAATGGAACGGACGATGCCTCGGTGGTCGATTGTGCAGTTCATGGTTTCATATTATCTGAATATTGTTTTATCTCTGTCTGGTCCGACTGAAACGATTTTTACAGGAACTCCAGTTTCTTTTTCTATAAATTCAATGTACGTTTTGATTTCTTTTGGTAAATCGTTGAAATTGTTTGTGTTAAGCTCTTGTTTCCAACCTTTGAACTCGGTGTAGATTGGTTTTGCGTTTTCCAAATCGTTTGGCAAATAGTTGATTGTCTTGCCTTTATATGAATATGCCGTACAAACTTTTATGGTGTCGAAATCGTTCATCACGTCAATCTTCATCATAAATAATTGGGTAACGCCATTCAACATGATTGCATATTTCAATGCTACCAAATCCAACCATCCACAACGACGGGCACGTCCGGTCGTTGCTCCATATTCGCCACCGTTTTTGCGGAGTTGCTCGCCAGTTTCGTCAAACAATTCGGTAGGGAACGGGCCGCTTCCCACACGGGTGCAGTATGCTTTGAAAATTCCGAACACTTCGCCGATTTTACTTGGCGCAAGACCAAGACCTGTGCAGGCTCCAGCGGTAATTGTGTTCGATGAAGTTACAAATGGATACGAACCGAATTCTATGTCGAGCAATGTGCCTTGTGCACCTTCGCACAACATTGTCTTGCCGTTTTGAAGCGCTTCGTTGATATAAAATTCTGTATCGACAATCTGCAATGATTGGATGAGCTTTATGCCTTCGTACCAGTCTTTTTCGTATGCGTCAATGTCGAATGTGTATTCGTAATTCTTAAGAATATTCAAATGCGTTTGCTTGCATTGATTGTATTTTTCTTCAAAATTGTTCAAAAGGTCGCCTACGCGCAAGCCTGTACGGGCAATTTTGTCGGTGTATGTTGGACCGATTCCTTTTTTCGTTGAACCAATTTTATTCGCACCTTTAGAGTTTTCGTATGCTTCGTCCAATGCTTTGTGCGATGGAAGAATTATATGCGCACGGGTTGAAATGATGAGCGTTTTTTTCACATCAATTCCTTGTTCCGCAAGTTTGTCAACTTCTTCTTTGAAGATGTATGGGTCAATTACCACACCGTTACCGATTATGTTTATCGCATTCGGACGGAACACTCCCGATGGAATAGTGTGCAACACGTGTTTTACGTTATTAAATACCAACGTGTGACCTGCGTTTGGTCCACCTTGAAACCGTGATATAATATCGTATTTCGGAGTTAATACGTCAACAATTTTACCTTTTCCTTCGTCGCCCCATTGCAAACCCAACAACACATCGGCCGACTTACCATTACATTTTGTATTCATTTTTTATTGTTAAATTAACTTATTTCTAAATCCTTGTAAATATACGTAAAAAATGCATTCAAACTACGAAGAACTGCGAATGTTGAAAAATTTTTTACGCTTTTTATAATTTATTGATTTTCAGTTATTATTTGCCAATTCTTTTGTTCTATACGTTCAACTTTTTCAACACCTTTCAATTTTTGAAGGCTCACCATAATCAGATTTAGCTGCTGACTGTCGTGTATATAGAGGTCGAAATAGGCGGTGAATTCGTGTTCCACAGTTTCTATATGCACGGTTCGAATGTTCACGTTCAGCTGTTTTGCAATTATGCCTGAAATTTCGTTCAAAATGCCAATTCTGTCTCTTCCTTTGATTTGAATGGAAGAAAGGAACACTTGTTCCTGACGGCTTATCCACTTGATTTTCTGGGCTGTTTCTTTTAATTGCCGTTCTATGGCAATCGGACAGTTTTGCTTATGGATTTCAATGCCGTTATCTGTTTGGAAACCAATAACTTCGTCACCTGGAATTGGGTGGCAGCAGTCGGCAATTGAATAGTTGGTTGAATGACGAATGATTTTAACGTTCGGCGATTCGTTTTCTTGTTCTTCGTCTTTGAAACTCCAAAACAGGATTTTTTTGCTCTTTCGTTTGTGGGTCGCATATTCAAGGATTTTATCCTTGTCGATTTCGTCTGCGCCCAATTTTTCAAATAGTTCGGTTTTGTCAACCACGCCGTAGCCTTGAATCAGTTTTTCCAAAATTGTTTGGCTGACGTTTATGTCTTTTTCTTCAAGGGTTTCGGCAAGAATTTGCTGTCCGCGCATTATGTTGCGTTTTTTCTCGTACTTGAACGCTTGTTGGAGCGCATTGTTCGCTTTGACTGTGGAAATAATCTTAAACCATTCTTTCTGAGGCTTTTGCGACTCCGAAGTGAGAATTTCAACTTGGTCGCCGCTTTGTAGTTTGTAGTCCAGAGCCACGATTTTTTGTTTGTTGATTCTCGCTCCAATTGCGTGGTGGCCGATTTCTGAATGGATATCGTATGCGAAATCAAGCGCGGTCGCGCCAATCGGGAAGCGGTGCATCTCACCTTTGGGCGTGAATGCGAACAAATCGGTGGAGTACAAGTTCATTTTGAACTCGTCCAAAAATTTCAGCGCATCTTCGTCGGGATTTGTCAGCGAAGCCTGCACACGTTTCATCCAGACTTCCAACTGGCTTTGTTCAAATCCGTCGATGTTCTTGTATTTCCAATGGGCGGCAAATCCATTTTCCGCAATTTCGTCCATTCGTTGGGTGCGAATTTGCACTTCAACCCATGTCCCGTCAGGTCCCATTACTGTGGTGTGTAACGCTTCGTAGCCGTTGTCCTTCGGGGTTGAAATCCAGTCGCGCAATCGTTCGGGATTTGGCGTGTATTTGTCTGTAATATAGGAATATACACGCCAGCACATTGCTTTTTCTTCTTCGAGTGGTACGTCCTGCAAAATGATTCTGACGGCAAACACATCATACACATTGTCGAATGTGACGTGTTTTTTTTGCATCTTTGCCCAAATGGAAGATATTGATTTTGAACGACTTGTGATTGTGTAGTTAATGTTATGCTGCTCCAATGTCATCATAATTGGAATGCAGAAACGGTTCAAATAGTGGATTCGTTTCTTTTCGCTTCCTTTCAATTGATGCAAAATATCGTAGTAAACGGTTGGATTTAAGTATTTTAGACATAAATCCTCCATTTCCATTTTTATTTTGTAGAAACCCATTCGGTGGGCGAGTGGCACGAACAGCATACTCGTTTCCTCGGCTATTCTTTTTTGTTTTTCGGGTGGCATCGAGTCGAGCGTTCGCATGTTGTGGAGTCGGTCGGCAAGTTTTATGATGATGACCCGCACATCCTCCGACAACGTGAAGACAATTTTTTTGAAATTTTCAGCTTGCCCTTCCTTGTTTTTCAAAACGCCACGGATTTTCGTCAGGCCGTCAACAATTTGTGCGATTTTCGGACCAAACATTGATTCAATGTCTTCCAGCGTGATGTCTGTGTCTTCAACCACATCGTGCAACAATGCGGAAATTACTGATTTAGAGCCAAGCCCAATTTCGTCAGCCACGATTCTGGCGACCGCAATAGGGTGAAGAATATATGGTTCTCCCGACCGCCGCCGGGTACCGTAATGCGCCTCGTTCGCCACATTGAACGCTTTCCGCACCAATGCCGCCGTTTCTTCCGTCTTGCGGCACTTGGGCGCACCGTTGATTAAATCCTCAAATTGCTTATTTATATTGTCCTTTTCCTCCTGCGAAAATTCAGTCATTGCTCAAATTTTACAATCCTTACAAATG
>Ga0310786_10012084_pt1 | contig 10713 bp, 7 predicted proteins | sample AusTroGonzalo_MG_FD_203881 | JGI IMG/M metagenome (GOLD analysis project Ga0310786, IMG submission 203881) | Bovine rumen microbial communities from tropical cattle in Woodstock, Queensland, Australia - Gonzalo_03 (v2) (version 2) | ecosystem: Host-associated > Mammals > Digestive system >...
TGGCACGGGCAAGGTGCTCGGCCGCGACTGTACCATCTATGCCAACAACAACACGGAGTACTACGTCTGGCAAGGCATCGTGCTGAAGAAGGTGGAACGCAAGGGCAATACCATCACCACCACCGAAGCCACCTCCGTGGAACAACTCACCAGCGTGGATGCAGCACTCTTCAAGGTGCCCAGCGGATATACAATAAAGAATTGATTAGGGATATGAAACGGAAGCAGGAAGGAACACTCTATACGGACCGCGTGGCGCAGAGTCCCGACGGGAAGTATCGTTGGGCATGCGAGGTATGTTTGCTGACCAACATCAGCTTCATGCTCCACACGCTGAAGGTGTTTACCATTGTGGGCATCGGACTTGCCGTCCTCATGTCGGTCATCCGCATGTTCATGGCTCACCCGATGGGAGACATCGCCGTGGCAGCGGGCATCTTGATGTTGGGCGCATGGGGACTCACCGTGGTGAGCTACATTATATATGTGTTCATACGTGGATTCCGCTTCACCGCATGCTATACGATGGACGAAAAACAAGTACGCGAACAGTTCACACCAGCCCGACTGACCAAGATACCCGATGACAAGGGACTCAAAGGACTGATTAATGTGCTGTCCAGCCGACCGGGACTGCCCGGCTGGGGATTCGTCTATGCTACGGGCGAGAGCACCAGCACCATGCCGCTGGCCCGTGTCAAGAACGTCAAGCCACGCCGGTGGCTGAGGCATGTCAAGGTCAGTTTAGGGATAGACAGCCTCCGTGTCTTCGTACCCGAAGAAGACTTCGACTTCGTTTATCAATTCCTCGTGCAAAAATCCAAAGCACATCCGCAAGAAACAAAATAATTTAATCCACAAATAACTACTATAACGACTATGAAAAGAATTAATGGCATCATTCTGACACTTGCGCTGCTGATGGCGGGAACACTGGGAGCATGGGCGCAGTATAGCGACAAGATATCAAGCGGCGACAGCGAGATGCTCTATGCCTTCGGAGGCGGAGAGGTGGCAAGTGATGTTCAAAAGAAAAGTACCCCAAATGAAGTTCATCATTCCATAGCATGCAGGATAGGCCCGGGCGGCACCATAGCCCTCTCTGGAAAGAAGTTGAAAGGCCCCGACTCTCTGAAGATCATCGTCATACAAGTACGCTTCAAAAAAAAAGACGGCAGCCTGGCAGCACCCGAAAAGAAGGAAATTTTCAAGAATGGCTCAGGAAGCCTGAAGTTACAAGTTCCTGAAGGGACGGAAGAAGTAAGTGCTTCCATCACATTTAAGGCCAGAAGAAGTAACAGGACAGTAATAGGTGGTTATAGTGGAAAGGATCTTATTTGCTTTGTCAGTTGGTACGTGAGGGCAGGGGCTCCGACAACTATTGTCCCAGGACCTTCTACTACACAGCAGGCAATAGATAATTGCAACTGCGATTATATCAGAAGTGATATAGGATATTATATGATTGACAGCCATATCCGATTCAACGACTTTTACGGAGAGGTGAAGATGCGTCCAAACTGGAAGGATGATGACTCCTATGAGTTTGTTGATTTGGACTCCCCTATCTACGAGTGCTACCGCATCAAGACCGAGGAGGATTCAGGAGCGATACTGGGACTGGAGGACATGAGTACATACGTCATCAAGCCGGAGTCAATAATCATTATCCGTACGGAAGAGAAGAAAACCAGCAAATTTGAATTATTAGTAGGTAGTATCTGGGGCAACATCAAGAAAATGGCTGAAGGCAAGAGCATTGATGTTGAGATGTCGCAATGTGTAGCAGGCATCTCCGGCACCATTGTCGCTTATGAAGAAAAGAACGGTGTCTCCAGTGTCTATCTCTTTGCAGGCAAGGTAGATGTGACGAGCAAGAAGACGAAGAAGAAGCAAGTGCTGCAACCCGGGCAGACCACCAGCGTAGGCAAGGATGGCAAGATTGTGGTCAAGAAGTTCAACATAGAGCAGGGCGCCAAGAAGTTCGGCATCCCCATGAGCGAGATTCGCAACCACTATTCAAACACCACGACCACGGCAACGACCAAGCGCTACGATGTGGAGCGGGCCATGGTGAAGTACAAGGTGACGACGGGAACGACCCAGGGCGTGATGGCAAAGGTCTTTGATAAATACGGACAGCAGGAACGCCGCGAGCTGAAGATGGGCAACCAGACCACGCTGCAGCTGACACAGGGCAACAACTCATACAGCCTCGACACGCAGGCAAAGACCTATACGCAGGTGACCAATGCGGAACTGAACTTCCTGAACATGAACGACCCCGTGATGCAGAAACTGAAGCTGAAGAAGAAGGGCACCGCCAAGGTATTGAACCGCGAGTGTACCATCTACGCAAACAGCGACACGGAATTCTACGTATGGAAGGGCATCGTGCTGAAGAAGGTGGCCCACACCAAGAAGGGCATCACCACGACCGAGGCCACATCGGTGGAGCTGCCCGCCACCGTGGATGCAAAATACTTCAAGATGCCGGACGGATATACGAAGAAGTAACATCAACATCGAAAAAACGGAAAAACAATAGGTCTTTCGTGACTTTCGTGTCTTTCGTGTCTTTCGATGTAAATAACAAAAAAAACAAATAACGATGAAACAGACAATCCGACTACTAATGATGGTGATGCTGACAGCAGGCGCAACGGGGGCGCTGGCACAAGAAAGTGGCACTTTAAAAAACGGGTATGCTATATTTACATATAGTTTCTCTGGAGGAGCCGTTATAAGTAGCGGTGAATCTCATCCGGGAATACAACGCGCCTATACTTGCGAAACAACTCCTGGCTCTACAATTATCATTTCATGCAAAGGAGCAAATAAAGATAAAGGTAAGATTCTCCCTTGTCATATCCGCTTTACATGCTATTCCGCAGATGGCAATTATTTAAATTCCAAGATATTACATTCTGAGAGCATAACCGATAAAAATGCTTCTTATTCCTATACTGTACCAAAAAATGCAGGTAGGATAGAAATAACAGCTAACTGCCCTACTGGCACAAGTCTTCCTTGCACTGTTTTTGTGACTTTCAAAGTAGTCAAGAAGCCCACAACGACTACCACCCCCCCCACACCACCGCCGAGTAACCCCGCAGATGACTGCAATTGCGATTATATTCGAAGCGAAATAGGATACCAAATGATTGACAGCCATATCCGTTTCAACGACTTCTATGGAGAGGTAAAGATGCGGCCTAACTGGGAAGAGGATGACTCCTACGAATTTGTTGACATTGACTCCCCTATCTACGAGTGCTACCGCATCAAGACCGAGGAGGATTCAGGAGCCATATTGGGTTTGGAGGACATGAGTACATACGTCATCAAGCCGGAGTCAATAATCATAATCCGTACGGAAGAGAAGAAAACCAGCAAATTTGAATTATTAGTAGGTAGTATCTGGGCCAACATTAAGAAATTGTCAGAAGGGAAAAGCATTGATTGTGAGATGTCGCAATGTGTAGCAGGCATCTCCGGCACCATTGTCGCTTATGAAGAAAAGAACGGTGTCTCCAGTGTCTATCTCTTTGCAGGCAAGGTAGATGTGACGAGCAAGAAGACGAAGAAGAAGCAAGTGCTGCAACCCGGGCAGACCACCAGTGTAGGCAAGGACGGCAAGATTGTGGTCAAGAAGTTCAACATAGAGCAGGGCGCCAAGAAGTTCGGCATTCCCATGAGCGAGATTCGCAACCACTATTCAAACACCACGACCACAGCAACGACGAAGCGCTACGACGTGGAGCGGGCCATGGTGAAGTATAAGGTGACAACGGGAACGACCCAGGGCGTGATGGCGAAGGTCTTTGATAAATACGGACAGCAGGAACGCCGCGAGCTGAAGATGGGTAACCAGACCACGCTGCAGCTGACGCAGGGCAACAACTCATACAGCCTCAACACGCAGGCAAAGACCTATACGCAGGTGACCAATGCGGAACTGAACTTCCTGAACATGAACGACCCCGTGATGCTGAAGCTGAAGAAGAAGGGCACCGCCAAGGTATTGAACCGCGAGTGTACCATCTACGCCAACAGCGACACGGAATTCTACGTATGGAAGGGCATCGTGCTGAAGAAGGTGGCCCACACCAAGAAGGGCACCACCACGACCGAGGCCACATCGGTGGAGCTGCCCGCCTCTGTGGATGCCGCACTCTTCAAGGTGCCCAGCGGATATTCTATAAAGAATTGATAATGGATAATTGAAAATTAAAAACTACAACGACTATGAAAAGAATTGAAGGCATCATTCTGACACTCGCGCTGCTGACAGCAGGAGCGATGACGGCATGGGCACAAAGCTGTCCGGACAATAACCATCCCCATGCGATTGACATGGGACTTAAAGTGAAATGGGCATGCTGTAACCTTGACAGCAAGTCACCCACAAAGCAAGGCTATAACTATGCATGGGGCGAGACTGAGATAAAGGGAGTGTTCAATTACAACAATTACAAGTATGGTGGAAACGAGCACGAGCCTAACAGCTGCAAACCCATAGGCAAGAGCATCGAAGGCGGACAGTATGACGTGGCCAAGAAACGGTGGGGCGGCTCCTGGCGTATGCCGACGAAAAAAGACTTCATGGAGTTGGTCAACAAATGCGACATCAGCTGGGTGACGGAGGGCGGCGTAAACGGCGTTCGGTTCACCGCCCCCAACGGCAACAGCATCTTTATTGGTGCCTTCGGTTATGTGAAAGGTTATGAGATTATTGGCCGGGAATCAGGCGGTTCGATAGGCTGCTACTGGACTGCCAACTGTAGTGAGGATGATAACCGGTATGCCGTCGCGGGATGGGCAGACTTAGAGCAGCGTGACTACGACCTGACCGACGACAAGATTTCCAGAGCCTGGGGTGCCCAGATCAGGCCCGTCTCTTCCGGAGCAACCACCAATCCGTCAGGCGGCAACACGCCAAGCAACAGCGGACTGGTATTTGCTGCCGGTACGGAGAACCTGCATTATAAGATATTGAAGAATAATACGGTCGAGGTAACAGGCGAGGTCAGGGGCATGCATTCTGGACGCCTTGTCATTCCCTCGACAGTCAAGCACAACAACGTGGAATATAAGGTGGTGCGCATCGGAAAGGGTGCATTGTCCCACCAGAACGGTCTGACGGAGGTGGTGGTGCCGGCCTCGGTAGTGGAGATAGGCGATAAGGCATTTGCCAACTGTGAGAAACTGGAGGCTATCAATATCGCCGGTACGCTCAGTAAGTTCGGGCGTTACGTCACGTCGTACTGTCCGAAACTGAGAACAATCAATATCAGCGGAGCCTCACGTATCAAGGCCGCAGGCAACTGCGTATATGACAAGACGAGGATGGAGCTACTGGCCGGATGCGGTGCTTCTGCCATCGCCGCAAACGAAGGGCTCACCATTGTTGAGGGAGCCTTCACGGGTACGAGCATCACACATGCCGTCATTAAGGGGAATAAGTGTAAGATCAAGGGCAAGGCATTCGCCAATTGTAGCCAGCTGAAACTGGTGGATGTCTATGCCTCCACATGGAGCTGTGCCACCAATGCCTTCAGCGGCTGCTGGCACATGGAGGCCTTACGCATGAAGAACCCGCCCAAGAAAGGCAAGAAGCTGGAAAACACCTCGGCTGTCATCAAGAAGTTCTAAGATATCCACAATAACTAAAAACTATAACGACTATGAAAAGAACGAATGGCATCATCCTGTTGTTCATCCTGCTGATAGCAGGGTTCACGACGACTACGGCACAGAATCCTTTTGCCGATGAACCCGTACAAGACTTACCCACGGTCAGTCACCCCGGCACAGGTACACCCAGTCCAAGCAGACCCAATAGTAACAACTCTACGACAGGCAATGGACATGTGGGTACGGGCAACTCGGGTCTCGTCTTCAAGTATAACAATTTGCACTACAAGATTCTATCGGAAAAAACCGTAGAGGTAACGGGTGAGGTACGTAGTGTATGCAAGGGGCGCGTGGAGATTCCCAACATCGTGAAGCATAACGATAAGACCTACAAGGTAGTGGGCATCGGACAATATGCCTTTGAGAGTCAGTCTAAAATGACGGAGATAGTCATTCCGAAGACCATACAGTACATAGAGAGTATGGCATTTGCATTCACAAAACTGACAAGTGTCATCATTCCAGGTGATAAGGTCAGCGTGAAGAAAAATGCATTCATTAGTTGCCTGGAATTGAAAGTGGTCACGCTCAATGGCAAGAAACCTCGATGCTCCGCCTCAGCCTTTCAGCACTGCTCGAAGATGAAGGAACTCCGCATTCGCGGCATCGCCTCCAGTAATAACGGCAAGAAGCTAAAAGGCACCAATGCCGTGATTAAGGTGATTAAATAACAACAACTAAAAACCACAATAACTATGAAAAGAATTAATTGCATCATTCTGATACTCGCACTGCTGATGGTGGTGCAGGGTATAAAGGCAGAGAGCTACACTGGCACCTTGGAACGTCACGGTGCGAAGATGGAATACTCCTTCTCAGGAGAGTTTAAGATACAGGAAAAAACCGATGCACAAAGCGGCGGCCGGCTCCCCACAATCTTTGGAACCACCATCACTGGAGAGGTCAAGGTCGGCTCCACGCTGAACCTGTCGTGCAAGAAACTCTCCACGTCAGAAAAATGGAAGAAGGTGAGCATTAACATTCAAGGCTATACCACTGCCGGGAAAGGATCTAAAATAGCCCATTACGTGGGAGAGGGCGGTTCGGTGACAAAGGCATTCACCGTACCTGTAAACGGGCCCATTGACTATGGGCCGGCGGCAGAGTTGACAGAACTGTTCATCACATTCTCTTATCAAAACAAAGACAACGAAGTAAGGGCCGAACTGAACCTGAAAGTGGTGAAGGAAATAGGCCCCATGGAGTATTTCAAGGGCACTTATGAGATTTGCGCGCCGTATGAAGAACCCGACGGATTCGTTGAGTACACCATTACCGGCAGAAACTTCAGAAAGGAATACGACGGCAGCTATACGGCCGACTATTATCCCGGCGAGAAGGTAACCTGCACCTGCTCCCCGGAGCCCAGACGTTCGCTGCCCTATGAGGCCTACATCAGCTATAATGAGGAGCAGGTAAAAAAGCTAAACGGCACATTGGAAAAAACATTCACCATCCATGAGCCCGACCCCGAAACAGGAATTAACGACATCATCATTGGCGCCAGCTTTGACGGTGAGGTAATGTTCGATCCAGAGAACCCGTTGTTCCAATTCGGCGACGGTGTCAGAATCCACGTCAACCTGATCAAGCCGAACCAAGACCAGCCCGTAACCAACAACTTCAAATGGAACGAGGTGGACGAGGACAGATGCGTCCACTGTCATGGACAAGGGTCCGAATACATGATACAGGGCTTTGGAGAACCAGCAGTCACCTGCATGACAAACCTGAAAAAAGAGGCACCCGACCAGAACATCTTTGAATACTACTTCAGCGTACCCTCCTTATACGACCCAAAGCCACAAGACAAATGGTACAAACTGCTTTCAGGTGAAGTCTATGACGTTCACTATAACGACGTCATCTCCACGAGGTGGGGATGGAAGACTACCCTCTCCTACGGCGATGAAGACGAAGCACTCACCATTGACGAGAACTCCGTGGTACACCTGGTGAAACGAAATACCGACGGCAGCGACCGCTGGAATGTGTATATGGGTAGGATTATCGGCAAGAACCTCAAGAGACATGGAGAGAGGGAACCATTATTCGAGACTCCCACCATGCAGGCAAGACCTACTGGCACCGTCTTCGTACTGGAAGCTGACGCCAAGATGTCACGCGTCTATCTGCTCAGCGGCTCCATGGACGTGGCCAGCAAGAAGACCAAGAAAAAGGTGACACTGAAACCAGGACAGGCCTCGACGACCGACGCCAACGGACAGACGAAGGTGCAGCAGTTCGACATCAAGAAGGCTGCCCAGAAGTTCGGCATCACGGATGACGAGCTGCTGGGAGTGGCAACGACGACCTCAACGAAGCGCTACGAGCTGGAGCGGGCCATCGTGAAATATAAGGTGACGCAAGGGGGTAAGGAAGGTGTCCTGGCCAAGTGCTTCGACAGTTACGGACTGTACGAACGCCGCGAACTGAAACTGGGCGACGTGGAGTCCATCGCCCTCCTGCAGAGCGGCACCTCCTATGCACTCAACAAGAAGACGAAGATTGCTAAGCGGACGAAGGATGCCGACCTGAACTTCCTCGACATGAACGAGTCGCTCATGAAGAAGCTCAACCTGACGAAGAAGGGCACGGAAAAGGTCATGGGCAAGGAGTGTACGCTCTACACGGGCAACAACGTGGAATACTACGTCTGGAAGGGACTGGTGCTAAAGAAGGTGCAGAAGGAGAAGAACGGCACCACCACCATCCATGAAGTGACGAGCATCGAGGAGCCCACTTCCGTTGACCCCAAGATGTTCAAGATGCCCGAGGGGTACAAGGTTAAGTGAGTTCTTTGCAAGCAAAGCGGCAAAGCCGAGCGAGGAATTAGGAATTAGGAATTAAGAGTTATAACTATGAAACAGGCTATCCGACTGACAATAATGATGGTGCTACTGATGGCGGCACAGTTGGCGTATGCCCAAAGCGGTGATTTGGAGAATCATGATAAAAAGATGAGGTATTCCTTTTCTGGCGGAACCATTACAGAGGATGGGGAAGTACATAATGCCACCAACAACAGCTACGTCACATGGAAGGAAATACATGCCGAAGCGACTACAGGCACAACAATCAGAGGAGCTGCCAGAAGAATAGCGGGGCCTAACAACTTGGATGCTGCAGGCCGTGGTCCCGTACGGGCCAGTTATATAGCGTATGAGGGAGACAAGATGGTTTCCCAAGATGGCACGAACGGCCGCGACGCCTGCTCCATATCCTACACTATTCCACGAGGCGTGACACAAGTGGAGTTGAGGATGACTTACTTGACTGGTGGCAGGGACGGCCGGATAACATGTTCAGTCATCTATAAGGTGAAAGAGGGAGCAGTCCCTGCACCGACACCCCCAGAACCGGAAGAAACGGTTATTGACTGCAGCTGTTCTCCAAGAAAAGACAGTCATATTCGCTTTAACGACTGGTATGGGCAGGTGATGTACCGCTGTTATCACGGCGATGATGACGATTTCGAGATGGCCGATTGGGATGCTGTCATTTATGAGTGCGACCTTATCAAGACATGGGACGATTCCGGATGCATACTTGGCCTGGAAGATATGAGCACGTATGTGATGAAGGAGGAAACAAGGCTCGTCATCAATACGGAAGACGCAAATGTCAGCAAGTTTGAAATGCTTGTAGGCACGATGTGGAGCAACATGAAGAAAATGGCTGAAGGAAAGTCTTTGGAGATTGAAATGTCGCAATGTGTCGCAGGTGGTGGCGAACACGACTTGAGTAGGGAAGCATGGGAACTCTCGGTAAAATATAAGCTTAATCCCGCCTTATTTGGAAGTCTCGAACCTGATTTGATGGATGAACCATACGCAATCCCGGCCAATTACACCCTAACTCCTGCTATCCACTACATCAACGATGACGCTGATGACAACATGGTTTTTGCCTGTGAGGTTAAAAATGGCGTGGGAACGGCATACGTGCTGAAGGGGGAAATGACGCTCAGGAACAAGAATAATAAGACTTATAAGCTGAAGGCAGGTCAATCTGGCTCTATAGGAAAGGACAACAAGATTGTAGTCAAGAAGTTCGATGTCAACAAGATGGCCAAGAAGCTAGGCATTACCAATGCCGACCTACAAGGCTTTCGCATTCCAACGCTTTCTGCCGCCAACACGGCGAATGCAGTGAAACGCTACGAGATGGAACGAGCCATCGTGAAGTATAAGGTGACGAAGGGCAGCCTGCAGGGTGTTCTGGCCAAAGCCTTCGACGACTACGGACGATACGAGCGCCGCGAGCTCAGACTGGGCGACGTGGAGTCCATCGCACTCCTGCAGAACGGCACCTCCTATGCCCTCGACAAGAAGACGAAGATTGCCAAGCGGACGAAGGATGCCGACCTGAACTTCCTCGACATGAACGAGTCGCTCATGAAGAAGCTCAACCTGACGAAGAAGGGCACGGTCAAGGTCATGGGCAAGGAATGTACGCTCTACACGGGCAACAACGTGGAATACTACGTCTGGAAGGGACTCGTCATGAAGAAGGTGCAGAAGGAGAAGAACGGAACCACCACCATCCATGAAGTCACCAGCATCGAGGAGCCAACTTCCGTTGACCCCAAGATGTTCAAGATGCCCGAAGGATATACGGTTAAGTAAAAAGTGATATTAAATAAGAGACAAATATAATCCATACAATTATGAAACGGACAATCATAACCCTGACAGTACTGTTGCTGACCATACTCAGCACACAGGCACAAGACTGTTGTCGTGGCAAGAATGCCGCGATTGAGAACATCATGACGCGGACATCCATCCGCAAGTACCAAAACCGTCCTGTAGAAGCTACGAAGATTGACACGCTCATCCGCGCTGCGATGGCTGCCCCAACAGCCGTAAACAAGCAGCCGTGGCACTTCGTCGTTGTCACCGACCGTTCGGAGTTGCAACAGTTGGGCGGCGAGCGCTTCGGAACAGCGCCCCTCGCCATCGTCATTTGTGGTGACATGGAGAAAGCCCTACAGGGACCTATCCGTGACTTCTG
>Ga0310786_10012085_pt1 | contig 10713 bp, 8 predicted proteins | sample AusTroGonzalo_MG_FD_203881 | JGI IMG/M metagenome (GOLD analysis project Ga0310786, IMG submission 203881) | Bovine rumen microbial communities from tropical cattle in Woodstock, Queensland, Australia - Gonzalo_03 (v2) (version 2) | ecosystem: Host-associated > Mammals > Digestive system >...
CCGTTACCCTAAGGGACTGCCACAGACAGGAGACCTTTGACGTAACCACAGAGGTTTGGTTCAAGGCCCTTACAGAAGAAGAAATAGCCTATTACGTAGACACCTACAAGCCTTATGATAAAGCGGGCGCCTATGCCATCCAGGAATGGATTGGCCATGTGGGCATCACCCGTATCGAGGGCTCCTATTTCAATGTGGTGGGATTCCCCGTCCAGCGTGTCTACGAGGCCCTAAAACGTTTCCTGTGAATCCCTTCAGCCGCATCATCCTGGACTGGTACGCCCAAAACGGGAGAGACCTCCCCTGGCGCCGTACCCAGGATCCGTATGCGGTCTGGCTCAGCGAAATCATCCTCCAACAAACCAGAATAGTCCAGGGAAAAGCCTATTGGGAGCGCTTTATGGAGCGATTCCCTACGGTGGAAGATCTGGCTAACGCCTCCGAAGACGAGGTTCTGCGCCTCTGGGAAGGCCTGGGCTACTATTCCCGTGCCCGTAACCTGCACGCCGCGGCCAAACAGATTGTGGCCCTGGGAGGCTTCCCGGACACCCTGGAAGGCATCCGCAGCCTCAAAGGCGTAGGAGACTATACAGCGGCAGCCATCGGTTCCATTTGCTTCGGCCTGCCGGCGGCTGTGGTGGACGGGAATGTCTACCGCGTGCTGGCGCGTCATTTTGGCATTTCCACTCCTATGGGCACCACCCAGGCCAAGAAGGAATTCTCGTCCCTGGCGCAGAAGCTGCTGCCAGACGATGCTTCGGCCTTCAACCAGGGAATGATGGACTTCGGAGCCCTGCAATGCACCCCGCAGAACCCCGACTGCGCCACCTGTCCCCTCCTCTCCTCCTGCAACGCCTATAAAACGGGCCGAACGGAGCTTCTTCCCGTCAAAAAACCCGCAACAGCCGTTCAGGAGCGCCGGTTCAACTATATCTATGTCCGTTGCAATGGCGATACGGCCATTCGAAAAAGAGGCAAAGGAGACATCTGGCAAGGCTTGTACGAACCTTTAGTAGAAACCTCCACGAAGCCAGCGCACGAAAAGCAAGCCCAACCGGTTGTGGGAAATTATTTTTCGCAAGGCTTTGCGAAAAACCAATTTCCCACAACCTCCACAGAGCCAGCGCGCAATATTGAAACCCTTCCGGTTTCAGAAAATTATTTTTCGGGACGGGACCCGAAAAACCAATTTTCCGAAACCTCCACAAGGCCAGCGCTCCTTAATAAGCCAAAACTCATTAAAGCTGGGGTGAAACATCAGCTAACGCACCGGACGCTGATTACGGATTTCTATCTCTGGGAGTCTGAGGTGCGGCCGGAACTGCCGGAAGGCTATTTCTGGATAAAAGAAACGGAGCTTGACACTTATGCCAAGCCCCGCTTATTCGAACTTCTTTTAGAAGCTATTTCGTAGGTGCTTCCTTGATATAGACATCCTGCTGCGGGAAAGGAATCTCGATTCCGTTCTCGCTGAAGGCCTTGTAGACGGCCTCCCGGGCCTTGGCCGGGAACGAAGCGTAAGACTCTACCGTTACCTTTACCAGCACGTTGAGTACCACGGCACTGTCTGCAAAGTCGTACACGCGGACCATCACGCCCACTTTCTTGTCCACCACGTCGCGGCCATACTTGTCCTTGATCATGAGAGGGGTAATGGCGTCCACCACAATCTGACGGGCCTTTTCTACGTCCGTTCCGTACTTCACGCCCACCTTGAAGCTTATCATCTGGTAAGAATTGTTGCGCGTGAGGTTCTTGAAGTTCTTGTTAAACAGGGTTGAGTTGGTAAAGAACATGATAGAGCCGTCCACTCCTTCAATCTGGGTGGTCTGGTAACCAAGTCCTACTACGGTACCACGGACGCCGTCACATTCCACCACATCTCCCACACGGACACGACCGCCCATGAGCTGGATGCCATAGAAGAAATTGTTGAGTATATCCTTCATAGCGAAACCCATACCCGTGGCCAGACCCGTGGTAACCAGGGCCAGACCGGAAGCCGGAATCTGGAGGATGAGGAAGATCAGGATTACATAAAGACCCCAGCATACCAGGGAAATGATGTTGTTGGCCAGGTTAAAGTTGATATCCGTTTCCTTGAACAGTACGTTCTCTCCCAGTTTGCGGATGGCAGCCGAAGTCTTCCACGTTCTGTAAAAGGCTTTTCCGGCATACACGATATAGCGGAAGACAAAGAACAGACTGACAATCAGAATGATCAGGAACAGCGACATAGTAACACCGCCGCCAGAGGCCTCACTTCCGGCTTTAAAGAAATGGGTAAAGAAGAACTTCTGGGCTACCGTGTTAAAATTAAACACGTTGCAGGCCATAAATACAGCTGCAGGGAAAGACCAGATAATGAGCAGGGGCATTATGGCCATCTTGAGGAGGTCGTCCAGCCAGGTTACCGCTATGTAGGAGCCCTTGACCGTATAGGAAAGCGGCATCAAGGGGTTCTTGAGCTTATACTCGGCCATCCTCTGCTTGATATGGCTGTCGTAATAACGCTCCAGGAGCTCGAAGACGGCTATGAGGGTTTCCAGCAAAGCCAGCTGGAAGATCCACCAGATGAGAAGAAGCAGCGAGCCCATCACAACGCCAGCCCACGAAACGATGGTGGCTATGGTCATCACAACGGCACCTATCCACAGAAGGATCCGGTCTCCCCTGTCTTCATGGGCCGAATTCCTCACGTTTACGATGTACTGCCATACCGTAAAGATAAGCAGAAGCCCCGGGAAGAGCAGGTTGATAACGCTGTTGGGGATGAAGATGGAGCGGAAATAAACGATGATGAACGCCATCAGGAAGGTGGGTACATAGGCCAACAGGGTACCTATGATCTGACGCTTGTCCAGACGGATGAGCATAGACAGGAAGATGGCGGCAATGAGCCAGGCAAATTCTCCCATCATATTGGCAGAGCGCACTATAAAGGTATTACGGCTCACGCTGCTGCTCACAAAGAGGAAGATGCTAAAGAGGACTACGCCCATCAGGGCAATGATCATCCCTTTATGATTGGAGAACCACTCCGTCCGGCCTATCTTGGTGTACCGTAATACAGCGTTCACAACGAGCGTGGACACCAAGGTGGCCAAGCCCAGCACGATCAGCAGCATAAAGGAGTAGAAATACACCACGGGGCCTCTCCAGGAGCTCACCACGGCCTGCTCAGAACGGTTGACGTTTAGGCTGTACCGGCTTCGCATGTCGGCCATGGCACGGGTAAAGCGCTGGGGGAAGCGGCCCAGGGTCTTGAAGTAATTCCCCTGCCCCTGCACAAAGAGTTTCTGCTGAACGGCCTCATAACGCTCCTGGGCATAGTCATAGGCTCCGCGGAGGCGCTCGTCGGTCTGCTGGTAGTACTCGTTATCCTTGTCAATCTGCTGCAGCTGCTCCCAGTAGTAGGCTACAATCTTTTCGGCCACAAAGAGGCAGCTGTCTCTCACCGCCACGGTGGCGCTGTCCATCTTCATGTCAAACTCGTTGCGGGCAAAGTCCGGCGCAAAGAGGATGAGCGAGTCCACCGAAGCCAGGGCATTGCTGGCCGAATCCAGGGCCACCGTTACCTCGTCATTCTGCACAATCTCCTCTGCGGTACGCTCCGGAGGCATTTTACGGAGGGTAATCACCAGACGGTTGTACCTTTCCATCTCCGTGGTCAGCTTCTCTTTTACCTCGGCATAGGGCGTATTGTTTCCCTTGAAGTTCTCATACTGCCGAGTAACTTCGTTGAGCGCGAAGGTCAGGTCAAAGGTATTCTCCGAAGCCTGGGAGTAGAGCATCACCGAGAGTTCGTTGCACTCGTCGATGAGTTCCACCAGACGCTGGTGCTGCTCCTGGATTCGTTTTTCGGCACTTCCACTGAACTGGATAAGGCCGGAATAGGTTTCCCTGAGCTCCATCAGGAGAACGGAGAGCGTGTGGTTCAGGTTGTCCTCCTTGAACACGGCCCAAACGGGGCCGATGATCATGAGAAGGGACAGCAGAACGGCTGCAATGCGTTTTTTCCTCATAATTTACCTTGTTCTCCCAGATGGGAATCCTTGAATCCTAAGAAATAGAGTACGCCATCCAGGCCGATGGTGCTGAGGCTCTGCTGCGCCTCCTTCTTCACACGGGGCTTGGCATGGAAGGCAATGCCCAGGCCGGCTTCCAGCAGCATGGGGAGGTCGTTGGCACCGTCTCCCACGGCGATGGTCTGGGCCAGGTTCACGTGCTCGGTCTGGGCTATGAGCTTGAGGAGGTCGGCCTTGCGGCGGCCATCCACAATATCACCCACATAGCGGCCGGTAAGTTTACCGTCCTCTCCCACTTCCAGCTCGTTGGCGTATACGTAATCAATGCCATACTTGCGCTGCAGGTGTTCTCCAAAGAAGGTGAAACCACCGCTGAGAATGGCAATCTTATAACCGCAGGTTTTGAGTACGGACATCAGGCGGTCCGTTCCTTCCGTAATAGGGAGATTATCTGCAATATCTTGCATTACAGATATATCCAATCCTTTAAGTAAAGCAACCCTTTCGGTAAAGCTTTCCTTGAAATCTATCTCTCCTCGCATGGCGCGCTCCGTAATGGCGGCCACCTGGTCCCCCACTCCGTGGCGGCGGGCCAGCTCATCTATGCACTCCGTCTGGATAAGGGTGGAGTCCATATCAAAACAGATGAGGCGGCGCATGCGGCGGTACATGTCGTCTTTCTGGAAAGAGAAGTCCATGCCCGTCTGGGAGCTCAGATGCATGAGGGAACGCTGCATTTCGGCCCGGTTTTCCAGATTGCCTCGCACCGAGAATTCTACGCAGGCGCGGACGTTGCGCTCCGGATGCATCACGCTCATTCGGCCCGTCAGACGCTTGATAGCATCAATGTTAAGACCGTGGTTGCTAATGACTTCCGAGGCTGCCTGGATCTGACGGGCGCTGAGGCTTCGGCCTATTACCGTAAGGATGTAACGGTTCTTTCCCTGGCGGCCGGCCCAGGCTTCGTAATCCTCGTCCGAGATGGGCTCAAAGCCAATGACAACGCCCAGCTCGGTTGCCTTGAAAAGGAGTTCCTTCATTACCTGGCCCGAGACATTCTCATCTATGCGGATGAGGATGCCCAGCGACAGGGTGCTATGGATATCGGCCTGGCCTATATCCAGAATCTGGGCGTCGTAGCGCGCCAGAATGCTCATGATGGAGGCAGTCAGACCTATTTGGTCTTTGCCGGATATGCGAATGAGAATCTGTTCTTTGTCCATATTATGCAAATTTAAGATTTATTCTGTAAATTTGCGAATTGATTTTTGACTATGACACTACTCATCATATACTTGCTGCTAACCATGGGCATCTCTTTCCTTTGCTCATTGCTGGAATCTGTGCTCATGTCCACGCCCATCTCCTACATCACCATGAAGGAGGACGAAGGAGACAAGTATGCATCCCTTATGATGAAGTTCAAGCAGGACCCGGACCGTCCGCTGAGTGCCATCCTCTCCCTCAATACCATCGCCAACACCCTGGGTGCAGCCGCCGTGGGCCATCAGGCTACGCTCCTGTCCGGAGACCACTGGTTTGGTATTATCAGCGCCATCATGACGCTGCTCATCCTCGTTTTCTCGGAAATCGTTCCCAAAACCATAGGCACCTCGCACTGGAAAGACCTCCTGTGGCTCTCCAGCATCATGAACTTCCTGGTGTACCTGCTCTACCCTATTGTCTGGATCATTGACAAGCTGCACAACACCATCTCCGACGAAGATCCGGACCTGAGCATCTCCCGCGAGGAAGTGAGCGCCATGGCCAACATGGGAGAAGAAGAAGGCGTGCTGGACAACAGCGAGAACAAAGTTATCCAGAACATCATCAAACTGGACGACATCAAGGCCTACGACATCATGACGCCCCGCATTGTGGCCGCCATTGCCCCGGAAAGCATGACGCTGCGCCAGTTCTACAAACAGGACGACCTCTCCCACAACAGCCGCATCCCGGTGTACGCAGATTCCCCTGAATACATCACCGGCTACATCCTCCGCTACGATGCCTTGGAGAATCTGGCCGAAGATAAATTTGACATGCGCCTGAAGAGCATCAAGCGCAAGATCGCGGCCTTCCACGAGGAAACCTCCGTCTCGGATATCTGGGAAAGCCTCCTCAAGACCAAGGACCAGATTGCCCTCATCATAGACGACTACGGCTGCTTCCAGGGCATCATTACGCTGGAAGACATCATGGAGACCATCCTGGGCATGGAGATCATAGACGAGAACGACACCATCACCGATATGCAGCAGTACGCCAAGGAGCGCTGGCTCAAACGCAAGAACCAGTACAAACAGATTGTGCTGCCGGAGGAGGACGATGAGTAAACTCTTCTTCAACCCCTTCACGGGTCTTTACTACCTTCTCAGAAGAAAACCCCGCCGGGCGCCTGTAACGCCTGAGGTGGAGCGTATGCGGGCCCAGGCCAAGGCCGAACTCCCCCCGCGCCTGGCCGAGCTGGCCGCCCAGCACGGCTTTCAGTATAAACGCGTGTTCATCAAAAACAACCGCACCAACTGGGGCAGCTGCAGCAGCCTGGGAAACATCAATCTGAACTTACGCCTGGTAACCCTACCACAGGAACTGCAGGACTATGTGATGCTGCACGAGCTCTGCCATCTTAAGTACCTAAACCACAGTCCCCAGTTCCATGCTTTGCTGGAATCCGTCTGTCCCGGTCACCGGGCTTTGGAGAAGCAGATCAAGCAGTACAAAATAAGCTAATTTTTCACTATCTTTGTCTACGATGCGCAGCGTGGCTATCATAGGTGCCGGGGCTGCCGGCTGTTTTTGTGCCGCTCAGTTAAGGAGCCTGGCACCGGAGCTGGCTGTAACCGTGTTTGAAGCGGGTCCCAAGCCCCTGGCCAAGGTGGCCATTACCGGCGGAGGCCGCTGCAATCTCACCAATTCCTTCGAGGGCATCCGCTCGCTGGCAGAGGCCTACCCCCGTGGCGAGCGCGTAATGAAGCGAGCCCTCAAGGCCTTCTCGCAGGAAGACACCATCCAATGGTTTGAGAACTGGGGGGTCCCCTGCGTCCTGCAGGAAGACCACTGCTGGTTTCCGCAAAGCCAGAACGCCCTGGACATTGTCCACGCCCTCCAGAGAGCCATGAAAGGGGCCGATATCCGTTTGAAAACACCGGTAGTTACAATAGCCCCAACGGTTTCGGAAAATTATTTTTCGGGACGGGACCCGAAAAACCAATTTCCCGAAACCTCCGAAAAGATTAACGTTAATGGCGAGCCCTTTGATTATGTGGTGGTCACTACCGGCGGTGCTCCCAAAGGGCTTCCTTTCCTCGAAGGGCTGGGGCTGGAAATGATTCCGTCGGTGCCGTCCCTCTTCACCTTTACCGTGCCGGACGCTGCTCTGCGCAGTCTGATGGGACTGGTGGTGGAGGCTTCCATCGGCCTGCAAGGGACTTCTTACAAGGCCCAAGGAGCTTTACTGATTACCGACTGGGGTCTTAGCGGACCGGCTACCCTTAAGCTCTCCTCCTATGCCGCACGGCATCTGGCCGAGACCGGTTACAAGGGAACGCTGAGCATCAACTGGCTCTGTCTGAGTGAGAACGAGGCCCGCGAGCTGCTGCAGAAAACCGCCTCAGAGAACCCCCAGAAGCAGGTTTCCACCACCCATCTGCTGCAAAGCCGCCTGTGGAGCCACCTGCTCAGAAAATCCGGTCTGCGGGAAGACATCCGCTGGGCCGAGGTAGGCAGCAAGGGACTCAACCGCCTCACCGCCGTTCTCACCGCCGACAATTATTTCCTCTCCGGAAAGAGCAAATTCCGAGAAGAATTTGTAACTTGCGGGGGCGTTGCACTTAGCAACCTGGATCTTTCCACCTTGGAATGCAAGGCACACCCCGGCCTGTACTTTGCCGGCGAAGTGCTGGATTTAGATGCCATAACCGGAGGTTTCAACCTCCAAGCCGCCTGGAGCACCGGCTTCGTTTGTGCCCAAAGCATAGTCAAAAAACTATGAATAATTATATTATAGTTGTCGTAGCTGTTGTTTTCGTTGTCGTGGCCGTAGCCGTGGTCATTACCTGGCTCATCATGCGCTCGCATGAGGTCAAGGCCTGCAACAAGCTGGAGAACGAGCTCATTGCCGCCAAGCGGGACTTGGAGAATGCCGAAAAGCTGCAGAAGATGCAACAGGAGTCCTTTGCTCAGCAGCTGGATGCCGTGAAGAGCCAGCTTTCGGCCGAAACGGAAAAACTCCTCAAGCAGCGCGAAGAGACCCTCCAGCAGAAGGCCGAAGAAACCTTCAAGACCCTCACCGGACCGCTGGGCAAGGACCTCAAGGCCATGCAGGAGAGCTTCGACGCCCAGAAGAGAACACAGGCCGAAGGCACCGCCTCCCTCAAAACCGCCATGGAGCAGGCGGTAAAGCACCTGCAGGAGCAGACGCAATCCATTGGCAGCAAGGCCGATAACCTGGCCCAGGCCTTGAAGGGACAGAACAAGATGGCCGGTACCTGGGGAGAAATTATCCTTTACAACATGCTGGTGAACGAAGGCATGGAAGAAGGCCGCGACTTTGACAAGGAAGAGACCCTCAGAGATGCCCAGGGCAGCATTGTGTACAACGAAGACAGCGGCAAGCGCATGAGACCCGACTATATCCTGCATTACCCGGACAAGACCGAGGTCATCATAGATGCCAAGACTTCCATGGAGGCGCTCTCCGACTGGGTGGCCACCGAGGACCCCATCCTCAAGGAAGATGCCGCCAAGCGCAATCTGCTGGCCATCCGCACCCAGATCAAGAGCCTCTCCGGCAAGCGTTACCAGGACTATATCCGAGACGGTTACAAGACCTTGGACTACGTAATCATGTTCATCCCCAATTACAGCTCGCTGCAATTGGCTAAGACGCTGGCTCCCAACCTCTTTAACGAGGCCTACCAGCAGGGCGTTCTCCTTACCACGGAGGAAACCCTGATGCCCTTCCTGCGCATGATCCGCGTGGCATGGACCAACTACGACCAGGTGCGCAACCAGGAAAAGATTATCAAGGCCGCTCAGACCATGGTAGACCGTGTATACGACTTTGCCAAAGCCCACGCCGCCATGGGAGACAAGCTTCACGCCGCCCTGGACGAGTACGAGAAAGTATCGCTGAAAGTGGGAGAATCGGGGAATTCGATCCTGACATCGGCCCGACAACTCATCAAGCTCGGCGTCCCCAAGAACCCTAAAAAACCTTTGCCTGACTCAGAGGATTAAATAAGACCCTCCCCCGAGAGGAGGCGTTTCGGGAGGGGGAACGTAGAGGAATATAGACTCTTATTGGAATTCAATTCCAATAAAATTCATTCTTATGTTTTTGGCGAAAGCAGCGTCAGAGGGAGCATCTCCCAGCATGACGCTGCTTTTTACGTCTATGTCCGGGAACAGGTTACAGGCCTCGTAGAACATGCCTGGATTGGGTTTTCGACGAGGATCGTCCTCAGACACCGACGTACAGGCAAGAATGAGGTCAATGCGCCCACCTGCCTCCAGCACGCCCTGCATCATATGGGCATGTACCTGGGCCAATTGGGCATCGGTCATAATGCCCTTCCCAACACCGCGCTGGTTGGTCACCAGCACAATATGCCTGAACTTCCCGGCCCACAGAGCCATTGCCTGCAGGATTCCCGGCATCCATTCCCACATCTCGGGCGTTCGCACATAATCACCCAGGATGTGCCTGTTCAGAACACCGTCCCTATCCAGGAACAGCGTAGTAGCATCCGATTTCATTACGGCCTCAGAGGCCTTCTGCACGGCAAACCAGGCCGGTATGGCCCACTGCGCCTTTTGATAATCTTCGGGTATACCTATATCAATAAAATAGGCTTCACTTACCCAGCCACCAATCTCCCCTATGGCAGCCCCCGGCTCCAGCACCTCCTTCTCAAAGGAGAACCGCTCCGGCAAACAGCTCAGATCCAGCCTCTCCCTATCAATCGCATACACCCCACCATTGATCAACCCCTCTGCGCAATATTGCTTCTCCTGAAATTCCAGAACCTTGAGCGCCGGCCTTGTGGAGTCAGAGGAAAATTGGTTTTTCGGGTCCCGTCCCGAAAAAAAATTTTCTTCTGACGGTTGGGCTCCGTCTCCGAGCGCCGGGCTTGTGGAGGTTTTGGGAAATTGGTTTTTCGCAAAGCCTTGCGAAAAATAATTTCCTAAAACCGGTTGGGAGTCTAAAATAGACGGTTGGGGTTCTACAGACACGGCACCGTACCGGTCAAAGTCTTTCATGGGCTTTAGGGCCAACGTTACGGCGTATTGGAAAGACATTTCTTTCAGTTGTACCGGAAAGAAGGTGTCACCGTTGATCACATAGACCTTACTCTCCTGGCATTTCTCCAGGGCCAGTCTGATCCCGCCACCGGTCCCCAACGGCACCTCTTCTACGGCAAAATCATACTTAAAGGGCCACTCATTCGACTGGACAAAGTCTAGGACCTGCTCTCTTAGATACCCTACGGAAAACACAACGTGATCCACTCCCTGACCAATCAGCCAGTCCAACAGATACCCCAAAAACGGGCGTCCACCAATGGGCGCCAGACACTTGGGGATTTCTTTGACAACGGAGCGAAGACGGGTACCCAGACCGCCGGCCAGGACTATAACTTCCATGCCACGGCTCCTTTTTCCGAAAACTGGAACGGGACAA
>Ga0310786_10012086_pt1 | contig 10713 bp, 6 predicted proteins | sample AusTroGonzalo_MG_FD_203881 | JGI IMG/M metagenome (GOLD analysis project Ga0310786, IMG submission 203881) | Bovine rumen microbial communities from tropical cattle in Woodstock, Queensland, Australia - Gonzalo_03 (v2) (version 2) | ecosystem: Host-associated > Mammals > Digestive system >...
GAACTCACTGTCAAGACGAGGATCGGCTATGATGCGGAAGACAGCAGGAACGGCAAGGCCGAGGACTTCATAAGGAGGATAAGCCAGACGGGAGTCAAGGCTGTCGCGGTCCACGGAAGGACAAGGAATCAGATGTATCACGGAAATGCCGATATCGATGCTCTTCAGAGGATGAAGAAGGCGTCGGAGGACGGCAATATCCCCTTTATCGCAAACGGCGACATAAAAGATACGGAAAGTGCCCGTAAGATGCTCAGCCAGACCGGTGCCGACGGTCTTATGATAGGACGCGCCGCGCAGGGGAATCCGTGGATATTCAAGGAACTTAAGGATGTGTACAAAGAAAAGGACGGCATTTGTGGTAAGATCACATTTGAGGAGCGTAAGGAGATGCTCTTAAGGGAACTTTCCCTTACCATGAAGTACAAGGATGAGAATATCGCCGTAAGGGAGATGAGACCGTCCATGATGGCCTATATCAAGGGGATGCCGGGTGCATCCGAGCTTAAGGTGAAGTTATGTTCAGCTTTGACTTACGATGAAGTAAAGGAGATATTATGAACAGTCTTTCGTATATATCGGGATATGCATTAACTCTCGGATTTCTTATATTCGGATTCCTGATCTGTTTTTGGGGCTATAAGCTCTTCAAACTGTCAGTTACCGTGGCGGGAGTCATCCTGGGTTTCATGACGGGAAGATTCATCCTGGAACTTCTGCTTCAGTACGCGGGCTACGTTCCCCCTAAGGCGGTCAGTATCGTGATACCGCTCCTTTTCGCGCTGGTGCTGGGTGTTTTGGCCTTTTCGTTCTACAGGAAGGCGTTCATATTCGTTGTCGCAGCCGTTGTTGCAAGAGCACTCTATCTGAGTATCGCACAGACTTCTTTTTCGCAGAAGACGGGAACTTTTGAAGACCTGATCGTGATGGTTATATGCGGTATCGTGGGAATTGCCGCGGGAATAGGATGTTTCCTTATCCAGAAGGGTGCCATCATCGTTATGTCGGGATTCGGCGGAGCATCACTTATCAAGGCTGCCGTATTGCCTTATCTGACAGGTCTGTCCTTTGTGACCGAAGCGGCAACATTTATTACTGAGAAACTCTTCGCAGCTCACATGACTCCGAGTTATGCGACCGGCGGACTGATCATACTGATCTTTACGATCGCAGGCATTATCGTGCAGGCAAAACAGAAAACATAATCAAATTTTTATGCGATTTAAGCCCCTGAAATAGAGGGAATGTCACATTTTTTCCCTTCAAATGACAGCATTTTGATAACAAATGCTGAAATGTATCAAAATTTCTATAAATTGTTCTTTGAGTGTAGAAAATCCGAAACTGTTGTGATATTATCCTTGCAAAAGAAAACACATGGTATCGATATATTAACTAAGACAATTTACTTCTATGTATCTATCCCTTATTCCATGTTATAGGCATCTCGAAGATATTCGGGATGCTTATAATCGTTAAGGGATATTTTTACGGGTTTACGCAGTTTACGGTAACACCGTCAAGGAATGACTCCAGGTTCTTCGCAGCTTCATCAATGAGGCGTTTTCTGGTCTCTTTCGGAGCCCATGCGATATGGGGCGTGATGACCACGTTAATCTCATCTTTAAGGCTCAGAAGAGGATCGTCGGGCAACATCGGTTCTCTGGTGATAACATCCGCGCCGTAACCTCTGATCCTGCCTTCTTTCAAAGCTTTTGCAAGATCCTTGCTGTTGACGATCGGACCTCTTGCCGTATTTATGATCAGGACATTATCCTTAAGCTTATCGAACATGTCTCCCGACAGGAGATTTTCCGTATCGGCGGTAAGAGGGCAGTGGAAAGTAATGACATCAGCGAGGGGGAATGCTTTGCCGATGGGCATGCAGGGATAGACCTTGCCGTCTATCTCGACCGAGTCCTGCTCCTTATGAGGGACACCTATGACGTTCATGCCGAGAGCATTAAGGATCGTGCAGACACGTCGTCCGATCTTGCCAAGTCCCACAACCGCGCAGGTCTTGCCCGCAAGTTCCGTGAGCGGAGCGAGGGTATAGCAGAACTGGGGAGATCTGACCCAGTCGCCGTTAAAGACTGATGCCGTGTGCATTCCGACCCTGTTCGTAAGTTCGAGAAGGAGAGATACGGCCATCTGGGCAGTAGCATATGTCGCGTATTCCGGAACGTTGGTAACGCAGACGCCGTGGGCCTTGGCGGCCTCGAGATCCACTACGTTATATCCGGTCGCGAGGACTCCTATGTACTTGAGCTTCGGAAGGCTGTCGAATGACTCCTTCGTGAAAACGGTCTTGTTCGTAAGAAGGATCTCGGAATCCTTCGCCCTTTCTATCAGCTGATCATTTGAGGTGACATCGTAGCAGGTGACTTCGCCGAATCTTTCAAATGCTTCCCAGGAAAGATCGCCCGGGTTTGCGGCTGAAGCATCCAAAACAGTTATTTTCATAAAAAACTCCTTGTGTTATTCTCTAATAATGTAAATTATAACAGTCAGAAAAAAATATTATCAATATGCAACAGACTGATGAAACAAATCGTCTATAAGTCGACCGATAGATACGGAGGACATAAAGAAATGCGCAGGATCAAGGCTTTTTCGATAGTTTTGGCGTGTGTGATCACGCTGGGATCTTTTTCTGCCTGCGCAAAATCAAGTGCCGGACCCGAGACTGAGGTCGATGACAGGAACATAGGTGTCGTTGAGACTTCAGCGGCGGGGGAAGAAAGAGAGCAGATACTTTGTGGTTCTCTGGGAAACTTCATGGCGCTCAAGAGCGTTTTTTCACAGACAGTACATCCGGTCTTCGAAGGATACTTCGATACGGATGCCGATTACATCCCCTGTATTGAGAATAACGGATATATCTACCTTCAAAACAGGGTAGGCGGTTCCCAGTATGATTACAATTATTATGATTCCGTCGAGATAATCGACGAAGACACGATGTCTATCATCAAGGAGATACCGATCGGAGATCCGGTCTATGTTACGAAGATCAAGTTCTTCGTTCTGGGCGGTAAGGCGTATGTGATCGAGTTTGACTCCGATAACAGCGTTGCTGCGGTATTCTCCTTTGATGAGAACTTCGATCTTGTTTTCGAAGAGGATCTTAAAGAACTGATCTCCGGGGAATTGTCTGTCCCTGAAAATACAGACAGCGCCGGAACCTATCTTACAAATATATACAGTTATCAGAATGGAGCGGTGTTTTCGATCTCACAGATCGGCTACTGGGGAGAAACACTCTTTAATGAACTCGTTTTCATAGAAGACAGCGGAGATGTACATTATGTGCAGATACCGAACTTTAAGACGTCGGGTGATTCCCTGATCTCGGGATTCTCGTACGGAAATGACTATTATGCCGTCAAGTCGATCTACGAGTATTTCGTCGTTGACATAAATTCCTACACCACGGCAAATGTCCAGATCCCGTATGATGTCCTTGCAAGCCACAACATAACGACAGGCGAGGACGGCAACTACCTGGTAAATACGCTCGAAGGCTTTTATGAGGTAAATCCCGATACTAAGGAAGTGTACGAGCTCATTGATTACAATACGGTACTCGGAAACACGACGGTACTCTACGACAGCCATTTCCTTTTCGAAAAGGACGGTGAATACTGGTTCAGCTGTACCCTCTTCCCTGAAGGATATAACAGGTTTACGGATAAATTTGATATGGATTCCCGTATCTTCAAGGTTACGCCGTGCGAAAACCCTTATCCGGACAAGGTGGTCGTAAATCTCGCTTCTTCCGTATCGGATATAGATATGATAAGGACCCTTAAGGACTATAACAGTTCGGACGGCGCATACTATGTGACTTACCGCCTGCTCGACGGTTCGACGCCTTCATATGATTCCGTGATCCAGAATACCGATGCACGCTATTATTATGCGGATGATCCGGAAAGCTATATCAAATACTACTACAGCCTCGCCATGAGCGAAAAAGCCAAGCTCGAGATCTTAAAGAGGAGTAATGACATAGATATCGCTTACGGATTCGGTCTTAACAGCGCTTTCGACAACGGCGGCCTCATGGCGGATCTGAGCGGATTCGTCGACGCGGACGATACGATCGATGATGATACTTTCTTCATGAACCTGATCGAAGCTAAGAAAGACAGTTCAGGAAGCCTTTACACGATGCCTCTGGCAGTCGAGATCAATGCTTTCTCTGCTCCGGATTATTCCTCTTACGGATTAAGCTACAAGGATTATACAAATTCCGAAGGCGGGATCACTTTTGATGATTATAACGATCTTGTATATAAGAACAGTATCTCATTTGATCCTGTCTGCTTCTCGTCGCGTCCGTATGAGACTTTGCCTGAACTTATAAGTAATGAACCGGATAAGTTCTATGACCTGTCGACGGGAGAGCCTGTATTCGACAAAGCGGAATTCCTCAGGCTCGTTGAATTTGTCGAGGCTCATTCCACCGAATATCTGGCGGTCTATGGAGACTATTCCGTCGATGATGTCATTGTCTTTGATTATACGAACTGCAAGAGCATACTGGATCTCTTCTTTATGAGTTACAACCCGGATACCGATCAAAACTCGCCCGTATTCGTGAATTATTACGGATTGCCTTCAAGCGACGGCCGGGGACTCTCAGCTGACATGACGTCATGCGTATCCATACTGAACTCGTCCTGCGAAAAGGACGGAGCATGGGATTTTATAAGATTCCTTATGGGAAACATGGCTGTCAATACGTATAACGGTGACGGATTCATGGTGAACAGGAGCCTTAACAGAAAAGTACAGACCTCGCTTCTGACGAACTTTTTCTCATATTATTACTATGAGTCGGATTATACTGCTGATAACGATAAGGTCCTCGACAATATGTCATCGACCCTGGAGAATGTCGACAGATTCAGGAGCAGGGACGACATCATGATATATACGTATATATCTTTTTATGTAAAATACTATCAGGGCAGTTTAACAAGGGACGATCTTGCATTAAATGTCGAAAAGGCATTGAACGAGACTTCCTCCGGAATATACGACAATCTGAATCAATCATAATCTTTTAGAAAAGGAGAAAAAGAAATGAACAGACTTAAGCTCGCATCATTGGGACTTTCCTTGATGATGCTCGGAACCTCCGTACTTGTATTCGGCGGATGCTCCAAGAAGACGAACAAAGTAGAGATCATATCCAAGGATTCCACCTGGTATGATGCCAAAGAGGTGATCTTTGAAGCACCTGAAAAGCTGGGCGACGATATGTCCGGATATGTCTATCAGTACAATATCTTAAATGACGGGGTAGTAACCTGCTACGAGATCTATGATGAGACTACATACGAATCAAGGACGTATCTTGTTGAATATGATCTTGAAGGTAACATCCTGTCCAAGATCGATACTTCCAAGCTGATAAAGACACCGTCCCAGGAGTCCTATACCTATATCAACCAGATATTCGCCTCAAAAGACGGATTCAAGGCGATCGTGAACGTCACCGAATATACTGCCATGGATTACAAATCCACAAATTATCTCTATGACAGCAAGACTCAGAAGTGCGAGAACTTTAAGCCGTTCTCGAAGATAATAGGTGAAGACACCTATATCGAATATGCATTCGAGAGGGATAACGGGGATTATATCTTCCTTACATCCACATATGACTGGGAGCGCGGAACTAACGAATCAAATCTCGTAATATGTGACGATAATGATATCAAGAAGACAGAAGATATGAAGAAACTCGTTAATAATGAGGACTTCGAATACTTCTCGTCTGCTACGCTTACCGGTAACATCCTCAGTGTTTACTACAACTGCCAGGGTGAGTCTGCAACTTACCTCGCTGAGGTCAATCTCGATACAAAAGAAGTAACCACGAGTGAAGTTAAGACAAGCTACAACACATCGGTAGCAGATGACGGTAACAGCTACTATGTAACTCCTGAAGGCGTATTTGAAGTATCCGATGCTTCAGACGACGAAAAGACACCTGTTATCTCCTTTGATGATTGTAATATCAAGAGAAGCAGTTTATGGGGAATGAAAGTTGCCCATATCGATGAAGAGGGATGCGTTATCCTTGGCGATGCATATGAAGAAGACAGGGGCAATTACATCAAGTCACTCATTCTTACCAAAGCAGACGAGAACCCGAATGCAGGCAAGAAGGTCATAAATGTAGGTTATCTCGGTTATGTCAGTGACATGGTCTACGAAGCTATCTATGATTTCAACGATACTAACGAGAAGAACTTCATCAGGTTCACGGATAAATACTCCAGTGAGGATGGTTTCGACGGTGATTTCTACGAAGACGGCGAATTCAACGAAGAAAAGTATCTGGAAGCTATGAATGATTACTATGCGGAGATGATCGATTCATTGTCCATAGACCTCATCTCGGGTGATGCTCCTGATATCATCCTTAACTGCAACCAGTATAACCAGGTCAAGACAGACAAGTATCTTGAGGATCTCCTCCCTTATATCGAGAAGGATTTCTCGGAAGATGATTTCTTCGTTAATGTTGTAGATTCGTGTAAGACAGGCAAAAACCTGTTCTGCATGCCGATCACATTCAATGCATACGGATTGCTCTGCGATTCCAAGAAGGCCGGAAGCAAAGACGGCTTTACATTTGACGAATACCTGAAGTTCGTTGATAAGGAATTGAACGGATACGATCCGCTCGCTATGTACTCGACAAGAGCGTTGTACTTTGAGCAGCTCTACGGAGCAATGTCCGATCTCTTCTATGATGAGAACGGAAAGGTTTCTTTCCAGAACGATGATTTCTATGCTCTTGCAGAATACTGTAAGGAACATGTTCCTGAAAAAGGACAGGAATACGGCGATGATTATTATACAGTCGATATCGGCTACGATGACTGTGTGGGATATTATTCTGTAGCGAATACTACTTCCCTTAATTCCATCCAGTGGTTTGTCAGCGATGCTTACGAAAAGGGAAAGCTTACGAAGTCTCTTTACGGTCTCCCTTCTTCTGACGGAAGAGGTCCGATAATCAACGTTGAGGTCTCCGCATCCATCTCCTCAATGTCCGGTAACAAGGACGGATCATGGGAGTTCATCAAGACGCTCCTTTCCGATGATATCCAGGAGAAGTGCTGTTCCGATTACTACACAAACGGTGTCAACATCGAGGCATGCAGGGAAGGAAGCCTTGACATCATCAGGGACCTTAACAAAGATAACGAGAGAATGGCAAAGATGGATCCGATGTATGCCGAGTACTACCCGACATATGACGAGAGCTGTGTAGATGTATATATCGATATCCTCTCATCTGCTTCGACATATAACGGTTCTGACCCGGCGATCTACAAGATCGTAAGCGAAGAGATCCAGGCATACTTTGCAGGTCAGAAATCCATAGAGGAAGTAACCGAGACTATGGAAAACAGAGCAAAGACCGTCATGGACGAGCGCGGATAAACATCAGGTTATCTCTGAAAAACTAACGGAGGGCTGCCACGGCAGCCCTCTTTTTCGTTACGGATCAAATGGTGATATAATTACGGCGATGGAAAGAACTGACAGCAAGCGTGAATACGGGATCGACCTTCTGAGGATAGTCGCTATGATCTTCATAGTGACTCTTCACGTGCTCGCACAGGGAGGGATCACTTCCGTTCCTGACAGGGATTTTTACAAGGCATTCGTATCCCAGTATCTGTATGACTTCGTCGTGTGCGGCGTGAACGTCTTTGCTCTTATTAGCGGATATGTCTGCTATACCGACAAAAGGAGGAGATTTCATCTATCAAGGCTTGTCCTTCTCTGGCTTCAGGTCGTCTTTGTAATGCTCCTTGAGACGTTCCTGGCGTGGATATTTGATCCGACGCATGTCTCCGGCAGGCTGTTCCTTCGATCCCTTCTTCCGCTGACATTTGATACCAGCTGGTACTTTACGGGATACAGCATCATGTTCTTTTTTATCCCTCTGATGAATGATCTGGTAAGAAAGACGGAAGAAACTGTCCTTAAGCGCCTTTTATTCGTGATCCCGCTTTTCTGTCTCATCTGGTCGATCGGCGGAGCGGTTCCGGGCAGGAACCTCATCACTTATATCAAGCTCGGAACGGATCTGAATCACGGGTATTCCTTTGTCTGGCTCTGCGTCCTGTTTATAATCGGAGCCTCGATCAAAAGATGCAGGATTGGAAGGAAGATACGAAAGCCCATACTCTTTATCTCATCCGGCATCATAGTCATCGCCTTGAACTCGGCTCTTTATGCCTATCAGTATTACGGCGGCCCGAAAGCTTTCGAAGGCTCGGTCTTCCTCGACTATCTGGCGCCGAATATACTCATCGTCTCGATGATCATGCTTATCGTTTTTTCGAATATTGAGATTAAGGAAGGCTCGCTGTTCCAAAAGGCGGTCTCATTTGCCGCGCCGTCGATGTTTACGATATATATCGTTCATACGCACGATTACTTCTGGTATCAGATCTTAAACGGTCTTTTCGCGCCTGTCATGCGAAAGAACATATTCGTGATATCCGGCTCTGTAGCCCTCTTCATCATAGTGCTCTTCGTTTCCGTGATATTGCTCGATAAGTTAAGGCAGCTGATCTTTAAGCTCCTCCGTCTCGAAAAGCTCATTGACCTGGTCATTTCCGCAATTGATATTTTTTTCCGCCGGCTCTCCGGAAAGCTCATCAAAAAGGGGGATTAAGCTTCCTCCTCTTTCTTCGGGGCTTCGGCAGCGATATAGACATCAAGGTTATCCTTGAAAGTCTGGTTATAAAGGTGAGGCGAAAGTATCGCTCTTACCGTCGAGAATATGATCTTGATATCCTGAAGTATGGAATAGTTCTTGATATAGAGAAGGTCGTACCTGAGCTTATCCTGCGGGGTCGTGTCATAGTTTCCCGCAACCTGCGCAAGACCCGTAATACCTGCCTTAACGGCGAATCTCTGGGAATATCCCGGTATCTCCTTTTCAAAGTTAGAAACGAATTCCGGACGCTCGGATCTCGGGCCTACGACGCTCATGTCGCCCGCCAGTACATTGAAGAACTGCGGGAGTTCGTCGATCTTCGTCCTTCTTAAGATCCTTCCGAATTTTGTAACACGCGGGTCATCCTTACCTGAGATGACCGCACCCGTCGCCGACTCGGCATTTACGATCATAGTCCTGAACTTGATGATGTTAAACGGCTTATTATCGATAGTAAGCCTTTCCTGCTTGAAAAATACCGGACCTTTATCCGTACACTTGATTCCTATCACGGCAAAGAGCATGAGAGGCGAAGTGAGGATGATCGCAAGTATCGAGAAAACGATATCAAATGTCCTCTTGATGAGCCTTTGCTCAAACGACAGAGCCATACGGTCAAGAAGGAATACCATGAGATCGTTGAGGTTGATGAGCCTGGATCTGTAAAGGCTGATCTCATAGAACTGAGGTACGACATAAGCAACGGTCCTTTGTTTGGCGCAAAGAAGGATTATCTCGGATTTGGCATCCTCAGGGACGTCCGGACATATGAATATCTCGGCCTGACGCCTGATCGCCGCTCTTACCGCCAGACGGTCCTGATACTTGATAGGCTCGCTCAGGTTGAGGTCGAGGCTCTTGAGGGAAGGGTTGATCTTCTCGGTTACGAGCTGGATCGTGTGATCGCTCGCGCCGATTATGACAAGTTCGCCCTTCTCATAGAGTTTGTGGCTTATTATGCTGCACATCATCTCCCAGATAAATACATATATGATGAGGATGATGTAACTGAGCAAGATAACGCTTCGAGGGAAGGCTCTCTGCACCGTAAGGTCCTTTGCGGAAAGTGTTACGAGGGTCAGGACCGTACTGAACGTAAGTGACTGGGATACTACATCTATATTCTTCTTCCTGAAAAATCTCGGCATCGACAGGATGTCGGCCAGGATGAGGGAAGCTATGGTGATTATAGGGATCAAATTGAGATAAGCTTCGAAGTTCATCTCAGGGGTGGAAACGAAGTTCTTACCCAATACGATATAGAAACTCGTGACATAAGCCATATGTACTACTACGGCCAGTCCCAGAAGAAACAATATCTTAAAGAGATGAGGAATAGTAAAAAACTTCCTGTTCATAACCTTCTCCAAAGCGAAATATAACACAATGCATTATATAGCATAAAGAAGAAAGTAACAACCAAGAGGAAACCGTCCCCTAATGATAACTTTGTCCAAACAATGGTGTCCGACTTGCAGTTTTTTTGAACAAAAAAATGGTCATAAAAACTTGAAACTGACATGGTACTCTAGTAAAGTTATATATGTTGTTCAGATATTATACTTTTAATATATAGAGGATACATATGAAGAAGAACGCGCCTAATGCAAGAATGAGCTCCGGCGTGCGCAGTACCGGAAACAGAGCCCCGCAGGTATCTTCGGGACGTACATATAAGACGAAGTCATCGTCAAGATCCGGAAGAGGTTCCGGAAGGAAGAATAACAGTAACGGCAAGCTTATAGCAGGCATTGCCGTAATTTCCGTCGCAATTCTTATAGTTGTAGGCCTTTGCTTCTGGATCACTTCCGGCAAGAGCCTTTTTGATGAGAAGTATGAGGTAACGCTCTCTGACGGTTCCAAGGACAAGATGACATATGAGGAGCTCCGGAAGGCCATGGATTCGGATGTCTTCTATGACGGCATAAGGATCGACGGTATCGATGTTTCCG
>Ga0310786_10012087_pt1 | contig 10713 bp, 7 predicted proteins | sample AusTroGonzalo_MG_FD_203881 | JGI IMG/M metagenome (GOLD analysis project Ga0310786, IMG submission 203881) | Bovine rumen microbial communities from tropical cattle in Woodstock, Queensland, Australia - Gonzalo_03 (v2) (version 2) | ecosystem: Host-associated > Mammals > Digestive system >...
TACTCCTTTTAGAACTTCTGCCACTGGATGCGCTGTTTAGACTTGCCGTCGGGCTTGAGGATGAGGATGTCCTTGACAGTGGCCTCAACCACCTTGCAGTTCTTGAGCGGGCTCTTGAACTTGTGGCCGACCATGTGCTTGAGCAGGATGTCCTGCACCGACTTCATCATGTCCACCTTGCGCATCTCAAGCTTCGCGGCGAACTCCCCTTCCGGCGTCTTGAAGTCCGAATACACCTCCTTGAGCATCCGGTGGGCGTTCTCCCAGTCGAGCTGGCGGAACTTGCCCTGGGTATTGATGAAGTCAAAGCGCTCGCGGATCTCGCTGCACTCGCGCTCGACGAGGGCGGCGCGCTCGGCGGCGATCTTGGCGAGGCGGTTGCTCTCGGCCTGCTCGGCCTCGATCTTGGCAAGACGGCGCTCTTCGTTGAGCTTGATGGTCCTGAGGCGCTTGTCAACCCGTTCGATGGTCTTCTTCCCCTTCGACTTGATGTTGGACATATTCTTCCTCACTTCCTCCACCGCTTTGGAGCCCGTGAGGTCGTTGTGGAGTTCGGTGGTCTTGCGGGAAAGTTCCGCTAGCGCGTCCAGCGCCTCCTGGGAGTCGGTCCCATCGATCTTGCCCGCACCGTCGCAGGTGTTGATGACGTCCTTCGCCATCTTGTCGATGAGGATTGCGCCCGCCTGGCAGTCGTAGGTCAGGTTCCAGACATCGTGGATGTTGGAGCGCTCCTCCTCGAAGAGCCGGTCCTTCTCTTTTTCGACAATGGTCTTCTCGGGTGGCGGTGGAGGAGGCTCGGCTTCCGCCTCAGGTGTCTCGGCGGCAGGCTCCTCCTCCTTTGCTGCCGGGGCGCCGCCAGATTCGGCCTGTTTCAGCGCCGCAAGGAAGTCCTGGTAGTCTGGATCGGCAGGATCGTCGGTGTCGGGCATCTTGAGCCCGTACTTCTTGGCCCGCGCGGCCAGCGAGTTGGGGGCCGGCTGCTTCGCGGCCGCAGGCGCGGCATTCGTCGCCGCCGCGGCTGCGACGACGGCATTGGTCGCCACGACCTTCGGTACTTCGTTGGTGGAGGCAATCGCGTCAAGGAGCTTCTTGGTCGGCGGCGGCCGGAACTGGTCGGCGTAGGCGGGCAGCGTCTCCTTGAGCTTGGCGGTGAACTTCTCGCACTCGGCCACCGCCTTGGCGGCGAAGCCCTGGAACTCGTTGTTGAAGTTTTCGGTTTTGTCGCGGGTGTTCTTGATCGCCGCGCGGGCCCTGGTGATGCCGTCGGCGCGCTGCGCTCGCGCGGCTTCCTGCTTGACGACTTCGTTGTGATGGACGAACCAGACAAGCCCGCCGCCGACGCCGCCAAGCAGTAGGATGCCGCCGACCACGAACAGCGCGACCTTCGCGCCGAGGTTGCCGCCACCCTCCTCCTCGTCCTCGTCCGATTCATCGCTGACCGGACGGCGTAGACGGCGGCGCATCTTCGCCCGCGGGCTCAGGTTCTTCTCTTCCTCATCCTTGCCTTCCTCGTCGTCCTTTTCCTTCTCGTCGTCGCCGGAAGCGGCGGTCGAGGTGGCGCCGGGGCGCGAGCGAAGCATCATCCTGCGCGCGCCGGCCAGCGTCCGCTTGGCGCCGGGGCGCGTCTTAGCACCGCCGGACGCGGCGGCTGCGGGAGCCTTCTGGGTGAGGCCGGAGGCAAGCACCTCCTTGAACGCCTGGATGAGCGCCTCGAAGCTCGGGTAGCGGTTGCCCTTCTCGAGCGCCAGCATCTTCATCACCATTGCGTCGATCGCCGGAGTGATCTCGGCCCGGATCTCGCTGGGCTTGCGCGGAGCGCCCTCGAAGCGCTTTTTGACGACCGCCATCGGATCCGTGCCCTCGAACGGCGCGACGCCGGTGAGCGCGTGGTAAAGCGTGCCGCCGAGCGAGTACATGTCGGCGCGGAAGTCGATCTGCTCCTTGCGGACCTTCTCCGGCGCGATGTAGTAGGGAGTCCCCCATATCTCGTCGGTGTCCTTCTGCATGCCAGCGAGCCCGAAGTCGACGAGCTTGGCGTTGCCGTTCGAGTCAAGGAGGATGTTCTCGGGCTTGACGTCTCCGTGCACAAAGCCCTGGTCGCTCGCGCACTGGAGCGCCTGCGCCACCTGCTGGCAGATCTTGAGGACGCGCTGGATGTCGGTCTTGCCCGGCGCGGCGTTCATGAGCGAGTAGAGCGAACCGCCGCTCGCCAGCTCCATCGCGATGTACGGCATGCCGTCGGAAATGCCGTAGGAGTAGATCTGCGCGATGTTGGGGTGAATCAGCTTAGCGGCGGACTGCGCCTCCTTCTTGAACTTCTCGACGAACTCCGCGTCCGCGCCGAGTTCCTTGAGCATCACCTTGACCGCGACCGGACGGTCGAGCATCTTGTCGCGGCCCATGTACACGCCGCCCATCCCGCCCGCACCGAGCTCGCGCTCGAGGAGGAAGTTGCCGTTGTCTCCGAAGACGCCGGGGGTGCTGATCAGTTGCTCGCTCATGTCTCTTCTTACCTCCGCATGTCCGCTACCGGATGATCCTCCAGCCGGTGAACGGCCAGAATACGAACGCCCCTTCGCCGCGCAGATTCGCGCGCGGCACCGTGCCCCAGTACCGGCTGTCGAAGGAGTTGTTGAAATTGTCGCCGCACGCGAAATACTCATCAGGTCCCATCGTCACCACATCTGGACGCCCCTCTACAGGATGCTCGAGCTGGTAGGTTTCGCCAGGCCTCGCCTTCATCCGCTTGATGTAGTGGGTGCCCTGCGGAAGCTGCTTGATGCCGGTGGTGGAGAAGATCATCACGTCCCCGTCCTTCGGCTGGAAGAAGTTCCACTTCCAGCGGTTGACGAAGATGAAGTCGCCGGTGGTGATCGACCCCTTCCAGAGCGTGTCACCCCTACTCACGAACTTGCCGTTCAGTTCGCGGCAGGCGTCGGTAGGCAGCGACCAGCTCTGGTCACTGGTGCCGACCTTGACGGTGGCGAAGCCGTCGCCGCGCGGCTGGCAGCGGACGGTGCCGGTGGCCGGGGACTTCCAGTCCACCACCCGCTCGCCGGTCACGGCCCACTTGAGCACCGAGAGCGGAAACCTGTCCCACGTCCCCTTCTCCACGCCGACCTGGGTATGGTACCCCCAGAGCGTCTCCTGCATCGAGCCGGTCGGAATCTTGAACGGCTCGTAGAAGTAGGCCCGGAACGCCATCGCCACGGAAATCGCGACGACGAACGTGTCAAGCCATTCGCGGCAGTAGTCGGTGAGGGACTTCTTCATCGTTCGCAACGAGCCCTCACGCCCGGTAGTTCGGGGCTTCCTTGGTGATCGTGATGTCGTGCGGGCGCGCCTCGCGCTGCCCGGCGGCGGTGACGCGGTAGAACTTGCCCTTCTCCTTGAGCTCGGCGATCGTCCGCGCGCCGCAGTAGCCGAGCGACGCCCTGAGGCCGCCGCAGAACTGGGTCATGATCGACTTCACCTTGCCGGAGTAAGGCACCATTCCCTCGATGCCCTGCGGCACCAGGTCCTCCTCCGCCTCCGAGTCCTGGAAGTAGCGCGCCCGCGAGCCCTTGCCGTTCTTGAGCGCGGCCATCGAGCCCATGCCGCGGTAGACCACGTACTGGCGGCCGTTCGCGTAGATCTTCTCGCCCGGGCTTTCCTCGGTGCCGGCGAGCACCGAGCCGAGCATCACCGAGTCGGCGCCGGCGGCGATCGCCTTCGGGACGTCGCCGGAGAGCTTGATGCCGCCGTCGGCAATCACCGCGACGTCCGTCCCCCGCAGCGCCTTCGCCGCGTTGTAGACCGCGGTGAGCTGGGGGATGCCGACGCCGCAGACGACGCGGGTGGTGCAGATCGAGCCGGGGCCGATGCCGACCTTGACCGCGTGGGCGCCGCACTTCGCGAGCGCCGCGGCGGCCTCGCCGGTCGCGATGTTGCCGGCGATGACGTCGATCTGCGGATAGGTCTTGGCGATGTACTTGGTCATCTCCATGATGCCCTTGGAGTGGCCGTGGGCGGAGTCGACGACGACGCAGTCGACGCCGGCGGCGGCAAGCTTCTCCATTCGCCGCAGGTCGCCGCGGCCGCCGGAGACGGACGCCGCGACGCGCAGGCGGAAGCGCTCGTCGCAGTTGTAGCCGGCGTTGGAGTTCTCGATTATGCGGGCGACGTCGGTGAAGCTGTAGAGGCCGATGACGCGGCCGTTGCGGTCGACGAGCGGCAGCTTGCCGATCTTCGCCTTGCGCATCAGCTCGTACGCCTTCTTCAGCGTGGTGGAGCGGGTGCCGGTGATCGGGCACGGCTGCATCACGTCCTTGAGCGTCATTGCGTTCATCGGCGCGAAGCGCATGTCGGACGATGTGATCATGCCGACGAGCTTGTCGTCCGGGTCAAGCACCGGGAAGCCGTTGAACTTCAGCCCCATGCGGCGCTTCTCGGCGCGGAGGAAGGAGATGTCGTCGTCGGCGTGGAAGCAGATCGGCTTGGCGATGAGCCCGTTGAGGTGGTTCTTCACCTTCGCCACCTGCGCGGCCTGGTCGTCCTCCTCGAGGTTCTTGTGGATGCAGCCGATGCCGCCGGAAAGCGCCATCGCGATCGCCATCGGAGCCTCGGTGACGGTGTCCATCGCGGCGGAGATGAACGGCGTCTTCATCTTCGTGCGCGAGGTTAGTTTGGTCTCCAGCGAGGTCTCGTCGGGCAGGAAATCGGCGTACTGCGTGACGAGCGTGACGTCGTCGTACGTCAGCCCCTCGTGGGGAAACGTCTTCATGAAAGCGTCCATGTATCTGTTCATACCACTCCTCCGGGCGCTCCGCGCCCTTTTTAGTAGTGGATTATACACTATTTGACGCCGTAAATCAACCGCCCCCGGCGTTTGCCGGGGGCGGCTTCGCCGCTTTGGCCGCTGCCGCCTATTTCAGCTTGAATCCCGTGCCGACGAACTGCGCGATGTCACGACCGGTTTCGTCTGCGACATCGACGTTGACGACGCACGAGCTGTGGCCGTTTTTCCTGTAGCGGGCAGTCGCCACAAGACGCTTACCCTTGGGCGCCGAGAGGTAACTTACCGAGACCTGCTGGGCAACCGTCACTCTTTCGCGGTCGTTCGTGAGCGCGGCAAAGGCGAAGTCGGCAAGGGTGAATATCGCGCCGCCCATGACGCCTCCGTAGGCATTCCGGTGGCGGGGCGAAAGAGTCATCGCAGTCACGGCATGCTCGCCGTCCAACTCCTCGAGGGTCATTCCGTTCTCGGTGGCGAACCTGTCTTCCGAGAAATAGGCGCGGGCTTCTTCAAAGGTCATTCTTGTCGTCCTTATGTTTTGCTGGGAGGATGGAGATCTTGCCGTCAATGCGGGTGGCGCTGACGCGGGTTCCGTCGGAGAGGGCGAGGTTCTCGAAGGAGACCTCGCGCCAGGAATCGGGGCAGCCTCGGAAGAACTCGACCTTGCCGTTCACATCGTGCGCCATCATCTCGAGAACCGCCGCCGTCGCCGCACACTGGCCGTCCATCTGCATCACCGACTCGCCGCCAGTCCACTTGGTGAAGCCGTCCCGCACCGAATTGTGGTGCGAGCCGTGGCCGGCGTCGCAGAAATGGTCCTCCCACGCCCGCAGCCTGGCGACCGCGCCATCGGCGTTGCCGACGTGCAGCTCGAGGACCGCCGCCCAGGGAACGCACCAGCCGGTCCAGTACGAAGTGCCGGTCTCACGCCACTTGGCGTAGGTGCGGTCGACGGCGGACTTCGCGGACGGGTCGGCGAGGTCGACGACGTCAAACGGGAAGAGTCCCGCCATGTGCGAGTGGTGGCGGTGCGACTCGGTAAGCTCCTGTTCGCCGAAGAGCCGGAACCCGAACGGCCCTTCGTTGTAGCGCGGCAGACGCTTCATGACGTCGAGCCAGCGCGGATCGGGCTTTTCGCCGAGCGTCGCCGCGGCTTCCACGAGGTCGCGCGCGAGCCGATGCGCCGCGGCAAGCTGGAACGAGGGGTTGCGTCCCACCGAGCCCTTGGCGTGCGAACCGCCCCACTCTGGCGACGGACCGAGCGGCAGCGCGAGGCGGCCGCCATCCTCCACCATCATCGCCAGGTAGACGTTCATCGCGCCCTTCATGAAATCGTAGGCGCTGTCGCGGAGAAAGGCAAGGTCGCGCGAGTAGCGGTAGTAGCGCATCATCATCGCCGCCACCCAGGCGGTGGAGCCGTGGTCGATGGTGCCGGTCCAGAAGCCGCCGATGCACACGCCCCGGTCATCCACCGAATGCGGCAGGGTGTAGCCGTCCTCGATGCCGACGAACCGGCGCGCATTTTCCTTAAGCCGCGGACGCCACGAAAGGACCATCTTAAAGAGCGGCTTCAGGTGCGCGAAGTGTCCACCGCGGTAGGCGGGCGAGTAGCATTCCTGCACGTTGATGTTGAAGTGGTAGTCGCCGTTCCAGGGAACGAGCCGGTCGTCCTCGAGCCACGGTCCCTGGAGCCCGGCGGGAACGCCGTCCGGGTCCGTCATCGCGCCGAAGCGGTACATGCCGTAGTCGAAGATGCGCTGAATCTGCGCGTTAGGCACCTTTACGCGCGCGCCATCGGCCCAGAACTTTGCCCAATGAGTAGCGGATTCTTTTTTCACTATCTCAAATGTCGGAGTCGGCCCACCCCACGCGAGGAAAGGACTTTCCCTTTGCGCGCGTTCCGTCATTACGAACATTTCCTGCCCGGAACGCCACCAGAAGACAGACACTGGTCTATCGGCAGGGAGATTCCATGAGAAGCCGCAGCTTTCCCCTGCGCCAAACGCGCCGGACTTGTCGTTGTGCCATTTCTTGGCGTCGCCGAAGCCTATAGGCTCAAGCGCATTGCGTACATTTGGCATTTCCATTGCAGGTACGACATTAGCCCGGAACTGCACACCGTTTGGAAACTTCATAGAGAAAAGTCCGCCGCCCCATCTGCACATCGCGGCCTCAAGCCGCTTGGTCTCCCCTTCATGAACGAAGTCGATCCACGCCGTTCCTGTGAACGGATCGAGCTCGCCGCGGGTCAGCGTGGCGCCGGGGATTTTCAAGACGACGCGCCCGAGCGGCAGCATGTAGGGGTTGCGCGGCTGTCCTTTCGGAGTCTCCTTCTTGAAGAGCGCCATGAGCCGCTCGGTGTCGCCGCTTTCCACTGCGGCGACGATGTTGGTGTAGCTCTGGGCGGAGGTCCACTCGTATCCGCCGCGGTGGTCCCAGAGGTCGGCGCGTCCGACGGTGAGGCGGATCTCGTCGCCGCCGCCCCAGACGAGCACGCCGGTGACGCCGTCGGAAAACGCCATCCCCTCGTGGCAGCTGCCGAGCCGCGGGAACTCCCACTCCACCGGCGCCGCCGCCAGCGAAGATGCGGCCAACAGCGCAGGAACAATTGCGAACATCATATTCATCATTATGCCTTTCATTTCAAAAGATCGTCTATTTTTTCGTGGCGAAGTCCTGTCGCCCCAGCAGCTCCGAGAGCTTCTCGACGGTCACCGGCTTCAGGAGAAGCGCGTCGAACCCCTGCTCCCGGTAGGTCGAAAGCGCCTCGACGTCGGCGGTGATCGAACACACCTTCAGGTGCCTGAGCCTCGCGTCGGCGCGGATCCGCTTGACGAGCTCCGCCCCGTCCATGACCGGCATCCACATGTCGGACAGGACCAGGTCGAAGGACGAATCCCGCTCCAGCAAGTCAAGGGCGACCTTGCCGTCCACCGCGAGTTCGAGGTTCTCAATGCCCATCTTCTTCAGCATGGCCTTCATTACCACGCGGTTCACCGGCGAATCGTCCACGACAAGGACGCGTCTGGGCAGGACCGGCGTTCCGGTGGCGGCAGCCGAGACTTCCCTCTTCGCACCGTCTTCGTCGACGTCGGGCGCGACATCCACGGGAACTTTCGTCTGGATCTTGAACCCCTTGCCGGACGCAGTCTCGATCGAAACCGTGCCGTGGGCGATGTCGACAAGCCGCTTGCAGATCGCGAGGCCGAGCCCGCTGCCCTCGACGCGGTTCTTGATGTCCGCCTGCACGAACGGCTGCATGAGACGCTTCGCCTTCTCGGCCGACACGCCCCTGCCGTCGTCGGCCACCGTCGTCGTCAGTATGCCGTCCGCATATTCGACCCTGATGCGGATCGTACACGGTCCGGCGTACTTCACCGCATTGCCGACGAAATTGAACAGCACCTGCCGGAACCGGTACGGATCGACCATGAAGTGCCGGGAATCCAGGACTTCCGCGACGATCGTCTGGTTCTTCGCCTTCGCCATTGGCTCGAACATCATTACCATCTCGCCGACGATCTCGCCGAGATTCGTGGACTCCAGGGCGAACTGCATCTTGCCGAGGTCCATCTTGGAGAGGTCGAGGACGTCGTTGACCAGCTGCAGCAGCGTCTTGCCGCTCGACACGATCATCCTGAGGTACTGCCTCGCCTCCTCTGGCGGGACGTCCCCGGCCTCCAGCAGCTCGGAGAACCCGATGATGGCGTTCAGCGGAGTGCGGATGTCGTGGGAGACCGACGAGAAGAAGTAGCTTCTCGCCTCCTCGGCCTCGATCACGCGGTCGCGCTCGGACTGCAGGCGAACGGCGGCGGAATGCCGCTCAAGGGCGAGCGTGAGGACGTCGGCGGCGATCTTGAGCGTGCACCGGTCTTCTTCCGAAATCTTCTGCCGCCGGCGCATGTAGTGCAGCGCGATGCCGCCCCAGGGCTTTCCGTCGCAATACACGATGGCGACCTCAAGCGACTTCGCCGGGCAGTCGGGCGGGAGCGGCGCAATGGACTGCCCCTTCGCATCGTTCAATTCGATGATGTGATCGGCGTCCTCCGCGGGCGGAATGAGGAGCTGGTAGAACGAACACGCCTCGCAGCGTCCAGGGCAGGACTTCTGCTCCTCCCCGGGATAGAGCAGACGATGGTCTCCGTCGACGGAGTGGATAGCTATGTAGTCGCACTCAGTCAGCGCCATCAGGCGGTGCAACGTCAGGTCGATCAGGCCGGGCAGGTCGTCCTTCGAAAGCGCGTACGAGAGTGTGTCGATGCGGAACTTCTGGTGCCTCTGCATCCTCGAAATCGTCTTCGCGTTCTGCTCCCTGGTGTACGTGATGGCCAGGAACTCCAACGCGACCCGCAGCCCGCGCGCGACCTCCTGCATGTTGTGGTTGTGCGGCTTGGTGTAGTCGGCCACCATCCTCCACAGGCCGCCGTCCTTCTTGAACTGCGCTATCGCGGCGGACCTCATCGGACAGTAGCGCGGCAAGTTCATGTCCGGCAGGGGGTCGCCATCCATCACGACCACCGCCTCACCCTCGGCGAAGAAGTCCGGCGGCAGGCTCTTCTCGAAGTCCGCCGACGCCTTCGCGCAGTTGCGGCAGCACTGCGGCGCGTCCTCGCCGAACCAGTCGCTGCGCGTGCCGTCCTCGGAGGTAAGCATCAGATGCTGCGCACCGGTGATTCCACACACCTTGCTGCCGACGAAGTCCCTGACCTCGGCGTAGTCCTGGTGTCTGAACATGAATTCCACTACCTCGCCCTTGAGGTGCGCGACGTTCAGCGCGACGGATAGATCGTGCAGCGTTTTGGCGTCGATTGTTACGTTCTCTTCTGTATCCATGGATTTTCCCGTCAAAAAATGCCTCTACTTCTTTCGTCCGACGAGGGACTGCGCAAGCACGGCGAGCGGCGAGGAGTCGCCGGGCAGGCCTTCGAGCGCGGCAAGCGCCGCGGCGGTGGCGTCGCGCACGCGGCGCTCGGTCTCCTCGCGGCTGTAGGGCGAGTCGCCGTCCAGGAGGTCGTCCTCGTACTGGAATGCCAGCCCCAGGTTGAGCGCGTAGGCGCGGAGCGACTCGGCCGCGCGGCCGTCGCCGCCGCCAGCGAGCGCGCCCATGACCGCGGCGGCCATGAAGAGGTCGGCGGTCTTGTGGCGGTAGATGAAGTCGACATCCTTCTCGCCCGCGGCTATGTCCTCGATCTGGCCCTGCACCACGCCGACGCCGGCCGCGGCAAGTTCCGCGACGATTCTGCCGACGTTGCGCGACGCCATCGCCGCGGCCTTGAACGCCAGCGCCTGGAGCGCGTCGCCGGCGAGGATCGCGTTCGCCTCGCCGTACTTCGCCCAGACCGACGGTCTGCCTCGCCGCTCGGTGTCGTTGTCCATCGCCGGAAGGTCGTCGTGGACGAGCGTGTAGTTGTGGAGTAGCTCGATCGCCGCGGCGGGATAGCGCGCGTCCTCCGCATTGCCACCGACCGCGACCGCGCTCGCAAGGCAAATGAGCGGACGGATCCTTTTCCCACCCGTGCCGACTGCATACCGCATCGCCTCGCTCAACTCCGCCGGACGCTCCACCGGTTTCGGCAGGACCTCGTCGAGCGTCTTCTCGATTATGGCAAGGTACTCTTCCTTCATTTAACCCTCCCCTCGACGCTCTTGGCGTGCTTCTTTCCGATGTCGGGGTCTAGCGACGCCTGGCAGTTGTAGTCCTGGCGCGGATGCTTCCTGCCGTCGCCGACGCCCTTCTCCATCAGCGCCTTGAGCTCGTCCAGGTGCGACCGGTAGACGTCGCGCGGATCGCAGTCGTGCTTCTTGCAGACGCTCGCCGCCATGCCGACGACCTCGCCCATCATGCCGTGGGTGCGCATGAGCCGCGTCGTGCCGAGCGCAATGTGGGTAACCGAGATGTCGCGCCCTGCCATAAAGAGGTTCGGCACGTTGCGCGAGTA
>Ga0310786_10012089_pt1 | contig 10712 bp, 9 predicted proteins | sample AusTroGonzalo_MG_FD_203881 | JGI IMG/M metagenome (GOLD analysis project Ga0310786, IMG submission 203881) | Bovine rumen microbial communities from tropical cattle in Woodstock, Queensland, Australia - Gonzalo_03 (v2) (version 2) | ecosystem: Host-associated > Mammals > Digestive system >...
TTCGATATCCACGGACTTATTCGCGACTATCGTCGTACTTTAATGGACCTGAACAAAAAGACCAACACTGTGAGCGTGATTGCCGCTGGATGGGATCCAGGTTCTGACTCTATAGTTCGCACTCTCTTGCAGAGTTTGGCTCCCAAGGGCCTCTCATATACCAACTTCGGCCCTGGCATGTCAATGGGCCACAGTGTATGTGTTCGCTCAAAGGAAGGTGTTAAGAACGCACTTTCAATGACCATCCCCTTGGGTGAGGGCATTCACCGTCGCATGGTATATGTAGAATTGGAAGAGGGTGCTAAGTTGGAAGAGGTAACCAAAGCTATCAAGGCCGACCCATACTTTGCAAGCGATGAGACACACGTATTCCAGGTAGAGAGCGTAGATGACGTTCGTGATATGGGTCATGGTGTGAACTTGGTACGCAAGGGCGTTTCTGGTAAGACTCAGAATCAGCGTCTGGAGTTCAATATGAGCATCAACAACCCCGCCCTGACTGGTCAGGTACTAGTGAATGTTGCTCGTGCTTCTATGCGTTTGCAGCCCGGTTGCTACACAATGATTGAGATTCCTGTCATTGACATGCTTCCCGGTGACCGCGAGGACTTGATTAGTCACTTGGTATAATAAAAATTATCACAAAAAGAAAAATAATTGCTCAAAAATTTGGCAGATTGAAAGAAAATACCTACTTTTGCTGCCGAATTAAAAACAATTGTAAAAATGACAATGATTGCAAACAACTATTGGTGGTGGCGCAACTCAAGATTCCAAAGATCGTGAGAAGATAGCCACGTACCTATAGCAAATGCATAAGGATACAAGATGAGGGGCCTGTCGTTCTTGCGACAGGCCCCTCAAAAGTTTTAGTAGGTTTAACACGAAGACATTTAAATATATGAGTAAGTATCAAGTTGACGAAAATGGTTTTTACGGTGAGTTTGGCGGCGCCTATGTGCCCGAGATTCTGTATAAGTGCGTAAAGGACTTGCAGAAGGCTTATCTGCCTATCATTGAGAGCGAGGAGTTTAAGCAAGAGTATCATGCTCTGTTGAAAGATTATGTGGGTAGACCTTCACCTCTATACTATGCTGGCAGAATGAGCGAGAAGTATGGTTGCCAGCTGTATCTGAAGCGCGAAGATCTGAACCACACTGGTGCGCATAAAATCAACAATACCATTGGTCAGATTCTATTAGCCAAAAAGATGGGTAAGACACGCATCATCGCCGAGACCGGTGCTGGTCAGCATGGTGTGGCCACAGCAACAGTTTGTGCACTGATGAACATGAAATGCGAGGTGTTTATGGGGGCAACAGATGTGGAACGTCAGCACACCAACGTGGAACGCATGAAGATGCTGGGAGCCGAGGTGCATCCCGTTCGCACAGGTAACATGACACTGAGCGATGCCTGCAGTGAAGCCATACGCGACTGGTGCTGTCATCCTGCCGACACATTCTATATTGTTGGCTCGACAATGGGACCACATCCCTACCCCGACTTGGTAGCAAAGATGCAGAGCGTCATCTCAGAGGAAATCAAATGGCAACTTGAAGAGAAGACAGGTCGTAACTATCCAGACTATCTGATTGCATGTATCGGTGGTGGTTCAAATGCTGCGGGCACCATTTATCATTACGTGGATGACGAACGCGTAAAGATTGTGCTGGCCGAGGCAGGCGGACACGGTTGGGAGACGAACCATACGGCTGCTACCATCCACAAAGGTACGGTGGGCATCCTACATGGTGCCAAGATGTTGGTAATGCAGGATGAGGACGGTCAGATTGAGGAAGCCTTTACTATCAGTGCCGGCCTGGACTATCCTGGCGTGGGCCCCATGCACTGTAACATGGCCAAGCAGGGACGTACAAAGGTTCTCTCGATCAACGATGACGAGGCTATTCGCGGAGGTTATGAACTGACACGCATGGAGGGCATCATCCCTGCCATCGAGAGTGCCCACGCCATCGCAGCCTTGTCGAAACTCAACTTCAAGAAGGATGATGTGGTAGTGCTCACTGTGAGTGGCCGAGGAGATAAAGACATTGAGACTTACTTGAACAACAAAGAAATGGCACAATAATCATGGATAAGATCTTTCATTATCAAACAACCAGCAAGACAATTCTCGCTGACCTTTATACGCCGGTAGGCGTGTATATGCGTTTGCGTGACCTGTATCCACAGAGTGCGCTGATGGAGAGTTCGGACTATCACGACCAGAGTAACTCGCATTCATTCATTGGCATCAACCCTATTGCCAGCGTTGCTATCGGACATGGCATCGCAACAGTCAGCTACCCTGATGGCACCACATTCCAGCATGAAGTGAACAAAGACTATCGTTCGGACAAAGCCATCCATGCCCTCATAGACCATATCAAAGTGGAAGGTGAGGATGCAAGCGCTTGCGGACTCTTTGGCTACACGTCGTTTAATGCTGTACGATATTTTGAGGATATCAACGTGAAGGACGAGACACAAGCAAAAAACGACGCACCCGATTTGCTATATATATTATATAAGGTGGTCATCGTATTCGACCATCACAATAACATGTTGAAAGTGGTGAGTCTTTCCGAGAGCAACGAGAGCAACTCAGACATCTCGGACGTGTTGAAAGCTATGAACAAGGCCTCGGTGAAGGCATATGACTTCCATCCCGTGGGTTCATTCACCTCGCCTCTGACAGACGAGGAACACAAGGCCAACATCCGCAAAGGTATTCAGCACTGCCTGCGTGGCGATGTTTTCCAGATTGTGCTCTCGCGCCGATTCATCCAAAAGTACGAAGGGGATGATTTCAAACTCTATCGTGCTTTGAGGAGTATCAACCCCAGTCCTTACTTGTTCTATTTCGACTTTGGCGGTTTCCGTATCTTTGGTTCAAGTCCCGAAACACACTGCCGCATAGAAGGTCGTAAGGCCTACATAGATCCTATTGCTGGCACAACCAAGCGTACAGGTAACGCCGAGGCTGACCGCAAAGGCGCTGAGTTCCTGCGCAACGACCCAAAAGAAAACGCTGAGCACGTGATGTTGGTGGACCTGGCCCGCAATGACCTGTCGCGAAACTGTCATGATGTGAAGGTTGACTACTACAAGGATATCCAGTATTATTCACACGTGATTCACTTGGTATCACGCGTCTCTGGAGAACTAGACCAAGAGGCCGATCCCATCAAGGCGTTTATCGACACCTTCCCTGCCGGTACACTCTCAGGAGCACCTAAAGTTCGTGCCATGCAACTTATCAGCGACTATGAACCACACAACCGTGGTGCCTATGGTGGCTGTATCGGCATCATCGGACTCGATGGCAGTCTGAATCAGGCCATCACCATCCGCACCTTCGTCAGTCGCAACGGTGAACTCTGGTTCCAGGCTGGCGGCGGCATCGTGGCCAAGAGCAACGAGGAATATGAGTTACAGGAGGTGAACAACAAATTGGGTGCCCTTCGCAGAGCCATTGAGAAAGCAGCTATTCTATAACCTATTAGACCCATAGAAAAATGAAAGTAGTCATCATAGATAATTACGACTCATTTACCTATAACTTGAGTCACCTGATAAAAGAGTTGGGAGCCGAGGTCACCGTACTACGCAACGACCAGTTTGAGCTCTCAGACCTGGAGTCCTACAATAAGATTGTGCTCTCACCAGGTCCTGGTATTCCCTCGGAGGCAGGACTACTACTCGATGTTATTCGCACCTACTCTGGCAAGAAGCCCATCTTAGGTGTTTGTTTGGGGCATCAGGCCATCGGAGAAGCATTTGGCGGAAAACTAGAAAACCTGTCGGATGTCTTTCATGGTGTGGCGACCCCTTGCCACATCGTCGTTGACGACCCTATCTTCAGTGGCATTGAACGTGACATCACCATTGGCCGCTATCATTCCTGGGTGGTTGCTAAGGAAGGATTGCCCGAATGTTTGGAGATAACCGCTGTTAGTGACGAGGGGCAAATCATGGCGCTCCGTCACAAGACGCTTAACATCCGAGGCATCCAATTTCATCCTGAGAGTGTGCTTACACCCGATGGAAAGAAAATGATTCAAAATTTCTTATTCCTATAACACGACACGATTATGGAACAGACAATGAAAGGCTATCTCTTCCGCCTGTTAAACCACGAAGAGCTCTCCCGCGAGGAGATGAAAACAATTCTGATTGGTATTACCCAAAGTGAATATCCCAACGAGCAGATTACAGCTCTGCTCACCTGCCTACAGATGCGTGGCGTAACCGTTGAGGAGTTGCTAGGATTTCGCGACGGTATTCTGGAGACGGGTGTACCCGCTATTCTCGACTGCGATCGTTACATTGATGTCGTGGGTACTGGTGGCGACCGCAAGAACACCTTTAACATATCTACCACCTCATGTTTCGTGATTGCCGGTGCCGGATATAAGGTTGCTAAACACGGTAACTATGCAGCCACATCGGTGAGCGGTGCCTCGAACGTGATTGCCCATCATGGTATTAAGTTCACAGATGACATAGACAAGTTGAACCGTTCACTCAACGAAGCTGGCATCGTATATCTGCACGCCCAACTCTTTGCCAAGGCTATGAAGTTTGTGGGACCAATCCGCAAGGCCCTGCCCTTCCCCACCATCTTCAACCTCCTAGGACCTATTGTCAATCCCAGTCAGCCGAAGTGTCAATTACTTGGTGTGGCTAATCTTAACCAGATGCGCCTCTATCATCAAGTGTATCAGAAACTAGGCATCGACTATGGCATTGTGAACAGCATTGATGGCTATGACGAGATCTCACTCACTGGCGATTTTAAGGTAACGACGAAGGACTACGAGCGCATCTTCAAACCACAAGACCTAGGATTTGAGATTGCCAAGCCAGAGGAACTCGTCGGCGGTGCAACAGAAGAGGAGGCCGCAGAAATCTTTGATTCGGTACTCGAAAACCGTGCCCTGCCTGCCCAGAAGAACATCGTGCTGGCTAATGCTGCCTTTGGCATCCAAGTATTGGAAAAAGGACAGAAGAGTATTGAAGAGTGCATTGAGATAGCACGCGAGAGTATTGATAGCGGTGCTGCCCTGCGCACATTCAAGAAGTTCGTGGAACTAAACTCATAAAATATGGATATTCTTCAAGAAATAGTTGCTCACAAGCATCTGGAGCTGGAGCGTCTCTGTGCAAAGAAGCCCTCTTTGCGCGAGGCTCTGCTCCAAAGCAACACGGGTATTATTGCCGAGTTCAAGCGCCGTTCTCCATCAAAAGGATGGATTAAAGAAGAAGGGCGCGCTGACATCATCCCGTTGTCCTATCAACAGAATGGGGCAGCTGCTCTGAGCATCCTTACCGATGAGCATTACTTCGGAGGCTGTGATGACTTTATCCGCCAGGCTCGTCTGAGTGGTGTCACGCTTCCTATCCTCTATAAGAACTTCGTCATCAACGAGTCGCAACTCTACGCGGCTGCTCTCTGCGGGGCATCAGCAGTCTTACTGATTGCTGCCTGCCTCACGAAACAGGAATGCAAGCAATTGATGGACAAGGCGCATGCATTGGGGCTAGAGGTTCTGCTTGAGATGCACTCAGAAGCAGAACTGGAGTATGCCGAACTAGAGCCTGATGTGTGTGGCATCAACAACCGCAACCTGGGCTCATTTGTGACGGATGTAGAGAACTCATTCCGTCTGGCAGAGCTTCTGCCAAAAGACGCCGTTAAGGTGAGCGAGAGCGGCATCTCAAACCCAGAGACAGTCAAAACTCTCCGCTCAGCGGGATTCCATGGTTTCCTCATTGGCGAGAACTTCATGAAGACTGCCGACCCGGGTAAATCATTAAACGAATTTATCTCACAGTTATGATTATTAAGGTTTGTGGCATGAGGGATGCGGAGAATATCCGCGAGGCCGAGGCTTTAGGTTTCATCGACCTGATGGGTTTTATCTTCTGGCCAAAGTCCAACAGGTTTGTTAGCGAACGTCCGGCCTATATGCCCAACAAGGTGAAACGCGTGGGAGTGTTTGTGAACGAAGACATTGATACTGTAAAACGTCTTGCAGACGAATATGAGCTTGATTACATCCAACTCCACGGTAAAGAGTCACCTGAATATGTCGCACAAATGAATCGTCCTGTCATAAAAGCTATCAGTGTTAACAACCGTGATGACATTGGAACATACAAGCGATACGAAGACGTTGTAGAATATTTTCTCTTCGACACAAAGTGTCCGTCTGTTGGAGGCAGTGGTCAGCAGTTCAACTGGAGTATCCTCTCTGCTTACAATGGTAAGAAGCCTTTCCTACTCAGTGGTGGCATAGGACCAGACGATGCTGAAAAAATAAAGAACTTCCGTCATCCAATGTGTATTGGCATTGATCTCAACTCTCGTTTTGAGAAAATGCCAGGACTTAAAGACATCAATAAACTCAAACATTTCTTAGAACAATTATGAACAAGATTAATTCTCTTTTCAAAAATAAGAAGGACGAAAAACTCCTTTCGCTCTATTTCTGCGCAGGCTGTCCAACACTTAAAAGTACAACCAACGTCATTCTCGCCATGCAGCGCCGTGGCATTGCCATGATTGAAGTGGGTATCCCCTTTAGCGACCCTTTGGCCGATGGACCTGTCATCCAAAGTGCAGCTACACAAGCACTGAAGAACGGCATGACCCTGAAAACGCTCTTCAATCAGCTAAAGGATATTAAAGACCAAGTGGAGATTCCTCTCGTGCTCATGGGCTATCTGAATCCCATCCTACACTATGGCATCGAGGCGTTTTGTCAGAGTTGCGTAGAGGCTGGCGTCAGCGGAGCCATCATCCCCGACCTTCCCTTTGATGACTATCTGAACATTGTGAAACCTATTGCCGACAAATACGATTTGCGCATCATCATGCTTATCACCCCAGAGACCAGCGAAGAGCGCATTCGTTTTATTGACGAGCATACAGACGGCTTTATTTATATGGTCAGCTCTGCCTCTATCACTGGAACTCAGAAATCTTTCGACGACCAGAAGCAGGAGTATTTCCGCCGCATCAATGCCATGAATCTGCGCAATCCTCGTATGATTGGCTTTGGTATCAGTAATGCTCAAACACTGAAAGCAGCACAAGACAACGCCGCCGGTGCCATTATCGGCTCAAAGTTTGTTTCACTTCTGAACGAAGCCAATGGTGATGCAGACTTAGCTCTCGACCAACTGTTTGAAGCTCTGAACAAATAGTGCGGTTTTCTTTTGTATTTCGGATATAATTCGTATCTTTGTGCACATTTAAACAATAGACTATGAGCAAGAAATTATGGGTATTAGACTGTCTACTGTGCTTTGTATTGAGTGCATGGGCTATCGACTATAATACGTGCTACAAAGATTTACCTACGAAAGTAAAGGCCGTGGAGCCATTTTCGATTCCACAGAACGAAATAAATCTGAAAGACGTTGGAGGCGTAGGCGATGGCGTCGCACTATGCACAGATGCATTTAAGAAAGGGTTAACACTGCTGGCAGAACAGGGAGGAGGTCGTCTCATCGTACCTGAAGGTGTATGGCTCACGGGACCTATCACACTGAGAAGCAACACAGAACTGCATCTGGAACGCAATGCCATCGTGGTGTTCTCACCCGACAAACGACTTTATCTTGAGAATAATGACGGTGTAAAACGTGTTCTTCCTTGTATCCGTGCCTCCAAACAGAAAAACATCGCCATCACTGGACAAGGTATTATCGATGGTAATGGTCAGCAATGGCGACCTGTAAAACGACTTAAATCGAGTAACACAGAATGGGAGCGCTATCTGGACATGGGTGGACAGGTGACAGAGAAAGGCGACCTGTGGTACCCTTGGCAGATGGCCAACGGTTATCCTGATATTTCTGATGATGCAAAAAAACAGGAAGGGATGCGTAACGACCTTATCAGGTTTACCGACTGTCAGAACATCCTGTTGGAAGGGATTACCGTTCAGAACGCGCCACGATTTCATGTTCACCCATGCTTCTGTAAAAACATCATCATTGATGGAATCACTGTACGCTCTGAATGGAACGTACAGAATGCTGACGGCATCGACCTATCTGATTGCAGACAAGCTTTGATTGTCAACTGTAATGTTAGTGTGGGTGATGACGGTATCTGTCTGAAAAGCAACAAGCCCACCAAAGGACGCGACATCGCAGGATGCGAAGACATGGTGATTATGAACAACACCGTGAACCATGCCCATGGCGGCTTTGTGCTTGGTAGTGAGATTGCCAGTGGCATTCGACGCATCGTGGTAAGAAACAATACGTTCAGTGGTACGGACGTAGGTCTGAGATTCAAAAGTTCTTTGGGCCGAGGCGGGCGAACAGAGGCGCTTTATATCAGCAATATCATGATGAACGACATTGCTGGAGAGGCCATTACCTTTCAATGCGACTATGTTAACCGGCAGACAGGCGACAATGGTACGATGCCAATTTTTTCGGAGACCGACCGCCAATGGGCACCACAGTTTCAAGATATCCACATCAGTAATGTAGTGTGTTACAACTGCAAGACAGGTATCAAGGCAAAAGGTATCAAAGGACTATCGTGCGTTAAAAACATAAACATCAGCAACTGCACCATTGTCTATAACAAGAACGAACACTTGATAGATCAAGAGACGGCACAGTTGCTGATGAACAACGTGAGATTATTAAGACTGGGCAGCAGTCAGCAGTAACTCATTAAGTGTGGGATGTATATGCACCATATCGCGCAATTGGACGACGGTCGTATCACAACACATCAGCACACTGACTTCCTGCACCATATCGGCACTATGGGCACCAAAGGCTTGACAACCAAGAATACGTCCTGCATCAGGTTCTGAGAAGAGTTTCAACATCCCTTCAGTCTCATTCATCGTTAGAGCCTTTCCATTAGCGCGATGGAATGCTTTGCGACATTCGTAGGCAATACCCTGCTCTTTGAGCAAATCCTCTGTGAGACCGACGCAAGCAGCCTCTGGAGTCGTAAAGATGGCTGCCGGCATGATATCGAAACGAATAGCATCCTTCTTGTTAAGGATTTGATTCACAGCATGTATGGCCTGCATTTCTGCTGCATGAGCCAACATCTGCTTACCATTTACATCGCCTATTGCATAGATGCCATCCACATTAGTCTTGAAGTTCTCATCTACAGCTACACCCTTACGTTCATCATACTCTAAGCCGGCTTTGACAAAGTCAGGCTGCACACGAGGCTTTCTGCCTGTGGCCATCAGTACTACATCAGCATCTATATCTGCTATATTCTCTACGGCAGTCTTCATCTTGAAGGTGATTCCCTGCTTTTCCAGATACTTGCGCAGACGCTTAGCTATGTCGCTATCCAGGGCAGGCAGACATTCCTTAAGAAACTCGATGACTGTAACCTCAGAACCAAATCGATTGAACACTGAGGCAAACTCCATACCTATTACTCCTGCGCCGATTATAGCAAGACGCTTGGGGAGAGTTTCCAACTGTAGCAAACCTGTGCTGTCGACCACACGAGGATCGTCAACACCCTTGATAGGAAGCCATTTGGTTTCAGAACCTGTGGCGATGATGATATTATCAGCAGTATAGTCGCCAACGGTATGGGCATCCGTAAACACACCCTTCTCACGAACCAGCGTGATGTTTGGATGCGAGAGTATGCCCTCAACACCCTGACGGAGTTGGGCTACGACTGTAGCCATACGTTCACGGGCCTCATCGAAGGTAGCACTATGCACATAGGTCTTAGTAGGTATACAACCCACGTTCAGACAAGTACCTCCTACTTCCGATCCTTCGAAGATAACAACCTTCAGGCCTTGCTTGGCAGCATATTCAGCGGCGCGGTAACCTCCAGGGCCCGCGCCGATGATAATCAAATCAACCTTTGACATTAAACATTAATAATTAAACATTAAACATTCTCTGCCTGGAGTTGGCGATAAGTTGTAACAGGATGCTTGGCAGCAAGGACATCGTCTACACGTCCGATAGGTGTAGTGTGTGGTGCACTCTTCACCATCTCTGGATCAGTCTTAGCCTCCTCTGCTATCTTACGCATCACGTCAATGAATCCATCAAGTGTCTCCTTCGACTCGTTCTCAGTTGGTTCTACCATCAGACTCTCGTGGAACAGCAGTGGGAAGTAGATTGTTGGTGCATGATAACCATAGTCAAGCAGTCGCTTAGCCACGTCCATCGTAGTTACACCAGTACTCTTATCCTTCAAACCGTCGAACACAAACTCATGACAGCACAAGCCATCGATAGGCAGCTCGTAGACATCCTTCAAACTCTCCTTGATGTAGTTGGCGTTGAGCACCGCCAACGGACCAACCTCCTTAACATGCTCACGACCCAACGACAGTATGTAAGCATAAGCACGCATCATCACGGCATAGTTGCCTTGATAGGGCGACACGAATGGGAAGCAATCCTGTAGTCCCTCGCGAACACCTACGGGACCAGAGCCAGGACCACCTCCGCCATGAGGCGTTGAGAACGTCTTGTGCAGATTGATGTGCATCACATCAAATCCCATATCGCCAGGGCGACAAGCACCAAGCATAGGATTCAGGTTTGCACCATCGTAATACATCAGTCCACCACAGTCGTGTATCAGCTTTGCTATCTCAGGGATACGGGTTTCAAACAATCCGAGTGTATTAGGATTGGTCATCATCATAGCGGCTATCTCCTGACCTTGC
>Ga0310786_10012092_pt1 | contig 10711 bp, 8 predicted proteins | sample AusTroGonzalo_MG_FD_203881 | JGI IMG/M metagenome (GOLD analysis project Ga0310786, IMG submission 203881) | Bovine rumen microbial communities from tropical cattle in Woodstock, Queensland, Australia - Gonzalo_03 (v2) (version 2) | ecosystem: Host-associated > Mammals > Digestive system >...
AAGGTAAAAAGGCATCAGTAATTATAGAATTTCTATTATAGAATTTGTATAATTGAGATGTTTCGTTTACTTTTGCGCAAAAAAATAAGCATTATGGAGAATCCTTTCTACAGGTCGAGGAACGCACAAAGACTTATAGCGTTTCCGACCGATTCTTAGAAATGTGGATCTGCAGAACGTATTGAAGTCAAATACTATTCAACTTACTGAGAGCTTGCTGCGTCTTCTGGCGGCCTATGGCGATGAGTTTTTCAGATTTGTCGTAGTCGAAGCCGCCGTAACGACTCATCTGGATGTCAACAAGCACATCGGGCTTCATCAGTTGGGCCATGAGGATGGAGTTCTGGCGAATCATCAGTGAACTGACTCTCGAGAGTACTGTGTAGTAGTTGAATTCGAGGTTGTCGGGTATCAGCTTGTTGAGAATCAATTGCGACAATGATTTGCTGTGCTTGCGTTTTTCGGCCAACTCATGCTGTATCTTCCACTGCCGCTCATAATCATGTCCGCTCACATCGACACCGACCAGGATATCGCCCTCATGTCGTACCACACGGTTCAGTGGTATGGGGTTTGTCACGCCACCGTCAATGAGTATCATGCCATCACGATGCACAGGTTCATAGAATGACGGTAGCGAGATGCTGGCTCTGATGGCATCGAAGAGACTGCCTGTTCTGAACACGACCTCACGTCCGGCCTTCAAGTCGGTAGCTACGGCACAATAGGGTATCGGCAGGTCTTCGATAGGCATGTCAGGCACAAATTCCATGATGGCCTCGATGATGCGTGAGCCCTTGACTATATGATTAAGACTCAGCGAGAAGTCGGTCAGCTCCAGCATCTTCTTACGGTCAACCGTCTTCATCCACTCGCGGAATTCCTTCAGTTTTCCTGCCGCATAGACGCCTCCGATGAGTGCTCCCATCGAACAACCTGCGATAGAGGTGATGCGATAGCCCTGCACCTCCAGTTCCTCAATGGCACCGATATGGGCAAGACCTCTCGCACCACCGCTCGACAAAGCTAATGCTACGTCCTTTGCTATTCTGCTGGAGTCCATTTGCAACGCACGGGCGACACGATGGCACCCTCTTTCTTCAGTTCGGCAAAAGCCTTGTCCACTTCCTTACGGTCAGCACCCAGTGCCTTTGTCACTTCACCTGCCGATACGGGCTTGCCAGCCTCGCGCATACATTTCAATACTTGTTCTTTCATTGTTATCTTTATTTTAGCGGTTGTCGCTCGGCTTTGCCGCTTTTACAAAGCGTAGCGACTATAAGAAATTCTTCACTCTTCACTTTTCACTCTTCACTTTTAAAGTTGCAGTAGCAGCCAGTTCTGTGCGCCAATCTTCTCGATAAGCTCCAGTGCGCCCTGGCTCCAGTAGAGGTCTTCCTCCTCGTCCTTCAGGTAAGCCTTCAGCAGGTCGTAGGTGGTGGGATCGTCCTTTAGGTCGGCCATGCACTTCATCAGCATCTCAACACCTGGAACCTGGATAGCGCAGTCGGCCTTGACATATTCAACGGGGTCGCAGATAAGGTCGCGGCTCTTCATGCCTTCGAACTTGATTTCTCCGCCCAGGTCGAGGATGCGCTCTGTGAACTTCTCTACCCAGCCCATCTCCTCATTGAAGTGGCCGATGTACTTCTCTCCGAGTTTGGTGAAGCCCTGAGCCTTGAAGATCATACCCTGCTGCTTGTGAACGATGGCACCTTCTGCCAGATGAGTTACGAAAAACTGTAATGCCTCAATTGATTTCTTTGTTTCCATAATTTTGTTGTTTTAAAGGGTTATTGATGTTTTGTGAATTGTAAACAATTTATTTCTGCAAATTTAAGTAAAATCTCAATACCTTCACTATACGAAGGTGTTTTTTTGTGATTATTTATGATATTTGTTTGCGAACGCCCGGAGAGAATCCAGGTCGGCGGCATTGTTAGAAACTGAAAGCAATAACATAGCGCATGCCCCATTTGGGGCTGGTGGGCAGGTTGTTGTAGCTTAAGCGTCGCACATATTCCACATGCCAAATCTTGAAGATGTTGTGGATACCCAAGACGATTTCTGTGTATGGCTTGTTGGGGTTCATTACGTTGACACCTTCAGGAAAGTACATCAGCCTTGAATTGTCTACATTTTGTGGCAGCAATGGGTTGTTCTTGTCTGTCAGCTCTCCCCAGAGCATACGAAAACCAATGTACTCGCGCCAGTGCAGCTTCTTGACAAGCGGAATGCGATTGAGAATCTTGCCGTTTATATCCCACGACACCATCAGCGAAGCAAAGCGGTCGTTCAGAAATTCCATGGTGTTGATAAGGTTGAACGTCTCTGGTGCTATGATGTACGACTGGTTGGCAGCGGGAAAGATGAGCAGCGGATAAGGCACTTGGTTCCACTGTATGCCTCCCTTCACACTCACGTCGAGCTTGCCCCAGCTGCTGAGCCAGAATCGCTTGTAGATGCCTACCTCGGTGTAGTTGTAATTGTATTCTCCTTCGAGGATGCCATCGAACCCTATGGTGTGGGCAACGCTGAACACGGGGGCATCGAGATTGATGACGCGGCGGCGCAGTTTGTTGTTGATGTAGGTCTCACCTGGTGCATAGCGCAGGCGTCCCGTGACCTCTGTGGTTCGGATATGCAGGCCGTTGCCGGTCTTGGTGTACTCTGTCGGGCGGGGACGGTCAAGTTTCTGGAACGACATGGCTCCACAGGCCTCATTCTCCTCCAGCTTCCCGTTGAGTGTCAGTTTCAGTCCCCAGTCGGTTTCGTAGTCGAAGGTTGCCTGTTGGCGGTTGTAGAGCATCATCTTGTTTGTCTCGGCCCATTTCAGTGCCACCATGAAGTTGTCCTTGTCAGTATCCATGAAGCGGTCACCGGGAGAGCATACGTCCTTGTTTATCTGGACAGTCAGCGTACGCCGTGGGAACTCATGGGGCAGGTATTTCTTCGCATTCAGCGAATAGGTCATCTCAGCCATGTAATAGTCTTTCCGGCTGCCCCAGCCATGACCGTAGTAGCCGCTCAGGAAGAAGTGCTTGTTCAGGTTTGCCGTTGTCTTCAGACTCAGTCGGCTGCGCCATCCGTCGACGTAGTTATTAGTAAGGATGGTGTTGACGGGACAGATGTCAATGTAGTTGGGGGTGCTGGTCTCGACAGAGTTCTCAAAGAGGGCTTTCAGTCCAAAGATGACATACTTCATGCCTTTCATATTCTCTACGCGATGTACGAACTTGTCCATGCCGCTTTCGCTTTTCGTCAGCTCCACCTGACGGTACTGGTTCCAGAACTGGTCGTCACGCATCTGGGCATCTGCCTCAGTCACCTCCTTGGTCATTCCCTTGAAGAGTTTTTTTGGCAGCGGATCGAAACTGTAGTCAGAAAGGCGTGTGGTACGGGTTACCGTGGCACTACGCAGGAAACTCACCAAAGAGAGGTCTGTTGTCATGTCGTCTACCGTCAATACCCACTGTCCGTCGGGCAGTTGCTCGTATTCCTGCAGTATCTTGACATTCTCTACAAAGTTGACATTGCTCTGCTTGGGGATAGTCATCTCACAGCGGCGTACATGGAGGGTTGAGTCGTTCAGGATATAGAGGTCGCCGCGGAATCCCATGTCATTCTGATTGTTAGGCAGGAATTGCAGGTGGATGCAAGAGTCGCGCTCCACGGTCAGTGTGTCTTCGATGTAATAGCGATAGAACCCGATGCCCTCGTTGCTGATGGGCGAGATGAAGGGGTACTGCAGCAGTCGGATGTGGTCCTCATAGAGGTCAATGTCTGTGAACACATCCTTTATGACTGTATTGATGATGTCGCCTGTCTGGAACAGGTCGTTGACACCTTTCGACGTCTGTCCCATCACAATGGTCTTCTCGTCCTGTGGTTGGCGCCGATAGATTTTCTTGGAGACGGTCTCATCCACGCTGACAGGCAGAATCATCTTCCCCGTGGCCTTGCTGACCTCCACCTGCTCCACCAGCCACGGATGCTTGCTGAAAGGGGCTTGTTCCAACTGCTCGGGTTTCAGGTCGTTCAGCGAGAGGGTAATCTTATCGTACTTATTATATTGATAGTAGTCGTTTGTCTTGAGGTTTGTTTTCTTCTTGGCAGCCACTACGCGACGCATCAGTTCCACAGCAGGATTATCCTTTCGGCTATACCTTTGCCGCTTAGACTTGACGGTTACCTCGGCCAATTGCTGCTTATCGGGTTTCAAGGCAATATTCAGTCGTGTCTTGGTCTTGTTGTTGACAGGTATGATATGAGATTTGTAACCAACGGTGCTGAAGGTGATATTCCATCCCTCATGCCGCGGAATGACATATTGGCCGTCGATATCGGAGACGACTGCCACATGGTGGCCTTGATAGACCACACTGGCAAAGGGGATGGCTTCCCCCGTCTCAGCATCGGTGACCACACCTGTTATCTGTTGCGCCCCTGCGGGGCTAAAGAACAAAGAACAAAGAATAAATAATAAAACCAGTGGTTTCATATCTAAGAGGCAAAGAAGGATGAATTAGAGTCGTGTCATTTAAAGTCGTAGTTGACATAGTTGCCAGCCCGTTCGTTCATGCGCAACTGACGGAAGGCTGAAGTCTTGGCGTCAACGACCAGAACGAACGACGTAAACATCTGGCGTTTCTTAGCAGTTGGTGTAATGGTAATGGTCCGCTGTCCGTTTTTGGTCACAACGGTCAGGTCGTCACATTCTGGAACGGTCTGCCCATTGATGACTGCGTGCAGCACTTTCTGGAAAGTGGCAAACTGGGCATTGCGGCGGCTGTCGGTTACATGCTTCTTGCCGCCCATCGTCATGGTAAACTGCGTACCGTCCATCAGCAGCTGATCACGTCCGCCATCGGTCGAGATGCAGATATAGTCGGGCTTCCGGATGGTCAGTGTTCCCGTGCTGACGGCGTCGGTGGTCAGAGCGGCTTGATGACGGGTACGGGTGACGGTTTGCGCCACTGCGTGGCTAAATGATAAATTATAAATGATAAATGATACTATTAAAAGCAGTTGTTTCATGTCTAATGCTGTTTTAGCCATCGGAAGATGGCGGGTTGGAGAACGTAGGAAAGGATAACGGCGGAAAGAAGGCCGACAAGAGTGGTAAAACCGACACTGCGGATGGCTGGGTGCCGGGCTATGAGCATGCTGCTGACGGTGGTGACAAGGACAACCGCACTGAGCAGAATGGCGGTCTTGTGGGAATTGAGAATATTGCTCTCGCTGGTCAGACCGTGCATGATGAAAATACTGTAGTCGATGCCGATGCCGAAGATGAAGGTGGAAATGATGATGCTGATGAGGTTGAACTGCACATTGAAGATGACCATCACGCCCAGCACGATGAGCCAGCTGAGCAGGATGGGTGCAAAGGCCAGCAGCGTGTGACGCCAGTTGAAATGGAACGACAGCCACAGCACAACGAGGACAAAGGCCATGGAGAGCCATTGCAACAGGTTGAAGTCCTCGCTCATCTCTCTCAGTGTATCCGTCGTATAATAATAGGTGTCGAGCACCAGCAGGTGGGGTTCCTTGGCGATGGCATTGCAAATGCGCATATAGTCGCTTTCGCTGCTGCGCACGGAGTCGTTCTCGCAGCGCACAGAGGTAAAGACGAGATAGTCGCCGCCATACGACTGTTCGGTGAGTGTCGACTGGTAGCCTGTGGGGATAATGCCGGCATCGTATAGCGCATCGGGCTGATAGTCGCGGGTGGCAGCCTCAAAGAATGGTCCGAAGGCGTTGACATTCAGTCCTGCCTGTGGTGCCGTCTGGGCTATCAGGCGCCTGACTTGTGCCAGCCGTTCGTCTGTCCAGTACTGTTTCCAGGCCTTGATGCGCTCCTGTTGCTGACGCAGTGGCACGAAAAACTGGTTGGTGCGGGTGTAACTCTTGACGAGGCCTAAGCGTTGCAGCGAGTCGAGCTTGCGGTCGAGCAGGGCGAAGTTTTCGATGGCTTCTTCCATCGTGCGGCCCTGACTGGCGAAATACTTGGTTTTGTCGTTCGTATAGGTCTTTTCACGCAGCAACTGCTCTGAGTGTTCCGTCATCGGATGGTCATAGCCCAAGTTGTGCATGTCGGCATCAAAACGGGTGCCACCCACGATAAATGCACCGATACAGACAACCGTCACCAGAAGGATGACTGCTATCAGAGACTTTTTGCGATCAAATGGATAATTGATGAGTGAAGAGTGAAGAGTGAAGAGTGAAGAATTTCCTACCGGAGTCCCCGTAGGTAAAGGTATGGCGGCAGCAGATTTTTCACTTTTCACTTTTACTTTTTCCCTTAACAGCTGTGGCAGGTAAGTGAGGGAGAACAGCGTGGTGCCGAGGATGGCAAAGGCGGCAAACAGTCCGAAGTCGCGCAGCAGGTCGGTCTTGACGAAGAGTAGTCCGGCAAACGAGCCGATGGTGGTCAGACAGCCTAACAGCACCGGCTTCACCTGGTCGCGAAGTAGCTGTTCCGTGTCGCTAACAAACTGACGATGGGTCAGCACGTGGAGCACATAGCTGAGTGCCACACCCAATACCACGCCGCCGATGCCGAGTGCCAACAGCGAGAACTCGCCCTTCAACCAGTACATCATCGCCAGGCCGAAGACAGTGCCAAAGGCAACGGGTAGCAACAGCAGGACGGGGATTTCAAATCCACTGTAACGTCCCGAACGACGGAAACAGAACAGCAGGAATACCAGCACCAGCAGGAGTGCGCCAGCTATGGTGGTGGTAAGGTCGTGCTTGATTTGTGTGGAGTTATAGAATCCGCTGGCCGGTGTGCCGTGATAGCTGATTTCCACCTCCGGGTGCATCTTGGCGAACTGTTCTATCTTTGTGTTAAGCAGCTCGAACATCGCCGAACCCTGTCCTGTGTTCGTGGCGGAAAAGCGGGGGGTGATAAAGGCGATGCACACCGTTGAGTCAGGCACGAAGAAGTGGCCGTCAATGGTCTGATAGCTACCGCTGGCACTTGTCAGCGGCTCCATCTGGTCGGCCAGCACGCTGCGCATTCCCATCGGGTCCATCTGTATCAGCTCTGGAAACATTTCGCCGAACTCGCCCGTCAGGTCTTCACGGTTCTGTTGCATCTGGCGGACAAAGTGTTCGTGTGTCAGCAGCGTGTCGAAGCGTGCGTATGCCGAGGTGTCGATATAGGCGGGCAGGTGCTCTGTCAGATAGTCAATGCCGTCAGGCAGCAGGTTTTCATCCAACTGAAAGAATATGTCGCTAATAGTCTGGTTCGTGGAGTCGCGCTGTAACAGAGAATCGACAAACTCGTCACATACAGAGGTTAGCAACTCAACACCTTCTTCACCTTGAGTGTACATACTTCCCTCGCCAGTCGGAGAGGGGGTGGGGGAGAGGCTAAACAACAGGAACACCTTATCCTTTATTTTCAGGTCGGCAAAGGCCAGCTTCGTCGTGCCGTCCTCATTCTTCGACGAGGGCATCAGCTTGTTGATGTCCTCCTCCAGATGAAGCTGCGTGGCAAAGTATCCGAAGAATGTAAAGAGGGCTGCCATCGACAGCCAGCAAACGGCCCGATGACTGCGGAAAAACCGTGAAAGACGAATAAACAGTTCTGTCATTGCAATCCTCAATATTCAATGAAAATCTTCAGCTGGATGTCGGCTATCAGTTCTTCGTCCACAAAACTCTGGCCTGTGGCTATGGTGACGTTTCCAAAGGATAAGCCGAACGTAACGGTGCTCCTAATCCTCTCTCCTGTTTGTGGGCGGCGGTGGCACTTGAAATGCTTCACCTCACCAATCAGTCCAACGGGAGGCGGAGTGTCCCCGTTAATCGGGGAAACGGCTTCCTCCGAAGGGGCTTTTCGCGACAACGCCTGATACCCGGAAAGGGCGGAGCAGGACTGTGCGAGATGCTCTATGAGTCCTGTCTCTGCCATTGTATCATCGGGCAGGATAAAGTAATTATTGGGACAGACACTCAACGTCGTAACAGCACTGTTGCCGTCACGTTCCTCAAATCCGTCAACCATGATGAATGGCTCACGTTGGGGAATCAGCCGCTTAATATCCGCACCCTTCATTCTCAATTGTCAATTGTCTTAAACCTGGTGCTGCTCAATGTAGTCGTACAAATTGGTGAAGGTCTGTATCTTCTTCAGGTCCTCCACGGGAATCGTAATCTTATAGGTGAACTGCACCAGGGCAATAAGATCCACTAAGTTGATGCTGTCGAGGTTAAGCGTCTCCTTCAAGTTCGCATCGGGTGCGAACTCGCTCTCTTCGATTTCAAACTCCTCAGCCAGCAGGCTGTTTACTTCTGTGATGATTTCTTCTCTTGTTTTCATTGTTTTGATATTTAATGTTCAATGTTCAATGTTCAATGTTCTTCACAATCAGTGTCGAGTTGGTGCCACCGAACCCGAACGAGTTGCTCAGGAACATGTCGAAATGCTGCTGACGGGTCTCGGGAACAACGTTGATGCACTGTGTCACCTCGTCAGGATGCTCGAAATTCAGCGAACCGGCAATGAAGTCGTTCTTCATCATCAGCATCGAGTAGACGATTTCCGACGCTCCGGCCATCCACATCTCGTGGCCCGTCTGGCTCTTTGTCGAGGTAACAGGCACTCGGTAGTCGCCAAACACCTGTGCGATGGCTTCGGCCTCGCGGCTGTCGCCAATGGGTGTCGAGGTGGCGTGGGCATTCACATAGCCTATATCTTTTGGCGACACGCCCGCACTCTCTAAACAGCGGAGCAGCGAGCGGGCAGGTCCCTCAACGTTAGGCGTGGAGATGTGGTCGCCGTTGCCCGAGAATCCCCAGCCGAGTATTTCAGCCAGGATGGGCGCACCGCGTTTCACGGCATGCTCATAGCTCTCGATAATCAGCGTTGCCGCACCACCGCTGGGCACCAGTCCGTCGCGGTTTTGGTCGAAGGGCCGGCTGGCCTTTGTCGGGTCGTCGATGCGGGTGGAGAATGTCTGCAAGGCATCAAACGAGGCTATGCCGTACATATTGTTCTCTTCAGCACCGCCGCAGACGATACAGTCCTGCAGACCGTTCTTGATGAGCAGGAAGCCCAAGCCTAACGACTGCGAGCCACTGGCACAGGCTGCCGAGGCAGTGAGATTGATGCCCTTCAGGTGGAACAGCGTGGCCAGATTCATCGTCACCGTCGAGTTCATAGACTGGAAGATGGCACCTGACCCACAGGCGGCTGTCAATCCAGCTTGACGGAACTTGTCCATAGCCACCATCGTCGACTCGGCTACAGAGTCATTGCCGTAAATGACACCCACTTCGTGGCTGTCTATATAGTCCTGTGTGAGCTGTGCCTGTTCCAGCGCCTGGACCGTGGCCATATAGGCATATTGCGCCTCCTCGGGCATCATTTGCCGCACGTTGCGGCTCAACACTTTCTTCAAGTCGGGCTTTGGTACGTTGCCGCAGATAGGCGAGCGAAAACCTGCATCCTTGCGCTCCTGACTGAACACAATGCCACTTCTGCCTTCGTACAGCGACTGGCGCACCTCGTCGAGTGTCGTGCCGATACACGACCAAATGCCCATTCCCGTAATTACTACTCTTCTTTCCATAATTCTCATTTTCTCAATTTCTCATTTTCTCAATTTCTCATTTTCTCATTCTCTCAATTTCTCATTTTCTCATTTTCTCATTTTCTCATTTTCTCAATTTCTTACAGTAGCAGCGGCGCCGTTTTACGAACTCTGGCTTCAGCGGCTTCCACTGAGTCAGCTCCTGTATATTGTCCTCCAATTGCGGTCCTGTTTCTGCCCACTTGAAGCCTAATCTATTATATATAGGTATCTGGTCGTCGAAAAACAATGCGTTTACACCCAGCCCCTGATAGTCTGGACGTACTGCCACTAATAGCATCTCGGCATTGTCATCAGGACACCACTTCAAGGTCTTCAGCAGAGGCCACCAACCGAACGGCCAGAGACGACCCTTGGTTTTCTGCATAGCCTTCGACAGACTGCCCATCGAAATGGCCACGCCTATCACCTCCTGCTCTGCGTTCACCACAACAGGTATCAGCTTTTTGTCAATATAACGAAGGTATTTGTCGAGAAAAACGTTCACCTGCGCAGTCGACAGTTCCGAAAAACCAAAGATGGGCCGGTAGGCCTCGTTCAACAGGTCGAATACCTTCTGCCCATAACCACGTTGGTAAATGTCTTTATTTGTCAACTTGATGACGCGCAGCCCAATCTGCTCACGAGCATACTGAGCTACGCGGGCATACTTGGCTGGTACTTCCTTTGGAATGTTGACGCGTATCTGCACCCAGTCCACTTCCTTCTCGAAGCCCAGGGCCTCTATATGGTGAGGGTAGTAGTCGGGATTATAGACCGTGTTTATCGAACCTGTCAGGTGGAAATCCTCCACCAGCATACCTTCCTTGTCAAAGTCGGTGACGCCTAATGGTCCGTGTATCGTGTCCATGCCCTGCGACAGCCCCCACTGGCTCACAGCATCTATCAGAGCCTTCGACACGCTGAGGTCGTCGATAAACTCTATCATGGAGAACCTGACGTTCCGTGTCTGCCACTTCTCGTTGGCCTTGCGGTTGATGATGCCCACGATGCGCCCCACAGCCACTTCATTGCGATAGGCCACGAATGGCTGAATTTGCGAGAACTCGTAGGCAGGGTTTTCCCGCTCGTTGAAGATGTTGCGGATGTCGCTCTCAAGGTCT
>Ga0310786_10012094_pt1 | contig 10710 bp, 4 predicted proteins | sample AusTroGonzalo_MG_FD_203881 | JGI IMG/M metagenome (GOLD analysis project Ga0310786, IMG submission 203881) | Bovine rumen microbial communities from tropical cattle in Woodstock, Queensland, Australia - Gonzalo_03 (v2) (version 2) | ecosystem: Host-associated > Mammals > Digestive system >...
GAATATCGGGCTTTACGACGAGGCGCTGAACATCCTCGACGCCATCCGGCTGGTAGGCAGCGAGGACAATACGGCGGTGGGCACATATTATGAAGCTTACAACAATGTTTATAGCGAGCTGAGCTACTACACCCGTTTGGACGATATGCGGCAGCTCTACCAGCAGAAGGAACAGGAGTATGGAGAGCTGATGTTCCGCTATCTGCCTGCCACCAGCGAGTCGTGCATGCTGCGTCGTGAGCAGCGTGCTCAGAACGAGGGCAAACTGAAGGAGTCGATGCGCATCAACGACGAGTGGCTCAAGACGGTGGAACCTGGCTCGCATCCGTATGCCTTGGTGGCTCTGTACCGTTATATAGAGTACAAATTGCAGCGCGACACGACGCAAATGATGCACTGGCTGACGGAGTCGGTGCTGGCAGACATCCGTAACGCTGCGATGGATCAAGGCTCGATGTGGGAGCTGGCCAACGAGCTGATGCTGCAGGGTGACATCAAGCGGGCGTCGAGCTATATCACCTACACCTGCGACTGTGCCAACCGCTATGGTTCGCGTCAGCGTAACTGGCAGATAGCACCGCTGCTGTCGCACATTGCCAATACCTACAAGTCGCAGAGTGAGCGTACCACCTCGCAGCTCTGGGTGGCCGTGGCTGCCATCAGCATTCTTGCCCTGCTGCTGCTTGTCGTGCTCCTCCTGGTTCATCGACGTAACCAGCAGCTGGCCGCTGCCCGTAACGACTTGAAAGCCTCGAACACCCAGCTGTCGGTGGTCAATTCGCAGTTGTCGGTTCAGAAAGACGAGTTGGCTTCACTGAACGCTCAATTGTCAGTTGTCAATTCCCAGTTGACTGAGAGCAACCGCGTGAAGGAGGAATACATCGGTCGTTTCATGAGCCTTTGCTCGCAGTATATCGACAAGCTTGACAACTACCGTAAGATGGTGAATCGCAAGATGAAGAACAAGGAACTGGACGAACTGTTCCAGATTTCTAAGTCGACGGAACTGAAGGAAAAGGAGTTGGAAGAGCTCTACGAGAACTTCGACACCGTGTTCCTGCACCTCTTCCCCAACTTCATCGATGACTTCAATGCCCTGCTGCAACCTGACATGCGCATCCATCCGAAGCAGGAGAATCGGTTGACTACTGACCTCCGCATCTTTGCCCTCATCCGGTTAGGCTTTGAAGACTCATCGAAGATTGCCGAGTTCCTGCACTACTCGGTGAACACCATCTACAACTACCGGGCACGTATCAAAAACGGGGCACTGAACAACCGCGAACAGTTCGAGAAACACGTAAAATCGCTGTAAAAAGGCGATAAATGTATAAAAAACACCTCTATACAACGTCCACTCTTTTGCAGAGCGGTCGTTTTTGTATGCGGCTGATTGTCAAGAAGATAAACTTTTATACAATCTGTTTTTATCCACTTTTTCCACTTAACCTCACGAGACGCATTCTTTTTTTTCATAACTTTGCAGCGTCAACGAAAACGATTATCATTATTTTAAATACTAACAATAAACAAACAAATTATGAGAAAAAGCAGGTTTCTATGGTTGTTATTGACACTAATGCTGTCGATAGCAACAAACGCCCAGAGCATGCTGGGAACTGTGACCGACGAACTGGGAGACCCCGTCATCGGAGCTTCCGTCGTCGAAAAAGCGAACCCCAAGAACGGCACGGTGACTGACCTTAAAGGCCAGTTCACAATGAGAGTCGCCGTGGGTACACCTATTATTATTTCTTATATTGGCTACGTCACGCAGGAAGTGAAGGCCATTGAGGGCATGACCGTCGTCCTGAAGGAAGACACTCAGACACTGCAGGACGTGGTGGTCATCGGTTATGGTGTGCAGAAGAAGAGCGTGGTGACGGCCTCCATTGCGAAGGTCTCAGCCGACGACTTGGACGGTAAGACCCGTCTGCGCGCCGAGGATGCCCTGAAGGGTATGGCTGCCGGTGTGAACGTCACTTCTGCCTCGGGTCAGCCTGGTGCCAAGTCGATGGTTCGCATCCGTGGTATTGGTACCATCAACAGTTCTGAGCCCCTTTACATCATCGACGGTATGCCCACCGACCAGAACGGTATGGAGAGTGTGAACCCTGGCGATATCGAGTCGATAGAGGTGCTGAAGGATGCTGCCTCAGGCGCTATCTACGGTGCCCGCGCCGCCAATGGTGTCATCCTCGTCACGACGAAGAAGGGTAAGGTTGGCAAGGCACAGATCAACTACAACTTCTCTCACGGCTGGCAGAGTGCGTGGAAGAAGCGTGATGTGACGGGTGCTACCGATTATGCCATCCTGCAGAACGAGCGCCGCATACAGAATGGATTGACACCCCTTTATGCCGATCCCTATAACCTGACGGATGCCAACGGCGACAAGATTACTGGTTTCGGTACCGACTGGCAGGACCTGCTGTTCAACGACAATGCCCCCATCACCCAGCACGATGTTAGCGTTAGCGGTGCTTCGGAGCGTGTGAACTACTATGTCTCTTTAGGCTATTTCGAGCAGGAAGGTATCGTGGGTGGTAACTACGGACAGTCGAACTACGACCGTCTGACCATCCGTGCCAACAACCAGTTTAACCTGTTGGATGCCACCAAGGAGCGCAACTTCCTGAACAAGCTTGACCTCGGCGCCAATGTCTCTTACATGCGCGTACACAGCACGGGTGTTGACTCGAACTCGACATGGGGCTCACCCCTCGGCTCGGCTCTTTACTTGGCTCCTACGCTACCCGTCACGCTGAAGGGTGAGCAGGCCCAGGAGATGATTGACCGCTATTCGGCCTACGACCTCTACTACGATGCCAATGGTGATCCCTACACCATCCCGGGATTCGTCGGCTCCTACAACGAACAGAACAACCCCATCGCCATGATGCAGGGCAACCCCAACCGCAACTGGAGCCACAAGGTGATGCCGAAGTTCTCGGTTGACCTGCAGCTGTGGGACGAGCTGAAATACCACTTCACCTACAGTGCCGAGCTCTCCTTCTGGGGCTATGAGGGTGCCACCCTGCAGAAATATTATCTGTCGGGCAACAACAACAGCGACCATACGCAGGCCACTGCCTACAAGGGCAACAACTCGACATGGCAGGTGGAGAACACGCTGACCTATGACAAGCAGTTCGGCAAGCATACCGTTGGCGTGGTGCTCGGACAGAGTGCCTTGAAGACAAAGGGCGACGAGTTGGGCGGCTCACACTGGAACTTAGTGAACCCTGAGAAGCCCAGCATCAACTACACCACTGGCGGCGACCTGGAACTCTCAACCGATGCCGATGGCAAGGTGACGGGTGCCAAGAGCCTTGTAGGCGTATGGGGCGGTCCCTACACACAGCACCGTCTGGCTTCACTCTTCGCCCGTCTGAGCTACAACTATGACGAGCGCTACATGTTCCAGTTCACTATTCGCCGCGACGGCAGCAGCCGCTTCGGTTCAAACAACAAGTACGGTACATTCCCCTCGTTCTCCGTGGGTTGGAACATCATGAACGAACAGTTCATGGAACAGACACGCGACTGGCTCACCAACATGAAACTGCGTGCCAGCTGGGGTAAGAACGGTAACGACAACATAGGCGACTTCGCCTATACCACACTGACCGCCACCGGTGGTAGCAGCAACTACTACTTCGGACAGACCTCCTCGATGACCTACGGTTCAAAAGCCAACCGACTGGCCAACGAAGACCTGAAGTGGGAAGAGAGTGAGCAAACCAACATCGGTGTCGACTTCGGATTCTGGAACAACCAGTTGACCTTCACCGTCGACTACTTCCTGAAAAAGACTAACGGCATGATTATCGACATGCCCATCCCCAGCTACGTGGGTGAGCAGCGTCCCTTGGCCAACGTAGGCGACATGAAGAACAGCGGTATCGAGTTTGAGTTAGGTTACAAATGGCACATCAGCGACGCCCGCTTCGGCGTGAAGGCCAATGCCTCTTATCTGAAGAACGAGCTGACGAACATCGGTAACGACACCGGTTTCCTGAACTATGGCATCAGCCAGTTCAGCGACGGCGGCACACGTGCCGAGAACGGACAGCCCTTCCCCTTCTTCTACGGCTACAAGACCAATGGTATCCTGCAGAATCAGGCAGAGGCCAACGAATATAATGCCAAGTACGGCACCACGTCCAGTCCTGGCGACTTCCGCTTTGTCGACACGAACAACGACGGCAAGATTACGTCTGACGACCGTACCAACATCGGTAATGGCATTCCTGAGTGGTCCTTCGGCTTCAACTTCGATGCCGAGTGGAAAGGCTTCGACCTGGGCGTGTTCTTCCAGGGAGTCACTGGTGTCGACGTGTTCGACGCTACCTACCGTCAGGACATCGCCTCAGGCAACTATCCCACTTGGGTGCTCCAGCGCTGGACAGGTGAGGGCACCAGCAACACTGTGCCTACCTTGGGTGACTCGAAAAACTGGGTATGCAGTGACATGTACATTCAGGACGGCAGCTATCTGCGCCTGAAGAACATCACCTTGGGTTATACCCTGCCTCGCAACCTGACCGGCAAGATCGGTATCAGTCGTCTGCGCATCTATGGACGTGCCGAGAACCTCTTCACCTGGACCAAGTACTGGGGCTTCGACCCCGAAGTTGGTGCAGGATGGGACAACGACTCGCAGAAGCACAATACGCAGTACACCGGTGTTGACTACGGTATTTATCCGCAGGCACGCACCTACACTATCGGATTCAACGTCTCATTGTAAGGTAAAAGTGAATAGTGAATAGTGAAAAGTGAATAATTTGCTTCCGCTATAAAGATAATAGATAATAGATAAAAGATAATAGATTATGAAAACGATGATATACAACAAGGTCAAGGAATTGGTAAAGGTTATACCTTTTTACCTTCTTACCCTCTTACCTTTGGCAACCGCCTGTAGCGAAGACTTCTTAGAGGTGACCAAGCCCGACGGCGAACCCTTGGAGGAATATTACACCACAGAGGAGACCCTGAACGAGGCCCTGACATCGGCCTATGCTCCCCTGCACTGGCCCGACTGGGACAACAAAGCCTACAACGACCTCACCATCGACGCCGAGATTATGGGCGACGACTTCTGGGTGGGCGGTAGCGACAACACCGACAACCAGCACTGGCACAAGCTGTTCAATTTCGAGGGCGACGGCAATAATACATTAGCAACCCTCTGGGGTGACTTCTACAGCGGTATCAAGCGCTGCAACGATGCCATCAAGTATGCCAGCTGGCAAGGCCGCGCCAGCGCCAGTTTCCGTCAGTCGATGGAGATGCAGGCCCGTCTGCTCCGCGTGTACTATTATAATATATTGTGGCACTATTATGGCAATGTGCCCTTCTATCTTGAGAATCTCACGCTGCCCTACACGGCACCGCAGATTTCGGCTGATGAGATTTACGCCCATTTGCTGCCTGAACTCGAAGAGATTATCGCCTCAGGCGTGTTGCCCATGCGCTGGCCAGCTGCTGAGTCAGGCCGTGTGAGCCAGGCCTTTGCCTATATGCTCTATGCCGAGATGGTGATGTACCAGAACGACAGCGCCCGCTATCCACAGGCTCTTACCTATATGAAGCAGATCATTGCCGACAGTAACTACTCGCTGAACCCCGATTTCAACAACCTATGGCAGGAGAGCGGTGAGTGGTGCTCGGAGAGCATCTTCGAGATCAACTACAACGACGACCAGGCACAGCGCGACTGGGGTGAGGCTGCCCTCAATGCCGGCGGCTCCGTATTCCCCACACTCTGCTCACCCAACGGCTGGGGTGGCGGCGAAGGCTGGGACAGCGGTAACGACGGCTGGGGATTCCTGCCCATGCGAATAGAGGCCTACAACATGTTTACCGATGGCGACCTGCGCCGCGAGGCAACTTGCTGGGACCTGCGTGCCTATACCTATACCAAGCGTTATCAAGACACCCATATCTGGCATGGCAAGTATCGTCCGCAGTCGGAGAATAACAAGGACTGCCCCACCTCGAAGAACTTGAACTACAACAATAACAAGCGCATCTACCGCTATGCCGAGACCTTGTTGAACGCTGCCGAGCTGGTGTTACAGACCACTGGCAACATGTCTGAGGCTGCTGGCTATGTGAACGAAGTCCGTGCTCGTGCTGGTCTTCCCGCCTTGAATGGTGTCACCATCGATGACATCCTGACAGAACGTCACCTGGAGTTCTGCGGCGAGGGTAAGCGTTACTTCGACCTCGTACGTGCTGAAGGCATCAGCGGTGCCACGCAGAAAGCCAGCACCGTTCTCGTGCCCGACAGCTACGGCTACCGCACCAACTCCTGGACAGCCAGCAAGAAGTACATCCCCTTGGCTCAGAGTGAACTCGATGCAGACCCCACACTGAAGCAGAACGACTATTAAGGTAAAAGTGAACAGTGAAAAGTGAATAATTTGCTTCCGCTATAAAGATAATAGATAAAAGATAATAGATTATGAAAACAATGATATATAAAAAGGTCAAAGGACTGGTAAAGGTTTTACCTTTTTACCTTTTTACCCTTTTGCCCTTAGCAATTTCCTGCTCGCCCGATGAGTTCGAAGGCGCCAATGCCAATGGACTGCCAACGATGGAGGGCGTGGACTTCCAGATCAATGTCGATCAAGAGACTAACCAGATGAATGCCTCCTATACTCCGAAGGCAGGCACCTATCCCGTCTGGATTCTCGACGGTACCGCTTACTCTACGCTGCAAGAGGTGGGCTATAAGAACAGCGAAGCAGGTACTCACACCGTGGAGCTGAAGTTAGGCAACCGTAATGGTATCAGCCAGGGCGGTGTGAAGAAGGAATACACCTTCAACGAGACAAAGGTGGACTATACGTCTGAGTTCCGCCGCATCACAGACAAGAAGTGGCGAATAGCTAACAAGGAGGTTGCACACCTGGCTTGCGGTCCTGCCGGAACAGCCGGAACGGAGTGGTGGTCGGCACAGCCTGACGACAAGAAAGGGACGGGTATGTATGACGACCGCATCTCCTTCACTGCCGATACCCGCAAGGGCGGCACCTACAACTACGACGCTGGCGAGGACGGCCTGACCTACGTGAACACAGGAACCACGAAGTGGGGTCCGTCGGATGCCGACTTCGACACCGCCATTGGTAACCAGACGGCAGCCTGGAGCTTTGAGGTGTACGACTGGCAGGATGCCGAGGGTAACGTGTCGCAGCAGACCTACATCCAGATAGCTGCGAATACAGCCTTCCCCTATATCAGTAGCGATGCACAGTATGAGAACCCGAAATTCCGCATAGAGTCGCTGTCAGCCAAGAAGATGGTGCTGGTTTACGACGCTCCAGACCGCTCGATTGCCTGGCGTTTCATCCTGACCAGCGAGGAAGGCGAGAAGGAGTGGAACGGATTCGATGCCAATAGCGACTTCAATATGTGGAAGACGGTGGAGTACACTATGTTCTTCTGGTATGCTCCAGGCTGGTCACAGATAGCCGACCCGGCTTTCACCGCCAACGGTAACGACTACACCGTGACGCTGACTGAGGCAACCACCGATCAGTGGCAGGCTCAGATGGCCTTCAAGACCACTAACATCTCAACGAATGCTGCTACGAACTACGACTTCTCGTGCATTATCAACAGCGACAAGGACCTGAACGGGGCTACCGTGAAGCTGGTGATGGACGGCGACGACAATGTGTTCTACTTCACTGACCGCATCGACCTGAAGGCAGGCCAGGACTACATCTTCTGGAAGAGCGACATGTCAGGTATCGACATGGAACGTGTGAACCTGTTCTTCGACTTTGGCGGCTGTCAGGCCGGTACGACTGTTAATATCTCGAACATCGTGCTGAAAGACCATGCCAACGACGACGGTACAAAGCCCCCGACGGACGATCCTGATCCCGAAAAGCCCGAAATGGACTGGGATTACAATAGTGCTGCCAACTTATGGCTGGCAGTCGACAACGGTACGCTGTTCGATGCCTTCGGCTACTGGTTTGCTGACAACAGCTGGACTCAGATTGCCAATTCGGAGTGCGTCCACAGCGGCAATACCTACGAGATTGTTCTTCCAGAGGGTATGGGAGGCAGCCAGTGGCAGGGTCAGTTCCACATTGACACCAAGCTGACAGCCAGTGCTGCAAAGGCCTACAACTTCTACTTAGTGATGGAGGCTGATGCCGACTGTCCGGGTGTAACCATCAAACTGACTGATAGTGGCGATAGCAATTTCTTCTGTGAGGGCCGTCACGACATCAAGGCAGACGAACCGTTTATCTACAAACTGACGGGTGCAACCCTGAAGGACGGTGTCGATGCTACGTCCATCCGCTTGTTCTTTGACTTCGGTGGTTCGCCTGCTGGCACACACGTCAAGATCAGCAAGATTTACTTCGAGGAGGCTGTCGTACTGAACTACGACGATCCTGCCAATCTCTGGAAGGGTGTCGACAACGGCTCTGTAGCCAGCTCGTTCGGCTATTGGTTTGCTGACAACAGCTGGACTCAGATTGCCAATTCGGAGTGTGTCCATAGTGGTGACACCTACGAGATTACATTGCCTGAGGGTATGGGTGGTTCGCAGTGGCAAGGTCAGTTCCACATCGATACCAACCTCACCGCCAGTGCTTCTAAGGCTTACCATTTCCAGTTGGTGATGGAGGCAGACCAGGACTGTCCTGGTGTCACCATTAAGCTGACTGATGCTGGCGACACCAACTTCTTCTGCGAGGGCCGTCACGACATCAAGGCCGACGAGCCGTTCACCTATACGCTGAAGAATGCCACCTTGAAGGAGGGTGTCGATGCTACAGCCATCCGTCTGTTCTTTGACTTTGGCGGCTCTCCTTCCGGTGCGAAAGTGAAAATCAGCAAGATTATCTTCAAGGAAGCCTGATCAAGGTTAATAGTAAAAGTAAATAAGTGAACAATTTGCTACCGCTTAATTATCAAATGAAAAGATTCATGCTTAATACATTCCTGTTCTCTCTCGCCGTGGCCCTTATGGGCTGCGGAGGGAGCGACGACGATTCGAAGTCAGAAACGGTGACCATTACTGCCTCGCAGGAAAGCATCAATGTCCCTGCAGAAGGTGGCAGCTATTCAGTTAGCATTAATACTACCGGCAAGGAGTGGGGGGCTTATACAGAAGCCAACTTCATCACTATAGAGACCAGTAACAGTGCTTCGCAGACGGGTACGGTGACCATCAACGTAGCAGCTAATCCCACGACGAGCCAACGCTCTGGTACTGTTATCCTCATGTCTGGCACGACGCGTAAGAACATCACTGTCGCCCAGGCAGCTGCTGCCCAATCGGCCTATAACGCCCCTGAAGGTTACACGCTGGTTTGGCAGGACGAGTTTGACAAAGGTTCGGAACTGAATGGTGATGACTGGACACATGAGGTGCAGAAATCCGGATGGGTGAATCACGAGTTGCAGAACTATGTGAACCACAAGACACCTGAGGGTAATTTCGTCACCGAGGTGCGCAACGGCAAACTACGCATCACGGCCCTGAAGGAAAACGGCAAGGTCTATTCAGGACGTGTCTATGCCAAGGTGAAGAGCGGGTGGACCTACGGTTACATCGAGGCCAGCATCAAGCTGCCGAAGGGTAAGGGCACGTGGCCTGCTTTCTGGATGATGCCTGTGAACTTCCATTCATGGCCTGCTGACGGTGAGATAGACATTATGGAAGAGGTGGGTTACCATCCTGACTATGTATCCTCGAGCCTGCATGCTACTGACCACGTACACTCGAACGGTACCCAGATAACCCACGAGATGAAGTGTGAGGGTGCCGAGGGTGAGTTCCACACCTATGCCATCCTCTGGACGGCGAAGAACATCACCACATACGTGGATGGCAAGGTGCAGCTCACCTATGACAATCGCGGTCTGGGACGCAGCGACTGGCCCTACGACGATCCGTTCTATGTCATCTTCAATCTCGCATGGGGCGGTGACTGGGGTGGTGCCCAAGGTGTTGACGAGAGTGCCCTGCCTGTTACGATGGAAGTTGACTACGTACGTGTTTTCCAGAAAAAGTAAGTAAAGAATAAAGGTAAAAAAGGTAAAAAGTAAAATGAGATTAGTTAATATGTTAAAGAGAAAGCTAAAGGTATTAGGACAGGTTAAGGTATTACCTTTTTACCTTTTTACCTTTTTACCTTTAGCCAATGCCCAGACCTTGCCCGTCTATCTTGACGAGACAAAGCCTGTAGAGCAACGCATTGACGATGCCATCGGTCGCATGACACTTGACGAGAAGATTGCTGTCATTCATGCACAGTCTAAGTTTTCGTCACCTGGCGTGAAGCGGCTCGGATTCCCTGATTTGTGGACGGACGACGGTCCTCATGGAGTGCGCCCCGACGTGCTGTGGGACGAGTGGGAACAGGCGGGACAGACCAACGACTCATGTGTGGCATTCCCTGCACTGACCTGCTTGGCAGCCACATGGAATCCTGAGATGGCTCGGCTCTACGGTATCTCACTGGGCGAAGAGGCGCTCTACCGCAACAAGAGCGTGATACTGGGTCCTGGTGTGAACATCAACCGCACGCCCTTGGCCGGCCGTAACTTCGAGTATATGGGCGAAGACCCCTATCTGGCATCGCGTATGGTGGTGCCCTACGTTCAGGGACTGCAATCGAGGGGTGTGGCAGCGTGCGTAAAGCACTATGCCCTGAATAACGA
>Ga0310786_10012096_pt1 | contig 10709 bp, 10 predicted proteins | sample AusTroGonzalo_MG_FD_203881 | JGI IMG/M metagenome (GOLD analysis project Ga0310786, IMG submission 203881) | Bovine rumen microbial communities from tropical cattle in Woodstock, Queensland, Australia - Gonzalo_03 (v2) (version 2) | ecosystem: Host-associated > Mammals > Digestive system >...
TTGCAGGCCTCGGTGGCACCGGTGTTATCAAGGCAAGTGACGTGATGGCCGAACTTGTTTTTGAACAAGGTTACGATGTGAAGAAAGCCGAAGTCCACGGCATGAGCCAGCGCGGCGGTTCCATCGCTTCTGACGTTCGCTTTGCAAAGGGCGAAGAAGTTCAGTCCCCGATGATCCCGTGCGGCGAAGCCGACTACCTCGTCGTCTTTGACGAAACGCAGGTTGTCGTGAACGAAGCCTACATGAAGCAGGGTGGCGTGCTCCTCACGCCGGCTGACATCGATGTTTCCAAGCTCGAAAACGTGAAGGCTTTGAATGTCGCCATGCTCGGCAAGCTCAGCAAGTACTTCGACTTCACCGTGGACCAGTGGCTCGTCGCTTTGAACAAGCTCTTTGCCGAAAAGTTCCACGAAGGCAACAAGAAGGCATTCATGCTCGGCCGCGAAGGCTAATTAGTGTTGTCACCCCGGCCTAAGGTTGGTGAGCCAGCCGAACCATGCCGGGGTCGCCTTACACGGAATCCCCTTACAATGTCATCCCGCACTTGTTGCGGGATCACCTTTTCAAAAGGACTGCGAGAGCAGTCCTTTTTGTGTATGTCCGATGTGCAAACATTCGCTCTCTTGATTCCGCATTAAAAGGAAAATACTTTTAGTGTGAGGAACGTGTTTGTTGTGAATAAATTAAATAGAAAAAGTTGAAAAAGAAAGGTTTGAATGGCTATTGGTAACCATAAAGCGTTTTATCAGATTTAGTAGAGTTTAGTTGCCAAATCACGATTTGGTAATTATTATCGACAAAAGGCAAGAAAATCGCCCAAATTCCCTCAAATTTCTGCGAAAACCCCAAATATCGCCCCTTTTTATTTGTAATTTGTATTCGTGGCACAATTTTTGCAGAACATTCGATGCATTCAGAAGGCGCTCGCGTCGGCATCTTGCCCGGCGGCATCTCGTAATGCTCTCCGCAACGCTTCCCGCTTGTGGGGCGTTTTTGCCTGTGTCCTCTGCGCAATGCTTTTCCTCGGCTGCGAAGAAATCGAAGAACCCAAGCCCTGGATTCGCGTCGAGCGCCCGCAGATGCTCTTTACCGATACGACGCTTCTCGACAGTTACGACAAGGGCGTGCTCAACTGGCGCCTGAAAACCGCCTATCTCGAACGCTGGGCTGACAAGGAAATCGTGACGGTGTGTCCGGTCTTCGTCGACATTTACGATTCCATCGGCGAACGTGTCGCATTCCTGCGTGCGGATTCCGGTAGCCTCGACATGAAGTTTACCTATGTGTATGCATACGGCCACGTGTATGCCCTGACTCCCAAGGGCGCCTCGGTCCGTGCTGATTCGCTGCTCTGGAACAAAAAGGACAACCTCGTCAAGACGGCAAGCTATGTGCGCGTCGTGTCCGAGGATGGTGACGTGTTGCAGGGCGTTGGCTTCGAAAGTGATGCTAAACTCGACAACTGGAAGATTCTTTCGAACGTCACGGGTATTTTTCAGGATGCCGCCAAGCGCTTGAAGGACGAAGACAAAAAGCAGGCCGAGGCCGAACGCTTGAGCAATCCTCCGTCTTCTTCATCGCGGGCTGTTCCTGCCGCAAGGCCGGCATCGTCTCCATCTGGAAAGGCTCCACCTCGCGGTCTCCCGTTAAAGCCAAAGGCAGGAAAACCGTGAGAACGTCGTTCTTGAACAAATTTGTCATCCTTGCAGTCATCTTCTTGCTGTTTGCTGCAACTCTCGCTTTTGCGCAGTCGTCTCCGCTGATCATGCACCACGCCGATAACCTCGAAGTGGCTCGCAAGCGCGGGACTCTCCTCTTGACCGGTAACGTCCACTTTGTCCATGACAGCATCGCATTCAGGACGCAACGCGCCTTCTGGAACCGCAACAGCGAAACGGTTGAATGTGGCGGCGGGTTCCTCTTTACGCACCCGTCCGGATTTATCCGCGCAAGGAACGGCTCCTACCAGAGAAAAAATGAAATCGCCATTGCCTCGGGCGAAGTCAGCGCTGGGGACTCTGCTAATACGTACCTCCTGAGTGGCCAGTACCTAAAGTACGACCGCAAGGAAGAACTTTTGACGATGCCGATGGCGCCTCGTCTTTACCAGTACGACAAGCAGAAAGACGGAAAAATCGACACGGTGACGATCTCGGCGAAGACCCTCATTTTTGACCGCAAGAAAAGTTTTGCCCAGGCATTCGACAACGTCAAGCTCACGCAAAAGGATCTCGTGGTCACTTGCGACACGGGTTACTTTAATCGCAAGGATAACTGGCTCAGCATGAAGGGCCATCCGACTTGCGATATGAAGAATTACCACCTCACGGGTGATTCCATTTTCCTTGTCCTCGACGAAAGCGGCAAAATGCTCAAGTCTGCTCTCGTGATCCGCAATGCGCACGGTGTCCAGAACGAGGCTCCCAAGCGTGGCAATCCGGGTAGCGTGACCGAGGCCTTTGGCGATACGCTTTTTTGTGAATTTTCGAAAGGGAAAATCGAACGTCTTTATGTGAACCTGAACGCCAAGGGATTTTTCTACGAAACGGACTTGAAGGATTACCGCAACTTGATGGACGGCAACCGTCTCGATTTGTATTTTAAGAAAGGTCGAATGGACCGCGCCGTTGTATCCGGAAAGGCTCAAAGCACCTACTTTTATGTAAAGAAGGACAGATCCGTTGCCGGTAAAAACGAAGCGACGGGCGATACCATCCACATTCTTTTCGATGCGAAGAAAAATGCCGTGAAGTCGTTGAGGCTCATGGGCCGCACGACGAATGCGAGTGGGCGATACATCGATTTGGAAAAAGCGAACCGCATCAAGGAAAACGCAAAGCGGGATTCCTTGGCCAAGGCTGATTCTTTGGCAAAGCTTAACAAGCCCATCTTGAATGGTGACGAAACGCCGGGAAAAAAGAGAGGCTTTAGCCGCAAGACTCTGGACAAGTTTATTGGCCAGCGGAAAGAAAAGCAACGCGCCGAAGAAAAAGCGAAAACGGAGGACGCACAGTGAAAAATTTGGTCAGCACGATACGCACCGACAAGCTGCGCAAGATTTATGGTCACCGCCAGGTGGTGAGCGATGTCTCCATCCAGGTTTCGCAGGGCGAAATCGTCGGGCTCCTTGGTCCGAACGGTGCCGGAAAGACGACGACGTTCTATATGATCGTGGGGATGGTCCGTCCGGATGCAGGGCATATCTTTTTGGACGATGTCGAGATGACGGACAAGCCGATGTACAAGCGCGCCCGTCTTGGCGTGGGCTACCTTCCGCAGGAAGCTTCCATCTTCCGCAAGCTCTCTGTCGAAGACAACATCATGGCGATTCTCGAAACGCAGAATTTGAAGCGTGCCGAACGCAAAAAGAAGTTGGAACAGCTTCTCGAAGAATTCAAGATTACGCATATCCGTAAGACAAAGTCCATGAGCTGCTCGGGTGGCGAACGCCGCCGTCTGGAAATTGCACGAGCCCTGGCGAGCGATCCGTCGTTCCTCTTGCTTGACGAACCTTTTGCAGGCATTGACCCCATCGCTGTTGCCGACATCCAGTCCATCATTTCGGGACTCAAGGAACGTGGCATGGGCGTACTCATTACGGACCACAACGTGCGTGAAACTCTTTCGATTACCGACCGCGCCTACATTATGTACAAGAGCCAGGTGCTTACCGAAGGATCTTCGCAGCACCTTGCCGAAGACCCCGAAGCAAGGCGCATTTATCTGGGTGACAGTTTCCGTTTGGATTAGGAGTTTGTTATGAATCTTGGGATGCAGGCGAACATAGGGCAGACGCAGGAGCAGACTCTTTCTCCTGCGCTTTTGCAGTCTGTGAAGATGCTTCAGAAAACTTCACAGGAACTGGAAACGGCCATCAAGGACGAAGTCGAAGTGAACCCGCTCCTCGAAGTCGATGACGGGGACTTTGACGAATTGGAACCTCCGGTCGACAAGGATCCGGAAGAACTGGATCCGCGAAACGACAGCGAGGATTTTCCCGAAGACATCCAGGATCTCGCTCGCGGTTCTTTGGACGATACCGCCGAAGTCGACGGAAGTTATCTGGACGGTGACTCTGCCGACGTGAACTGGGATAGCTATCTAGGCGATGGGACGTCTTACGATGACGCTCCTTTCAACGACTTGAACGCCTCCCCGAAAGATTCGAATGACGAATGGGACCGCCCCATCAAGGACGTGGGCAAGAGCTTGCAGGAACAGCTCGAAGACCAGCTCCGCCTTTGGAACGGCACCCGTGAATTGCAGGAACAGCTCAAGGAATGTGGCGTGTCCGATGAACATTTCCGCAAGCTGGTGCGTTACCTCATCAACTCCATCAACGACGATGGATTCCTCTGCGACGCGAATCGCGATAACGCCTCCGAAGAAATGGTCGTGCAGTCCGGGAATGCCTACATCGACGAAATCGAACGTATGCTCCGCGGCGAGCTTTCCCTCGAAGAGGCTAGCCTCCCGGTGCGCGAGGCCGTTCACGTTCTGCAGTCCTTCAAACCGAGCGGTATCGGCGCCCGCGACCAGCGCGAATGCTTCTTGATCCAGGCATATGCCATCCCGAACTTTCCGAGTCTTGCCATCCGCATTCTCGAGGACCAGTACGAAAACCTTTTGCAGTTGCGCTATGCGAAAATTGCAAAGTCGCTCAACGTCTCTGCCGACGAAGTCAAGGCCGCTATCGCAAGCCTTGCGCGTTTGCGCCCGCATCCGGGATTCCAGCTGTCGCATTCCTATTCGCATATCATCAATGCGGATATGAAGGTTGTCGAAAAGAAGGGAAACTTCGAGGTCGTCTGCTTCAAGACCAAGTTGCAAAAGTCCCTCCGCATCAACCAGACGTACAAGGCGATCCTTACGGATCCTTCTGCGACAAAGCAGGACAAGGAATACGTCAAGGCCCAGCTTGCGAAGGCGACAGACCTCATCAAGGCTGTCGATAACCGCTTCTCGACCATCGAGCTTGTGATGCGTGCCATCGTCAAGCGCCAGCGCGGATTCTTTGAAAATGGTCCGGCGTTCCTCAAGCCGATGATCCTCCAGGACGTGGCTGATGATGTCCACCTGGCGGTGAGTACGGTGCAGCGCGCGACGGACCAGAAGTATGTCGAGACTCCCTACGGTATTTACGAGCTGAAGCAGTTCTTTACCTCGGGAATCAAGCAGGGATCTGCCCCCGATGCCGAAGAAGTGGGTTCTGCGCAGATTATTGACGCCATCAAGACCCTTATCGACGAGGAAGACAAGAGTTCTCCGCTCTCGGACCAGGACATCAGCGACGAGCTTTTGAAGCAGGGTATCAAGGTCGCAAGGCGTACTGTTGCGAAATATCGTGAAAAAGAACTGAAAATTTTGCCGAAAAACCAGCGAAAACGCTAGCATATTCTAAAATGGACGTATTTTTATTAAAAAAAGTCGATTAAGTGTGGACTTTTGAAAAAAAAAGATGTATATACTAAAAATGCGGAACGAAGGTTCCAATCGATTTTTTCTAAAACAAATATCATAATGGAGGTTCATCATGGATATTCAGTTTTCTGCTCGTCATTTTAACGCATCGGCAGGTCTTCAGGACCGCATTCAGGAAGAAATGGACAAATTGGCCAAATTTTACCCGAATATCACTAGCGCCTCTGTTATTCTCGATCACGAAGTCGAACACCAGCGTCATTGCGAAATCTCTGTCAACATTACAGGTTCCGTCGTGGTCGCTTCTGCCGACGAAGAAAACATGGGCAAGGCTGTCGATGTAACGCTTGAACGTATCAAGGTCCAGCTCAAAAAGGCCAACGACAAGCAGAACGATCACAGATCCCAGCCGGTTTCCGAATTGACGTAATGGCTGAGTCTAGATTACAAGATCTAAAAATCCTGCACCGAGAATGCTACCCGGTGCGGGACTTTTTTATTCGCTACGGTAAGGATTTGCAGCTTGTTTCGTATAATCCCGAAGAGGATTTGGAAGCGGCTCATATCATCGATAGCGGCCTTCACCGTCCTGGCCTTGCCATGGCGGGTTATACTAAAGTTTACAGCTCGACACAGATCCAGGTGATCGGGCATACCGAATGGAACTACCTCGAATCGGTCGGTCCCGAGGCACGCGAAAAGATCTTCGAGAATCTTTCCGTATTCCGCGCCCCGATGTGGGTCGTGACACACGCCCAGGTTCCGCACGAAGAACTCAAGGCGATGTGCAACCGCTTGCATATCCCGCTTTTTTCGACGACGCTCCATACGTTTGAATTTTTCAAGATGAGCCAGAGAATTCTGGATGAATTCTTTGCTCCGCATGCCATTATCCACGGAAGCCTCGTGGATGTCTACGGCGTGGGCATGCTCTATATTGGCGACAGCAACGTCGGTAAATCCGAGTGCGTGCTCGACCTTGTCGAAAGTGGGCACCGTATGGTGGCCGATGACGTTGTTCACATCAGCCACGTGGGCAAGTCCATTATTGGTCGCCCGGATCCGCTGATCAAGCATCATATGGAAATTCGTGGCGTCGGCATTCTGGACATCCGCTCGATGTTCGGTATCCACGCTATCCGCAAGGTCAAGAAAATCGAAATGATCGTGGAACTCCAGCCGTGGAAGCAGGACGTCTCGTACGAACGCACCGGCCTCAACGAAATGGAAGAATGCGTGATGGGCGTGAACATCCCGAAGGTGGTGCTGCCCGTCGCTCCCGGCAAGAACATGACCGTCATTTCCGAAGTCATTGCGATGAATGCGCTTATGAAGATGAGCGGCCAGAACGTGGCGCGCGACTTCAACGAGTCGCTGATGCAAAAGATTAAGGCCAAGGCCAAGGGTGAATACACGGATGATTTACTAGATTTCAATCCGCAGAACTGGTCTTTCTATGAATAGTTTGCTGATTAAAGTCAAGAATAATTTTGTCGCTAGTTTTATCCTTTTGGCCATTGTGGTATCGTGTGGTGTCGCTGCCTATGTTTACCATCCGGCGAGCCCCTACCACAAGCGCTATACATTTGTCGTCAGGTACGAGTCCATCGGAACGCTTTCTCCGGGAAACCTCGTCCGAGTCCGTGGCATTGCCAAAGGTGAAATCGTTTCTGTAAAGTTGACGGACGAAGCTGTCTATGTGACGGCTCGCGTCCTTGCCGATGCAAAGATCCCGGTGAACTCTGAATTCCGCCTGGTAACGGCGGGCCTTATGGGCGAACGTGAAATGAGCATCATCACGGGGGATGCAAGCAAGATGGTTTGCGAAGGCGATACCGTGAACGGTCTTTATGACGAGGGCACTTCTGGAATTTCAAAGAACTTGTCCGCAATCTTCAGTGACATTGACGAAGTCAAGCAGACTGTTGTCGCTTTGGCCGATTCCTTGACCGAAGGCGAAACTGGCAAGCGCATCGACCGCGTGACCAAAAAGGCGAAAAAGTTTGTCCGTATGACAAAGGCCGATATCCGCCAGTGGAAAAAGAGCGCCGATGAACTGCTCGATGACGTTCACGAAATTGCCGCGAGGATCGACAGCTCCATGCAGGAAATTTCTGCCCGCGGTGGCGAAACCGCAGCAAAGGCGGATGAACTCATGGGACGCGCTCGTGCCGTGATGGACAAGGCGGATTCCTTGAAAGAGGCTAGCCTTGCTGTTGTGAAAAAGTTTGACGAAAGCAAGGGGACCGTTGGCGAATTCAGAAACGAAACCTCACTGCTGAACAAGGACTTTGACATTTTGGCCGAGGATTTCGACAAGATGATCACCGGAGTCCGGAAAAGCGGTCTGAAAATCAATCTGGATATTTTTTAAATGATTTTGTTGCGATTTGTCAACGATTTTATTGAAAAAAATAAAATTTAATTTGATTTTTTTGTAAAAAAAAGATAATTTAAAGCGGTGCTTATCAACAGTGTAACTCACAAAGAAGGAGTTTAATATGGCTGAGAAGAAACCCGTGAAGATGAGCGATGCTGATCTTAAGTTTTTTGAGGACCTGCTTTTGGAAAAAAGGCGTGAGCTTGTGACCGCCCAGAGCGAGTCCGAAAAGGCTAACGTATTTTTGGACCAGAAAAACCAGTCCGGTGATGGTGGTGATTCTGAAGGTGCCGATTCTGCTACGGATATCAATTCGCTTGAAACCAACCTCTCGTTGGCTGCTCGCGAAGGCAAATACCTTGTTTATTTGGAAGAAGCTCTCAAGCGCATCAAGAACGGAACGTTCGGTGTATGCAAGATCTGTGGACAGCTGATTCCGAAGGCAAGACTTTTGGCAGTGCCGACGGCAACCAAGTGCGTGAACTGCAAGGAAGAAACCAAGAAAAAGGAAATCCTTGACAACCGCATGGAAATGGCCAAGATGTTTGCCGAAGCCCAGCGCAAGGAAATGCTCCGCAAGGCCGCAGACCGCTAACGAAAATGTTATGCCGGACTCCCGTCATTCTGGAGCGAAGCGACGGGATCCAGTGCAGTTAATTTGTCAAGCCCGCCACCGAGCGGGCTTCTCCTTTAAAAAAAAACGACCCGCACCTCGGGCCGTTTTTTTGCATTTCCTGTTTACTAATCACTAACCACTAATCACTGAATTTCTTCGAAGAACGCATCCGCGAGCGTGGCGCGGAATGCGTGGATGCGGTCGGCGTTTGGTTCGCGGTGCGGATAAGTGAAGTTGCTGAGGAGTATGATGGCGCCGCCCTTGTCCGGGTCGGCGACGATGCTTGCGCCTGTGAATCCCGTCTTGCCGAATGCTTGCGGCGAAATCTTTGTGCCCATGAACTTGCTTGCGTTCAGTTCCCAGCCGAGGGCGGTGCAGGCCTTGACTTTTTCGGGGAAGGCGTTGTGGCTGACCATCTCGAGAATGCCCGCGGGGACAATCTGCTTGTCCTCGAACTTGCCGTCCATTAAAATCATCTTCACGAACTTGAGCAGGTCAGGCACGCAGCTGAACATACCCGCGCTTCCGACGGGGAACAGCTTTTGCAGAACCCAGGCGCTTTCGTCGTGGACTTCGCCCTGGATTTCACGGTGGCGGAACTCGCAGAGTTCTGTCGCCGCGATTTCGGATTTCGGCACGCGCGTGAGCGGATTGTAGCCCGAGCGCGTCATGCCTAGCGGTGTAAAGAATCTTTCGTTGCCCTGTTCCTGCAAAGTCTTGCCTGTAAGTCTTTGCAGCAAAATTCCGAGCAAGACGCTTGCGGGGTTTCCGTAGTTGAATAGCGTACCCGGTGCTTCCGCAAACTGGTAGGTGTAAAGCGCTTCAAGGATTTTTTCGGGCGGGAGCGTCCTGAGCGTCTTCATCGGGACGCGGTAATCCAGGCTGTGGGTGAGCAGATGGAAAATGCGGATCTCGTCGCGATAGTTTGTATTGAGTTCCGGAATGAAGTCGACGACTCTCGTGTCTGTCGAAAGCTTTCCTTCAAGAATGTACGAGAGCGCAAGCGTCGAAGTGGGGCAGACCTTTGTGAGCGACGCGATGTCAAAGACTGTATCTTCGGGAGTGTTTAGCGTAACGACGTGGCTTGTGCCGTCCGGGAGCAGGTAGCCTACCACAGCCTTGTCAAAAATGTCTTTGGATTCTGCGTCTTCTAAAAGTCCTGATAGCTTTTCGGAAATTTCCATTGTTGCCCCGGCAAATTTTGCACCAATAAAAAAAGGGCATCTCCTACGGTGCGAACACTCGAAACTACTTATCTTAAATGATAGCAGCGCCTCGGGGATTTGTTTTTCGCGTCAGAGCGCGCCTAAACTGAACCGCAAGAGCAACGAGCTTAAATATTCCTGTTAGATCGGGTGTAAAATCCGTGGGATGCCCATACATAATATATGTTTCTTGACGTCCAAAAACAAGGGAATAAAACAAAAAAAATCTCGGCAAATTTACCGAGATTTCTGAATTTTTAGTGCTTTTTTCGGTTTACACCTGATCGTCGGGTTTTGGAAGGGCCTCGTCCAGCTGGATCGAGAGTTCCCTAAGGTCCTTGTCCATCAGGTCGTGGTATGATTTGGCTCTGCGCAATTGCTTGCGTAACTCGATGATCTCGGAAGTGAGTTCCACAGCCAGCAAGGCGAGCTGCTTTTTCATTTCCAGTTTGAACTTTGACGAATTATCGAGACGACTTTCGATGAAATCGACAATTTCCTTCAAGTCCGTATCGGGCAAGTCCGTGCGGATATGGATGCGTTCTTGAGCGACGTTTATGCTAACTGATCTAAGTGTCTCGTTTGCCATATTATTTCATTCCTACGCCGAATGGGTCGTTATCCAACGCCCACCTTAGCCGAAAAAAGTTGGTTGCGAGCCTCCGTTACTCGCGAACAGGTCAGGATTTTCTTCTTGATGGTTTTCTTGGGCAGGCTGAGCCGGGACTTCTTCGTTGGCCTGGTCCTTGATGTTGATTTCGGTATCCAGTTCGGTTTCGATCGTGGAGACAAGCTGCTGGAACTTGTTCTGGGCTTCGGCGATTTCGGTGCTCTGGTTCTGGATCTGGTTGTTGAGGTCGTCAATGATGCCGTTCTTTTCGGCGACTTGGCCGTTCAGGCAATCGATGATGTTGTTCTTTTCGTTAACCTGACCGTTGAGGTCGTCGATGATGCCATTCTTTTCGTTGATCTGGCCGTTGAGGGAATCGATGATGCCGTTCTTTTCGTTGACCTGGCCATTGAGGGAATCGATGATGCCGTTCTTTTCGTTGACCTGGCCATTGAGGGAATCGATGATTCCGTTCTT
>Ga0310786_10012097_pt1 | contig 10709 bp, 8 predicted proteins | sample AusTroGonzalo_MG_FD_203881 | JGI IMG/M metagenome (GOLD analysis project Ga0310786, IMG submission 203881) | Bovine rumen microbial communities from tropical cattle in Woodstock, Queensland, Australia - Gonzalo_03 (v2) (version 2) | ecosystem: Host-associated > Mammals > Digestive system >...
ACTCGGCGCCGTATGAGAAGTATCGCACGCAGCCAATGGCAGATGCCGAGGCATGGCAGACTGAAGTATGCTGATTGTCTAAGCGCGAAAGGCGCAACGAGGTCCGAAGCGAGCGAGATCGAGCGATCGGCCCCGACGCGACGGCGACACGAAGTGGGCGATAGCGGGGTGCCCCTCCGCTACGGCGAAGTCGCCAGTACGCTGACAAGGCACTTAATATAAACGCGCTGCCTACACGTCAATGAAATCGCGCAGCGGCTCGGAATGCTTCGCCAACTCAAGAAATAAATGGCGGACCTCCATGGAGGGTTGTATCTGTAATAGACATAATGATATAATACGGCACGGATATGCAAGCCGCAATCAGTCTAATCGCAACGCTGTTCACATATCAGGGCACTGTCGTGTTGCCGCACGACCTGGCGACTGGGCTTGTCGGCATCAGCCCGACCAGCGGCGTCGTGCACAGCTCAACGACCGTCAAGCTGCAAAATCCTCCGACCCTCGTGCCCGGGCAGATCGTCTCCGTCTCAGAGGACATCCGCAGAGAAGGCCGCCGCACCGACCGATTCATCACAGATGTGCGTGTTGTCGGCCATGGGCGGCTGCCGACGTTCACCCCCGTCACCGCTAAGACACTCAACAGCGGCAAGGCCACCGGCCAATTCGTGTCGTTCAGGGGAGTCGTCCAGGACATATCCCGCGACGACACCGACGACCGCTTTGTCTTTGCGTCCATTTCCGACGGCGACGGACTAGTCTTCTGGGCAGGAGCCGGCAAGGACAGCGACAGAGAGCTATTCGGCCTGATCGGCGCGGAGGTCGAAGCTTCAGGGGTTGCCGTCAGCGGCGACTTCACGGCCCGCAGGAACTTCGGACCTTCGATAGTATCGACTTCGATGAAAAGCCTTGCAGTCCTTTCAAGGCCGACAAAAGACCTTTTCGACGCGCCAGACATCGCCGCTATCGAACACGCACCTCCATCCGACATCGCCTTCTATCCACGCCACCGGACCTCCGGACAGGTCCTGTCGGTTCTCGACTCGAAGACATTCCTGCTGCTCCGCGCAAAAGCGGGCGACAAGTCCGCGCCAATCCATCCGGCATTCGAAGGCACGCCAGTACGCGCAGACTACGCGTTCACTACCGTTCACCTCGCCTTTGAAGGCGCCCCTGGACTCGGCGACTTCGTGGATGTCGTCGGATACCCGGAATCGGATCTATATACCATCAACCTGGCACGTGCCGCATGGCGAAAGTCTGAAACGCCAGCCGAATACACGACTGACAGCCTCTTCCGCGAAGTGGCGGAGATTGCCACTTCCAGAGCCCAGCTGCACGGAAAACTCATGAAGATACGCGGCATCGTGAGGCGGCTCCCGCTCCCCGACGACCCGGTGAACACGATGCTCGTCGAATCCGAAGGACACTTCCTTGAAATAAGCCCAGGCCTTTCAACCCGTCTTTTCGAAGGGATGGAAATCGGATCGACCATTTCCGTCACTGGCATCGCCTTTATCGAAAAAGAGCATTGGCGCCCACACCTTCGCATACCGAGGATACTCCAAACTACGCTTGTCCCACGCGGACCAGAAGACATCGAGATTATTTCCGGCCCGCCGTTCTGGACGCCTATGAAGTTCCTTGCCCTCATAGCCGCCCTGGTCGTCGCCGTGGTTGTCGCGCTGCTGCGGAACCAGACGATACGACGCCTGTCGGAAGAACGCGTAAACGAGCGGACGCGGCTGGCGGCGGAGCTGCATGACACCATCGCCCAAAACCTGACGGGGGCCGCCATCCAGCTTGAGACAGCGGAAGCGCTGGCCTCAAACGGCCCCGCCGGACTCAGGCGGATACTTGCCTCCGCAGTGAAGATAATGCATGTCAGCCGCGAGGAGCTGCGCGACTGCATCTGGGATCTCCGCAACCAGACGCTTGACGAAAAGCGCGTGGAGGACGCCCTCCGGCGGACTTTGCTTCCGCTCCTCTGCGGAACGCGCCTCAGGCTCAGGTTCCCGGTAAGCCGCGCCGACATCAGCGACAGCTCCGCGCATGCCGCTGTGAGCGTCACGCGCGAACTCGTCTCAAACGCCATCCACCACGGCCGTCCGAACCTGGTCTCAATCGCCGGAGCGCTTGACGGCGACACGCTTAAGTTCTCCGTCTCGGACGACGGCGACGGCTTCGACGTCGAACATGCGCCCGGTCCAAGGGACGGGCACTTCGGGCTCTCCGGCATTCGAGAACGCGTCCGCAAGCTCGGGGGGACGTTCTTGGTCAAGTCCACGCCAGGCAACGGAACGAAAGCCACGATTACATTGCCACGATGAAACGATCGCACGACAAGACAAGGCTGCTGATTGCCGACGACCACGTAATTCTCCGCATGGGGCTTGTAACCCTATTCGAGAACACGCCGGGCTTCGCCATTGCAGGGGAAGCCGACGACGGAGAACAGGCCGTAAGGGAAACCCTGCGACTGAAACCAGATGTAGTCATCATGGACCTTTCCATGCCGGTCAAGGACGGAATCGAGGCGACACGCGAAATAATGTCCGCCGCGCCGGAGACTAAGATACTCGTCCTGACAACCTTCGCCACCTCCGATTCAATATCGGACGTCCTCGCAGCGGGCGCAAGGGGCGTCGTCCTAAAGAACATCCCACGCGAGCAGCTCCTTTCTTCGATCCGCCGCGTCGTCGCTGGCGAGCAGGTGCTCTCCGAAGACGTAAGGGCCGTTCTTGCGGAGGACCCTCCCGTTGCGCCCCTTTCGTCGCGGCAAGGCGAAATCCTCAACATGCTCGCAAAAGGACTTTCCAACCGCGAAATGGCGGAGATACTGGGAATCTCCGTGACGGTTGTCAAGGAACACATCACGGCCCTCTACGGCAAGCTCGGCGCCGCAAACCGCGCAGAGGCAATCGCCATAGCCCTGCGCAAGTCACTACTGAACAGATGAAGGCGAATCTCGCGATATTGAAACTCGTCTGGCCGCTTGCCCTTGGCATGGTCAACAACGCGGTCATGCAGTTCTGCGACCGCGCGTTTCTTTCGCATTGGTCTATGGAGGCACTCGAGGCAGTGCTTCCGGCGGGTATGCTCATGTGGATATTCGCCGGCTTCTTCCAGAGCGCAATCGGCTACTCGTCGGTGTTCGTCGGGCAGTTCCACGGCGCGAAAGAGACCGAGAAATGCACAGAGAGCTACCGCGCCGCAACACTGATTGCCGCCGTCTCAGGTGTAGCGAGCCTGCCGATTCTTCCCTTCGGCGAGTGGGTTCTTTCGCTCTTCGCGCCGTCCCCCAGGGTTCTCGACTGCGAAGTCGCATACTTCGGCGCCACGATGTCCGGGGCGTTCTTCCTCTACGTGCAGATTGCGGCGGCGGCATATTTCACCGGCCTCGGCAGGACGCGCACCGTGTTCTGGGTGAACCTTGCGGGGAACCTGCTCAACATCGCCCTTGACCCCATTTTCATATTCGTGCTCGACCTCGGCATAGCGGGCGCGGCCGCGGCAACCGTGCTTTCGATGGCGCTTCAGGCCGCCACGCTCGCGTTCGCGGCAGAGCGGGCGATCCGGCGGGAGCGCGGCGCGGCGCCGGCTCGCCCCTTCCCGCTGCGGGAGCGCCTTTCGCTCGCCGCGCGCATGCTGCGCTTCGGCGTGCCGTCCGGGCTATACACCGTGCTGAACATACTCTCGTTTACGATATTCGTGTTCATCACCGGAGGCGTGGGCGAGATGGAACTCGCCGTCTCTAACGCCTGCTTCACGGTGAACTACCTGCTGTTCGCGCCGATGGAGGGCTTCGCCATCGGCGCATCGACGCTCGTAGCGCAGGCAAAGGGGCGCGGCGACCCCGCGGCGGCCGCGAGGGACGCGAGGCGCGTGCTTCTCCTTGGCACCGGCTTCGCCGCGGCGGCATCGGCGCTCGCCGTCGCGTTCTGCCACCCGATACTCTCGCTGTTCGCGGCGCGCGCCGGCTCCGCCGCGGCGGAATTCCACTCGCTCGGCTTCACGCTATTCTTGCTGATGGCCGCCTGGCAGGTGTTCGACTCCGCCGACGTAATACTCTCCGGCGCGCTCAGGGGCGGCGGAGACACCCATTTCGTCATGTGGTGGATGCTCGCGAACTCGTTCGGCCTCTGGCTGCCGGCGGTATGGGTGCTCTCGCGCGTGGACAACACGATGCCCGCGCTGTGGAGCTCGATGGTCGCATACGTGGCCATACTCTGCGTCGGAACCGCCGTAAGATGGCGCGGCGGAAAGTGGAAGTCCATAAAAGTCGCCTGACGGAAACATGAGACATATCGCCGCGGTTTTGCTATAATACCAACATGACAGGAAAACGCAGAATAGTCGTCACCAGCGCGCTTCCATACGCCAACGGCGACATACACATAGGGCATCTCGTGGAATACCTCCAGACCGACTTCTGGGTGAGGTTCCAGAAGATGCGCGGCAACGAATGCCTCTACATCTGCGCCGACGACACGCACGGAACGCCCATCATGGTGAGGGCGCGGAAGGAAGGAGTCTCCCCCGAAGCCCTGATAGAGCGCTCGCACGCCGCGCACCTCAAGGACTTCACCGACTTCCAGGTGTCGTTCGACAGCTACTACTCGACGAATGCGCCGGAAAACCGCGAACTGTCGGAGCGCTTCTACCTCGCGGCGGAGAAGAAGGGCTTCATCTCGCGCAAGACGTCGCCCCAGCTCTACTGCGAGCACTGCAGTATGTTCCTGCCCGACCGCTTCGTAAAGGGTGCGTGCCCGAAGTGCGGAGCGCCGGGACAGTACGGCGACAGCTGCGACAAGTGCGGCGCGACGTACGGCGCCGAGGAGCTCGGCTCGCCAGTCTGCACGACCTGCGGGGCGACGCCGGCGCTCAAGGACTCCGAGCACCTCTACTTCGAGCTCGAGCCGCAGCGCGACTACCTCGAGAAGTGGATACCCGGGCACACGACCGACGACATCTCAAACAAGCTCCTCGAATGGTTCGGCGAACCGCTGCGCGGCTGGTGCATCTCGCGCGACGAACCGTACTTCGGCTTCGAGATACCGGGCTGCAAGGGCAAGTACTTCTACGTGTGGGTGGACGCCCCGATAGGCTACATCGCCTCCCTCGCGAACTGGTGCTCGCGGAACGGGCGCAAGCTCTCCGACTACTGGCCCGACGGCGAGGGCGCGGAAACCTCCGGCGCCGAGATATACCACTTCATCGGCAAGGACATAATACGCTTCCACTGCCTGTTCTGGCCCGGGATGCTGCACGCCGCCGGCTTCAAGGGGCCGGAGAAGGTCTTCGTGCACGGCTTCCTCACCGTGAACGGCGAGAAGATGTCGAAGTCCAAGGGCACCTTCGTCACGGCGCGCACATATCTCGACAACCTGCCGCCCGAGGCGCTAAGGTACTACTACGCCGCGAAGCTCGGCGGCACCGCCGACGACATGGACCTCAACCTCGACGACTTCGTGCAGCGCGTGAACTCCGACCTCGTAGGCAAGATAACGAACATCGCCTCGCGCTCGGCGCAGATGCTCCACAGAAAGCTCGACGGCCGACTCGGCGCGCTCGACGGAGAGGGCGCGGAGCTAGTCGCGAAGTGCCGCGACGCCGGAGAGGCCGTCGCCGCGCTCTACGAAGACCGCCGGTTCAACCTGGCCATGGTCGAAATCTCCAGGCTCGCCGATGCCGCGAACGCCTACTTCGACAAGAAAGAGCCCTGGAAGACCGTCAAGACCGACGCGGAGACAACGCGCGCCACGCTCACCGCCGCCTTAAACGCGTTTCGGATCGTCGCGATATACCTGAAGCCCGTCCTGCCGGCTTACGCCGACAAGGCGATGAAGCTCTTCGGAGAGACGGAGTGGACGTGGAACTCCGCCGCGAAGACCGTCGAAAACACGGCTCTCGGCGAATACGAATACCTCGCCTCGCGAATCGACCCCAAGCAGGTCGAGGCAATGATTTCCGCCGCGGCGGAAAAGCCCGCCGACTCGGGCGAAGTCGCCCACGAAAGCAGGGCAAGCAAGAACAAGGCCAAAAAGGACGAACCCGCAGAGGCCGCGGCGGAAGCCGCCCCGTTGAAGCAGGAAATCGCGTTCGGCGACTTCGACAAGCTCGACTTCAGAATCGGCGTCGTCGAAAGCTGCGAGACGGTGCCGAAGAGCACGAAGCTGCTTAAATTCGTCCTCGACGCCGGAAGCCTCGGGAAGCGCACGATCTTCTCCGGCATCCGCGCGGCATATCCCGACCCGGCGGCACTCGTCGGGAAGGAAGTCGTGTTCGTCGCGAATCTCGCGCCGAGGAAGATGTCAGTCGGCGTCTCGGAGGGGATGATCCTCTTCGCGGGCGAGCCGGGCGTCGGCGGGGGCGTGCTATCCCCGTCGTCTCCGGCCGGAGGGGGGCGCCAGGTCACATGACGACCGCCGTTCTCTCGATGGCGGCCGCCGCGGCCTGGGCCCTTGCGGCCGCAGGCATCGTCTGGTGCCTCGCGACTATCGCAGGCGAAGTCACTTACGTGACGCTGGCCGACGGCCGCCGACAGGAACGGAGCATTCCGCTCGCATTCAAGGTGCTGCTGCCCTTCGCACCAAACCTCTTCAACATCGTGCGCAGGCCTGCCTTCAGGGAAAGCGTGGAGCGGGCTGACTCGATGCTGGTGCAGGGCGGATTCGAGGGCCTGATGTCCGGCGAGGAATTCGTGGCGCTGAAGCTCATGCTGCTGTGGATCATGCCGGATATCTGGCTATACGGGGCGATTCGCCGCCGCCACCATTCGATTCAGATCGCCCTTCCGTTCGTGCTGGACATACTGACCCTCAGCGTGGAGGCCGGCATGGACTTCATAAGCGCACTTCAGAGGAACTGCAAGGCGCGCAGGCTGGATCCGCTGAACGAGGAGCTCCTGCGCATGACGAAGGAGATACAGGTAGGCTCCTCGCGGCGCGAAGCCCTGCGCCGCATGGCCGACAGGGTCAAGCAGCCGGACCTCAAGTCTGTCGCCTTCGCGCTGATACAGGCCGACGAGCTCGGCGTGTCGATAGGCTCGATACTCAGGATACAGTCCGAGCAGCTGAGGGCGCGTCGGTTCGACAGAGCCGAAAAGCTGGCGGCCGAGGCGCCGGTCAAGATGCTCGGCCCTCTCATGCTGTGCATCTTCCCCGCTGTGTTCGTAATCTTGCTGGGACCCGTTCTTTCACAGGCGCTGAAAGGAATGTTCTGATGGCGAAGAGACCTGAAATCACGATTGTGGACGGCCCCCTCGCGGGCCACCACTTCGAAGTCGGGCCGGGGGGCATACGCCTCGGTCGGTCCTCATCGAACGACATACACATACCCGACGAGGAACTGTCGCGCAACCACTGCCTCTTCGAGGCCGTAGGCGAGGACGGCATACGCGTAACCGACCTCGCGAGCGCGAACGGGACGATCCTCAACGGCACAGCTCTGGGTGACGACCCGGAGACGCTGAAGGACGGCGACGTCCTCATCGTCGGCAAGACCACGATCAGGATAGGCTCGCCGCAAGAGGCGGCCCCTGCCTCTGCGGACGGTGCGGTCAACCTAGACCTCGGCCTCGACACCTCGTCCGGCGACGCGCGCCAGCAAGGCCAAGGCGGCAAGCGTCGCTCCCCGTTGGCCAACGTGCTTTGGATAGTCGCGGCCGGGACGATCGCCGCGGCAATATGGCTGGTGCTCTCGACACCGCAGGATGCCGCGGAAACGCCGCCAGACGTGAAACCGCCGGCGGAGCCTTTGCTCAAGGAGGTGCGGTACGAGCGGGTGCAGGCCGACAGTTCGGGGATATTCAGATATTTCCTAACGGTGTCGGAGACCGGGGCGATGACGGTGCGCATTGACGACGTGCCGAAGCAGAACCGCCACCACACGAAAAGCGAACAGCTCTCGAAGGAGGCTCTGGACGAGCTAGGCGAAATACTCTCGTACAAGAAGCTCCGCGAAATTGACCGCGAGTTCGCCGGACCAGAGCCCGACCCGCCGGCGCTCGACAGCTGGGACCTCTGCGTAGTGTACGACACGCAGGCCTGGCGCATACGCGTATCCAACACGCAGGAGCCGGAGGCATTCAAGTCGGTGCGCGAGAAGCTAGAGGCGTTCTCAAAGTCCGAGCTCGGGATATGGGCGATACAGTACCCGCGCGAGAAGCTGATCGAGCTTGCCGAGCAGGCTCTCGAAGTGGGCAACGCAAAGTGGGAAGACCGTGACGTCAACCACGGCAATCTCGCGGCTGCAATCGCCGCCTACAAGGAGTCCGTCTTCTACCTCGAGACGGTGAACCCGAAGCCAGAGTGCGGGGCAAAGGCCCTCGAAGGCGCGAAAAAGGCCACCGAGGAGCTCGACAGGCGCTACGCCGACCAGCGCTTCCGCGCCGACAAGGCCCTCAACCTCTCGCAGTGGGAAACGGCCCGCGAAGAGCTGCTGACGATACTGGAGATGATTCCAGACCGCAGGGACGACAGGAACCGCGACGCGCGCGCCAAGCTCCTCTCCGCGGAAAGCCAGCTTAAGAAGAAAGGAGGCCGCCGGTGAAACGTTCCGCCTTGGCAGTGGTCGCGTCCGCCCTAGCCCTCGCGCTTTCCGCGCGGGCCGACGGTCCCGTCCAGACCCGCGTATCCATCAAAAGCCAGCCCGAGGGCGCCACGGTAATCGTCGACGGACGCGACCGCGGCACCACGCCGACAATGCTCTTCGACCTGCAGCCGGGCCGCCACCACATAAAGTTCCGCCTTGCGGGCTACCAGGAGGCTGACCGGTTCTTCGACACAAAGGAGGGCCCGTTCATCGAAAAGAGCGAGGTGCTCGTGGAGGAAAAGGGCCTGCTTCTTCTCAAGACAGACCCGCCCGGCTGCAACATCGCCGTGGACGGCGTGTCGGTCGGGGTTTCTCCGAGGCTGATAACGAACCTCGCCGCCAAGGACTCCTATTCGGTGCGGCTCTCGAAGGCCGGCTACCAGACGCAGACGATTGCCGTAAAGTTCAACGGGCGCGAGCCTCTGGTTCGCGAAGAGACGCTGATTCTCGACTCCGGCGTCGTAAACGTGCTTTCAGACCCGGCGGGCGCCGAGGTCTCGGTCAACGACGTCGTGCGCGGAGCGACGCCCGTTCTCGTCAAGGGCGTGCCGAAGGGCCGCGCGACCGTAAAGTTCAAACTGCCCGGCTTCAAGGACGAAGTCCGCGAGATTGTCATGAAGGCTGGCGACCAGCAGACGCTGTCCATCGCGCTCACCGCCCTTCCCGGAACGCTCAACCTGACTTCCATACCGGAAGGCGCGTCGTTCTACCTCAACGACAAGGCGTACGGGCGCGGCCCGCTCGCGATACCCTCGCTTCCGCCCGGCGAATACATGGTGCGCGCCGAGAAAGAAGGCTTCGGCACGATGACGCGCAAGGTGACGATTGCCAACGGCGAGTCGGCTCGCGAGGAGTTCAAGCTCTCGAATGTCATGGGCAAGCTGGAGATACGCTCATCGCCCCCGGGCGCGCAGATCATCCTAGACGGCCGGGTCGTCGGAACGACGTCGTCCTCCGACCCGTCGGCGGAGTTCAGCGACGCGTTCCTGGTGGAAAACCTGCTTGAAGGTGACCACAGGCTCGTCCTCAAGAAAGACGGCTACGCCGAGGCGGTTCGCCACCCGGCGATCCAGAGTACGAAAACCTCCCGCCACAACGTGCGCCTGCGCAGGGTGTTCATACCCGACGTCGAGCTCGTCACCGTGCGCGGAACCTACCGCGGCATGCTAGTGAACGTCGGACCCGAATACGTGGAGATCGAGGTGTCGCTGGGCATCACGCGCAGTTTCCCGCGCTCGGAGATAAGGAAGATGGAAACCCTCTCCACTCCCGGCGCGGCGGTTAAGTGAAGAAGCGCCTAGACCTGCTGATAGCCGAAAGAGGGCTGGCGCCCTCGCGGACTGTCGCACAGGCCCTCGTAATGGAGGGGAAGGTGCGCGTCGCGGGACAGGTCTGCACAAGGGCCTCCCGCCTTCTCGAAGAAGACGCGGCCATCGAGGTAGAGGCTCCGCCGCGCTTTGTCTCGCGCGGCGGCGAGAAGCTTGAAGGCGCGTTCGAGCTCTGGGGCCCGGGCACCCCGGGGGCGTGCGGAAGCACGCTCGACGCGGAGGGGCGCGACTGCCTCGACGTAGGCGCCTCGACCGGCGGCTTTACGGACTGCCTTCTGCAGCACGGGGCGGCGACGGTCATGGCCGTGGACGTTGGCACGAACCAGCTCGCGTACAAGCTGCGCACCGATCCGCGCGTCTGGTCGCGAGAGAACTTCAACGCCAGATACATGAAGCCCTCGGACTTGCCGCGAACGCCGACGCTCGCCGTGACCGACGTCTCGTTCATATCGCTCAAGCTCATCCTGCCCCCGATCGTAGAGGCGCTCGCGCCAGGCGGCCTCGCCGTCGCACTCGTGAAACCTCAGTTCGAGGTCGGCAAGGGGCTCGCGCCAGGCGGGCTCGTGCGCGACGAACAGCTGCGACTCGCCGCACGCGACGGAATCGTGGATTTCGCGAAGACGTCGCTTGGACTGGAACTGCTCGGGCTCGCAGAGTCCCCGGTGCGAGGGAAGGAAATGGGCAACATCGAATACCTTTCTTTCTGGCGCAAGCCGTAAGACAGGAGGGCGGCGCCATGCAAGTAGAAACGTTTTCGGACAGGACGGAAATACTTCTGGGCAGGAA
>Ga0310786_10012099_pt1 | contig 10707 bp, 7 predicted proteins | sample AusTroGonzalo_MG_FD_203881 | JGI IMG/M metagenome (GOLD analysis project Ga0310786, IMG submission 203881) | Bovine rumen microbial communities from tropical cattle in Woodstock, Queensland, Australia - Gonzalo_03 (v2) (version 2) | ecosystem: Host-associated > Mammals > Digestive system >...
GGAAAAAGTGCTTTATGCCGTTGACGAACTCACGGGCTTGATTGGTGCGGTCGTTTTGATGCGTCCGTCCAAGAGCGTGCAGGATTTGGAACTGAAATCTGTCTTGAAAAAATACAAGTCCCCGAAATTTGCGGCAGGCTGCTCTCGCGAAGTCATTGAGCGTGGCGCAAATATCCTCGGCTGGGAATTAAACGACCTCATCTCCCGCACGATTGCTGCGCTGAAGACTTTCAGGCCGTGATTTTTACGCCTTCAACGCCCAAAATGGAAAGCCCGCTGTACTGAAAAGTCTTGGCAAGTCCAAAAAGTACAACCTATAATACACCCTTGGTTTCAGCTGAGATGGGAAGTGCCATTTGCGCAAATGACAATATGTAAAAGGGAATGCAGAGCAGTAAAACGATTATACCTGTTCTGAATGAAAAACTTTGTAATTTTTTTACAATTCTGTCTTTTGTTGACACCAAAAATTTCTTCATAGCCGAATTTCCTGATGTCAAAAGATATTTCTTTTTTCTACATGATCAAGGGAATTTAAAAAAAAGCAGAAAAAAGTATGATTAAAAATGACAGAGGGGGGGGAAGCCTTCCGCTACCCCTTCTAACGGGCCCTCAATCGCCGGCCCGTAACGCTTCGGCTTAGCTTGGCCTCTCGCCCTGATGTCACGCCCCGCTTGACGGGGCATCTCCTTTTCTCTTTAAATAAACTATATTGCAGTTGACATAGCCCCATTCCTCGCAGTTTGGGACGCATAGAAATTTGAGTTATTGCTCTTATTCTCGCCTCGAAAACGACCAAAATTTCAAGTATCGGTGAGTAAGGCTGGCACTCACGCACCCGCGAGGGGTGCGATAAGCATTTTTAGTACAACTTTAGATATTTGCAGACGTTGTGAATTGCTTTCAGATTTTCTAGTTTTACTAGTGCAATAACAACACTTTTCGCCGGTTCCCGGAGTCGAGCACCGTTGTGAATTGCTTTCAGATTTTCTAGTTATTACTAGTGCTATAACAACGCTTGAAATTCATGGTTCTTCTTTTTCCCGTTGTGAATTGCTTTCAGATTTTCTAGTTTTGCTAGTGCAATAACAACAACAATCAATAAACGGAGAAACCGAAAATGGTTGTGAATTGCTTTCAGATTTTTTAGTTTTACTAGTGCAATAACAACGGTTGCAAACGTCCGAAAATCGTAGACCTGGTTGTGAATTGCTTTCAGATTTTTTAGTTTTACTAGTGCAATAACAACGTCGCGCTCCAGCGTTCTTCAAGCTCGGTTGTTGTGAATTGCTTTCAGATTTTTTAGTTTTACTAGTGCAATAACAACAGATAGGTTCGTGGTCAGGACTTCCTCAAGGTTGTGAATTGCTTTCAGATTTTTTAGTTTTACTAGTGCAATAACAACAAGAGCATTTTTGTTTGCAAGCGGAATATGTTGTGAATTGCTTTCAGATTTTTTAGTTTTACTAGTGCAATAACAACTGATTCGTTGTAACTATACAGCTATGAACGAGTTAGATGTATCATTGCGAAAAGAAAAAATCGACCTTTGGGGGTCGATTTTTCTTGTTTTTGAACGTTTTTTATAGGAAAAGCTCTAATTGCCCAGTTGATTTTGGCTTTGGTTTTTCTTTTCGGCCATAGAAAACTTGGATTTTCCCGAACTGCTTGTCTGTGATGCAGAGTATGCTTACCGAACCATCTGGCGGCATAAAACTCTTTACGCGAGCAATATGAACTTCTGCATTTTCCACAGAAGCGCAATGCCGAATATATATGGATAACTGGAATCTTGAAAATCCATCTTTCAATAGATTTTTGCGAAACTCGCTGTGCCGTTGCCGCTCAATTTTCGTTTCTGTCGGCAAATCAAAGAAACACATAATCCACATAATTCTGTACTCGCTAAATCGGTCCATCCTACACCTCCGGATAGAGCAATTTCCTTGTTGTTCCTAAATAACACTTGGCAAGCGAAGCTGTAGTTGTTGAAACGGCATTCATCAATGGACTTCGATTTCCTTCAATAACACAGTCAAGTACGGGAATTCTTAAAAGTTTTGCCTTTATTTCAGTAGAAAGATCTGTAGGATATTCTTCTATTTCGGTAAGAATATCTAAAACTAATTTATCTACAACTGGGCGATACGGTTCCATGATATCGTCTGCTAAACAATAGGCGTTGTAACGATTATGGTGGTGTATTCCCAAAGTCGGTAAAAGTCCGCTCGAAACCAAAGCCCTTGCAACCACACCGCGTAAAATGGCATAGCCATAATTGAACATGTTATTTGGCGGTACTCCATTACGGTCACGAACAAAATCAGGAATATCGGGGAACATTTCTTTCCAATAGTAAGCGGCGGCAACAGCTTCTCTGTTATCAACATCTCCACTTCGCACAGAATTCGCCCAAGCTGTCATATTGCCGATTTCTGCATTTCTTGAGGCTTTCAAGACGGCTGCTTGATTCAAAATTTTCTGTTGGACCGTTTGTTGCCATAGTTGCTTTTTTAAAGGTAGCGATGCTTCGATTTGAGCTTGGAATCTTTCACTTTGCAATGTGTTCCCGGCTAGAGGAAGCAAAAGCCCAGATGGCAAATGAGTTTTGTCACAGTTAATAATGGCACAGTTGTTCTCTAGCAAAGCCCCGAGTAAAGCGTTTGTCACTGTAATTTGAGGCGAATCAAGAACAATGTAAGCAATGTCTTCAATAGCTGCGGTGACGATTTCATCATCGCGTTTCTTAATGACAAGCTGGTTGTCCTTGAGACTTAAATAAGCCTGGTTCCCAAAATACAGAGTACGCTTAATCATAATCGTTTTCCGTTAAATTCGATTACGTTGCCAAGTCTGTCTATTATTACAGGAACGCATGCATCTTTAATTGACTCTTTGTTGTCGGTAAATTCAATTTTATTTAATTGAGTGAATTCGTTCTTGTCTACAATACTTTTGGCTATGGCATATGGAATGGCATACAGTCTATTATTTGTAAAGGAAACAACTTTATATATACGCTTTTTGTCAATAGACCCTTCTGTTGGCAGATATACCAAATCATTTGGTGAAAGAATAAACTGGAGCTTAACGTCCTTTTCTGCAAGTTCCTTTTCTTTTAAATAAGCTTCAATATTATTTTTCCACTGATTACCATACTGTTTTTGGCAATCAATCATTACGTTTAGAGGAATAGTCAAATACGAGCGTTTTCCGTCTTTTTCGAAAATGGCGAAGAACAAGTTCGTTCCCTTGGCGGCTTCGACAAATTTGACTTTCTTATTGCCTTTTTGTCCAACAGCAAATTTATCCGCCTTTTCGTAAACGCGCACCTTTAGAATTGGTTGATGGAATTTACCATTGTTTAGTTCAACGATGTTTTTGTTCATTTCATCAATGCCGTCTGGAGAAAAAGCTTGTTCTGCATCTCCGTTCTTGCTTTTTAGATGAGCCAATAAAATCTTTTGTATTCCAGAATCAGCGATACTATCTTCGATTTTTGCTTGGTTAAAAGAGCTGTCAAGAGATTTTCTTGTGGCGAAGAAACGTTCTTTTGTTTCTTTAGTGAAATAGAATACATCGATTTTTGAAGTATCTATCCCATAACCGCCTATGTGATATTCTTCTATGTATTTTTTGATGTTCTTTGCGTCAATCTTGTTGTTTTTTAATTCGAGAATTTTTTCTTTGATGTTCTTGTTGAGAATTCTTTCTGGAACTTTTATTGCCTCGTTTAAGGAAACGCTTTTTACTTTGCGCAGATTGATTTCTCCAAAAACAGTATCCTTGTGCATTGGTTTACGGATGGCCCAACTATCGCCCTTTCCCTGCTTTGCAAATGTTTTCTTTCCGTTTTCGTCAAAATGTTGGAACGCATTTGTCGTTTTGTTTATCACGCGCTGATTTTGCTTGAAACTTACGATAATATTTTCAAGGATGTTCTTGGAATCCATAGTGAATGAATCCCACGGTTTTAAGAATTCTTTAGCAACTTCGCGTTCCTTGCCGTCAATCACCGTCTTTTCAAAACGACGGAGTTTGCGTTGTAGCTGATATCTATTTGTGTTGTATTTAGAATGAGCGGCTTCATTATTCAGCAGATTTACATGGTCTCGTGTTGTACAAGCGATGACGATTGCGTCCATTGCGTGGTGACGATGGTCAATTCTTTTCTTATTAAATCCCTTTTGAAGCTCTAAAGGCATCTGTGGAATAAGATGACCTTCTGCATTTGTTGTCGTGAAGCAATCTTTTCCTGTAATTTGGTTCATTCGAATAAATCTTGGCAAAATAATGCTGTTCCAGACATCATTCATGCCCCAATCTTTTTTCAAATGGTCTGTAACAGCGCCATTGCACGAAATAAGATTTTTGGACACTGCTTCTGGTTCATAGTTTTCGTCGTCAATTTTTTCACGAACGATATTAGACAAGAGTCCTTTAACAACTTTGCTGATGTATCGGCTATCGTTCAGCTGGCGTTCTATGAATTCATCGGGGATGTTTTCCATCAACATTTTTTTCATTTTTACGCGATTGTTCGCATAATTTTCTTTGACGAATTTTTCATAAGCATCTACGGAAAGTATTTCGACAACTTCACCTTGGCTTAATTGAACTTTTTCTCCATGATGTTCCGCGATGAACTCATATCCCAATTGACGGTCTTTAAGCTTATTAACTTCGGCTTCGCAAATGACCTTATTGCTAAAAGAATCGTCAAAATAACGCGATTGGGGAATAATATGTTCAATCTCGTATGCCGAGGTAAATAACTTGGACAGCGAAATTGTTTTACCCGTGTATGGGGAACGATACTTTTGTTCAAGCCAACATTTGTAACGGACAATATCTGATTTAGAAGGTTGAGCCTGTTTAGAAATTTTTGAAATAAAGTCGAAGTCCTTGTCTTCCTTAGTCAGGTTGTCAAGAGCATTTTCTTCGTAAATACGTAAAATGTCCTGCTGGCTTGGCGAATACGGCCGAACATTTTCAATGCCCATAGCTGGATTCATAAATTCCATTAGCATGGCCTTGATACGCAAATTTGTATTTTCGTTCTTCAGGATGTTTTCAGACATTTTCTTGCGCTTATCGGCAGGATTTTTCAAGTCTCGTCCAAGCTCAAGATGGATTTCGTCAATTTGTCCTTCCTGTTTCCAAATGTCTCGAACAGTTCTTAATGTTTCCGTAACAACCTGTTCTACGATTGGGTTACGCAAGGAATGCTGTTTAAATTCCTTGAGATAAGAATTAATTTCCTCGGGGGTATTCCATTTGGTGCAATCTTTGGCTTCGGAATGTCTGTCGTACACGATGTAGCAGGCTAGCCAGACCGGTAGGCCTCTAAAATCACTTATGTCTTTTAGGTTAATCGCGTTATCCCGAACTCTATTGGAGATTTTCTCATCATATTCGCCATTGATGATTTTGTCAATCCTGTCTAGAGTATTTTTGTCAATATTGTCTTGGTTCCAGTATTTGCCCATTCGCATGAGAGATAGCAATTTCTTTATTGCTTTTTCTGAATAGGAACCGTAATCTTTCTTAAATGGTTTTAATTTGGAGAAAATTGTTGCAAACTCGCCGTTCCAACCTTGCTTTTGTGCAAAACGAGTCAGAGCCTTTTCGATTTCCTTTTTGTCTTCGACAGAATAAAGAATGTGCCATAAAGCCATTTCCATTTCAGGCGAGAGAACTGATGAATCAATACCGCTTTTTGAAAGTCCTTTCAAAATTGTGGCACGAGTTTCGTTGCAAGGATAAATTTTATCTTCTACATAATTCCATCGGTATGGATTTTCTTTATTTTTGGATTTTTTGGTATTAAAGAGATGCTTTAACAGCTCTTCCTGTTCGATGGATTCCCTATCATTTAGCCAGTCAAAAAGTCTTACATAATCTTCTTCGGATTTTAAGCATTCGCTTGTAATGTCAATATCTGTTAAAAGTTTACCATTTATTTCTTTTTCTCGCTGATAAATTCTCAGATTTTGAATGAATTGCCAAAGCCTAAATTCCTGGAATAAAGGATTAGATTTTGCTATACATTTTATGGGAACTTTTTTCTTTTCCCCTGTTTTGGAATCAATGAAAATGCGTTCCTCATAAGGACAATTGTCAATCAGGGACTTCTTGCTTTTTAATGGTCGTTGATAGAATAAAATGTCGTTAATAAAAAGATTTGCAAAATCGGTCTTTGCAATAATATTTCTATGAGCCTCGTTGATGGGGTAGAGTTCTTCAATACACTGTTTGTACAGATCGTCATTTCGGAGTTCGGGAATGAGCTCGACTTGTTTCTTAAAAATCTGAGCCAATTCCTCTTTATAGAACTTTCTTTCAACAGTTCTGACTAGTTTTCCAATAATCTTTTGTTTTGGGTTGCTTAGTAACGAATCGTAAATGTAGCAACCTACAGTTTTCGAGCTTTTTTCAATATCGGCTTCCGTTTTCTTTTTTAGTAGAGTCCAGTCGTCTTCGTTGGGAGCGCGGAATGAGCGTTTGATGTTCCCTTCTTTATCTTTCTTGGGCGTTTTACCATCACTTTCGACTTCTGTTGTTACAATAAATTCTTTGATTTTTCCTTCCCAATCAAGAGGTGTTTTGCTCGTACGTCTATAAATCATTCCATTTTCAAGGAACACATTATACCATACATCATCACCTTTCTTTTGATCAGTTGCTTCAACCTTAACAACTTTTTGCGCGAAAAATTCAATGCGTTTATCCCGCTTTTCTTCCTCTTCTTCGCCTCTTAATTGATAATAACCGCGTTTTTGGTTGAACTGGAGCAACAACCAAGAGAGTTCTTCTTTTGAAAGAGCTTTCTCAAGAGCCTTTTTACGAAGATAGTAGATGGTCCAGTCATAGGGGATTTTCTTTCCTTCTTCGACAATTTCTGGTTGCTTGTCTTTAAATTCGGCTAGCATTTCATTGAATGCATCTTGGAAAATGAATTCGTATTTGCCTTCTGTATTTTTGCGCCATGCTAATTTGGGCTCACTATCGTCAGTGAATTTACCATAGCGATCAATTTTATCAGCAAAATGCTTCGGCAGAAAATCCAAAAGGTTTAAAACACGCAGAAGTCTTTCTCGTCTTAAAAGAGCTCTTTCGTGCAAGCGACGAGCCATTCGCATCCGAGTTCGTTCTGCAGTTTGTGAAATTGAGTTACCCTTCTCAAAATCTCCAAGAATATCTGCAGACATCGGGATAATTCTACTGCCAGCGGCTGAAATGCTGTTCGGCTTCAAGTAGCGAGATCCGTCGTTGCGAGTGATTTCATCCGCATTCACCACAGCCCAACCAATTGAATTGGTTCCCAGATCCAAACCAAGAATCTTTTTCATGAATAAACCTTTTTATAAAATTTTTCTGCTATTAAAGTAACATTTTTTTGAATGAAAAAGACAGAAAACCGCAAAATTTCAACAAAAACGCCGAATTTATAGAATAATGTAAAACAACATAAACTCATAAATATAAACTTTCATTATGTCATATTATGACATTTACAATTTTTTTTTGACTATTTTAATTTTTTCATAAAAAATCAGTCACAAATCAAAAAACTTTAACTATATTATTAGCATAATCTGAAAGCAATTCACAATAAGGATTATTCCGTTGTGAAAACATTTAGGGCGGTGCGAAAGCATCGTCCTCTTTCTTTTAAGACCTCTTGACAACCGCCATTCCGTAATTTATATTGTGGTGTACATATGTGTAGATGACGGTTTTTCGCGCACACAGGAAAATGACTAAAGCCCCGCCTTTTATAGCATGTAGGCGGAAAAGCATGCAAGGCGAACGAAGCAAAATCAAACTTGTTTGATTTTATTTCTGAGCCGAAGCTGCGGACGCCATAGGCGTCAAGGAGTGAAAAATGAAAGCACGCAAGTCCTTTAGGGACTGTATCGTTAAGCCGGGTGAAACGAGCCCGTATGCAAACCTGCTAGTGGATTTGGCCTTCAAGAAGGCCTTCGATCCGGATAAGCCCACCAGCCGGAACAACCTCATTAATTTGCTGAACGACCTGCTGGAGCCGCAGCTCAAACGGCCCATCAAAAATGTGTGGACCCGCAGCGTGGCGAAGAACTTGAGTGGCAGCAAAGCATCGCGCACGGCGATTTTCGACCTGCATTGCAAGGACGATTTGGGGAGTCTCATCGAGATCGAAGTGCAGATTCGCGAGGTGGATAACTTTATGAAGCGCCTTGCGTTCTATGCGAGCGAAATGGTAGCGAACCAGGCCGAACCAGGTCAGGATTGGGATTACGACATCCAGCCGACCTACGTGATCGCCCTGACGCGTTTCTCTGTTTTCCCTGACGAACGTGCCGTCCACCGTGCGACGGTAATCGATTTGGAAAGCGGAGAACAGCTTGTGGATACCTACAATTTTACTGCTATCGAACTTTCAAAGGTTCCGTTTTTCATTGAAAAGACATCAAGCGACCTGAGCAAATGGCTCTTTTTCTTCCGCTATTTGAACCGGCTCAAGGAACTCCCCGAAGAATTGGACGAGGGAAAGTTCAAGAACTTGACAGAGAGCGCGAAAGTATCTAACTTCAACAAGAAAGAATTCGAGGTTTATCGGAATATGTATCACAAGGTCTGGGACCATAACGCCATGAGACGGGGAATCTTCAAGGAATTCGCGGATGACATCAACGCGAAGATTGAAGAACGTATTTCTGATAGAAATCGCGAATTTGCTAAGAAAATGATAGAGCTCGGTAAACTTTCCGATGAGGAAATTGCCGCAGCCACGGATCTTTCCCTAGAAGACGTTGTTGTGCTTCGCAGTCAGTTAGAAGCGTAGTTTGTAACCATTTTTACAATGTTAATCTGATAAAAAAAGCACCCCGATTTCTCGGAGCACTTATCACAAAGGACGTTGCCTGCGCTCGCTCCCAAAGGTAGCAAGCGCGGCGGACCTCATTACGCGTTTGTAGCGACCTTCACTTCCTCAATCTTCTTGAGAACGGAGCCGTCTTCCATCGCTTTCAAGGCCTTGTCGAAGCCTTCCTTGATGCTTGCAGCCTTGTTGCTGATGTAGAGAGCGGCGCCGGCGTTCAGGGCGCAGGCATACTTGATGCCTGGACGGCCCTTGCCGTTCAGCACGTCGAGAGCGAGGTTGAAGTTGTCCACGCCCGTACCGCCTGCGAGGTCTTCCGGGTCCACAGCCGGGACGCCGAATTCCTTCGGGTCAATGCGGTATTCGCGATACTCGCCGTCTTCCAAGATTTCGGCAATGGTCGTCGGGACGCACGGAGAAATTTCATCGTAGCCGTCATCAGAGATAGCGACCATCACGCGCTTTGCGCCGAGGGACTTTGCAGCCTTGGTGAACGGTTCGAGAATCGACTTGCTGTAAACGCCGAGCATGAGGTATTTGGCTTCGGCCGGGTTCGTGAGGGGGCCGAGCAAATTCATGATGGTCTTCACGCCGAGGGCGCCACGAACCGGGCCTGCAAAACGCATAGCGCTGTGGTAAACCGGAGCCATGAGGAATACAAAGTTCGTCTTGTCGATGACGCTTGCTGCTTTTTCCGGAGTCATGTCGAGCTTGAAGCCTGCAGCCGTGTAAAAGTCGGCGGCACCGGACTTGCTCGAAACCGCGCGGTTGCCATGCTTGGCAATCTTGGCGCCACAGCTTGCTGCGATAAGGCCGGAGAGAGAGCTCACGTTGAAGCTACCCTTGCCATCGCCACCGGTACCCACGATGTCTGTGAGTTCGTCGCCGCTGTACGGGAATTTGCGCTTCTTGCTGCTCAGCACCTTGGCGCAGCCTGCAATTTCTTCGGTCACGGGGCCCTTGCTGGAAAGTGCGGTAAGGATTGCTGCCATCTGGCGTTCGTCCATGATACCGTCCGTCAAGTCTTCCATGAACATTTCGGCGGTTTCGCGAGTCAAATCCTTGCCTGCAGTAAGCGTGTTCAGGATTCCGCGGATATCGAGCGGTTCGCGACGGTAGTTTAGGAAAGCCTTGAAGAATTCGTCGGCGCGGCCGCTAGCGATGGATTCCGGGTGGAACTGCACGCCTTCAATCGGGAGCGTCTTGTGGCGAATACCCATGATGTCGCCGTCTGTTGCGCGGGCGGTCACTTCGAAATCGCCCGGGAGCGTAGATTCGTCGATGACCAAGCTGTGGTAACGCGTGAAGATGTTCTTCTTGCCGATGGTGCGGAAAAGTCCCTTGCCGTCGAGGTCGATTTCTTCGGCGATGCCGTGCTTGATGAACTTTGCCTGCACAATCTTTGCGCCAAAGGCGTAACCGATAGCCTGGTGGCCGAGGCATACGCCCAAAATCGGGAGCTTGCCAGCAAAGTGCTTGATGGCTTCTACGGAAATGCCTGCATCTTCGGGGCGGCCCGGACCCGGGCTTACAATGAGGCGGCTCGGGTTCAACTTTTCGATATCTGCAATGGTGCATTCGCGGCTACGGAGCACGCGGATTTCTTCGGTGGTAATCTTGGCTAAAGCCTGATAAACGTTGTAAGTAAAAGAATCGTAGTTGTCAATAATGATGATCATCTTAATTTTCTCCTTCGAGCACGGCGCGGATGGCACCCAATTTTTCATTCGTTTCTTCAAATTCGCGGTCAGCGTTCGATGCTGCCACGATGCCACCACCGGCCTGCAGACTGATGGTCTTGCCCTGCTTTAAGCAGCAACGGATAGCGATGCAGAAATCCAAGT
>Ga0310786_10012101_pt1 | contig 10707 bp, 11 predicted proteins | sample AusTroGonzalo_MG_FD_203881 | JGI IMG/M metagenome (GOLD analysis project Ga0310786, IMG submission 203881) | Bovine rumen microbial communities from tropical cattle in Woodstock, Queensland, Australia - Gonzalo_03 (v2) (version 2) | ecosystem: Host-associated > Mammals > Digestive system >...
CAAGGCAAAGGTCATCTTCACACGCTCATGGGTGAAGATATACGTGGACAGCCAGCTGGTGGCCACGCACACTCGCAAGCATGAGTACGGCTATACCCATGAGCCGGAACACCTGGCCTCCAAGTCACGGGCCATCACGGAGCGCAGTGCCGCGTACTACATCCAGTGGGCAGGCAAACAGTCGGAGGACTGCAAGGCGTATGTCACGGAGATCTTCAACCCCAGGCGCACCAACAATCCCGAGGAGGTGTACTACCGCATCTGCGGGGCCATCATCTCCTCCTACAGGAAGTACGAGGGCCGTCTGGTAGACCTTACCTGCCGCCAGTGCCTTGAGAACCGCGTGTTCACCTACAAGAAGTTTGAGGCCATCCTCAAGAACAACTACCTCCACCAGGCCGACGACGAGCCGAGCCTGTTCGCACCCGTACCCACAGACCACGCCAACATGCGCGGCAACGGATATTTCAAGTAACAAGCATTATTCACCATCTAACAAGAATCAGTTTATGACAGACGAAACAGTAAGATTCCTACACGACCTCAAGCTGCCTGGAATGGCGGCTTGCTGGACGTCGCTCGAAGAGACGCACCAGCTGGACAAGCTATCACTGCGCGACGGCATGCAGCTGATGCTGCAGCATGAGCGCGACACACGCCAGGCGAACCGCATCGCCAGGCTCATCAAGAACGCCGGCTTCAGGCAGAAGGCCACCATCGAGGAACTTGAGATGGACACCACACGGGGGCTGTCCACCGCCGATGTCACCGAGCAAGCCACGGGTGGCTACATACGCGACGCACGGTTCACCATCGTTATCGGTCCCACGGGTACAGGCAAGACTTTCTTGCTCTGTGCCCTGGGCGAGAGGGCATGCCGTCAGGGCTACAAGACGCTCTACTTCACCATGAACACGCTCATCGACCAGCTGCGGCTGGTGCACCTGGAGGGGCGCGAGACCAACTTCTTCCGCAAGCTCTCTGCCCACGACCTGCTCATCATCGACGACTTCGGCATGGTTAGGCTCGAAGGGCAGATACAGCACGACATCGAGCAGATCATCGACGACAGGTACAACCGCAGGGCACTCATCCTGGCAAGCCAGCTGCCCGTCGCCGACTGGTACAACGTGTTCCAGAGCGAGCTGATTGCCGAGGCATGCCTCGACAGACTGGTTCATAAATCAAAAAGATTCTTGCTAAAAGGCGAGAGTTTAAGAAAAAAGTATTAACTTTGCCGCCGATAGAGTAAATCACCGACCGAGTGAACGGATATCATCGGAATTGGTGAACGGCTATCGCCGGAATACGCAATGGCTGAAGTTGGAGGCGGAAAAGGTAGGAGGGATAGTTGTTGTTCTCCGAACGCTTATAGCCTACAATACGGTAGCCGTTCTTCAGATGCCAGTTGACACTCCATGTAGCATTGGTGGCGGTACTGTCCCGGAAATACCGGAAGCCTGCCTTGCGGGCCCTGTCCGCCTCGTAGTGCAGCAAGGCAGAGGCAATGCCTTGCCCTTTGGCCCTAGAAGCCACGGCAAGAGCAGAAGTGGTCTCCACCCTTGTCCTTTTGTTGGCCCGAAGGGTATGCGCACCTAGCAGTTCCCCGGTATCCTTATCAATGGCCACGAAGACCGAAGACCTGGCAGCATAGCGGCTAAGATGCTCCAAGTCCTCCTGGGTGAAATCACGGCAGGAGGACTCTATGCCTGCTTCCGGCCACTGGCCGTAGGCATCCTTGTAGAGCGCAAAGAGCTGCTCATCGGTGATGCCCGTCTCCCGCCGTGGCTTAATGACGAATCCGTCCATTATTTGACAACCACCTTACGTCCGTTGTGGATGTAGAGCCTGCCTTTCCTCGGGCTGTCCACGCGGGAACCCTGCAAGGTGTACCAGGCACCGTCACAATTAGTCATTATCGCCTCCTCGGCCTGTGGTGTAGTTTTGATGCTTTCGATACTATTAGGATCACCGCTCCAAGGCACGAGAGTAGAATATACTGATGTTTCGTTAGTATAGCCAGCAGTCGCTAATGATTCTATTGACTCTGGAGTCAGAATAACCTGCAACACCTCTTTGTCGCACATGAAGAAGTGTTTGTCGGTTAACCCATCCGGTTCAAGTGGGGATTTTGTGATGATGGTAACACATTTCAACTTGTCATCGCCGAGAAACGTCTTCTTTGGAATACTTGTAAGCTGGCACCCCATCCAAATAACCTTTTCCAGATAGATACAACCTTCTAATACACGATCTGCAAAAGTGGTAACACCTGAGGGGATCTCTATTTCTGTAATATCAAGGAACTGCAGAGCATAGGTTTTGATTTCACAGAGTGTCTCTGGAAGCCGCAACTCAGTAAGTCCTACAATACTTATTTCATCACGGTCATTTTTTGAGAAGAGCGATTCAAGGACCTTGAGACGGGTTTCTTCAATATTAATTTTTTTCAGAGCATAGGCATGATGGAATGCCAACGCACCAATCTCCGTAAGCTGTGATTCAGCCGCAGCAGGGAAGGTAACAGTCTCGAGCTTCTTGCACTCAGCAAAAGCCGAGACACCAATGCGTTGTAAGTTTGTGGCAGCCGTAAGGTCGAGGGTCACAATGTCGCTGCCCTTAAAAGCCTCGTCAGCAATGGCCGTGACGGCAAATGCCGTCCCGCCATTCTCCACCGTAGCGGGAATAGAGAGGATGTTGTTAGCAAAACTGCCTCCAGTCACTGTGACCGAGGCTGACTGAACATCACTGGCGACTGTACACATCAGGCCATCTGCGGTGGTAAAAGAGTCGCCAACGGTCTGTGCCCTCAGGGCAGATGTACCAATAATTAACAAGGCAGCCATCACCAGACGGCTACCAGATACAATGAATGATAATAACGTAAATTTTTTCATATTACAAATGTTTGTGATAAATATAGTAAATTGCCTATCTAAACCACCGGCTATCCATAAGCCAGCGGGCTGTTCGCCAAACCTTACCTTTCTCAATATGGCTCCATTCGCCCATCCTCAGGAAAAAATGCCAGAGGGCGGTTCCCTGAGGAATACCTTGTTCATCCTGCTTACCACCAAACTGTTGTATCTTCATCAGCTTGTAGAAACCGAACGTGACCGTCACTCCCATGAGCACGACAATATACGTTTGCCATTCAATAGATACACCTGCTTTCCACAAAGCAAACCAGATCAATACCACAGACTGATTAATGAGTAGAATAGAGAGTGCTGCCCCCAAATGAGAGAACCCCATATCGATAAACAGATGGTGGAGATGTGTCTTATCAGACTGAAACGGCGAGAATCCTCGAAATATTCGTAATGTCATCACTCTTAACGTGTCAAAGACAGGTATGCACATGACAGCCAAAGTAAATGCCACCAAACTCACATTTTGAGTAGCAAGCATACCGCATTTACTTTTTGACGAGAGGGTAAAGAGGGCAAATATCGCCATGAGGACACCGAGCATCATCGTTCCGCCATCTCCTATGAACATCTTGGATTTTATGCCAAACACATTATGGAAGAAAAATGGTATCAGCGAAGCAGCCACAACCAATACCATACTGAGCATCAGTGGTTCCTCGACTACCCAGAATAAGACGGCAAAGCACAGACAGGCCTGTATACAATAGCCGGAAACATAACCATCCACACCGTCTATCATATTTACTGCATTGATAATCCCAACCCCCGCAACAATAGAGAGGATGATTGCTACTGCCGTATTCAGCTGATATATTCCCCAGAAACCATAGAAGCTGTCAATATAAACCCCCGTCACTCCTATCAATAGACCTATCAACACAATCTCAAATGAGAAACGGAACACTGTTGACAAGTCCGATATATCATCCCAAATACCTATTATTTGCATAATTGTCATTGCCACTAACGTCCACAGAACCACCGGACTCATTTGATAGCTGGCAAGCACAAGATACCCTATAAGGATACCTAAGTAAACGGCCACTCCACCTAATACTGGAATGGGATACCGTTGCAGCTTCCTGGCATTGGGGTTATCCACGATATGGTGTTTCTTTGCAAAGCGCAGGACTTTTGGGAACACCAATGTTGTAATGACAAAAGATACAAAAGGAATAATAAAGACAATGATATAATTTAACATCATTTTAAAAACACAATTAATACATTTATTAACCTCTGATTAATTCACCAATTTTGTAGATATATCTAAGGCTCAACAAAAAGAAATTGGAATAGATCCCATTTTTCTTCATGGCATGGAGATGTTCTTTCATAATCTGTTGACGGCTCGCCATTCCTGCTGTTGAGATTCCTCCAATTCGCATTGTGACAAAATCCTTTTGGATATATTTAGTCCTAATACGGTGAATAAAGATGAGTCTGAGCAGATTCTCAAAATCTGCTGCTATTTTATAGGAAGTATCGAATCCTCCGTATTTAAGGTAGGTATCCAGCCTACAGTAGAATGAGGGGTGCGCTGGCATAAATCCGAATCGCATAAGAGGCCGTGCAAAGAAACGAGAAGAGTAGTATCTGACTCTTTTTGAAAGATTATCAGCATTCACAAAATGGATATCCCCATAGACAGCATCTATCTCGTTTGATTCAAATGTAGAAGCAACTTCTTGTAATATATTATTCGATGTGAAGAAGTCATCAGAATTTAAGAAACCTACAATATCGCCCGTTGCCATCTTGATGCCTTTGTTCATAGCATCATACATTCCATTATCGTTCTCGCTGATATAACGCATACGTCCCCCGAATTGAAGACAATATGCCTTAACGATGTCTATTGTTGCATCTTTAGAATTACCATCAACAATAATGTATTCATAATCTGAATAGCTCTGCATGAATACACTTTCTATGGTATCACGTAAAGTTTTCTCACTATTATAGGTAACAGTTACTATTGTTATTTTCATCCGATTAATTCCGCCATTACGTCATCGACAGCTTTTTCAAATTGCTGCCTAAAATCACACTTCTTTATGTATTCCGATGCATGTTTTTCAACATCCATTCTAACATCCAGATTCATCAATGTTTCAAAATGAGCTATAAAATCATCGGCTGTAGTATAAATATACAATCCAATAGGTATTTCTCCATTTGTTTGCATACCACGAGTACCGAATTTCGTTGATAAGCAGGCTCTTGAATAGGCCAGAGATTCTAATGTTTTAATACTGGTTCCTCCACCACTCTCCACTGGCACCACTGTTGCTATACAATGCTGATAGGCCATTTCCAGATTATCAATAAACCCTACATATCTTACCCCTGGTATTTGGTTCCATTGTTGAGCCGTCTCTTGGGGTGCGTCTTTACCCCCAATGAGGTATTCAACATCTGGATAACGTCTGTGAAAAGCTGGCCAAATAGTCATGAGGAAGTGATTTACACCTTGATAATTTGGAGGATATTTTTGCATACCAATTGTAAACAAATATCTTCTGTCCTGCTCTGTTGGGCAATAGTTTACTGATGGAAGTACGGGCATATTTGTAAGGAATTTTACGGTAGGAGGACAGATATTTAACTGTTCCTTGTTCGAAATCCATCCACCAATCATTTTTGACATCACATAGCGTATTTGGATACGATTAAGCAGTTTTACGATAGAACGAATGAAAAATGGAAGGCGGTGATAGACAATGGTGTCAAATAACTGAGCTGGATGGTCATCGACATCTACTAATGAGGGTGCAATTTTCCACAAATGATACTTCGCAAATGAATCCAGATATCTCACGACTACCAAATCAAATTTCTTTCCTTCAAAGATTTCTGGAAGTTTTTTATGTAGTGGATAGGGAAAAGGCAAAAATGGTACCCTTGTAAGTCGCCATAAATGATGGAAAATAAAATCCAAACACGGCCTGTTGACATTTTGATGAGGAGCATAGTGGTAGATAGGATATTCCTCATCTAAATCATTTTGCGACTCTTCCATATCACCTGATATTTGAAGGGTATGGACAGAGCCGTACCTTTTCAAGGAATTCCAAAGAGCATTTGTCCTTTGTCCGCTCCCAAATGAACACAATCTCGGATCACTATTAGTAATGTAAAGAATATTCATTCCCTCTATATGGTGTGATAATCTTCAGACTTTAACTTCAACCCATGATATCGGCTATTCTCTGATAACATTCCAGAATTTTCATTTTCCAGTAATGATGTTTTCGCATGAACTGTTCATATTCTTGTACTGCACCAAGAAAAACATCCACGTTACAGTTCAAGATAGCCTGAATCAATGTATCTTGTCTCATTTCAAAAGGTAACACAGAATAATTCTGCCGACCCCATAATACAACTTTTCGTTCCATCAATTCCCTCCTAATGATTTCACGCAGGTTATCTATAGTTGTTATGCGGTAATGGAGCATCATGGCCAGTTCATTCTTTAATTCAAAAAAATATTGATGTATAGTGCTTTGAAAAGTAAAGGGCAAAGAATCTTTGTTGCAAGAATTCAAACAATAGCTAAATTTCATGTCGAAATACAATCCGTATAGTTTTAGAAAAGAAATATTGCGACAGGTAATCCCTCCATATCTATAGTATAGAACCGTTTTATTCGTTAACCATATTGTTTTAAGGTAGGGCGTTATAGCTAAGTTAAAGAACAAATCCTCTTTTCTGTTGTCTGGAAATAGTACAGAACCAGTTTCCAATGCTTTTAAAATGACTGATCTTCTGATAATCCGCCCACATACTGTAGATGTAGCAAATCCATTTTGGGGGTCATTTTGCATCATAAATGATATGATTCTATCTTTATCAATTAATTGGTCGGCAGCGAAAAAAGGGATAGGTTTCTTCTTCACAAGTCCCCAATTGTCCCATACTCGAAAAAAGTTTCCGATGACCATATCTACATCATGTTTATCTGCAATGTGATTTAGGGTATCCAAGGTATTGGGAGCCAAATAGTCATCACCGTCAAGGAAACAGACGTATTCGCCTTTGGCTTTTATGAAACCATCCTTTCTGGCTTGTGACACTCCTTCATTTCGTTTATCAATAATTGAAATGCGTTGATCTATTCGGGCATACTTCTGACAGATATTCAGACTTTTGTCTGTAGAGCCGTCATTCACCAAGATGATTTCAATATTTTGGAGTTTCTGACCTATAACAGACCGAATACATTTCCTAATATATTTTTCTTGGTTGTAGATAGTTACAACAACACTAATAGCTGGATTGTTCATAAAATAAGATATTATATTAACAATACATACCAATCTTATCAACTATTTTTTGATATAGTCGTAAACACTTCATCTTAGGATAATGAATTCGTTGAAGTAAGGCATCCTGTTCGTACGCCAGATTCATTATCGTTGAAACATCGCTGTCTATTATAGCTTGCAGTAAAATAATCCTGTTTTTATACTTTTGTAAATCCAAGTTATTTTGTTTTGCCCATATTACGACTTTTCTTTGGGAGAGTTCTTCTTGTAGATATTGTTTGATTTCACATTCTGAATTTGGATGAAAATGAATAAGCTTAACGATATCTAACAAAAGACAATCAGAATAATAAACCAGTAACTTCTGATGAAACGAGTCTAAACCATATTGAACACAATAGTCAAATCTTTGATCAAAATATAAAGCTGAGTTTTTGATTTGTGGACAATTTCGAGTTGAAACGCCACCATATCGATAGTGTAAAATTATGGCGTTTGTAATCCATATTGAGTTTAGATAGCGAGCAATTGTTAAATTAAACATATTGTCCTCGCCAATATGAACTCTATAGGGAAATAATTGTTGTTCATTTTTATCTAGAGCAAATTGAATACATGACCTCTTATACAACCTGCCCCAAATAACACTTCCCCCAAAAGAATTACCCATTTCATCACCTAATCCCAATAACAACAAAAAGAATTCATCCTTACTTAGTAGCCTGTCTGTATGGAGAAAAGGAGATGCAGTTTTTTTTACTAGCGCCCAATTATCATAGACAACATCATAACTACCAATAACCAGATCCACATGCTTCTCCTTTGCTAATTTATACAAGATTTCCAAAGCATTGGGAGCCAGATAGTCATCTGAGTCAAGAAAACAGATGTATTCACCTTTGGCTTTTAGAAAACCATCTTTCCTGGCATAGGCAACTCCTTCATTAGGCTTATTAACGATAGAAACACGGCTGTCTTTTCGGGCATACTTCTGACTGATATTCAGACTCCTGTCTGTAGAGCCGTCATTCACCAAGATGACCTCAAAATCCAGAAAACTCTGGGAAAGAACCGATAGGATACACTTCCCCAAATACTTTTCCTGATTGTAAACAGGGATAATCACACTTATTATAGGGTTATTATGATCCATTCTCCATCAATATATGTGTTTAAGAATCGTTGTCTAATAGAATTCACTCCTTACATCCCTGTAATAGTACCTCCGACAATTGATCTATTTGTCTTTTTAGCGAGTATTTTTCCAGATAAAACTTTGACAACTCTTTTCGTGCCTTCGCGCTGGGTGGATTCGCTATCATCTCTAACATTTTTGATGCCAGCTCCTCTGGTGAGTGAGGATTGAACGTTGGAAGTCTATCACAAGAGACCTCCCTCAATACATCAATATCAGAAATCAACACCGGGGCTTCCAAAACGGCCGCTTCAATAGGTGTCCAACCGAACCCTTCTTCCAAAGATGGCGTCACGAATAAGTCCGTATGGGAATATAAATACCGCATTTCTCCTTCACTCCGATAGTTCTTGTCGATAATGACTCTTTCTTTCAGATCCAAATCAGAAATCAGTTTCTCAATCTCAGCCGTATCATTATAACTGTCCCCTTTCAGATATAGTAAATGGGGGATCCTTTCCTTGAGAAGCGAGAAAGCTTGTATGAGCGTTTGAACATTCTTACTCTTTTGAAAACGGTTCACGTCTAAAATGTACTTGCTGCCAGAAATGCACTTAACTTGCTCTTCTTGTATAGTAAAATCAAAAGCAATGCTATTATGAACCACGGTAGAGTCTATCCCTTCTTCCTGTTTCAAGGCTTTGCGGGTTCCTTCGGAGATAGAAATATAGTGCGATACCTTATTAAGGAGGAACTTATGGTAAAAGAACTTAAATATTCCAATTTTATCATTCTGACTAATTAAGTCATGTACGATAACATGTTGATGGTATCTTTTGGGAAAGAAAAGCCTGCATTGTAAATGGAAAGGCATCAGAACAACATCAATTTTTCTGGCCTTTAACTCCTTCTTAAAAGGAATTAGACCTAAAATACGATCAACAATAGGCCATGGGGTTACATGATGATGCCCATCAATAACAATTTTCGGCACTTCATAGCCCGCCAGATTGTCAATACGTGATTCAAAGCCCTTCCAGACAATTACCGTGACATCGAAGACTTCGCTGTTCCTAAATCCTTGAAGCAGTCTGCCTGTATATAATTCTATTGACAGATTCTCAGAACAGAGATAGTAAAAGAAAGAACAATCTATTAGCAAATGATGTTTTTTCATAAAGTCCATGATGAATGCGTTCAGAACTTCACCAGCTTATAGATAGAATGGAGTATTTTATCTGCACGCTGGTATAAAGCCCTCTTTTTAAAGAATAAAGGTAGCAATACGAATCGTATGGTTGTAGATTCTAAAAATCTCAGGACATCTTCACCGAAAGGGGCAGATTTCTCCTCAAATTCGTTGTTGCAATTTATAATTATCTGTTTCAATTCATCATCTATACCTTGTCTATCCCTAACTCTCTTATACGTGAGTTTATCCATAAATGGAGAAACCGTAGAAAAAGAATGAAACCAACAATGAAAAAAATGAATAATCTTTGCATGATGCAAATATTTAACCGACAATGATATTTGACAATTATACACACCTGAGATTTCTGTTATTGGACTACCATTTTCTATAATAGTCCGTATTAACGGTGTTTGGTCTGTATAATCAATAATATCACCCAATCCACGCCAATTATGATGCCACTGATAGAAGAATGATTTTGCCTTTTCAGTATCCTTCACAAACATAACTCCTGTATTATAATATGGCACATCAACAGGAAGGGTTTCTTTATACGCTTTTTCATAGAGTTGAATGCAAAAAGGCGATACACTTCGTGAATGATGCTCATTTTTGACCATACCTATATCAAAATTCCAGTCATCTATTTCATTCAGGCATCCTGTTATGACAGTGTCTGTATCAATATACAAGAAATCACCTCTTATGTATTCCCGCAAGTTGGTCTTAAGCCATCTTGAACGTTGTTTTTGACTTATGCCGGGGTCAAAATCGACTGTAATTGTCTCATCAAAGATTTCCAGACTCTTCGCGCGATAGGATTCCTTCGCAGACTCCAGGGTCTCCTTATCACATACCAGTGCTATATGTGCATCTGGATTATGATATCTCGAAGACCAGGCCGACACCCAAGCCTCTTCCCAAAAGACATCATCCGATGATGACGTGACGACATACACGATTTTTGTTTTCATTTATCAATCAATAATATCTCGTTGTAAATAATAACGCAAAAGTATACCAACAAATAATACAATAGTATACCATCCAAAAGAGCGCTGCAAATATACAAAGAGTTGGTTATACATTACTTTTTCTCTATTAATTTTTTTGTTTCTTTAATACGATATGACGTACCCGTCATGTTGACCAGATACGATTTGTGACATAGTC
>Ga0310786_10012103_pt1 | contig 10705 bp, 7 predicted proteins | sample AusTroGonzalo_MG_FD_203881 | JGI IMG/M metagenome (GOLD analysis project Ga0310786, IMG submission 203881) | Bovine rumen microbial communities from tropical cattle in Woodstock, Queensland, Australia - Gonzalo_03 (v2) (version 2) | ecosystem: Host-associated > Mammals > Digestive system >...
TTAATATCAATTATGTTGAAGGTGATTTCATTTATGACGTTATAACTAATGAAGATGGTACATTTGTCCAAATGCAAAATGGTGTAAATTTGTATAGAATTGATAACACAACAGTATATTTAATTAACACCACATTTGTCAGTGATGACACAATTGAAGAAACTGAAAATTATTTTGGTTATGTCTCTGATAATTTTGTATACAAATCAAATGGTGATGTATTCGCTAAGATAGAAGATGATAAATTCATTTCCGTACAAACATTAGTCACTATTAATGATGTACTTTTAAGAGGCGAATCAATTCATATTAATATTATAAATTAATTATTAATAATATTACCTATTAAGCAGGAACATTATCTACTGATAAATTGTTTCTTGTTCCAAATGTTGCAGCACTCATTTTACCAATCAATGATGTTGGGTCAGTAGCCATATTAAATAAATATTTCTTTTGTTCTTTACTATCTTTAGATTTGAAATTTCTAATTGTTTGTTGCGCTTGTGCTATTGTATTTGCTTCATTTGCAAAACCATATTTTCTTGCCGTATCTAATGCTTGATGCTTAAGGGTGTTCCAAGAAAACTTTACATCGCCATTCATATAACCTTTAATAATACTTGTTAAATCACTTAAAAAATTATTAGTACGTGTATTATATCTGGTTTGTAAGAAAGTAGCAACATCTCTTTTTATTTCTTTATTAACCATATATCTTGTATACGCTATATCACTACCAATTTTTTTACCCCAATCAACATTGTATGGTGTAATATCAACTAAATCATTGGTAACACCTTCATATTTAAATGTTACTTGTATATCGTTGGCAGAGAAATCACCCATCTTTCCTTCTCCCCATTTTATTGAAGTAACTACTGGATTTTCTATAGTATAAACTAATAATCTATCCATATAATATTCACAGAAAGAAATGCTGTTGATTAATCTAAAGTTAGAATCAATATTTAACCCAAATGAATTTAAGTTACCATAATATGTTGGGTCAATTGTTTTTCCATCAACAGTTTTGTATCCTTCAACATTTTGCCAATGGTTATTATCTATTGGCGCTTCCCATATATTATGGTCTTTACATAAAAAGTCACCACAAATAAATTTCAAATATGCATTAAAGAATTGTTGAACAGGGTTATCTTTTACATCATAAAATGTTACTATTACATCTTGATATTTTACGTCTTTATATACAATACGTTTTCTGTTATATTCGTTCATTTCTGTTGTTTCAAAAGTTATAGATGGTTTATCATAACCCTTTACTAATTTAGACATTTCATATGATAATTTTCTAAACACAGTTGAATCTGGAATATAATCCGCAACAGACATATGTTCTAGAGAACCTTTTTTAGCTTCATTCTTTTCTTGAACTATTCTATCTGCTTTATTCCATTCATCTTCTAATCCCATGGATTTAGCTGCACCTTTAAATATATTATTAATTTTATTATCGGTCAATGATGTCATTGCATTTACATCAGAACCATCAATTTCCTTACCTGATAATTCTCTAACTAATTCTTGCTTATAACTTATTTTTTCTTTTAACTCTGGATTTAAATTAAAATATACAAAATATAATGTTTTTGGTTTAGGAAGATTAGGATTTTCCGCATTTGTTGAAAATAACTTTTGCCCTTTTGTTAATACAGTATCTGGTATCATATTACCACCAGAAGGAGTTGCATAATGAAATAAACTGCTTACGCCTTTACCTGATAAAAAGCCAGCCAAATTATCTCCAATTATTTTACTATTCTGAAGCCATTGAGTAACTGCCATAGTATATTTTCTCCAAATCCTATATATAAATAACCTTATAGAATTATTTATTATTAGAAAATAGGGTATATTATGGCAAAGAAAGACCAGATTAATAAAGAGTTGGATATTTTATCTAATGAAGAAATTCAAGATAGTACTGATTTACAAAAAGCATTAGATTTGATTAACAAAGAACAAGTTATACCAGAAGCTACTGCTTTAGTAAAGAAAAATTTTATCGTTGAAAAAAACGAAGAAATTAAAGATTTATCTAAATTAGATTTAGAGCAAAGAACTGATGTTGAATTAGATGAAATAGCTAAACAAGCTGACACTGCTTTTTATGATTTAATGGACATTGCCGTTAATTCATCTGGAAAAGCATGTGGAGATATTGCTGCTTCAGCCCAACAATTTTTAAATATTAAACTTCAAACAAGATTATCTAAAACTGAATTAAAACTCAAGAGAATGAAACAAGAATTAGATGAAAAGAAGTTTGAAGCATTAAATAAACCAAAAGAGATAGAATCAGATGATGATTTCTCTGATGATGGAATAGTTATTTTAGATAAAACTCAATAATTATTCGTCTTCTAACGCTGCAGATTCTCTTTCCCAATCTTCTTGTTTATATTTAAATTCTTCATTTACTTGGTCATTAAATGTTGGGTCATAACCTAAATCTTGTAATAATTGAGATTTAATCATTCTCTGTACTTTTTCACTATTCAATGTTGCCGTAAATTTCATACTTGCGACTTGTGTTAAATAAGCAAATGGATTAGATGATTTACTTTCTTCAAACTTTAATGCAACATCACATAAATGCACCAATGCTGATGAAATCATATCTTCTAAGTAAGTATATCCGCTCCAATTACCACTTCTCGCATATTGGTCAACCAACATCATTAACATATGAACTAATCCATCTGATAATTTACCGTGCTCTACACTAAAATGACCAGTTTCAATAGTATCTCCTTGCCAATGGCTTCTCAATACTTCCTTCATTTTTGTTCGTATTTTAGTAGAAAATGTAACAGATACATTCTTTATATCATCAACCAACTTATAAATTTCTTCTTCACATTGTTGATTGAATTTTTTGTATGGCTCTTGTAATTCTTTATTAAGTTTATTAAATCTAATTAATTTTTTATTTTCTTTAATTTGTTCTTTTAATTTCTTTATTTTATCCAATTTACTATCAACTGTTTCTAAATCACCACCGCAAGAATTAAATACTTTCATAAAATCCTTCTTAGAAAGATAGTAATGTTTAAATGGTGATAACTTTAAATCTTGTAAATTGACCTTACCATTCTTACTTTTACAATATGGTAATACGTGTTCATCCGTCATTACCCTTATAATAATATAATCTCTATCTGGATTTTTCTCAAAAAAATCATGAATAATGTTTGGTGTGACCAAATCATATCCATCACAAATTACATCATATTTAGTATATTCTTTATTTGTATAACAACAGTATGTTATCTTTGAATTATGTATCTCTTCTAATAAATTAGCATTTTTTAAAAAATATCTTTTTTCATTATACGCTGACATTATATCTCCACCATTATCTAAGTATGGCTGCATTATATCATGTTTATATCAAAATGTAAATATTATTTTTAGAACAACAATGAGTAAACCATAGGAATTTTAACATCATTTTCTTCAGTTGCTAAAACTTTCCAGCTTTTTCCATCGCAATATTCTAATTTTTTGGTTGTTTCATTTAATCTAATAGCGCCTGCATAATCTGCAAGAGTTTCTTGATTTACATTATTAATTAATGATTCTTCTAAATTTTTACCATAACCAATTTTAACACCACCATTTTTAGAAAGTTGGATATATGTCCCATCGTGGGTTGTTAAACTGGCATCTGAATGATTTATATTGATTGCTTTAACCATATTAAATCCTTGTTATTTCTGAATCAAAACCAAATGAAATATAGTTACTTGTACTTGGATTCAAATCAACTCTTACAAGCAATTGTGGTGTTCCTGTGGATTGGTCAATATCTATTGTTACATTCCAATCCAAACTTTCTGGGTTTTTAGCAATTAATTCATAGCTTGGTGCGCCAACAAGTTGTATTGTTTTGGCTGTTTCATCAGAACCTGTTTTAACGCATCTAGCTAAAAATTTATAAACCCATGCACAACATTTTGCTTCAGCTGGTGATATAACACCACCGTCTTTAAATTCTTTAGCTAAAATTGTCATTTTAACCAAAGATACTGAACCACTACCATTTATATCAGCATTACCTGTTTCTGTTAAGTTTTCACTTATAATGCTCATATCAAACTTATCATAAATTGCTTCTCTGGCTTGTGGTGGAACTAAAACTGAATCAAAGATGTGTTGTGTGTGAACAACGTCTGTAGGACCAACAGAAATCCATCCACCTACTTCGGTATCATAAACTTTTAATTTTTTAGATTCTTTATCGTAATACAAGTCACCATCATCATAATTACTTCCTGATGGTGATGTAATAACTTGAGACATTTTTGACCAAGTTGGTTCACCAGTATTTGATAAATCAGAGCAGACATTCAATTCAAATTTACCACCACCAATGTTTTTAAACCAAATTTGGCCCAAAACTGGATGTTGTGGCTCTGGTTCATCTTCTGTACCTGCTGATGCAAAGTTTTCCAACAAGTGTAAAAAGTTAGTATTTTGAGCAGGACCATAAGTGGCTTGACCATGACCAACCAATGCAAGAGAAGTTGTTGTATTATCAATATGATTCTCTTTAATTGTTATTGTATCTTTTTTATTTGAATATTCTATTACATAATCGTTATTTGCCATTTATCAATCCTCTTAAATATTTATAAAGACATTCTAATATTGTCGCTTGTAATTGTTGATATAATCTCTACATCATCTAATGTTGCAGTTGATAAAATAATTTCATTATTATCGCACTTAATTTGGAACAAATCACCAAACTTGTTAGATGTATCAGTTGGAACAATAACAATTGTTTTAATTAAATCTACCAATTTGAGTTGTACATAAGATGATAATTGTGTAAAGTAGAATGTTTCCCCAACATCCATTGCTTTAAAGTATTCATCAATACATTGAATAACTTGTTTTTTAACTTCGTTATTAGACATTGTTTCATCATTTTTAATGACTTTAAAGATACAATGTGTATCAACTTCAGCAGTATCACCAAATACCAATTTATATGTAATTGGGTGCCATACGATTGCATCTGAAATCATTTTATTTGCTTCTAATGATTGGAAGACACCTTTTAATTCATATGCACTTGGTGCTTTAGGGAATACACCACGTTTACCATTTTGAATCCATTCTTGAACTTCATCATAATATGTATTTGTCAAAACAAACATATCAATGATGTTTGTTGGGCATGGGTCAATTACATAATCAGTGGTTGGATAGTGCTTCCATAAGAATGTAATATCCTTAATACCATTGGTTATTTCATAATCTATACCACTTCTCTTTAATGATAAACCTTTAGTTGTTGAATCATAGTAATACAAATATCCACGAACTACTTCATCATCTGGCAACAAATTACCTTCTTCGTCAATATCTTCAAAATAATATTCTGTGCCAGAAGCAGCATCAAAATCATAGATGTAATCAACGAAATCATAAGATTGGGTTCCATCAATTCTTTCTGATGAGCTTGATATGAAATCTTGATGGTTAAATGCCATTGTGACACCATTAGACAATAATACTTTTGCATTTGGTGCCCATAAATGCTCTGTTCCTTCAGCTGGTTTACCATATGCAGGAATTATTTGATTAATTTTATGATATGAATAATAATATCCACTTTGTAATGTTCTTAAATTATTCCACATTGATGATTCATATGATGCATCTTGTGGATTTCTACCTGAAGCGACTAAATCAATATATTCTTGATATAAATCATTATATTCCAAGAATTCCATGGTAGAAGCATTTTCACTTCTTAAGAAGATTAACTTCTTTGCGTTCTTTGTTAATTCATCATATTGTGTTGGAACATCAATCACAGCATCTTTATCACCATCTAATGCTTCGCAACAAAATTCTTGTGTATCAATATAACCATCGGAATACTTAATTACATTATATGGCTTCCAATAATAATCTCTATGATAAACTTCACCATTTTCTTGATTCTTTAAAATTTTAATAACGTCTTTTGTAATGAAATATCCATCATTACTTGCGTCTTTATTTGATGTATTAAAGAAGAAAGATGCTTCATTAACGGAACCGAAAATGATTTTTGTTTCATGTGTACAAATTTCCCAACCGTTATTTGTATAGTTAACTCTAATAAACCAGTTAGCTACTTTTGTATCTTCTGAATATTCTTCTGATACAAGATAATCATTTGCAGAAAGCATTTCTAATTTATCTGTAAGAAGGTGTGGCTCAGTTGTTTCATTTTCTTCAATTACAACCCATTGACCAGCACTTATTGTTGTATCTTTTGGTGGAACATAAGTAATACCAAAAGATGTATTTGTTTCCGTGCTTGTTAACTCATTTAAAATCTTGCTTTTTACTTCATCATCCAAGCTAGTATTAAATGCCATTAATTTACTGTAATCTGTAGAACCTTCTGCACCTTTTCTAATTTTCCAAGATTTATTTGTATCTAATACTTCAGAAATTGTTATTTCTTTATCAGAAACTTTTTCAACTCTTCCCCAAATAAAATTATTACTTGAAACATCAGAACCATTCGTTGGTGTATATTCTTCAAAACAAATAACATCGCCTTGGAATATATCTGTTATGTCAGAATATTCTCCTTCTTTATCTTCAGTATAAACAGCTGGTTTATGATTTTCATCAACGGCAATTGAATCATACCCTGTTGCATTTTTTGTAATAACGCCAACCATTGTATTTTGACCCAATTCAATTTTCTTAGGAATCCAATAATAATAATCATCATCTGTTTCAGGAATAAATGTACCTGGATAGTTTTGATAATATACATTTGCAACTTCTTTCAAAGAAAATTGTGGTTCTATAAACTTAGTATAAATTCCTTCAGCGGTTAATCCATCAACAGAAGATGTTGTTGACTTAACAACTTCTGTATCCATATATAAATAACCATCTGTTGCCAAAACATTTACAGGTTTATATGTTCCTGTTGGGTCGTTAATATCAACGAATCTACTATTTCCTGAATATGTTCTTTCAATGGATTTTAATACTTTTAATTGTTGCCCAATACTTCTTGGGAAATAGTTATAATCTTTTCCAGTTACCATTCTATCTTGTGTTGAATAAATGGCAGAAGCATTAGTTCTTATATTAGTTAATGATTCTGTTGGTACAGCTTGTCTGATATGACTTACATCTGCAATACTAAACGTTAATGTTAAATAATATATATTATTTTCATTGGATGCGTTATTAAAATATGGGATTTGAACTGAAATGTTTTTAATATCCGATGGCTTAATATATAATCCACTATTTCCATCAGATGTTCTATACCACAATCTATATATTCCATAAGGAATATCTCCAAAATAACCATCTGAAAATTTTACAGTAATTTTATCATTTTCTTCTGTTTCAACTTTATAAATTGTTCTTATATCATTATTAGTATTTGTATATGACAATTGTTCGCTTGATGGAATTTTTGTCCATACGTGTGTAACATAACCAGTTTCTTTATTTAATTCTTCAAACCAAACATCATTATGGTTAACATTCTCTGAATTTAATTCTATAGAATTATTTTCAACTTTTTCATTAAAATTATAAACTTCACTATTTAATGACCCTTGTTTCCAATATACGAAGAATCCTGTATTTATAGAACTATTACCAGCACCATCATTTCTATAAAGAATATTAAAATTTCTCTCTGGAACTGGTGTTAATTCAAAGACAGTTTCCGAATTAACTTCAATAGATGGGTTAACTACTTCAAATTGTTGACTTTTGTTGTTAATATTTGCAGAAAATGTGTACGCACAATTACTATTAGGTACACTATTAAATTGATATAATTGATTTGAAATACTATTTATAGACACTGTTTTCGTTGGTTTACCAAATTGATTGGTATATACAAATGCAGAATTCATAATTGTTAAAAATTGTTCTAACCAATCTTCATTAGTTGGGTCATTCCATTTAATTGTAACGCCTTGTAATAATGTTCCTGAAGTATCTGTAATATCTTGTGTCGTTGAAACAGATACTAATTTTGCTAAACCACATGCACCAATATTTCTCTTACTTTCATATGAAAGCATTCTTGTAAAATTTAATAAGGATTGCTTTCTTTGTGTTGTTTCAGGGAACAAATCATTAACATTCAAATCAACACGGTAGTTAATATTTTCACCCAAATAAGCGATGGCGTTAACAAACATACCAACTTCAGATGATTGTTGCCAATCATTATAACCTTCTGGGTTTTGTCTTGTAACATAATCTCTAATAACAGCTTTTAAGCCATCAAAATCACCTTCTGTAAAATTAATTGAACCAAGATATTTGTTGTATGTATCAATCCATGATTCGGTATAATTAACTATTGCCATAATTACATTCCTTGATTAATCTTATATATGTAATTATTTATAAAGAAAAAGGGAGACAATTATGTCTCCCTTTAGATTTTAATATTCTTATTATTTTGCTGTTTTAGCTTTTAAAAGCATCTTAGAAGCATTTACGTATCCAACGCCTTCTTTCAAAAGTTTTTCTACATAACGTCTATCTAATGCTAACCATTCTGATTTGTCTTTTTTAGCATACATTCTTGCAGCTGTTTCGCAGATTGCATTGATTCTATCTTTTGAAACCATTTCACCAACATAGATTGAACCTGGAGCTGGTCTTTCATCTGTTCTACCTTGTTGAGAACCTTCTGCACCTGTAATATCTTCAATATCATGTTCATGCCAATCTGGTCTTTGATTTTCACCTGGTTCAAAACCATTTTGTTCTTTATCTGTTGGGTCAGCATTTGGTCCAACTGCAACTGTTGGTAAATCTTCTTTACCTTTTTCAGCATCTTCATCAGAAACTTCATTTAATTGAACACCAGCCAATCTTAATGTTTCAGCAATTTCTTTTTCCATATCTGCTTCAGTTAATTCTTCTTCAGATTCTGTGAACAATTCTTCTGATTCTTCAACTGGTTCTGGGTCTTCTTCTTTTAAAATTTCTTTATCTTCTGTATCTGGTTCAACTTCTTCATCTTCTTTTTTACCACAGCAACCTTCACCTAAAGGAGCATCTGTTACAATACCACATTCATCCATTTCTGGTTCTTCAATTGCTTCTGAATCAATAGAAATATTTTCTTCTGATGGTAATTCTTCTTCTGTGGAGACAACTTCTTCATCACTCATAGGTGTTTCAAAATTATCAACTTCAGCTGCTTCAAAACCAGGACCATCCATTGTTGCTGGAATTGTTGGTTCAAATGTATCAACTGGTTCTTCCATTGGTGGTAAATCTGTACCAGGAATTGGTTCAGCTACTGGTTCTGCGATTGGGGATTCTTCACCCATACCAGAATCAGCTTGTCCAGCCAATGACAACATTTGTGATAATGTTTCTGCATCTGTTGTTTCTAAATTATCAATAGAAACTGTGTATTGTGCTTCATTCAAATTTGTACTCATTTTTGTCTCCGTTACTATAGGCATAATTTCTGTATCGGATACTTCAATTTCGCTATTATCATCTAAATCACGCAAAATTATCGCATCCTTGTTATTAATATTTATAACTTCATAAGGTTTTCCCATATTTTTCTTAAGATTAACATAAGAACCTTCACCGCATTTAATATCTTTATAGCTTTTATCTATGAATAAATGCTTAATATCTATTTGGTCTTTAACCTCGTCAACAGGTAAATTGTTCTTATCGCAAATTAATGCGAGGGCTCGTTCTTCGGATTCCCCCTTACTAACTAATTTTTGTATTTTATCTTTAATTTGGTCTAATGCTTTTTTACTTAATTTCATTGCACATAATCCTGTTATAAAATTATTTATTAGAGTTCATTAAGAATGTGAATAAACTTCCCATAAATAATTCTATATAAGGATTATAAATTATGATTAACACTAATTATTGGTATTATGCACAAATTAGAACCATAATATTACACACCCTTCGATTATTCCAAAATTTCTGCGTTTCTGAAGGGATTGATGATGAAGGAAATCCAATTTTAAGAAGAGTTCCTTGTGTTTATATGTCAACAGATAAATCTGTTGTTTATATGTTAAATAATGCTAGTGATACTGTTCTTGAAACAGTTCCTAAAATGGTTTTAGCCATTAGTGAAGTTAAATTAAATAACGATAAAATTGCTGGTTCACCTTATTATCCATTAGAAACATCGGTTACTGAAAAGAAATTTAATAAAGATAATGGTCAATATGAATATGAACCAGGTAATTCATACAATATTACACGTTTAAATCCATTACCATTGGGTATTGTTTTTAAATTGTTCATTCTTACATCAATGCAAGACCAAAAATTTCAATTATTTGAACAATTAAGAGCATTATTCTCACCAACATTAGAATTACAAACATCAGAAAACCCATTAGATTGGACTCGTAAGACAGCAATTACTTTAACAGGATTAAACTGGAGTACTAAAGGGACAACTAATTTAGATTCAACAACTTTAGATTCTATGGATATGACATTTGAAATAGATACCAACTTAGATATGCCTTCATTAGTACAAAAACAATCAATCATTGAACAAATTAATAATAGTATTGGTGATGGAAAAACATTAGAAGATATAATGAGTTGGAGTTTAGAAGATGTAACAAGAACATATTATTCTCCATCTGGTAATAAAATTAAAGTATTCATT
>Ga0310786_10012104_pt1 | contig 10704 bp, 8 predicted proteins | sample AusTroGonzalo_MG_FD_203881 | JGI IMG/M metagenome (GOLD analysis project Ga0310786, IMG submission 203881) | Bovine rumen microbial communities from tropical cattle in Woodstock, Queensland, Australia - Gonzalo_03 (v2) (version 2) | ecosystem: Host-associated > Mammals > Digestive system >...
TGGATCAGTTGATGAACGACGCCTACACAGTCATCCGCGCAGCAGCCCCCGGCAAGACCATCATGTTCGAATCATACCACATGGCAAAATTCGGCGACCTTCCCTCGCTGCATTTACCGGCTGACGGCAACATCATCTTTAGTGGACACTTCTACCAGCCCTACACCTATACCCATCAGGGTCACGGTTACGACTGCCGTGGCGATGCAGCAAAGGTCATCGTCGCACCGGACAGCATGAAATACTACAACCAGCAGGCATTGCGGCTGTACCCCGACATCAACGGCGTAGACCATGTTCCTCTGAACATGGGCGAATTCGGTGTCGCCGGTGGCGATGCGGGTCAATACACCTGCGGAAAAGAAGGTCCGAGCAACGAAGGCAAGGCAGAATGGGCCATGAAGACGGCTCAGGCAGCCATCGCAAACGGCATCTCGTTCCATTACTGGGGATTCGGCAAAACGGGCGGATTTGACGCCTACGACGTCGATGCAGAAGCATGGTTCCCGGGATTCCCCGACGCGCTTATAAAATAAAAGGACAGGGCCGTCCGAAAAAATTACGGGCGGACAAGCGTCCCCGACCAGTGTTCATCAAAGAAGGCTTGGAACAGAGGTTCCGGGCCTTTTTTCAATTCTTCGATGACTTCGGCAATCGGGCGGTGGCTGCGGTAAAGTTCGCGGAAAGCACGTTCAAAGAAGGCGATGCGTTCCGGCGGGAACTCGCTTGCATGAAGGCGGAGCGCATGGAGGTTGAGAGACGCAAAGCGCAGCGGATTGCCAAAGGCGCGGCTGCACGGCGGAACGTCATAATCAACCTTGAGCGTCCCTCCGACAAAAGCATAGGCGCCCACCTGGTTACGCTGCTGCACGGCGGTCGTGCCACCAATGGTTGCAAATTTTCCAATACGCACATGGCCACCGAGCTGGCACCCGTTCGCTATGACGGCACCCTCCCCAACCTGGCTATCGTGCCCCACGTGGGCATAGGCCATGATCAAGACGCGGGTTCCCAGGCGGGTACAGCCTCCCCCCTGGACGGTACCGCGATTAAGCGTCGTGTATTCGCGGATAATGCAGTTTTCGCCAATTTCAAGGCGTGTCGGCTCGCCCGCATACTTGAGGTCCTGCGGAGGCGCCCCAAGAATCGCACCGTCATAAACGTGCGTGCTCGCCCCGATCTTCACGCCGCCGTAAACACGCACACGGGACTCCAGCACGACATTTTCACCGATTTCCGCCCCTTCGTCAATAACGCACCAAGGACCGATAACAGCAGAATCGTGGACTTTAGCTCCAGAATGAATGTAGGCGGATGGGTGAATCATGAGCGGAAAAATAGTATTTTGCTAAATTTCGGCACATGGGCGATTACATTATCGCAGGTCTTACCGCACTTTACGCATTCCTGTTCCTATTCTTCATCATAGGACTGTTAAAGACGCATCGCTACAAAGGGAAAAAGGCAACCCCGAGCGTCTCGGTCGTCGTGCCGATGCGTAACGAAGAGGAATTTGCAGAACGTACGCTCGAGGCGCTTGCCGAACAGGATTACGTCGGCGAATGGGAAGTCATCTGTGTCGACGACCGCTCCACCGACCGCACGCTCGAGATTCTCGAAAGGTTCGCCGCCACGCATCCGCGATTCCGCGTCTTGAGCCTCCCGCAAGACTTACCGCAAATCGCAAGTCCCAAGAAGCGCGCCCTCGAAAGCGCCTTCAAGATTGCAAAAAACGAAGTGCTTTTGACGATGGACGCCGACTGCATCCCGCGCAAAAGCTGGATCACCGCCATGGCGGGCCGATTTGTCGACGGCATCTGCATTGTGCAGGGCCCCAAGCAGAACAACGGCACACGTTCCATGCCGCATCTTTACCAAAAGCTCGAAACGCTCGGCTACACGGCAATGGAAGCCGCCGGTTTTAGCCTCGGGCACCCGATTGTCGCAAGTGCCGCATGCCTTGCCTACAAGAAGGACCTGTTCTTTAAAGTGGGCGGATTCGGCGACCTCGTGAACCTTTCGAGCGGCGACGATGACATGCTCATCCACAAGATGATGAAGATCCCGGGCACAAAAGTCTGCTACAACCTCGACAAGGACGCCGTCATCGAAACGGCTCCGGTGCATACGTGGAAGCAGCTCTTTAACCAGCGCGCCCGCTGGAGCAGCAACGGCACCAATTACGAGAGCAAGGCCTACATCCTTTTGCTCACGCTTATTTACACATACTACATCTGGATGTTCGTAAGTCCGTGGTGCGTCGCATTTTTGGACTGTCCGTGGCAATGGTGCGTGTTCAGCATCTTGCCGAAGTTCGTCGTGGACTTCGTGTTCCTCTCGATCGCATCGTGGAAGCTGCATTCCAAGCGCCGCATGTTTGCGTTCTTGCCGGTCGAACTGATTCAGATTCCGATGATCGTGTTCTGCGTCCCCGCAGGAATCACCGGACTGTTCAGATGGAAGTAAATGACGCGAAAAGCGCGCTGTATGAAAGAACAGCGCGCGGATTCGTTGGCGTCAGGATGACGACTTAAACTAAATGTTCTTTTGCCCAGGCGATGGCGTCGCCCGTACAAGCTATTTTGCCGTCGAGCTGAAGTTCAAAACTTTTCTTGATAATCTCGCCCATCTGCTTTCCCGGCTTGACGCCCATGTCCATAAGCATCTTGCCCGTGAGATACGGCTGGGGCGCACTTTCAAGCAAATCGAGGTCAGCAGCGGCCTGCCACAAATTCTCGGGGAAGTTCATATCGCCGGCCGAAGCGTAGAACTCGCGCGGTGTACACTTCACCAGCAGGCACAATAGCTTAAGGCCGTCCAGCTTTACCGCCAATCGACGGAGCGTTGGAGCGTCGTTCACGACCGCGAACTGGATTTCGTTATACGCCTGCACAAGCTGCGGGACAATTTTCAACAAATGCGTTTCGTTAGTGATGCGTTCCAGGAACTTGAGCGAAGTCTCAGGATTTCCGCTGAGGAATGCGGCAAAGGCAAATTCCATCGCCTGCGCATCAGAAAGCGGCTTGCCTTCGGACTCAAGCGTCCGGCGGACAGTTTCCATATTGTCGAGCATTTCACCCAAAGCGTCCCACGACTTATGCAACGGAAACACTTCCGGAAAGAACGCATTGAGGCGGATGTCCAAGAACGCACGCAATCCAAGCGACGGCTTGCCGGGCTTCAAGAGCCACTTTTTGAATTCTTCAAAAAGCCTTTCGATAGAAAGGTCGGCAAGCGAAAGCGTCTTGCAGAGTTCCACCGTCTCGGGCGCAAGCGTGAGCGCAAAACGGCTCGCAAACTGCACGCCACGCAAAATGCGCAGCGAGTCTTCGACAAAGGCAGGGCCCACATGACGGAGAAGTCCCTTCTTCAAGTCATCAATTCCGCCATACGGATCGCAAAGCGTAAGTTCCGGCAGTTCCATCCCCATCGCATTGATGGTAAAGTCACGGCGGAGGGCGGCTTCCTTGAACGAAAGCTTTTCATCGGTATGCACCACGAAACCGCGGTGTCCGTAGCCCACCTTGCTTTCGGTACGCGGGAACGAAAAGTCAAGCGAAAGCCCCTTCATCGCCAAATGGATGACACCAAAGGCCTTGCCCACGAGATTCGTGCGGCCATACTTCTTTAAAATCGGAACAAGTTCATCCTGCGCAATGTCATAGACTTCGACATCGTAATCGCGGCAATCCTTGCCAAGCAACGCATCGCGCACCCAGCCACCGACCAAAAACGCACGGCCACCCGCTTCGCGGATTTCACCTGCAATCGCAAGCAGGCGCTTGGGAAGATCCGGTTCGAACGCCCCACCGGCAAGTGTACTGATCATCGGCATTACTGCTGTACTCCGGCAGAAGAGTCCGCATTCACAGACTTGTAACGGTCATAAATGCTGGTCGTCTTTTCGTCCGACGAATCCTTCAGCAACGTGGAAACTGGGATTTCGACCTTCGAGGAATCCACCTGCGGCGAAGTTTCCGTATTCGCATAACGTTCGTAAATGCTGGACTTGGGCTGCCCCGATTCATTCTTCTTCTTGGCTTCTTCGGCGCGGCAGGTATTCAGCTCGTTCTCCATATAGGCACGCTGGTCCGGAGAATAAGACATCGTATTCAGACGGTACTCGATTTCTTCGCACACGAGGCCCTGGCGTTCACCGGCACAGCCGACCAATAAGAGCGCAACCGCAAAAGAGGCCAAAATAAATTTATTCATAACAGTCCCTCGTCAACAATTAGTGGATAATCAGGAGCTTGCCCTTTCGAACCTTGGAGCCGCTACGGACAACATACTGGTACACGCCCGGAGCCACGAGGCTTCCGTCGTCCAGTCGGCCGTCCCATTCGGTCTTTCCGCCAGCAACACGGTCACCACGCAACGACATGACAAGCTTGCCACCCCTATTGTAGATGTTGATCACGGCATCCGCCGAGATGTTGTCAAAGAACACGTACGGGTGACGGCTCGGACGGAACGGGTTCGGATAGACCTTGAATTCTGCACGGGCGTCGTCAGTCATATTGCCCTCGGTACCGCGCAGGTCGTTCCTGTAGTAGCCCGAGACACCGTTTTCATGAGCAAACCAGACAAGTCCCGCCGTCGAATCGACAGCAACATCCTGGATCCTATCGCTCAGGAGGCCCTGGCGGGTCGTGATGTGCAGTACAGACAATGTATCCGGCGAAGTTTCACGCGGAGTCAAGCGGTAGGCGCCCTGCGAGGCAGTCCCCACCCAAAGGTTTCCACGGCGGTCGGCATCGATGCTCGAGAAGCTAGCAGACGTAAGGCCGTTGGTCGAAAGCGGACTTCTCAGAGAATCCTGTTCCTTGTTCCAGTAGGCCAGCGAAGATTCCGTCACCAACCAGATGTATTCTGACTTCGGTTCATAAACCATGTCCAGCGGAGTCGAAGAGATCCCGTAATAATGCTTGACGGAGTTCTTGGTGATCTTGCTGGAAAGTTCACCACCCGTCGATTTCGGAGGCGGGAAGCTCACCACGTCCAAACCGCCTTCCGCAGTAAGCGTAGGGCCATCGCGGGTTCCGATATAAACGACCCAATCGCCAGAATTTTCATCAATGCTGGCAAGCATCGGCCCTCCAATGGGGGCATATCCTATCGAATCCGCACAAGAGACATTGCCATCGAGGTCCACATACACCAGGCTGTATCCGCCCTTGTTCGAAGCCGAAGTAGTCAAGAAGCCATTTCCATCGGGAGCAGGCGTCGTCGAAATCGTAATCACATAGGGCTGGCTATCGAGGTAGCTGCTCATGCAATGCCCATCGTTTGCCAAAAGCTTGTAGTCCAGGCTTTCGCCCCAATCCGTGTACAGCATGTACCCAAAGCCCCAAACGTGGTAGAACACATTTTTCTTGGAGTTCACAGACAGGACTTTCATGTTATGCGCACGGGCATCGCTATTGTTTCCCAAGCCGTACAACGCAGGAACCGGATCGCTCCAGCTGCGACCATCAAACCGCGAAAAATATCCGTTCTCGGATGCGGCTATCACACCGCCAGTCGGGAGGGCACGGAGTTCATAGACGCTACGGATCGGGAACGTGGCATACCCCGTCAAGTTGGAGAACTTTTTCCCGTCATAATAAAGAATATCGTTGGAGCCGGCCAGAATCGCCCTTTTCGAGGAGAGAAGCCTCACCCACTGGAACCGGGTGCGGTAATAATAACGTTCGACGACAAGCGAATCACCCACCTTGCGGGTAACGGAATCCCGTTCGTAAAGAGCGGAATCCTTGAAAGCCTTTCCGCGGATCTTGACCAATGGCGCACTAGACGACATAACAGAGAACGTATCAAGGGAAACAGACGTTTCGCCATCATCATCCCAGATTCGTGTACCTTCCGTCGAGAACGTCTTGATCTTATCGTCCTTCCAGGCAATGGATTTAATGCCATTCTCGTTGTAGCCATCTTTGAAAACAGACCAGGATTCCGGATCATTCAAACGCACATCGGATTCCAGATTGTCCCAATCCATCTTTCGTACATAGAGGTTCTTTCCAAGAGCGACAAAAAGAGAATCGCCCTGAATCTCCATAGCACCGATCCCGGAAGCGAGACTTTTGTCACGGATCTTTTCGATCGTCAGAATGGACGTCTTGTTTTCCAGGCTAAAAAACGCGATGCGGTCTTCAAACGCAAGAACCATAGTCGTGCCAGCGACACGCGCCATACCAGGCTTCAAATGAAGGCTGCTACCGGCATAGGAGCGGCTAACCTGTTCCCAAGGCTTACCGGGTTCAATCTTGGAGATGACGCCATTTTCGCATACGGCATAAACATCGGAACCATAAGGCACCACGGCACTGACGGACTGGTCGCCAAGGCCAGTCGATGTCGTGTACATGTCATCGGCATCATTCGCCCTGTAACGGACCCCGCCATCGGTCGCCATCAAAAAGCCTTCGCCAAAGTTAATGGCCTGGTTGATCGGGAAAGGATTCGAATAGTTCAGCCATTCATCCGCAGCGAATGCGGTTGAAACTACAGCCAGGATACAGATAAGATTTTGCAATGATTTCACATTCTAAAATTACGAACTTACAGATTTTTTTTCAACCTGCGAGCTCAATTATTTCACGTAATGTGGCCTCCCGTCCTGTGATCAGTTTGATTTGTTCCTTCTGGACCATCATTTTCTCTCGCATTTTTTGATAGGCTTCCATACGCCGGGTCACAATGCTGCACTTGGACAATCCAATCAAACGGCTCAAGTCGCGAACGTGCAGCCCTCCGACAACCGAGAGTTCCACAATCATCCTGTCAAGTGGCGTCAGCTCCTGCAATAAAAACGAGAACTCGTTCATGACAGCCTCCATACAAATATGTTCATCAGGAACCACGTAGGTGTTCTCGTCATCGCCATCATAACTCGCCATCGGTTCGCATAGGTAAGAGAGCGGAATTTCCACGCACCGTTTCTTTTTACGGTAGTCACTGCAATGGCAGTTCAAAAGTACCGTCCGGAGCCACGGCAAAATGTATCCGTGATTATTCAGCGCATTCGCCTTTTGGCAAAAACGCAGCGCCACCTCCTGAAACAAGTCGTCCGCTTCGTCTTTCGTTCTACACTTTTGAAGGCACAATTTGTATATTCTGTAGGAATATTTTTTCCAGACAGATCCAACCCAATCAGGGGAACGGTCATAAAGGGAACCAGTACATGACATAAATATTTTATTTCGTATATTTTCTACTTCTTTTTATGAGACTTAATTTATGAATATTTTGGACAAATTTAAAGTTTTTGAAAATTTTGCAAACAACCGCTTGCAAAAAGCTTCATTTTGCATATTATTGTTTGCAGCCGCGGCAGTTTATTCACAAGAATTCAACATGAACAATATGCCGCCACCCGAAGCAAGCCTGCGTTATTCTGCAGGTGCGCTTGACAAAGGCTCCAGCGTCACGGTGGACATCACCATTCCTGACAACTGGCACGTCAACGCCAATGTCGCGGCAGATGAATTTTTGAAGCCGTCCTCGATTGAAATTTCGGCAAACGGCATCCACTTCGGAGAACCCAAGTGGCCCGCCCCCATCAAGGAATACAGTGAAGCGCTCGACCTCGAGAATCTCGTGTTCAAGGGACATTTCCAGATCACGCTCCCCATCGAAAGCGTCGAAGCGGATTACGACAGTCTCACGACTCAGGCGACATTCCACTACCAGGCCTGCGACAATTCCATCTGCCTCGCCCCTTCGCAAGTCACGTTCGGAGTTGGAGCCCTGGGATTCAACAAGAAAAGCGGTTCGCAATCGCTCCCAGCCGTAAAAAAAAATGACAACAGCGCCCAAGGCCCGGCTAAAACTACTGGCGAAAACTTTGCCGAAGGGAGTTCCGCAGGCACTCTGATTTTGCTCTTGTCGGCACTGCTCGGAGGCATGATCCTGAACTTGATGCCATGCGTCTTGCCGGTACTTTCGTTAAAGCTTTTTAGCCTCATCAAGCAGGCGGGCGAAAGCCGCAAGCGCCTCCTCACTTTAGGCATCGCAACGACGGCCGGCATCCTCACAAGCTTCTGGGTTCTCGCAGGCATTGTCGCCATCATCAAGGCGGGCGGAGGAAACGCAGGCTGGGGCATGCAATTCCAGAGCGCCGGATTCATCGCATTCATGGTCGTCATCTTGACCGCATTCGCCATGAGCTTCTTTGGCGTTTTTGAAGTCTGGATTCCCGGAAGCGCCACGACGCGAATGGACTTTACAAGCCGCAAGCAAGGTTTTGCAGGCGCATTCTTTACAGGCGCCCTCCTTGTGTTGTTGAGTACGCCCTGCTCGGCACCGTTCCTCGGAACCGCCATGGGATTTGCGTTCACGACGACCACGCCGGTGCTGTTCTTGTTCTTTACCGCAGCAGGCTTGGGACTTGCGCTCCCCTACCTCCTCGTGAGTGCCTTCCCGAAAGTCTTGAAGGTATTCCCGAAACCGGGCGCATGGATGGTCAAGCTCCAAAAAGTCATGGGCGTTCTCTTGCTCTGCACGGTCGTATGGCTTTTGTGGATTGTCAACGAACAGGCAGGTAAATTTGGCGTTGCGCTGTTTGCCGCCATCGCGGTCGCAAGCGCCGTGTGCAGCATTCTGCTCGGCAAGATCGCCCCTCCGGGAGTCGCATTCATCCGCGAAGTATCCGTAGCAGGCGCTTCCATCGTTCTTCTTTCTGCGTTCTGGTTTGCATTTGCCTCCCCGCAATATGAAGCCAGAGTCAATGCCATTTTTGAAGCCAGGGCCGCCCAGAGCGTCACTAGCGACGGATGGTACCGCTACACGCCGGAACTGATTGAGAATTTCGCAAAATCAAAACGCACCGTCTTTATTGACGTGACCGCAGACTGGTGCCTCACCTGCAAGGCTAACGAAGCCGCGGTACTCAACAGAGAAGACTTTAGACGCACCATGGAACAGCTGAACGTGGCTCTCGTCAAAGCCGACTGGACCCGCGAAACCGCAGACGTGAACACGCTGCTGCAAAGCATGGGCAAGTCTGGCGTGCCCGCCTACGCCATCTACCCCGCAGGCGACGAATCCAGGCAAATCGTACTGCCGGAACTCTTGACGACCGATGCCATCGTGAAGAAGATAGTAGACAGTAGGCAGTGATTAGTGGTTAGGAATAGTCATCCTGGAGCGTAGCGACGGGATCCAAAGAAATATCAACGAAAAAAGGTGGCTTGAGGCCACCTTTTTTCGCTTTACTAGAAGGCGATGCCGTCCCGGAACAGAGTCCGGGATGACAAGCCGGCATGACAGCATTAGACTCTCTTGCCTTCGCGCTTGTAGCGTTCGATGCATTCCTGATAGAAGTCGAACGTCTGCTTGGCGATAGCCTTCCAGCTGAACACGTCAATGGCACGCTTGCGGCTGACTTCACCCATCTTCTTGGCGAGTTCCGGATTTTCGAGAACCTTGTTAAGCTTGTTCGCAAAGTCCGTCTGGAAAGCCTTCGGATCGGCAGGTTCAAAGATCGTTTCGGACACCGGCTTGAGCGGCACGAGGAAGCCCGTTTCGCCATCGACGATGATTTCCGGGATGCCACCGACAGCAGAGCCCACAACCGGCGTTCCGCAGCTCATGGCTTCGAGATTGATGATGCCGAACGGTTCGTAAAGAGACGGTGTTGCAAACACGGTCGCATGGCTGTAGAGCACGCGAAGTTCCGTATGCGGCACGGCATCCTGAATCCAAACGACGCCATCGCGCGTCTTCTGGACTTCTTCAATCAAGCGTTTGCATTCGTCGGCAAGTTCCTGCGTATCAGGCGCACCGGCACAGAGCACCACCTGGGCGTTCTTGTCGATTTGCGGGATAGCCTGAATGAGCTGGCTAATGCCCTTTTGGCGCGTGATACGGCCAACAAAAAGCACGAACGGACGTTTCGAATCTACGCCCCACTTCTTCAAGATTTCTTCGTCGAAGGTCGGCTTATAAAAATCCGGATCGATACCATTGTAGATAACCTTCACGCGGTCAGCCGGCACGCCGTAAAGCTTCATCACGTCGCGCTTCATACCTTCGCTCACAGCAATCACGCCATCGGCGGCTTCGTAAGCGGTACGTTCAATCCAGCAGCTCATGTTGTAGCCACCGTCGCCAAGCTGTTCGGCCTTCCACGGACGGTGCGGTTCGAGCGAGTGCGTCGTAAGGATAAGCGGGCACTGCAAAAGGCGACTTGCAACAACGCCACCAAAATGGCTATACCAAGTATGGCAATGGATAACATCAATGTCCTTGAGCGAAGACATCCACTGCAAATTAATGTCGAGCGGCTTCAAAATCTTCTTGAAGCGTTCGTCAGCCGGATTGTGGTCGAGCTTCTGGCTAAAGCCAATCGCACGGATGTTGTCGGCATCTTCGTTCTGCGGGCCAAAGCAACGGGCTTCGATGTGGCAAAGCTTCGAAAGTTCTTGGCTGAGGAATTTGACGTGGATACCTGCACCGCCATAAATTTCTGGCGGAAATTCATTGGTAAGAATTGCTGCGTTCATAATTCAAAAACCAGTGGTTAGTGTGTTTTCGTGAATAATTATAAAAAAAAACAAACACCTCGACCATACAGATCGAGGCGCTTGGTGTTTGGAGTGTTTAAGAGATTAGAAGTTCTTGCACTGGCCCTTCCAATTGCCGCGTTCGCCAACAATCGGGCCATTGATGTACTTGCCACTAGAGCCAACGAAATCAGCC
>Ga0310786_10012105_pt1 | contig 10704 bp, 10 predicted proteins | sample AusTroGonzalo_MG_FD_203881 | JGI IMG/M metagenome (GOLD analysis project Ga0310786, IMG submission 203881) | Bovine rumen microbial communities from tropical cattle in Woodstock, Queensland, Australia - Gonzalo_03 (v2) (version 2) | ecosystem: Host-associated > Mammals > Digestive system >...
GTAGCTGCTTCTGAGGCGGCGACTCCGCTGGCGTAGCAGGTCCAGTAGTCGGTGTCGGTCACGGCGTGGCCGGTGTTGTTGTCGACCTTGCTCACGTAGGTGGAGTCCGACGTGTGGACCATGTCGAGTTTTTGGTAGGTAGTTTCGGCGTTGTAGGCGCCTTTGTCGACCGGCATAACGCGGCCCAGATTCGTAGAGTTGGACATATTCGTTGTCGTTTTTAAATTGTCAATATGAGCTCGCCGGTGCTTTCCCTAAGCGAGAAGTCCGGGCCGCAGTAGGTGTTGTCGGTAGTGCAGACCAGCTGGCCTGTGCTTTGGTTCACCTCGAAGGTGGCGTAGGGCGAGCCGGTGGCCATGATGCCGGTGTCGACGTATTCGTCGTTTTCCTCATCCCAGATCTCCCAGTGGAAGGTGCTGCTGTTGATGCGCATCGGGTGGTCATTCAGCTCTGCGCAGCGGTCGGCGGCGGCGTCGGCCTTGCCGGCTTTCTCGTTTGCGAGTGCAGCCTTTTCCGCTGCGAGCGCTGCTTTCTGGTTTGCCAGCTCTGCCTTTTGATTCGCCAGGGCGGCTTTCTCCGTGGCGAGGGCGGCTGCGGTGTTCGCTGCGGCTACGGCGGTGGCTGAGGCGTTCTGCCTTGCGGTCTCTGCGTTGACGCGGGAGGTCTCTGCGGATACGCGGCCCGCCTCTGCGTTCTGCCTTGCTGCCTCTGCGTTGGCGCGGGAGGTCTCCGCATTGGCGCGGGCCTGTTCGGCTGCGACGCGGGTGGCTTCAGCGGCTGCGACGGCTTCCTCCAGGGCAGTGACTCCGCCGGCTGCGTCGACGGCGGCCTGGACGGCTGCGTTATAAGCGGCTACGAACTGCTCCTCTGTGCCGACGTATCCGTATTTGACTGCGAGCTGATAGATGCTCGCGCCGGTCTGGACGATTTTCTCCCAGACGCTTTCATCGGATCCAGGCGGGACTGCGATGTTCGCTTTCTTGGCGATGTATCCACAGCCGTCTCCGCCGTCCTCTGTCCGGTAGAGGACGGAGGTCAAGGCTTCGTAGCTCTGGTTGTTGCTCCAATTCCCTCCGAGGGTAATTGCAACTTTGCCGAGGTCTATGATCATTGTCGTATGCTGTTTAAATGTTTACCGTTAAATGCCCGGCGCCGGTGAGGGCGAACCGGTTGGTCTCCTGCTCCGTGTTCATCTGCAGGTGCATCGCTCCGTTAATGGCGAAGGTCGGGTAGAGGACGCCGCCGTCTGCTCCGTCGCGTCCGTCCTGCCCAGGAATGCCCTGGGGGCCGGTGGCACTGACTCCGGTGTCTACGTAGTCGTTTTGCGCTACGCTCCATTCGAACCAGTTGCCGTTCTCTCCGATGTAGGGGACGTGAGCGGCGGCTTCGTTTGCTGCCTCTGCGGCTGCAAGCGCTGCGGCGATGGCTCCGTTGAGGATGCTGGAGTTCACGTCCGTGACGTTGATGTCTACCTCTGCGGTTTCCTCCTGGACGGTGGTACCGTCTGCGAGTGTCTCGTCGGTGGTCGCAACGAATCGGAAGGCCTTTTTATCGTAGGTGTTTTTCTGGCCGTCCATCTCGACGACTACGACCAGCCTCTGGATGCCGAGATGCTGGGCGCGGTCTGCGCCGTAGGTGCAGATGAGGTTCGTGTCGTCCAGGGGGTCTATCTCTGTCTCGCAGGGGCCGGTTATGATGCGCTGGGCCTCGGAGTAGATGTAGGCCTTGATGCTGTCAAAATCCGGCCAGCTCATCTGGACGTCGTGGTCGGTGAGCGTAGTCGGGAGCGTGACCTTGGTCCGCTGTCGTATGGGTTTGAGGGTCGTTGTGCTCATTGCGTTGGCAAGTTATTAAAGGTTTCGCGTCTGCGCTTTATTTCAGGTGCTCATTTGGTTGCTTTGCAAAGTCCGGAGGTTTTGCTATCTTTGTCTTGGGTTCGTCTATCCATCGGAGGCGATCCCTCGAGCACGACTTCCATCGGAGGCGCTGCTTCGGGCCTGGCTCTCCATCGGAGGCGGGCCCCTTTTTTATCTTCCGCTTGTCGGGGGCGTTAACATCTGGAGCTGGATGCCCAGGGTCCATTTGCTGTCAAAGTCCGGCAGGCAGAAGACGCGGAAGGGCGCCACCTGCGAGTAAATGTAACGCGGGACCATGCGGCCTTGCTGTTCGGGGTCTTCTATCTCTCGAGTAGTTTCCGCCAGCGTTGTAGTGTCATCCCAAATTTTCAAGAACTCCGGATTCGTCCATCGGATGGCCCATCCAAAGATCCGGCATCGTTTTGTCTTGTTCATGAAGGCCGTTTCCAGCCCAGTAAAATTGCTCAGCGCTCCGAATCCGTAGAGATAGCTGTCGCTGCTGTAGTATTGCCTGAAATTGGCCCAGGTCCATCCATGGACCGTACTCAGCGGGAGATTGTATCCGCAGATGTAATTGTGGAGAATGTGCTCCCTGATGTTTTCGAGTATCATACCGACCTCATGAAAGTCTCGCGCTGTCTGGCTGTTCGGAGTTATCAACAGCGGAGCATTTGTCGCCAGCTTACCTCGAGCCTCTCCCCATCCGGAGCGGTATTGGGATTTGTCTCTCGAAGAGTTGGAGTCCTTGCGTCCTCTCCGCTTGCTGTAAACCATCAGCACGACCTGAAATCCAGTCTTTCCAATGAGCGGGTGCTCTATGGTCATCGCTGGATCCAGAGCTGTCTGGGTTCTCTTTAAGACTCCAGTGAAAATCTTGAGCTTCGGCGCGGAGTGGCAGTAGGGGCTTCCTAATTCCTCAACAGCGGCCTGGAGATTTCGAATGTCGTGTTCTGCGTCGGTCATCCGGGTCTGCAGGTTAGTGACGACCGTACTCGAGGCGGGTGTGTAGCCCAGGGCATTGGTGATCATCGTGCTGGTGATGCTCTTGAGATAGCCCTGTGTGGCGTGGTTTCCCCAGCCGTATGCCGTGGAGCCGTTGCTGACCTCCGTAGTAGTCGGTATCTTGTAGCCGGATGCCAGGGTGATGGCAATTGTGCCCGCCGTGACAATGGGCCCGCCGGAGGCCTGGAGTCCGGTCGGTACGGTGACGTTCACCGAGGTGACGGTTCCGCCTGCGCCTCCGCCTCCGCCAGTCACCTGGACGCTTGCTTCGGACTGCCCTGCTTTGTATTCACCCTCGACGTCGTTCTTCGTATAGTTCGCCGTGATGCTGCCGCAGACGCTCTCGTAGGTATCGAACTCCATGAGAATGGCGTCCTCTATGATGCCTGTGAGCAAATTGTAGCTGCCGCCTACGAGGATGAAGTTCCTGTTGAAAATTGACCAGAGGCTGTTGAAATTCGGATTATCGCTTGTCGCATCCCGAATGTCACCGGTAAGGATGTTATTCGCTTTGGCGTGGAAGGCTATGTGTTGCAGGTGCACGAATACCTGGATCGGGAGCGCCGTCCCGGATCCGTTCCATTTGACGTTGCCTACCGGGGGGAAGAGGCTGGCCGAGTTAAACTCGTAGATGCCGTTGGTGATGGAGCCGGCAGTGAGCACCCAGTCCGGGACCTGCCCATATACGCTGTTGCGCTTGAGGGTTGTGTTCTGGTCCTGGTCGTAGATGGTGTTAACGGTCAAGCCCTGGGGCAGGCAGTTTTTCTCCGTGGTAACGGAGAATTCGCCGAGCCGAAGGTATCGCACTCCGCTCGAGGTCTGGTAGTTTCCGTCTTCAATGAAAAACCAGACGCGGAGCTGGCCGGCCATGCCGGGGGTGGTGACGGTGATTGCGACGTCTGCCGTCGCTTTGTCGGTCTCGATGGTGTAATTGTACCAGGGGCCGGCGCTGGCCTCCCATTGGTTGGTGTGGCTGTTCAACCAGAGGCTGCCTCCGCCGAGCTTCAGCCATTCAATGCGGTAGCGCAGCAGGCCTCCGTACATATTGGTCTGGTAGTTCCAGGTGGATCCTGCGTCCGACGTGCTGAAGCCGTGAGCGAGTTGGAAGCCAATGGTCGCCGTGACTCTCGGCGCTACCATGACCGTCCTGCGGTAGGAGAAAATCGGCACCGAGTAGGGGTAATCCATCAGCATCACGTACCGGCGCTTGTCTGCCACCTCATCGTTGAAGGGGTTATTCGAGAGGTTGTAGGGCAGCATTCCGTTTTTGAGCGTTCCGTCGCTGGCCACCCAGTTGTCGTTTTGCATTACCAGCAGCTCCCATCCGTCTTTTACAAGCTCGCGGTAATATCCGGAGCTATAGCGCTGCTCAAAGTCGGAGTCCATGAAGGTCTCCATGTTGTCTCGGTCTGCGTCGTAATGGATGGACTCGCTGATTTGTCGGTAGGCCGGTGTCAGGGTCCGGTGTCCGGAGACGTTGATAAACTGCGGGGTCTTCGTGGCGACGGAGCTGCTCGGGCTGGAGTAGCCAAGGTTTGGGATGTCTCGGATGGAGCAGAGGACGATGTAATTGCGCCCAGTGTATCGGAGGGTGAGGCCCAGCGAGTCCAGGATGTCCTCAACGATTTCGTACCAGTTTTTGTCCTGGAGGGATGCGATGTCGATGGCCCAGTTGAGGATGCTCTGGCTGTTGGCGCTCTTGAGCCAGTGCCAGTTGGAGTTCGTGTAGTAGTTGAGCGACATCGGGATCTCCGCCTTAGCGAAGGCCGCGGCCAGGAGGTTCGTCAGGGCGACCATGCCGTTGGTGGCGGTATCTGCTACGTCGCTCTTGTCGAAGGTGAAGTCCTGAAGGTGGCCCAGCATATCGCGGGCGGTAATTACGATGCGCCCTCGGTAGCGGAGGTCATCCTCCCAGCTGTCCGGGGTGATGTAGCCGGTCCAGATAGCCGAGCTGTCCACGGTGATCCAGACTTTGTAAAGCGTGGCGTCCGGGGTGTAGAATTCCTCCCAGGCTCCGTACTTGACGGAGCTGGTGTCCGCTTTGTCCCGGGAGTCTATCATCGAAAAGACAACGGAGCTCTTGACGATGGGCGTCTCGAGCGTCGCCTGACTCCCCTGGAGTTCCAGATGGAAGGAGCAAAAATCGCCGATTTCCTTGCTGCTTCCGGTGTAGTCCCTCTTGTAGATTGCGAGGCGGACGGTGTGGCCGCCTCGGTTTATCGACTTGTAGTAAATCTCTCCGTATGCCATGTTATCTTGCCCAGTTGCTTTGCGTCCTGCTTCCAGACAGGACGATGTCCGATCCTTTTATCTTGCCCTCAACGTAGACCGTGATTTCGGTCGAGCTGTTGAATGAATTTGTCGTAGTGTCTCCGGTGTATCCGGCTGGTACCGCAGCGCTCGTTCCGCTGGTGGCCAGCGCGGCGAGTCCGGCCTTTGCGGCTGCGCCCGCTGCCATGAGGGCTGCACCTGCAGCTACGGCTCCGACGCCTGTCGCTCCGAAGCTCATCATGGCGCTGTTTGCAGCCATGGTCGCGATGCCCTCCGCCATGATGATCTCGCCGGCTTTCATGGCCATGTCCGCCAGCGGCTCCAGCATCGCCTTGACGACCTCGCCGGTGTTCGCCTCCTTGAGCCCGAAGAGCTGCTGCGCCATCTCCTCGCAGGCATCGCTGAATCCTGCGACGACGGCCTGCTGGAACATCTTGGTCATCTCCTTGGCCTGCTCCAGGCGCGCCATCTGTTGCTTCATTGCGTGCTCCGCTTGGTCTCCGAACCTACGCAGCTCGAGGATGGCCGGGTCAAGACTCAGGCCGTTGAGTTCAGCGTAGGACTCGATGTAGGCGTTGACCCATTCGTCGAGGGCGTCTTCCTGCTCTTTGTACTCGGCTTCCTGCTCCGCCGTCGCCTGAATCATCAGGAGGTTGAATTTGTCCTGGAGGGAGCTGGTGTCGAGGTTGTATTTTTGCATTATGGCGAGAATCTCGTCGTAGTGCTTCTGCAGACGCTCCGGGGCTTCCATGATGCCCTCGAGCATATCATCGGGTTTCGCGTCGATGGTAAGGTTCGCCACCAGGTCCCGGGTGAACTGCTCGGAGAGGGCGGTCGAGTCTTCGCCGTATTTCTTCAGGAGAGCGAGGTTCGTCTCGTACTTTGCGGCCAGCGCTTCGTTTTCCTCGAGGCTGTTCTGCTTGATGTGCTCGATGCGCTGCCGGTCTCGTTTGATCTGGTCTTTCTCCTCGTCGCTCAATTCGTGCCCGCCTCCGCTGCCGGTCGGAGTGGAGCCCTGGAGGGCGTTGTTCGTGTGGCTGGGGTTCGGGTTGTAGTTCCGGACCTTGCCCGCGATGTCGGCCAGGTTCATTACGTAGCTGCCGGCCTCCATCATCGCCTTTTTGTTCTTCCTGGATCTGTGGGCGTTGTAGTTGTCGATGGCGCGGTCGTAGGCGGCCTGGGCGTCTTTCTGCCACTGGTCGAACTGCCTCTGCATCTCCTCCTTGCCAGAGTGGTCGCCGATGTATTTGAAGCGCTCCCAGAGTTCGTTTTCTTCCTTTTTCCCCTTGGGGCCCTTGCCTCCGGTCTGCGCTGCTTCGTTTAGATCCGTGACCAGGTTGACCATCTTCGTCAGCCAGTCCACGACGGACTTGAGCGGCCCGGTGCTGTTGGACAGGCTCAGGACGAATCCCTCCCAGGCCAACTTGAGGTTTCGGACGGCTCCGGTGAGGTTGTTGGTCATCGTGTCATACATCTCGTCGACGGCTCCGGTGCTGTCGTTGAAAGCGTTGCGGAGATCTCGGAGCGCCTTGGTGTTGCTTATGAAAGCGGAGAGCGCTGCGGCGCTTCGTTTGTCGGACATTCCGAGGACCTCGTTGAGGTCGACGCCTTTCTTCGTCAGCTCCTCGAAAGCGCTCACGATCTCGGGGAAGGTTTTGGCTGAGTGCCCGATGGCGGTAGCGAGCTTGCCGTTGTCGTCGGCGAGATTCATGAGGATGTTTCGCATCGCCGTGGCAGCGCTGGAGACGTCCGGCATGACGTTGCTCAGGGTGCCGAGCATCGCTGTGGTATCTGCGACGCTGAGTCCGAACTGCTTGGCGACCGGGAAGACGATGCCCATCGCCGTCTCGAGCTTGGAGAAGTTCAGGGCGGATTTGGCCGTGGCGTCTGCCATGATATCCAGGAGGTCATTGGTGTCCTCGCTGGTCAGTCCGAAGGAGCGCAGGGACCCTCCGGCGAAGGCAGCGGCGGAGGCGAGGTCAGTACCGACGGCGCTCGCGAATTTGAGCACCGATTTCTGCATATTGAGGATGTCCGCCTGTTGGAAGCCCAGGCGGGCGAGCTCGGTCTGCAGACGGGTGACGTCGCTGGCGGTGAACTCTGTAGTCCTGCCCAGGTCCTTTGCGCTTTGCGTCAGCTCCTGGATGCCGGCGGTGGTTGTCTTGAGGACGGAGGCCAGGGTGCTATTCGCCCTCTGGAACGTGGCCATCGTCTTGACGCTGTCTCCGAGGACCTTAATGGCGGCTGCTACGGATAGAAATTTCGCGGCCACTCCGGAGAGCGCCTTGGTGGCGCTGCTGCCGAAGGACTTGGTAGTGTTGGTGGCTTCCTTTATCCCTTTATCGAAGCCGTCTTTCTTGAGTCCTAACCGGACAAAAAGGTCGCCTATCTTAGACATGGTTTTTCTCTTTTTCTCGGGCCTGCATGGCCTCGTATTCTGCCATTATACGGTTGAGCTCAGCTTCTTCCTCGGGGGTGATCCTGTATTCCTTTGCTTTCTCGGCCAGCTCCACGTCTTCGGATGGCTCCCAGGGGAAACGAACAAAAGCCCGCGGCGTCTTCGGCTTGTGGATGGCCTTGATGTTCGGGCTTAAAAGCAAATTCTGCCAGGCCAGCCAGCGGACAAGCGTCCATTTTTCCTGGAATGCCTCCTCTTTTCCTTGCCGCCGGAGCTGGTATTCGTGCCAGCTGGTCCGGGCGGCCTGGTCCTCTGTGAGGCCGCAGTGACCGATCAGGAACGCTTCAATAGCCGGCCAATCCAGCCAGAAACTTTTTTTTTACTCTCTGGGGCTTCGGAAGTGGCGCTATTATCGTCCTTTTCCTCTTTGGCGACTAATTCCTTGGTCGTCTTGCCTGTGAGTGCCTGGACGGCAAAGTCCACGTCTTGGGCGAAGGTTTTGGGGTTGGCTGCCATATACTCATGGAAGTCTCCGCGGGTGTATGGGAAATCTGCGGCCTCTCCCTTACCGTCCAGGACCCAGGCGTTGACGGCTGCAAGGAAGTAGATGTCGGCGTAAGCCTCGAGGACGGCCATGAGGTTTTCCGTGTCTGCCTCAAGGGCGAGACCGAATTCGTCCTTAAAGCTAAAAAGGTGCGGAGTGAAGAGCGCCTCGGCTCTCACTCCGTCCTTTAGCTCTATGGTCCGCCTCAGTGTCCTCATTAGCTCAAGGCGGGATAGTGGGATACTGCGCCGGTGGCGGTGAGGCTGATGTTGCGAGTCGCGACGGAGCCGTTGTCGTTGGTGTCGCTGATCGCGGTCACGATGGCGGTGAAGACATCGCCCTGGCTTGCGCTGGATCCGCTGAGTACTCCGATGAAAACGCGGACCTCGGAGCCCTGGTGCAGTGCCTTGATGGCGTTGTACTGAGGGCCGGCGGACGTGTCGTCGGTGTAGACGGTGATCTCTGCAGTAGCGCCTTTCTTGCCGGCGATAAACTGCGCCCAGTCGGTGGACTTATCGGAGACCTCGATGGCCTCTGCGGTCCTGTTGAAGGAGTTGGTCTGCTCTCCGGAGAGCCAGGTGGTCGGAGTGCCGGAGCTTCCGATGGTTATGTACGCCTTACGGTTGTTTCCAAGTGTTGCCATGGTGTTTCTGGATTAGGAGATTGTAGGAGTGTGGGTCACGGCGCCGGTGGCGGTGAGGCTGATGTTGCGGGTCGCGACAGAGCCGTTGTCGTTGGTGTCGCTGATCGCGGTCACGACAGCGGTGAAGAGGTCGCCGGCGGTAGGGGCCGGGTTGGTGCCGGTGGACAGGGTACCGATGAACACCTTGACGGTGGAGCCGTTGTGGAGTCCGGTGAGGGCTGCTACCTGCTGGGCGTCGGAGTCGTCGGTGTAGACGGTGACCTCTGCAGTGGCGCCTTTCTTGCCGGCGAGGAACTGAGCCCACTGGGTGCTCTTGTCGCTGGTCTCGATGGCCTCGGCGGTCCTGTTGAAGGAGTTGGTCTGCTCGCCTGTCAGCCAGGTGTAGGTGAGTGTGCTGGTGCCGGTTACGATGTAAACGCGGCGGGTGTTTCCAAGTACTGCCATTTTGCGTATCTGTTTTTAGTTGTTTTCGTTCTCGGGTTCGTCGTCCGTTTCGGTATCGGGCTCGATTTGCGTTGTCGGCGTCTCATCCTCTGGCTCCGTCTTGATCTTCTCGAGGAAGATGGAGACCTCCTGAAGGAGGCGGTAGATGATCTTGTTGCTGTCGCTGGTCTCAGTGAGATCCTGCAGCTGCACCGGGATGATGCCGAGGCAGGACCATCCGTCCAGCGTGAGTTCGTACTCCGTCAGTAGCCGGAGGTTGTCTTCGTTCATCGTGACCGCTTCGCTGAGGCTCTTGTTGCTCATGCTCTCCACGGTCAGGTTGATTTGGCGCAGAGCTCCCTCTTTGTCCAGGCGCTCCTGCTCCCTGATGGAGTGGATTTCTACGCGAGGGTAGTTTGCCGTCTTGCCGATGCTCACGCCTCTGGAGCCGTCTCCCTCGAGCAGCGATACCACAGCGGTGTAAATCGTCCGGTATCCACTGACCTCGTATCCGGGGCTCTTGATGAAGAGCTTGGAGATTATGCGGGAGATGAGGCTCATCGTGTCGTTCTATTTATGGCGTCCTGTATAACCTGGACGATTCGGCTCTTGTTTTTCTCCAGCGCCGGAATGAAAAACGGATGAGGTGCTGTGCCCTCTCTCGCGATCTTCACTGCCATGGCCCATCCGATCTGCCGGGCGAGCTTCCGGTCATGGAGCTGGTATTTTTTGTATGCCCATTGCGCGAGTTCATCCGGCGGGGGCATCCGTCCGGCGCGTCTTCCGTACTCGACAAAGTAGGCATATCCGCTTTGTCTGTTCTGTGTGTCAAAGAATCCAGCGTCGATGTTCTCAGCATTGACTTTCTGGACGTGTCCGCTTGCGCGGAGCAGGCCGGTAATGACGGAGCGGTTGTTTCGGAGGTTCTCTTTCGCGTCATTTATTACCTCCTGGCCCGCTGCTTCGAGGCCTTTGAATGCCTCCCGCTTCACCTCTGCGCTTTTCCGGTTGAGGTTCCGGAGCAGCTGGTCGAGACCCTCGATATAGACCTGGCCGGGCATCAGCTCTCTGCGGGTTCGGGAGGCGCTACCTGGATCGGGTCGTCGATCTGGTACCAGCCGCTGACGCGGAGGTAACGGCCCCGGTTGTCTACATCTTCCGGCCTGGGGAAGTGAATGCTGTGCCCTCGCCAGATGATGCCATCAAATTCGACCTCTGGCTTCCTGAACTCGAGGTCGACGCCTACGATGTCTGCCTGTTGAAAGGTGAGCATCGTCTTCGTGGCGCTCATCTGCCTGACTTGCGCGTAGACCTCCAGGACGACCTGCGGCTCTCCGAAGGCGGCGTGGCTCATCTCGTCATAGGTGGCCACCGTCTTCGTGAGCTGGATCCGGTCGTTGAACCGGCGGGCGTTCTGTGGGTCGCGTCTCATTCTATTTCAGTCCGTAGGTCTTTTTGAGGATGGCGCCCTGGACCTTGGTGTCCTCTCCATCGTAGATGGCTGTCGCCAGCTCTAAGCAGATGGGCAGGAGCTTCTCGGCCTGCGGGGGTATCACTCTGTTCTGGT
>Ga0310786_10012106_pt1 | contig 10703 bp, 8 predicted proteins | sample AusTroGonzalo_MG_FD_203881 | JGI IMG/M metagenome (GOLD analysis project Ga0310786, IMG submission 203881) | Bovine rumen microbial communities from tropical cattle in Woodstock, Queensland, Australia - Gonzalo_03 (v2) (version 2) | ecosystem: Host-associated > Mammals > Digestive system >...
GCACCAGCGTCAACCCGGCGTTGAGGTAGGCATACATCTTGAGGCGGCGCATCACGTGATCCTCGCGGAACTTGAAGTTCTTGAAGATCGTCGCGTCCGGCAGAAAGCTCACGAACGTGCCGGTGCGTTCGTTCGGGTCCTTCAGCTTGCCGCGCCGCTTCGACTTGAGGACACCCTTCTCAAACGTCGCCTCGGAGAACTCCCCTTCGCGCACGGAACGCACGTAGAACTCATCCGAAAGGCCGTTCACGGCCTTCGTGCCCACGCCGTTCATGCCCACGGAGAACTGGAAGGACTCGGTATCGAACTTGCCGCCCGTGTTCAGCTCGGAGACGCAGTCCACCACCTTGCCGAGCGGGATGCCGCGCCCGTAGTCGCGGATCTGGCAGCGCCCCGAATTCCAGTCGAGGTTGATGTCGATGCGCTTGCCGTTGCCCATGATGAATTCGTCGATCGCATTGTCGATCACCTCCTTCATCAACACATAGATGCCATCATCGTAATCCGATCCGTTGCCCGCCCGGCCGATATACATGCCGATGCGGCGGCGGATGTGTTCCATCGCACTCAGGTGCTTGATATTGCTGTCGTCGTAATTCGCCATTCTTTCGTATTTCCTTGGCCCCTAATTATACCACACAATGCATACACTGTGGGAACGTTCCAGGGTGCTTTCACCAATCATCCGCTGCGGCCGAAAGAAAGTATGGTAAAATATGCGGCGAACAGTCAAAAGGACTGAAGACGAACGGAGAACATGAGATGGCACAGAAGACGATAGGCGCCGTTGCAGGCGCGGGCGCACTTGTGGCGCTCGCCGTGCTGCCGCTGTGGATCTGGTACGGCTGGCGGATCGAGCCGGAGAACGGACAGATCGCGATCCTGCTGAAGAAGACGGGACGCAACCTCCCGCCGGGCGAGATCCTCGCGCCGGGTCCGGAATACAAGGGGCTGCAGGAGGAGGTGCTCCCCGAAGGCCGGCACTTCCGCAACCCGTGGACGTGGGAATGGCACTACGCGAAGATGGTGGACATCCCCGCCGGGAAGTTCGGCGTGCTGGTGCGCAAGTTCGGCAAGGACCTGCCGGAGGGCGAAATCCTCGCGCATGACGGCACGCGCGGCATCCTGCGCGACGTGCTCGGCACCGGCAAGCACCGCATCAACCCCTACGCCTACGACGTGAAGGTGTACGACGACATCACGATCAAGCCCGGCCATGTGGGCGTGGTCACCGAGCTGACCGGCGACGACATCCTCGCGCCGGGCGGCGCGAAGGCCCCTTCCACCGGCAGCGGTTTCCTCGTGAAGGAAGGCGCCAAGGGCGTCTCGCCGCGCATCCTCAAGGAAGGCACGCACCGGCTCAACCCGTTCGTGTACTCCGTCTCGATCGTGAACATCCAGAGCCAGCGGTTCGAGCTGAGCGGGTCGGACGCGATCTCGTTCCTCACGCTCGACGGCTTCACGGTCAACGCCGAGGGGACGCTCGAGTTCAACATCGACGTCGACAAGGTCGCCATCCTCTCGCACGAAGTCGGCGACATGGACGACATCCTCCAGAAGATCGTCCTGCCGGCGGCACGCGGCTTCTCGCGCATCGAAGGCTCGAAGAAGAACGCCACGGAATTCATCGTGGGCGAATCGCGCCAGGCGTTCCAGAACTCGTTGGAAAAATACCTCAAGGACGTCTGCAAGCCGTGGGGCGTGTCGCTCAACTCCGTGCTGATCCGCGATATCTTCGCGCCACAGGAGGTCGCGGCGATCATCCGCCAGCGCGAACTCGCCGTGCAGGAGGGGCTGAAGATCGAACAGCAGATCGTGCAGGCGAAGTCCCAGGCCGAGCTTGAGAAGCAGAAAGCGCTCGCCGCGCAGAACAGCGCACGCGTCGCCGCCGAGACGAAGTCCATCCAGGCGAAGATCGCCGCTGAGCAGGCCAGCGTGGAGAAGGAGGTCGCCGCCCAGACGCAGCTGGAGGTGGCCGAGCGCGAGCTGAAAGCCGCACAGGCCGACGCAACCGCGAAGCTGACCGTGGCCGAGGCCGAGCGTAAGGTGGTGGAGGTGCGCACCACGGCCGAAGCGAACGTGCTGAAGCAGAAGGTGGCGGCCTATGGCGGCGAAGCCAACTACGTGCGCGCCCAGCTATACGAGAAAACGGCTCCGCATCTGCGGGACGTGGTGACGGCCGATTCACCCGGCGCGATATTCGGTTTGCCGATTCGGGGAACGGGGAATGGAGAACGGGGAACGGGGAATGGAGGTGCGAAATGAACAAGGGACTTGGTTGCATAGGCGCCGTCGTGGCCGCGTTGGCGTTGGCCACCATTGGCTTCATCTGGATCTGCTGCCGCATCTACGTGCCGGCCGGCCACATGGCCATCGTCACGGCGAAGACGGGCCAGCCGCTCCCGCCCGGACGCATCCTCGCGGAGCCGGGCGAAAAAGGCGTGCAGCGCGTTCCGCTCGCCGAGGGCCGTCACTTCCTCAACCCGATCAACAATGACTGGCGCCTCGTGCCGGTCGTCACGGTTCCGGCCGGCAGCGTGGGCATCGTGACCTCGAAGACCGGCAAGGAGCTGCCGGAGGGCGAGATCCTCGCGCCCGACGACGACTCGAAGGGCGTCTGGCGGCGTGTGCTCGGGCCGGGCACCTACCGGCTGAATCCGGAGGGCTACGACATCAACGTGGTGAGCGCGATCAACATCCCGATCGGCTACGCGGGCGTGGTGACATCGCTCGCCGGCAAACCCGCGCCAGTCGGCAAGTTCGCAGGCCCCGGGGAGAAAGGCGTTTTCGAAAAGATTCTCCAGCCGGGACTCTACTACGTGAATCCACGCGCCTATCAGGTGGACGTGGTGGAGATCGGCATGAACCAGGTGTCGATCGTCGGCAAGAGCGGCACGGTGGTGCTCACGAAGGCACAGTCCACGAGCGCGAACGGCCTCGCCGAACTTCAGCAGAACACGCTTTCCGCCCAAAACGCCAAGCGCGCCAGCTACATGGACGCCAACGCCGACCTCGGCATCCTCTCGCAGGTGGACGCCTCCCGCCTTTCGCAGAGCCAGATGGCCGTCGGCCTTTCACGTTCCGCACCGGTCGCAGCCGCGAAATCGGACCGGCGCAGGGAATTCCAAAAGGCGAAGACCAGGTTCGGTTCCGCCGAGGGCGCACGCACGGCAAGGGACGGCAAACCCATGCCCGCCAAAATGCCGTCGCCTACGCAGGTCAGCGACTCCGTGGCGTTCGGCATGAACCAGTTCGTGCAGTTCCCGTCCTCCGACGGATTCGCGATCATGCTCGACATGACCGTGGAGTTCGAGCTGATGCCGGAAAGCATCTCGCGCATCTACATGCTCTACGGCGACCTGCCCGCCGTTGTCTCGAAGATCATCCTGCCGCAGATTCTCTCCGTCTCGCGCATGAAGGGCTCGGGCTACAAGGCGCGCGAGTTCATCGACGGCGAGGGACGCCAGAAGTTCCAGAAGGAGATGACGGATGAACTGGTCAAGATCCTCGGCGAGAAGAGCATCCTCGTGCGCAACGCCATCGTGCGCCACGTGGAGGTCCCGTCGGACATCCTCAAGCCCATCCAGGAGACGAGCATCGCCAAGGAACAGGATCTCACGAACAAGACGCAGCAGGAGACCGCCAAGAAGCAGGCGCTGCTCAACGCCGAGCTGGCAATGGTGGACCAGCTCAAGCGCGAGACCGAGCAGGAGACGGAGAAGCTCACCGCCACCATCGCCGCCAAGATGCGCAAGGACGTCGCCGGCATTGCGGCGGACGCGCAGCTGAAGGTTGCGGAGATCAACCTCAACGCCGCGAAGATCCGCGCCGAGATCGTCCGCACCAAGGGCGAGGCCGAGGCCAAGGCGAAGTTCCTCGTGGACAATGAGGTGGCGCTCGGCGAAAAGCGCCGCGCAGACGTGTTCAAGGACGCCGGCACGCTCGCCGACCTCCAGTTCGTAGAATCGCTCAGCCCCAACCTCTCCATCCGCGTGCTGCACACCGGCGAGGGCACGCTCTGGACGGATCTCAAGGGATCGTCGCTCGCCCTCCCCTCTTCCGACAAGGCCACACAGAAGTGACAGACCGAGCGAGGGCGCGGCCAAGATCGAAATGAGCGAGGCGATTGCAAGGAACGGGGGCTCGAAAGGCGACAGCGGCTTGCGGCGCGTCGCCTTCGTCACCTTCGGATGCCGATTGAACAAGGCCGAGGCGCTCGATCTTGAAGCGCAGTATGCCGCCGCCGGGTGGAAGATCGTCACATTGAAAACAGAGGAAACGCCCGAGGTGATCATCGTGCGCGGCTGCTCGGTGACGGCAAAGGCGCAGCGCGACTGCGAAAAGGCGATCGCCCACCTGCGCACCCGCTTCCCCGCCGCCGATCTCCGCATCACCGGCTGCCTCCCTGAAGAATGTAAAAATGAGAATGTAAAATGTAAAATGCCGGTCGGCGGTAGGAGCGCAAAGCCCAATTTTCCATTTTCCATTTTACATTTTCCATTCTCTTGCTCCCGCGCCTATTTAAAAGTGCAGGATGGCTGCTCCGGAAAGTGCGCCTACTGCATCGTGCCGCAATTCCGCGGGCCGCCCGTCTCGGTGCCGTTCGACGACGTGCTCGCGCGGGCGCGCGCGTTCCTCGCCGCCGGCTTCCGCGAGATCGTCCTCACCGGCTGCAACCTCGCGCTCTACCGTTCCGCCGGACACGGACTCCCCGATCTCGCCGCCGCCCTCGCCGCGCTCGAATCGCCCGGGCACCGCATCCGTCTCGGCTCCATCGAGCCGGGCCTTTGCGACCGGCCCCTTCTCGAGGCGCTTGAAGCCCACCCGAACATCTGCCGTTTCCTCCATCTCTCGCTCCAGTCGGGATCCAATCCCGTCCTCGCGCGCATGCGCCGCCCCTACACCATCGAGCAGATGGCCGACTTCTGCGCCGACGCCCATCGCCGCCTCGGCGCGCGCCTGGCGCTCGGTGCCGACATTATCACCGGATTCCCCGGCGAAACGGAAGCCGACCATGCGGCCACCTGCGATTTCCTCACCCGCTTCCCCTTCCTCCATCTGCACGTGTTTCCCTACTCGGAGCGGCCGGGCACCGAAGCCGCCGCACTCACCCCCTCCCTCCCCGTCGCCGTCCGCCGCGCCCGTGCCAAGGAGTTGGAGCGAATCGGCGCGGCCCAACGCGCCCAGTTCGCAGAATCCCTCATCGGACAAGAGGTCACGGTCTGCGTGGAGCGCGACGGGAACGGCCGCACCGACGAATACCTTCGCTGCCTCTTAAGGGAAGATGCTTGTCTGGGACATCTCGACTCTAAAAACAAGAAACAAGAAACTGGAAACTGGAAACTGGAAACTGGAAACTCAGCAACCCGCCGCTCCCTCGTCCGCGCAACCGTCCAAAAATATTTTCCCAAAACGGGCGCGGTATCTGCTACAATACGCGCCATTCATTAAAGGAGGCAACCGACCATGATGACACGAAAGAACAAAAAGGGCCAGACGATGCTGGAGTACATCATCATCGTCGCACTCATCGCCGTTTCGCTGATCGCCGTATTCACCTACTTCGGCAGAGCCACCGCCAAGAAAGTCGCCGGCGCAACGGAAGCCATCTCCTCCGAAGAGGGCGACAAGGCGAAAGAAGCCGCCGAGAACATCAGCGGCGAAACCATCAAGAGGCTCGGTGAAAACTGATCGCCGTGGATGAGTCAAGGGCTTGCCGCGCCGAAGCCTTCGGCGGAGGCGGGGTTAGGGTTGAGCGAAAGCTCCGCCGACGCCGCGGGCAGACGGCGCTTGAATACATTCTGATATTCACGCTGCTGCTGCTCGCCGCAGGTGCGGCGTATCATTTCATGCACGCCCCGGCGGATGTCGCCAAATTCACGACGGACGTGATATGCTCGGAACGACTCTGACAGCGTGGCGCCGGAAGAACGGTCAGGCAATGGTCGAAACGACAATTGCCCTGATCTTTGTCCTGATCGTGTTCCTCGCGCTGTTCAACCTCGCCGATCTCACCCGCGCCAAGCTCCTCGTGGAAAACGCCTCCGTCAAATGTGCGCGCGCACGCGCGGTCGGCTACAACGACTTCATGCTCCGCAAGATCGCCCGCCTCGCGACCATGCCCGCCGCCGGCCGATGTCTCACGCCGTCTGATGACGGCGACGGCACGCTCACGCGCGGCGCCCGGTACCACCGCATCGGCGACTACCTCATGAGCGAATACGAGGAGCAGGCGGACGCCATCCTCGATTTCGAATACTGGCAGAACGGCGACACCACGATCTCCGCCACGGAAGGTTCGTCCCCCGTGACGGCAACCGTTTCGCAGCGCCGCCCGCGGCTCTTTGATTTCGGCGTGCTGACCGGCGCCGTGAAACCCGATGCCGACGCCCGCGCGACCCTCTCCGCCTCCAGCACCCAGGAGGCGCACTACCCGGACTATCTCCAATGAACGGCCGGAAAGGAAAAAACGGGCAGATCGCCATCTTCCTCGTGCTGATTCTCGCGGGGCTGGTTCTGCTGTTTGCGCTGAATGTCGATATCTTCACGTCCGCACGCGCCAAGATCCGCCTCCAGAACGCCGCCGACGCCAGCGCGCTCGCCCTCGCCCGCTGGCAAGGTGCCACGCTCAACCTGATCGGCGACCTCAACCTCGCGCATCTCGCCGCCGTGTGCCAGTCGAACCGGAATGCCATCGCCGGCATCGTCTCGCTCCAGCAACGGCTCGCGTTCATGGGGCCGACCGCCGGGTTCAAGGCCGCCAACGATCTCGCGGAAGAGAACCGCATCGCGATCTCTCCCGACATGACGCGCGCCACGCGGCTCGTTTCGACGTTCGTGGGCGACAGCTACCGGCGCATGCTGGAAGTCGTTCTCCGGAACGGCATCCGCGCCGGCGTAGACAACGCCGCCATCCTGAAGCCGGGGAACATCGATCCGCGCGTCGATCCCGACTTCTACGCCGCCATCAAGGCGAAAGACTTCCGGACGCTCTGTCTCCGCTACGCCAACGGCGCACACCAGCTGCCGTCCATTCCCACCGGCGTGCCCGATCCCGATGAAATCCTGCTCTCCGGCCACAACGCCTGCTTCGGGAGCGTCGGGATCGGATGGGAGAACGGCGCGGGATACGCCAGCCGCATTCGTACGCTCGCCGATTTCGCGCGCGACTGCGGAATTGACGGGCGGGACATCAACGAGCCGGGACTTCGCACAAACGCCACCCTGTTCGCCGAAGGAAACTGGTGCATCTACGACGCCGGCGAATGGAGCGAGCTCCCCGTGGAGTTCAGCTTCTCCCGCTTTCCGTGGCTCTCGCCGCTCCGCGAAGAATACAACACGAGCGGCGGCAGCGCGACGATCCGCGTGGAGGGCGCCGTCGCCCTCACGTCCGTCGCCGCGCAGACGAACGCGATCACGGCGCAGGCCGCCGCCAAGACGCTGGGCCGCGTAGACGGCATGAGCGTCACGAAGGTTTCGCCGTCGCTCGTGCTGCCGTCGTTCCCGCGTGCGCGGCTTGTACCGTTCGGCGTGGGCGCCGCCGGACGATACGGCCTCTCGAACGTCAACCACGTCCGCTCCCTTCTCGGCCTGCTCGGCCACCCCGGCGGCGCGTCGTCTTACTTGAGCTTGCTGGAGCTGTTCCACAGCAACGAATTCCGCAGCGCCGCAGAAGAATGGTATTCCAACCACGGACACACGGATGCCGGTGGATGCCAACCGCCCACAAGGGGCGGAACCGAACGGGGAGGAGGCACGCCCTATGGCATCTGATCGACGGCGGCGTTCCGGACAGGCGATGACGGAGTTCGTGATCGCGATTCTCGCCATGATCCTGATCATCCTGGCGATGGTTGAATTCCTTCCCGTCTTTCTTGAGAACATCGGCTTGCTGAAGGAGGTCCGGGAGGAGGCGGGCACGGCGGCGATCGCCGCTGACGCCGGAACGTCCGCCGCCGACCGGCAGGACGAGTTCCGCGCCGACATCCCCGAGTTCCTGATCGCCAGCGACAACACGTCCGGCCACTACTCGGAGAAGCTGCGACTGCCCGCCGCCAATCTCGCAGAGGGTGAATACATTCGCATCCCCAACATCGCCGGCGTGACGGAGACGCTGCGCTACACCAACCGCGACGGAACCTCGGAATTCCTCTCGGCCCTTTGCTCGCTTCCGCCGGACCAGGCGCTGGTCCGTGCCGAGAGCGCCCTGTCTGGCGCGGGATGGACCCTTCAGGAGATCCGCGCCGATGACGCCCGCCTCTTTACGCGGGGCGAAGCCGCCGCCCCTTCCGCCGTCGCGGCCGTCCACGCCCAACGTTCCCTCGAAGACGACGGCCAAACCGTCCTCACCATCATCGCCCGCACCGCCGGCTCCACCCTCTAAACTGGAAACTCTAAACTCTAAACTCTAAACTGGAAACTAACCACTCACCCCCGAAATATGATACAATAGCGCCATGAAACAAAAAATCGTCTTGATCGCCGCCATTGTCGCAGGGCTTCTTGCCGCCGTGCTGACACGTTTCTATCTCTCCGCAAAGGATGCCGAAATCGAGGCCATGAAGGCACAGTTCAACGCACGGTTCGGTGACATGGAGGTGCTTTGCTATGCGGAAAGCGTGCCTAGCGGCGCGATCCTCAGCAAAGGCATGCTCGGCACGAAGGTCGTCCCCAAGGCCGGACTGCGCGGACAGGCGCTCACGATCGAAAACCTCGGCGACGTTCTCGGACGGAAGATCCTTTTCAGCCACAACAAGGGAGACGTCCTGTTCTGGGCCGACATCGAAGGCGGGAACCCGCGCGTCGAAGGGCTGGCCGCTGTCGTCAAGAAAGGCATGCGCGCCGTCTCGATCAACGCCTCCGGCGCCGCATCGGTGACGGGCATGGTGAACCCCAACGACCATGTGGACGTGATCGGCACCTTCACGTTCCCCGACGAATCGGGGAAGCGCGATCAGGCGGCGCTCGTCACCTGCACCATCCTGCAGAACGTCCTGGTGCTCGCCACCGGCAAGATGACCGCCAAGATGGCGGGGCGCGACAACGCCGGCGCGCCGCAGGGGACGTATTCGACGGTCACGCTTGAGGTGACGCCGCGCGAAGCCGAGATGCTCGCGTTCGCCGAACAGATGCGCGGACGCCTCTCCCTTTCGCTCCGCAACCGCAGCGACGTCTCCTACGAGAAGGAGCTGCCGCAGGTCGATTTCGCGAAGATCCGCTCCGAGATCGAGGAGCTGAACCTGAAACGCCAGCAGCGGATGGGAAAGTAGACCACCGTCCGCAATGAACGTAAAATGTGAATGAGGATTAATCATTGAATGATCAATTGAAACTGGCAAGGATTATTGGAGGATTGGTGGATTGGAGGATTGGTGGATTGGGGGATTGGTGGATTGAATCCTCCAATGCAATCACTCAATCTCGAATCCCCCAATCCTCCACTGCAATCACCCAATCTCAAATCCTCCAATCCTCCAATGGCTACCAACTACCAACTACCAACTAACTATCAATGACGCTCACACTGCTAAAGCCTGGCGAAGCGCGTCCCGTCACTGAGACGCTTGCGGACGGCGCCTACATCGTGGGACGAGGGAAGACCGCGCGCATTCCGCTCCCCTTCTCCGACGTCTCGGAGCGCCACGCGCTGATCATGGTGCGGAACGGCAAGGCCTCGGTCGAAGATCTCAAGAGCGCCAACGGCACCTACGTCGATGGCCAGCCGATCGACGGCATCGTGTCCCTTTCGGACGACTCCATCATCCAGATCGGCAGCACCGTTCTGCGGATCACCGCCGCCGCACCGGCGGCCGCACACGACCGCGAACCGGCCCCACCGACCGCAACGCCCTCCGCCGCGCCCGTCCCGCCGCCTACAACGTCTTCGCCGCCCACCACGGAAGACCTTGAGGCCGCAAAGCCGGATCCGCTCGCCACCCTCCGGCGCAAGGTCCGCGAACAGATCCAGGAAGAGCTGATTGTCCGCATGGACCTCAAGCGCCTGACCGCCTCCGGGATCGACCGCGAGGGGCTTGAGCGCCAGGCGCGCGAGAAGATCGCCGAAATCGTCGCGGAGGTCCAGAAGAGCGGCAAGCTTCCGCGCGCCATCGACCCGGAACGCATCAAGAAGGAGGTCTTCGACGAAGCGCTCCGGCTCGGTCCGCTCGAAGATCTGCTCGCCGATGAGACCGTCACGGAAATCATGGTGAACGGACCGCATCAGGTCTATGTGGAACGCGGCGGACGCCTCCAGCTCACCGACCTACAGTTCTCGGACGACGCCAGCGTGCTGGCGATCATCGAGCGCATCGTGGCGCCGCTCGGGCGGCGCATCGACGAATCGCAGCCTTACGTGGACGCCCGTCTCAAAGACGGATCGCGCGTGAACGCCATCATCCCGCCCCTTTCGCTCGTCGGCCCCTCGATCACCATCCGCAAGTTCGCGAAGAAGAAGCTGACGGTGGAGGACTTCATCCGGTTCGGCACCTGGAACGCCGATGCGGCAAAGTTCATGGACGTGTGCGTGAAGCTGCGGAAGAACATCGTCGTGGCGGGCGGCACGGGTTCCGGCAAGACGACGCTCCTCAACCTGCTTTCCTCGTTCATTCCGGCGACGGAGCGCATCGTGACGGTGGAGGACGCCGCCGAACTGAAACTGGCCCAGCCGCACGTGCTGCGCCTCGAGGCGCGCCCCGCCAACGTCG
>Ga0310786_10012107_pt1 | contig 10702 bp, 16 predicted proteins | sample AusTroGonzalo_MG_FD_203881 | JGI IMG/M metagenome (GOLD analysis project Ga0310786, IMG submission 203881) | Bovine rumen microbial communities from tropical cattle in Woodstock, Queensland, Australia - Gonzalo_03 (v2) (version 2) | ecosystem: Host-associated > Mammals > Digestive system >...
TTGATGACGTGCGTCCATTTCCTGTCAAGGTAATGCTCCGGCTCGTCTTTCCATTCCGTGAATACCTGACCCTCGAACGCATCCCAGTTGCCCTCAAGCAGCGCCCTCCGCAGCGCCTCCGGCTTTCTCTCCAACTCCGTTACGTACTCTTCTCCGATGTACGGGTTGTCCGTTACCAACGCCGGGATGTACTGTATCGTGTGACTTACGCTCCGCTTCAGCGTCGGACTCCATTTCCCTACCTCGATCTTCTCTCCGTATCTTCCCCTGTCCACAAAGTAGGCCTTCACCCATCCATGCCCGATGCCTCCGGGGTTGCTGGCTGACCGTACCACAGGCACGATCCCTAATTCCTTCTTCGCTCTCAGCCTCGTCTTCAGGAAATCGTATATCTCCTGCTCGAACGTCGTTAACTCGTCGAAGTACAACCATTGCACTTCAATCCCTCGGTAGTTGTCCTTGTCCGCTATGCTCGCGCAATGCCGGTAGTGTATCTGGCTCCCGTTGATCAAGGTCATGTCGTGCCGTCCAGCGTTATACATCGCCAACTCTTTCGGGTAGCAATTCCTTGCTTCCCTTATCAATGTGTCCTCCAACTCAGGGAACGTACGCCGGAAACAGTACGCATGCGTTCCAGGATACCTCAGACACCTCGACAGGGCATCCATCACGATCGCTCGGCTTTTTCCTCCGCCAGCTGCCCCGCCGAACAGCACCTCGTTCGCGTCGCTCGCATGGAACAATACCTGCTTCGCCGTGGGCCGGTAGTCTATCGCTATACTCATCCATTACCACCATCTTCGGGAGTGGAGGAGCCGGATTCCGGGATGTCATCAGTCGAGGGGAACGCAGGCTCCGGCATCCCGTCTCCAAACACGATAACCGGCGCTCGACTTATCTCCGCCATCTTCGCTCCGTAATCCATGATCATCCGCGCCGCTCCCTGCGCTAACCATCCGTTCTCGTCCTCTAACTGACCCTGTATTACGCTCACAGCACGAGGCATGCTCGCTTTCATCCGCGCCCACGCCGCCTCCTGCAATTGGTTCAATACCCCGTCATCCTCCATCATTACTTCCAATTCCTTGTTTATCTCGCTCCGCTCACTCTCTAACTTCACCATCGTCTCCGCTACCGCTTCCGCCGGCGCATACCCTTCACTCAATAACTTCAGCAACATCGCTCTCTGTCTCTTCGTTCTCGTCTCCTGCGCTACTCCTCCCTTGCTTGGGTGGATCTTCGCTAAGTCCGTTTTCATCCTTTTTCACCTCCATATACCTTTAAAAAAATTTTATCCACAGCCATCGGGCAACAGGGGAGGCAGGTTCGTCCATACCCCCGGAGGGTAAAAAAATAAACCATGCTCTTGTACATGGTTTTCAAAAAGTTTCTATAGGTTTTCAAAATAGTTGACCGATGGTTGACTGAAACGATGACCGGGGGCGGGCGGAGACAAGGGGCGAGGAAGTATAGGGAGTTTACCGGCGGGCAGCCGGGAGTCCCTGGCTCCCGCCATACCCCCCCTCCCCCTCTCCTCCCTTTTCCCTCTTCCTTTTTTATAATGATCCCTCCCCGAAACAAAAACAATACACCAATTTTTTATACTCTTCCTCCGGGAAAAAATCCGGAATTACTGTCTTATTAATAACAAATGTAGGTATACCAGGAAAGTTATAAGATACATAACCCAATTACTGACCCATGATAGAGTACACTACCAAACTATTATTCCGCGCGCAAAAAGGCGGCGCTGATCTTTTGCGGCGCTGTCTTCAGATGTTGCCCGCGTCAGGCCGTACCAGCCTCCGCCGCGTCGCCCGTACGGGCAGCGAGATAACCAAAAGCGGAAGCAAGCGGAAGATACTATGTCAGCATTGCCATTATATCTTCCGCTGCTTCCGCCTCTTCCGCTACCACAAAATATAAGCATTGCTATATAGCCATTTATATTAAGATATGGGTAAGTATATACCAATATAGTTGGTATTAGTTGGTCTTTGTTGAAGCGTACCGGAAGAGAGCGGAAGCAGCGGAAGCAGCGGAAGCAGCGGAAGCATATTATGGCATTGCTGACATTTTAAGCAATGCTGACATAAAAATTAACATTCAAAACGATTGACAGCAATGCTGACAAGCATTATACTATTCAATGTCAGCAATACTTATTGAACCGACACACAAAGGGAGGAAACACCATGCAGCCCAACGTTAATCAGAAGCACAAAAGAAGTAAACGTAATTTGCGGCGATTGCAACGAAAAGTTTATAAGGGCCTGAAAAGGCCCTCCCCCGCAAGGGGATAGAGATTGAATATTAATATTTAAGATGGAGGGAAACACAATGAAGATCAATTTTGAAGCGGTATTGAATACGATCAATAACTATCACGACGCACAGAACGAATATATGCAAGCAAGCGCAAGATACAGAGCAAAAAACGGCGGTTTAGGTGTGTACCTTTACAATGGCAAGAAGTTGACCGCGGAAGAGCAGCATATACATTATTGGGATTGTGAATCATTGGAAGCAAGCAAGCAGGTAGACACAATTTTTGAAATATTCTGTGTTCGTCGAAATGATGACAGGATTATAAAGGCGGCGCGGGCCTTGCGCCAATGGTACGTAAGAACAGGTTGGGAACGTTGCGCGCCTTCCGATCTGATAAACCGCCTGGAATGTTTCGTGTTTGGTAACGATTGATCAAGGTTTACGGCAGGGGCCGCGGATCCGGCCCCGCCCGCAAGCCCTGAAGAATTGAACGGCTTGAATATTAATATTTAAATTGGAGGGGATCACATGGGTAAAGCTGGCACTTGACGGGCCGACCGAATTAACAGACGATTAACAAAAGACCTATTGACGGGCAGACCGACACATGATATGATACAGGCATCGGGCAGACCGACAAAACAAAAGATTTGGAGGAAAACACCATGACAATCAAGAGTGAAGCAAGGATACACGATGAAGAATTGATCCGCGAAATGATTGCAGGACTTGACGAGGAAACGGCTGTAGACCTGTGGAACGCCCGCTGTGAGGATCTGGAATACGTTGACGATATCATTTATAGCATGGATGAATTTGATGAATTGTTTTACGGTTTATCGCCTTTGCAATTGCTTGAAGAGGTGCGCGGCAACAATTTTGATATCCGTGATAATTGGTTTTGGATATCGATCTACGGGCCGAAAAGCGCGGAGTATCCAGTTACTGAAGAAAAAGGCCCTGTCGTGTTAAGTGAGCTTGTGGAATGGGTGTATGAAAATCTGGATAAAGCAGAGAACACAAGCGCCCGCCTGGAGATTGAATCTCTTGACTTGGAATGCATGAACGACGAGGACGAGTAAATCAAGGCTGACGGTGCGGGCCGGAATCCCGGCCCGATCCGTGAACCTTGGGAGGTTTAAAGATTAATTTTTAAAAAAGGAGTGTGCAGCATGGAGATGATTTACAACGGCGGGAAGGGTAAGTGCCGTATAGACCTTACGCGGTTTAGCTTTGACTCTAAAATAGTCGGCCGCTTGCGTGATATGGTACTGCTTGCGGGTGATAAGATGGACGGATACGCGGGCGAGATATACGCGGAGTGCAAAAGCCGCCTGGAGAAGCTGGCAGAGCAGCGCGAGGCGCAGCGATTCATTGAGAATAAAGCGAAGTACACGACAGAGATAAAAAAGATAATCAAGGCGGGCAATATGTTTGCTGAGATATGCGGAGCGGAGGCCCTGGAAGACGCGGAAGCCGAGATAAAACTAACGGCGGCGACTGTGTACGCGCGTATGATGATCGACGGCAAACCCGGAATAAAAGAGTTTGCGGGATGGACTTTTACAAAGAGCGGCCTTGCTTTTGATATGTACCGCGTAAAGTATAGTAAAAGCAGCGAGTATGTGATATTGCTTGGCGGTACTGGTACGCAATGTGGTATCGCGTATAAGTCTAAACAGGCATCAATCGCGGCCCTGGAGATTGACAAAATAAAGGCCCTGCCCGCTGAGAGATTGCAGCAGCTGAAAGCGGATTATGCAAGGCTCATGAAAGAAGCCGGATATCTTCCGGCAGAGAATAAAGAGGAGGAAGAACCCATGAAGAAAACAGCGAAGCCGGAGAAGCCCGCGCCGATCAAGGCAGCGGAGCCGGAGAAGCCCGCAGAAGTCAAGCCAGCGAAGCCGGAGCCTGTGAGGGAGCCGGAGAAGCCGGACGAAAAGCCGCTGACTGGCAAGGGATGGAAGATCGTTTTCGACAAGGCGATGGAAAGAACCCGCATTATATTCGAGAGCAAGCCGCGCCTGGAAGTACGCGCAGCGGTGAAAGAAGCAGGCTTCTGGTGGAATGGAACGACGAAGTCTTGGAACCGCGGACTAAGCAAGGGAGCGCACAAGGCGGCGCTGGCCCTGGCGAAAGAATTAAGCGCGATGCTGGCCTGACGGATCCCCGGCGGGATCCCTGGAGCGGATCCCGCCGTATTAAAGATTAATATTTAAACGGAGGGAAGGAAACATGCGTAGCATAATCAGGAGGATCATGGAATATCTGGTGGAGCATTACAATCCGATATTGGATACGGTGATAGATTGGACGATAGAAGGGAGCGCGGAAAAATGAGCAGCATTTACAGCTTGGACGGTGACTTTATCGAGAAGCATGTCTATACGATGGGAGATTGGGCTAACGATCGGATATTTAGCGCGGAGCCTGGGCAGGAGATAGAGGAGGATATATACTACCGATTTTTCAATGATTTGCCGCCCGTATCCCTGCCGCGAACAGCTGAAACGAGGGGCTATAGCGCCGGTTTTCTGAGCAGCGAGCCGAACGGCGTACGCAATGGGAAGATGACCTATGCGGGCTTTGGCAAGAAGGAAGGGAGATACTACTTTATCGGTTATGTCGCTGCGTCAGATCGCTGGGTGAGGGAGCATAGCTGACAAGATCGACCCTTTACGGCAGGCGGCAGCGTAGCCGCCCACCGTAAGGAGCCGGAAGACGGAGCCTTAAAGATTAATATTTAATGTGGAGGTATGAACGATGAATAAGCTAAGGCGTGAATCCATTCAGCATGTGATTACGGATCTTGAGAATCTGAGGGTAACTATCAACAACCTGTGGGATGAAGAGCAGGATGCATTCGACAACCTGCCGGAGGGATTGCAGAGCAGCGAGCGCGGCGAAGCGATGGAAAACGCGGCGTACAATTTGGAAGAGGCATGCGAGGGATTGGCATCTGTGATCGAATCTTTAGAGGAGGCGGCAGTATGAAGATAAAGAAGTGGATCACAGCGGCGGCGATCATCGCCGCCCTGGTCCTGGTACTGTGGGCAGGATATCGGGCCGGTATCCGGCATGCGATGACGGAAAGCAAAGTCTATCTGGATGAAGACCTGATACTGATCGAGTTAGACGGCAACTTGTATGAGTTCTGAGAATCTGGTACAATAACGGACGGAATAGGAAAAGGGAGGATAAAACCATGAAGACGGTGTATATCGTAAGCAAGGATAGCGTAGAGATTTATCGGCAAGACTTGGAACGCTTTGGATTGTCTCCTTGGCAAAACATCCCGGCTGATCGGATATTTGACCTGTACGATCGCAAGTTTAACAAGTATCCGGAAGAGCTTGCACGGTTTGACACGTTGGACGAAGCCAAGGCTTATCTTGCGACTGTAGACGTAAGCACGGAGCGCACATCTTTTGTTACGGGTACAGGACTTATCGCGGACGTTGCAATGTTGGAAGAAGTGACTTGTGACGAAAATGGGGAAGTTGTTGACTTTGACGGCACATGGGATACAAAAGCGCAGCCGCTGACAGTTGACGAAGACGAGGATATCGGGGAATGATCCCCGGTATCCAGTCGGAAGAGAACAGATTAAAGATTAATGTTTAAAGGGAGGTATAACCCATGAAGGCAACAATATACAGTAATTACGGAGTTTTAGCACATGAGAAGCAGACGATCTACACCGCTGACAATCCGCATATGCATGCGGACTTTGCGGAGAAGATGACCGTCATCATCCCGGACGAGTACGAACCTTATGAGACGGAATCGGGATCCGTCGCCCTGAGTGTGCCGAACGGCTTTAACCCGTACCTGCTTAGCGAATTGCTGGCGACAAGTTCGCATCATAAGCCGGAATTGCATTACGTTGACCGCAGCGGCAAGCGGCATCACATCGTGCTTGAGTGCGCGGAGCCTGACAATGGGGAGGAGGATTGACCACAATGCCCAAACGCGAATACGCCCCCGGCGAAAGTCGGGGGAAGACGGAAGAAGCGAGGAAGGCGAGGAATGCGAAGACCTACGCTTGGGATCTTGAAAACACCTGGAAGATAACGCTGAAGCTGAACCGGCGCACGGACGCGGATGTGATCGAGAAGATAACGGACGAGGCGGGCGGCGGATCGGTGCAGGCAGCGATCAAGAAGATGATAAGGGCTTGCATTAAAGATTAATATTCAATTGGAGATGAGAGTATGGAATATAAGACATCTGATGCACACCGACGCGCTGTTGCGAAGTACGACGCCCGCATGTCGAAGAATCTGACAATCAAATTCAACCGCGAGATCGATGCGGATATTCTGGAGTATCTGGAGCATCAATCGAGCATGGCGGCGACTATCAAGCAGGCGATACGTGATTACATTGCGACAGAGAAGCTGATCGAAAAAGTGAGACAGGACGGACTATTGGAACAAGAGAAAGCGGATTAAAGATTAATATTCAAAAGCCCCGTCAATCGGCGGGGCTTTTGTTCATCCATTCCGGCGGTATGTCATCGTCGGATATCGGGATAAAATCTGTCTGAGAATCTGTTTTGTATTCAACTTGCCATAGGTTCCGATTATGTCTGCGTAATCTTTGCGCGTTGATCCCTAAATTATCCAATAGCTGATACCGGTACTTGCTGAGGAGCCTTGCCATTTGGTTATCTGACAGCCCATCTGACAATCCGTTTTCGATCAGCTTCAGTTTCAGGTCTGCCGCTGATCCCTGCCAGCTTACCGACTTCTCCCGTTCACACCATGCCCGTATGGCCTTGACCGCCGGACAGCCGTAGAACTCGATCTCTTCAGCGGATACATGCTCTCCCGGTCGGCTATAGTCTACTGACCACTTGCCGCCCTTGAACAGTACGGCGAGGGATACGGGTTCGATGTCTCGTCCTGTCATGGCGAGTACCGCATCGGACATGCTCGCGCCTTGTCGGTTTCCGTCCAGCAGCATGGTCGTATCCATCGCGCCGAAAATACCTTGGGTTCCGTTGATCTTGTCGAATATATCGTCTCCGGCTCCGCTCGCTTTCCGCTTGTGATGGATAAGCAATACCGCTATCTCGCGATCGTCGGCGAGTTTTTTCAGCGCAGCCATCTCCCGCGTATCGTATTGGTAAGCGTTTTCGTTCCTGCCGGACATGCCCCTTACCCTACCGAGTGTGTCGATGATGACCATGCGGGGATCTTCCATCCCGTCGAGGATGTCCGCTATCGCTTCGGGCAGCCCCTGATTGATCGGCGGCGCGTCGTTGCACACGATTAGGCTCTCCGGCGCTTTCTCTCCGTCTGTGAGATCGTCGATGCGGTGCATGATGCGGTTCGGCGTATCTTCAAGTGCGAGGTACAGGACGCTGCCTTTGGCGGTCGGCCTGCCCAGGTACTCTTCGCCTTTGCAGACATGGAGCGCAAGGTCGAGCGCCAGCCAGGACTTGCCTACCTTGGGAGCGCCTGCCAGCAGAGCAAGCCCCGCAGCCATTCTCCCCTGCCATATCCACCGCGTTTCGGGCAAAGTTTCGATGTCAACGTCAGAGGGCTTAAATACCGCCAATTTCGGCGGTTTTTTCGGCACTCTCTGTCTATCGCGTCCGAACACATCTCCCGAATTAGAACATAAAGAATCATTCTCCGTTGATTCTGAGGGGCCGCGTTCGTATCTGCCGCAGGAATGGGCTATCGTAGCGACTTCGGACTCCGGCAGCGGCGGTCTGCATCTCGCCTGATTGGCGGCCTTGAGTGCGGCGAGTATCTCCGTTTCCGTCAATCCCTTCGCCCGTAGAGATGATGCGATTTTAAATAGCCCGTCGTTCCTCTGCCCTTCTCCGAATATCTCCGGCACGTCTTCCGATTGACGGAACGTTGTCTGCCGTTCCTCGCCGAATACGCCCATCTGCTTGAGGATATCGAGCCAAACTGGGGATATATCCCCTATGTCGTTCAGGTCCGGGTCGATCACCCATTCATAGCGGTTCCCGCTGATATGGTCGGAGGGCGGCGCTACGACGTAACCACCGTCGCCCCGTATATCTATCTTGGTAGCTATCCCGACTCGGTTGCTTACTTTCTGCACACCATTTGGCATGCGATAGTAGAAGTGTCCACCTCCTCCGCCTGTCTGGCAGGCCCAAGTCTCCCCCGGTTCTCCGTGAGCGTTGACGATCTTTTCATAGGTGCGCCAACCAACTTCCCCGTCTACGTCGATGACCCAAATATTTGATACCTTGCCCGTTGCTATTCCGATGTTTGCGTTCGGTGCTGCTTTGTACCATTGTTCGATGACTGTCGGATCGGTGCTTGCTCCCTGGACTCCGTTCCGCGTCATGGGGTGCTTACCGGGCGAGCCGCAATCGGGCTTGCCGCACATGCACTTCCCGTCCTTGATCCCGTAGATGGGCAGGACAGCCATCCCGCGTGTAGCGTATCCAAGGGCTATGTCTAATCTACTCTCCATATATCCTCCGACAATAATACCGGGGAGGGGTGTTCCTCCCCGGCTTTGAACATTAATATTTAAGCTTCAAACGGGGTGTAGGTATCATTTACTTCCTGAAAACTGTGCGCCCTTGTCTGCTTGCGCATGCTCCTCGCGTACTGCATGGCACTCTTTGCGGCTTCAGGAGCAAGCTTCTCCGCGCATTTGAATACGCATACTGCCACTGTGTTATTGCCCATCTGCTGTTTTGTCAGCGTGATCTCCGTGACTACGGACGAGGGCAGGTACATGTGGTTGCGGAGCCAACTCATATACTGATTGAAGGGCTTGATCGACGATGCCGGGATATCCAGCTGCGTCGGAACCTGCTGCCCGTCGAGCAGGATATACAGGCGTACTTTGTTGGAGCAGGCTTTGCCGCGTCCACCTTCAGCCGATCCAAACTGATTCAGAGGGCAGTTCGCGCAATTGCCTGTCGGCCCGGATATGCCCTCGGCGCATATCCCGACGATGCCGTCCTGTGAATAGCAATCCGGCTGTGCGCCCGCTACGATGTCTTTGCTCTGCCAGTATACGTTTACCGGGTGCTGCTCTACGATAACGCCCTTGAGGGATTTGGCGGTTTCGTCGTCGCCCACCTCAAAGACGGTAAGTCCGCCAGCTGCTACCTTTGCGCGAGGGAACATCATGGATACTCCCTGCATCTGTTCCTGCATCTCGTCCATAAAAGCCTGATCCATCTCGGTTGCCATAAAGTTCTCTCTTACTGTAAGTTCGTTGCTCATTATGCTTTCCTCCTTGAAATTCTGGGTTCTGTGTAGCTTGAATAATGTCCTGTCATCCATTCGGGTACTGCTCCGAAATTCTCTTCCGCCTGTTCAGCCATGTACGCCTGGAAGGTCTGTGGCGGTACTACCTCGCGTATGAGATCGCCTGCCCCGTGTTCACGGAGTGTTTCCATCAGCGTATCCCTATCGCCTGCGATGGAGTAGAAGGTCTTGTCCTTTCGTGCGTAGCTGTATCCGTTCAGCTTCGCTGCGTCCTGTCCTTCCTCCTCCAACTTGGCGCACAGCGCAGCTTCGGCGGCTCTCAGATAGTCCTTTGCTTTCGCGAGTGCTTCTTCCGCGTCAGCCTTGAGTGCGAGCCTGCGTTCATACTCTTCTACCAGTTCTTTGATCGTCATTGTTTCACCTCCTTATTCTATGTACGAATTGTAGACAAGTGCCACCCATTCACAGCCCGAAGCCATCTCTTCTTCGCCGTATTCATTCGGCCTGCTTATGATGATGCCCTTGGGAAACCAATCCCCGAAGTCTTCCGTAGCCAACAGCGTTTTGACGCAGTTATCAAGGTTTTCGTATTCCCGTACTTCATTGTGTTTGTAGTAGGTAGGCCATTTCACTAAGACTTTAACCATTCTCTATGTCCTCTTCATATAGCTTTTCCAGTTATCCACAACTGATTCAGCCAGTCCTCGCTTGTTCGCTATAGCGTCGAATGCCATCTCGTCTATCGTATCCCGGCAGCAGAGGTGTATCGCCGTGCAGGCTTTTGTCTGCCCTGCCCTGTGGATCCTGTCTCTCGCCTGCGCATAGTCCGCGTAGCTGAAATCCGGCGAGTAGAAGATAGCGATGTCTGCCGCGTGGAGCGTTATCCCTAAGCCAGCCGTGTGCGTCTGCGCTACGAATACCTTCACGTCAGGATTCTCTTGGAAGTCCTGTACGATGATCCCCCGCTCTTCAGCCGGTGTCTCTCCGTACATCACCCTTACGGGGTCAGGAGCGCCCATAGCGTGGGTGTAGAAGCTGTTCCGTATCGAGTCAGCCAGCAGCTTTATCTCCGGCACAAAACGACAGAATATGACTACCTTATGCCCGTCTGCGACTAAGTCGCTTACCAATTCCTTGCACAGGGAAGCTTTTGCTGCGCTGATGATCTGCGTTTCCGCTCCTTCTACCAACCCGGAGAAGTATCCTCCCGTCAGCTG